>Ga0126383_10002403_pt1 | contig 12082 bp, 7 predicted proteins | sample PanSoiMetPlot_35_FD_96882 | JGI IMG/M metagenome (GOLD analysis project Ga0126383, IMG submission 96882) | Tropical forest soil microbial communities from Panama - MetaG Plot_35 | ecosystem: Environmental > Terrestrial > Soil > Tropical forest > Bulk soil | place: Panama | collected 2016-02-17
GCAGTGCGGCTACTGTCAGAGCGGACAAATCATGAGCGCCGTGGCCCTGCTCAAGGCCACGCCCCATCCCACTGATGTGAATATTGAAGAATCGATGGGCGGAAATCTCTGTCGCTGCGCCACCTACGTTCGCATTCGTGAAGCAATCAAGAGCGCTGCGCGACAACTTAAATAAAAGGAGGCGGAACATGCGAGCAGCTACTCGATTTGAAAAGGAACCGTATTTGAACCGGCGCAGTTTCCTTCAAGTTTCCGCTGTGGCCGCGGGCGGCTTGTTGGTTTCGCTGTACCTCGATCTGCCCGCTGCGGCCCTCGCCGGAAATCAGGCGCAGCCGGCGAAGGTCTACCCACCCGACGCGTTCGTGCATATCCGTCCTGACGGAAAGATTGTGATCACGGTAAATCGTCTGGAGTTTGGTCAGGGCGTGCAGACCGCACTACCGATGATTCTGGCTGATGAGCTGGATGCTGATTGGTCGCAAGTGATCGGAGAACTGGCGCCGGCGGCTGACGTTTATAAAGATCCGGTGTTTGGCATTCAGATGGTGGGCGGATCGGGTTCAATCGCGCACTCATTCCAGCAGTATCGCGAGCTGGGTGCGAAGACGCGCGCCATGCTGGTAGCGACCGCTGCCGATCGCTGGAAAGTAACACCGGATCAATGCCGCACCGAGAGCAGCGTCGTTTATGGGCCCGGCAATCGAACCGTTCGCTATGGCGAGTTGGCCCAGGACGCCGCGCGCAAACCGGTTCCCGAAAAAGTGCAGCTCAAAAATCCGACGGGGTTTCGCATCATCGGTAAGCGCGTGCGCCGGCTGGACAGCCGAGCCAAGTGCGATGGATCACAGAAATTTGGACTGGACCTCGATCTGCCGGGAATGAAGATCGCGGTGGTCGCGCATCCGCCGGTGTTTGGCGGGCGAGTGAAAACCTTCGATGACAAGGAAGCTCGCGCTATTGAGGGAGTGCGCGAGGTGTTTGAAATTCCGCTCGCGCAAGGCAGTGGCGTGGCGATCGTCGCTGATCGTTTCTGGGCCGCCAAGCAAGCGCGCGATCGTCTCCGCGTGGACTGGGACGTATCGGGGATTGAACATCCGGACAGCTCGCAGTTGTGGGCCAGGTACAAGGAACTCGTGCGGCAGCCCGGGAACGTCGCGAGTGCGCGAGGTGACGAACGAGCGCTGGAAAAAATTCCGGAGGCGAATCGGATCGTCGCGGAATACGAATTTCCTTACCTGGCACATGCACCGATGGAGCCGCTGAATGCCACAGTGCAGTTCAAGGGCGACACGGCCGAGGCTTGGGTGCCATCGCAGTTCCAGACGATGGATCAAGAGACCATCGGCCAGGTGCTGGGACTCAAGCCGGAGCAAGTCACTTTTCACACCGAATTTGCCGGCGGCGGCTTTGGCCGGCGCGCCGTAATCGATTCGCATGTACCGCGCGAAGCGGCCGCGATAGCCAAGCGATTTCGTGGCACACCCATCAAACTGATTTGGACGCGTGAAGACGATGTTCGTGGCGGCTACTATCGGCCGATGCACGCGCATCGTGTGGAAATCGGCGTCGGGAGCGACGGCCTGCCCGCCGCCTGGCGTCACGTCATTGTCGGGCAATCATTGGTCGCCGGAACGCCATTCGCGGCGATGCTGATCAAGAATGGCGTAGATGAAACCACGGTCGAAGGCGCTGCGGACACCAGCTACAACATCTCGAACTTTCAACTGACGGCGCACAACCCGACTGTGAATGTGCCGGTATTGTGGTGGCGCTCAGTCGGACACACCCACACCGCATTCGTGATGGAGACCCTCATCGATGAATTAGCGGCGCGAGCGAAGATAGACGCAATCGTCTATCGTCGCAAATTGCTGAAGCCGGAAGCGAAGAAGTTACTTACCGCGCTTGATTTGCTGGATGAAAAGAGCGCGAGTTGGCGAAACAAACTTCCCAAAGGGCACGCCGTAGGGATTGCCAGCCACGAGTGTTTCGATACCGCAGTAGCCTGCGCCGTTGATGTTTCAATTGAAAACAAGCGACCAAAGATTCATCGCGCGATTGTGGCCGTGAATTGCGGCCTGGCCGTAAATCCGTTGACCATCGAAAGCCAATTTCAAGCCGGATTGGGTTTCGGCGTGACCCAACTGATGTCGCAGGGCGCCATCACTTTTAAAGATGGGCGCGTGGAGCAAAGAAACTTCGACGGCTATACGCCGCCTTACATCGTCGATGCACCGGCTGCGGTTGACGTACATATCGTGCCGAGCACCGAAGCTCCGAGCGGATGCGGTGAGCCGCCGGTTCCGGTGATCTCGCCGGCGGTCGTCAACGCGCTCAGTCAGCTTACCGGCAAACGGTACCGTAGCTTGCCGCTCGTCAGCATCTGAGCGCTGGTAATGCGAACTGTCAGGTTGTGTTACGAAATTGGATCACGAACGGCTGCCGTTTTGGTTTTGGCACTCGCGTACCTGGCAGCCAGGCCCGCTATGAGCAGGAGACCGCCGGCATAGGCGAGCGTGTCAAAGAAATAATTCAGCTGCGAGACGTCAGTAGGTGTCGCAATCAAGAGTGGCAGATAGACCACGATGACCAGCACCAGGGCCGTGGCGCCGATCAGGCTCGCGGCCAGGCGCGAGCGCACATTGAGCAGCATCAATGCGCCGGCGATCAACTCCGCACCTCCGGTTACATAATTAATCAGCGTATGCAGCGGAAACCATGAAGGCAATGGTTGCGGCAGGGGAATGACCGGCACAAACTCGGGGTGCCGGAAATGCTGCACCGCGAAGAAGAGCAGGGCGATGGCCACTGCCGAACGCAGCAGCACGGCCAGATAGCCGAAGACCCCACCAGGACTTTCCTTTCGACTGAGGGCCAGCGCAAACGCCGCTGCACTGAAAGAGAGATCTCTTAGCAGCAAAGCCCACCCGAATCGGCTCCCGGGATGGGCCGCCACGCCCGGGACACTCATCAGAAGCACAAACAACAAAAGCATGAGGCCGAGCAGCGCAGCCGCCAGAGTCGCGAGCCGGTTGGCCGCAATCGCCAGCGCTGCGGCGATGAGCGCTGTCCCGCAGAAGTAAACCCAGAACAGATGGCCCGGGATCCAGTTAGGAACCAAAGGCGCGACCAGGGCGGGGAAAAGGAAATGGAAAGTACCGAACACCGCCATCGGGATGACGAAGAGCAATGAACCAAACTCCACGATCGCCTCCAGCCCGCGCGCCCTGAAGCCACTGCGGAAGATCGTAATCAAACCGATCAATAAGATGACACCAGCGGCGATGTACATGAATGCTGCTTTCATAAGGACACAGGGAGCGCACTCATCCTGAGTGCGCTACGCAGGCATCCTGCCTGCACATGTCTGCCAAATGTCTTTCTAACAGAAGACACAAGGGCCAATTTCGACTCGCGCCATAGAGCCACCTGCAGACTAGACGCATATATGGCCACAGGCAATGATGAAAGTCATGGCGCGTTGCCCTCCAAAGGTTGCGAGAAAGAGCAAAGTTTGCGAGCGGGGCGCGAGCGCCGACATGTGCTATTTTTATTGGCCCGTGAATGATTCAGCCAGACACACCGAGTCCATCGGTGATGCGAAGAGCTCGTGAGCCGCTCGACAGAAAATGTGTGATGATGTTCGGCGCGCGCGCAATAGGAAGCGACAACACAGATGAACGTACTGGTACTTAACTGCGGCAGTTCGTCGGTCAAATTCCAGATTATTGCGACTGATCTTGAACGCATCGAACAAAACGCCGACGAGCGCCTGGCGCATGGTCTGCTTGAACGCATTGGCGGCGCCGGCATTGTCACGTTTGCAGCTGAAGGCCAGCCCCCGCGGCGCACTGCCGAACCGATTCGCGATACGCGCGCGGCAGTTGACCTCATCTTGCGTTGGGCCGTAGCGCCAGATTCCGGCCTGGCGCAACTCAGCAGCGTGGCCGAGATTCACGCGGTGGGACATCGGGTCGTGCATGGAGGCGAACGATTCACGCGCTCGGCGCTGATTACGGATGAGGTGCTGCGCGAAATCGAAGACTGCATCGAGCTGGCCCCTCTACACAACCCGGCAAATATCCAGGGCATAGTCGCGGCGCGCGCCAGCCTGGGCGCCGGCGTACCGCAGGTCGCCGTGTTCGATACCGCATTTCACCAGACACTGCCTGAGCATGCTTATCTATACGCGCTGCCGTATCAACTCTACCGGCGTCATCGGATTCGGCGGTATGGATTCCACGGTACGTCACATCGCTATGTCGCTTACCGTTTCCGTACTCTGGTCGGAGTGGAGCGCGAGCAAACGAATGTCATCACGCTGCATCTCGGTAACGGTTGTTCGATTGCTGCCATACGGGCGGGGGACTCGGTCGATACATCGATGGGTTTCACTCCGCTCGAAGGTTTAGTGATGGGCACACGTTCGGGTGACGTTGACGCCTCTGTGGTTGAGTTCATCGCCAGTAAAGAAGGTTTGAGTTCGCGCGAGGTCGAAAGCCTGCTCAATAAACAGTCCGGGTTGCTGGGAATTTCCGGGCTTACTCATGATTTGCGCGAGTTGCTCGCGGAAGCAGACGAACATGATGATCGGCGCGCCCGCCTGGCAATTGAAATCTTTTGCTATCGCGCGCGTAAGTACATCGGCGCTTACCTGGCCGCCATGAACGGGGCAGATGCCATCGTGTTTACCGGCGGCATCGGCGAAAACTCCGCTGACATTCGCCGCCGCATCTGCGGCGAGCTGTCGTCGTTGGGGGTTGAATTAGACCCGGAGCGCAACTCGATGATGACGGGTCGGCGCGAAGGAAGGATCACGACCATAAAATCACGAATAGGTGTTTACGTCATCCCGACAAATGAGGAGTTGCTAATCGCGCGTGACACCGTTCGCGTGGTCACCGGCGCGCCGCAGCGCTTCTAAACCACCAGAACCAATAGCTACCGACAAACGTAACAACCCACAGGTTTATGACTGTGGTTCAACTCTTTAAGAGGGCCGGTCTGGTTTTAGCCTGTCTGTCGTTGGCGACTTTAAGTTGCGGCGGCAACAGCGGCGGCAACAGCGCTCAATACGCGTCAGCAAAGTTAATTTTGGCGGATGATATACAGGAAATTACCTGTGAACGGATCTTTGGCTGTGAGGGGCGTTGTCCTGTCTACGAAGTAGTCTTGAGAAAAGACGGCACCGCATCATATGAAGGGACGCGCTATGCTGAACGGAAGGGGAAGTATCACGCGACCGGAGCCAATTACTATTTCAATCGATTGGCAACGCTGATGACGAACAGCCGCTTCAGGGATTTCCAGAATGTGTATGGCCCTGGCGGCATAGATGAAGGTCTGGTAATCACCAGCGTGACGGATAGCGCGGGTCGCAAGACCGTAACTGATCACGGCTCACATGGCCCAATCGAGCTGTGGGGCATAGAAATGGCGATCGAGGGTTCTCTGTCTCAGATCGATTGGCAAAGAGATCGCTAGACGTGCAGCTTGTTAGAAGCTTAAGACCAGAAATCTCATGCGACACCACCCAATTATTGGCATAACCATCACCGTCGCTGTCTGTATGATCGAACAACCTGGATGGTCCCCATCGAGGGGCCAGCATCCTGGCTTGACGCCTTATCGCTCCAGGTAAACTCCATCAATGCCACCAGCGATCGAAACACGTGGGTTAATGAGGAAATACGGCAGACTGATTGCCGTTCATGATTTGAACCTGCAGGTGAATGCCGGCGCGATCTTCGGCTTTCTCGGTCCGAACGGCTCGGGCAAATCGACTACGGTCAAAATGCTGACGTCTCTTTTGAGACCGACCGCCGGTGAGATTCTGATCAATGGCCTCGATATGCGAACGCACGCGCTGGAGGTCAAGCAGATGATCGGAGTGCTCCCTGAAGACCTCGGATTGTTTGATTACCTGTCGATCTGGGAACACCTCATGATGATTGGACCGATCTATGGTCTGTCGCATCAGGAAACGGCGCGACGGGCTGAACAATTACTCAGGTTCCTGGACGTTTGGCAAACTCGACATACCCTGGCGCATCAGGCGTCTTACGGAATGAAGAAGAAATGTTCTCTAGGCATGGCGCTTCTGCATAATCCCCGGATACTGTTTCTGGACGAACCATTCGAAGGCATCGATCCGGTGTCGGCTCGCCATATTAAGGATCTGCTGCTGCGTCTGTCGGCGCATGGCGTCACCGTGTTTCTCACGTCTCATATTCTCGAAGTAGTCGAGAAACTGGTGCACGGCTTCGCCATCATCGTCAGGGGTGAGATGGTTTCTCATTATGAGGTTGCCGAGCTCGCCGCGTCCGGGCTCACTTTGGAAGACGTATTTTTCCGTCACGTTAATCCGAACACCGATGCGGAACTGGAATGGCTGGGATAGTCGCGATCTTACGTGGCCAGTGGATCTCCTACTGGCGAAAGGTCAAGCGGCCAGGCAATCTCACCGCCGGTCATCAAGGTGCGCTGCTGCTCGTTGGTGGACTGATTCTCTTCAAGTATGTTCAGTTGCTGCGACTGAGTGCGCTCGATCTTAGCAACGGCCGCACCACCCGGGCGGAATTGCTATTGAGCGCGGTGTTTCTGATTTGGATGTTTCCGCTCGTGGGAGATCCTCAATTTGGAGTCGTGCGGCGCTCCACGCACTTACCTTTTCCGTTTCTCAGGCTTTACTTCATTCGATTACTTTCGCCGTTTGTTACGGCGCGTTCGTGGGTAATCCTCATCTCATCCGCCGGCATGTTTTATTGGCTGCTCTATGCGAGCCAACCTGCAGCCGGGCTAACTGCAATTATTTTGTTTGTGGCGTTCTCGTATTTGTGTGGACTGGCCGCAGCTGATCTGATTGCTACCGCCGCAGGTAGAAGGGTCTTAATCGTTCTGTTGGTCGTGATGTTGGTCGGCGCAACTGCAGCCTTCGCGCTTACCGGCCAGGGGCTGATGCTAATGATGCGACGAGTCTGGTTGTTTCTCCCGCCGCACCTGGTTGGCAAAACTCTCGTTGGTGAGCAAGCGGTCCGCAACCTGGCCATCATGGCCGGATACGCTGTGGCCGCCTGGGCGCTTTCCATCCGGGTCACCAAATCGAGTTTGATGGCCGGACCTGTCAGTGGGCCACGAGCCAGACTTGGATTTTTTCTTTCGATCCTTCCGGGCAAATTCGTTGGTCTGATAGCTAAAGACTTCCGTCACTTCCAAAGGTTACCCGACCTCTACTTTAGCGTGCTGGTCGTCATCGCGGCCGCGTTCTATCTAATCACGGCGCCTGAACCGGAGGTTGAAGTGCTGTGGCCTTTTTTGATTCTTTACTTCCTGTCCAACGTGCTGGCGTCTTTCAATTTCTTTGGTGCGGACGATGCGAGTGGATTTGACCGATATATGCTGATGCCTTTGACCGGGCGCATGATTATCCTGAGCAAGAATCTCGCTTATCTCTTGCTGGTCGCGGTCCAGGCAGCGCCCATAGTCTGTCTGGCAGCGTGGCGCATGGGTCTGGCCCTGGCCTTTCTCAGCCTGATCGAAGCCGCCGGCATGATGTTTTGTTATTTGGCATGGGGAAACTGGCTCTCAATTGCTCGTCCCCGCCGTCTCCGATTCTTTCGGTTTTCGTCCGAAGGTCCTCTCGTGGATTTGCTTCTGGGGATCGCTTTTGGGAGCCTGCCGGGAGTATTGGGGGTAGTGTTGGCGGCCAGAAACGGCGATTCGCTCTCATCGTTGATATGGCAGATGATCTTGATGCTGATCGCGAGTTTGATGATTTACCTCGCCTCGTTGCTGCGGTTCGGCAGATCGCTTGAGCAAAGACATGAGTCGATCAGGACGGCTCTTTCGTGAAGACTGAGTGCGCGGACCTGGGAATTTCCGGCTGGTCCCATGGCGTTTTGCCACGAAAAGGTTGGTTGTGTAAACTGCCACGGTCATCGTCCTGCAAGCGTAAAAATTCACCCGTCTGAAGAGTACTCGCGGTCAGGAGGTAAGACTCTAGCGTATGAAACCCGCGATTTGTGGCCTGTGTTTTTCGCTCTTAATCTTATTGGCGAATCCCGGGTACGCATCGGCGAAGCACGCAATCGTCGATAACCGGATTGATGGACAGGTCTACGACCCCGAGCGTCGTCCGGTGCAGAACCTCTACGTCGAACTGCTTAGCGAGGTGGATTCGGTGATTCAGCGAACCAAAACAAATGCTTCCGGACGCTTCTCATTCATCGGCGTGCCTCCCGGACATCTGCGGGTGCGAGTGGTGACTTATGGCACAAACTTCGCGGAGCAGGTTCAGGAGATCGATATCGTCCAGACCAGAAACAATAACGACAGGAATTATCTCGATGTCTATCTTCGATATGAGACGCGGCGACGCGGGCGTGAAAGTGATTTGCCTCCGGGAGTAATTTTCGCGCAGGATGTTCCGCCAAACGCTCGAGCCACGTACCTGAAAGGGGTTGCCGATTTTGAAAGAGATCAGGACAAAGGACTGGCGGAAATTGAAGAAGCCATAAAGATCTTTCCGAATTATTTTGAGGCATTGAATTGGCTTGGCAAAGAATATGTCTCGCGCGGGAATTATGAGAAGGCTTATCCGTACCTGTTAAAGGCCATCGATGTGAACCAGCGTAGTGCTCCTACCTATTACAGTTTGAGTTACGCCTTCTATCAACTGAAGCAGTACCCGGCGGCCCTGGAAGCGGCGAGAGCCGCCACCGTGCTGGCGCCGGCATCGGTGGACGCACAACTGCTATACGGCACTGTCCTGCGAATAACCGAGAAATATCCTGAGGCTGAAGCGGCTTTGCTCAAGGCTAATTCGCTGGCGAAGGAGTTGAATGCTGAAGTCCACTGGCAATTGTCACTGCTCTATAACCGCCTCAATCGCAACCAGGACACGATCAACGAACTTGAAGCTTATCTTAAGCTGGTCCCCGACTCACCTGACAAGCATAAGATCCGAGACATGATCGGGAAACTAAAAACGGCAATCGACAAGAAGGAGTAGATTTGGAGTGCGCCGACTTGTCGGCGCTTTTTTTCGCGGGAAGCCAGGGCGCTGACAAGTCGCCGCACTCCAAAAAAAGAAAGCCCGCCTTCTTGCGAGGGCGGGCTTTCCAGCGTCTCAGCTAATGTTGACTAGAAGCTGAAGTGAACACCGAATCTCACATTGCGAGGGGCCTGATAACCGGAAGGCGCTCCGTAAAGTGCGTTCTTCGGATTCGGCCTTCCGGTTAGGCTGGGAAGACCGCCATTTTCGAGTTGGTTAAGTTGAGTTCCGATTTGTCCGAGCAGGATCTTGTTCAGAATCGGAATCAATGTTTGCGTTGCCTGATTGTAATTGGGGTCGATGTCTGTGGCCCCGATGGTGTTTGTGGTTCGGTATCTGGTCGTCGTAAAGCTGGTCACCCCATTTTGGTTGAAGACGTTCAAGACGTTGAAGTCAAATGAGACTTCATAACGATGCTCCGGACCAAAGTTATAGTGATGCGTCCAGGAAAGGTCCGTCTGCAGGAAGGCCGGAGTCCTTCCCAAATCACCGCGCTTGATTAACGGAATCGAGGTGGCCACGACCGTAATAAATGTCGTTTGCGGGGTCCCCTGCAGGGCCTGGTAGAAGAAAGAAAAGTCATCCCAGTGTCCCTTGCTCCTCCACTTAGTAAACTCATACCCACCGTAAGCCTTGAACACATGACGACGATCGGTAGCCAGGTATCCGTTGTCGGGTTGGCCGGTCGCGGTGTATCCATTAATCGGATAGTCAAAGAAACGATCGACGCCGGGAGAAGTGCGTCCGTTTTCGTCCGAACTGGCAAGTCCGGAATAGTTACCCCACAAATACCCCAAAGTGTAATTCGCGTTGAAGTAGTAGTGATGATCGAGCCGCTTGTTGAGGACCACTTCCAGGGCCCGATACAGCCGTTGTGGCCTCGCCGACTTCGCCGTTCCGTTTCCCTGGTCAAGCTTTAGATCCAGGCCTTCGCCCGGATTGCCGACCGGATAGTTTTCCGATTGATTTAATCCCAGGATGGCGTGATCTTCCTGGGCGTGCGCGACATTCTTGCGGGTAAAGCGGGTTGAGAGAACCCAGTTCGGGCGGAACTCTCGTTCAAAGCCGATCGTGAACTCGCGTTGCTGAAATGCTTTTAGATCGGGGTCGACTCCGGTTACCACCAATCCCAGAGCTTTGAATTGCGCTTCCGTGAGATTTGAGGGAATCCGAAAGTCAATTTGAAGCTGACTCAATCCACCTGCCGTTGAAGGATTGCCTCCGCCCCGCGGATCTGTCCATGAACCCAGGATCTTATCCGGGGTGTAGAAGCTATAGGTGGGATTCGCCGCCGTGATTGGGAAGTAGTCTACGCGAAAGAAATCACCCCCGAACGAACCACGCGGTGCTTCAAATTTCAGCCGGTCGTAAAAGAACCCGTAGCTGCCATAAATCTTGGTTTTGCCATCACCGAACAAGTCATATGCGCCGCCTAAGCGAGGAGCAATTTTCTTGCCCCAACCAAATTCAATGCTGGGAATGGCCGAACCGGCCAGGACATCGCCGGCATTAAAAGATGGCACCAGTTCTTTTTCGAAACGAACTCCCAGATTCAAGGTGAGCCGACTCGTTGGCCGCCATCCGTCCTGGAAGTAGAAACCCTGATAGAGGTTCTTGCCGATGCCCTTGGTACCACTGCGGCTGAGGCTTCCGACACCGATACAACTGGCCGAGCCCAGAGTGCACTTAAGACTGGCGGCGGCTGGTAGCGCCTGGGCAAAGTCCTGTCCGTAGAACAGCGTGACGGTGCCCGTGCCGGCGTTACCCGACAGCACATTATTAGTGATGGTGCCGCGCAGATAGCCGCCCTTGAAGTCGTGTGAGCCGCCGAAGCCATTAACCAGATAGCTGGCGTCGGCTGACCATTCATTTTTTGTAGATATGTCGCGAGTGGTGATGGAGTTAGTTGTCAGATTTTGATAACCAATGCCTCCCGGACATCCAGTCGCAATCGTCGCATAGGCAGCTGATGATCCGCTGCAGACAGAACGAACGCCCTCGGGAAGCGCGTAGTTTCCAGCTTTCTCATTCTGAAATGCGCGCCCATAACGACCCGTGACTATGATCTTGTTGGTTGGTGTCCACTCACCAAAAGTCGTGAGGTTGTCCGAGCTGGTGCGTCCACCCCGGATGGCATTATAGGCCTGAGAATTCCACAAACCTACGCCGTAAGCGGTGTCAACCGGGTTGGAAGTAGTGATGTTGGCAAAGGGGATGTTGCCGTGAGTAATTTGTGGATTCCACAAATAAGTCGCGCCACCTCTCAACTTGGAATAGAACTGGGCATCGACTCGGCCAAAAGCATATTCGTTTTTCTGCCTGGTCTTATAAGTAATCGGTGCCAATGGATTACCTTTGGAGTCCAGTCTGGGAGTGGGTACAAATTTACCGGTAGTGAAATTCGAATTGCTGATGGCATTAATGAAATTCGAGGTGCGGGTGGTGGTAAAAACTTGCGGCGAATAAGCGGCCAGGAACCAGACGCGTTGTTTGACGATTGGGCCGCTAAAGGTGGCCGTCGGATAAATATTCGAGTAGGAGTCTTTCGCCTGAGCTATCGCATAAACAATATCCGGGTTGGCTGCAATGGCCGCGGCGCTGGAGCTGCTCGCCACAAAGCGCGATGGCGTAAATCTCGGTGCCGGTTGCAAAGCGCTGAGTTCGAAGGCGGCGCCAAAATCTCCGTGAAACTTGTCCGAACCCTGTTTGGTAACCACGGATACGACGGCGCCGGAAGCTCCGCCGTGCTCGGCCTCAAATCCTCCGGTCTTGATCTGAATTGCAGAGACCAGCTCGTTCGGAATGTTGTTTACTCCGTTGAGAACTCCAGTACGAAAATTTTCAACCGATAGTCCGTCGATCAGAAAGCTGTTTTCGGAACCCGAAGCTCCATCAACCTGAAAACCTCCCGAAAGTGGTTCCGGTCGGGTGGCCGGTGAAATTCTCAAGAGCGAACTAAAGCTGGTTCCTTTAGGCAACTCCTCAATCATCTTGGAAGTAATGTTCGTCTGAACCTTACTGTCCGTCGGA
>Ga0126383_10002404_pt1 | contig 12077 bp, 22 predicted proteins | sample PanSoiMetPlot_35_FD_96882 | JGI IMG/M metagenome (GOLD analysis project Ga0126383, IMG submission 96882) | Tropical forest soil microbial communities from Panama - MetaG Plot_35 | ecosystem: Environmental > Terrestrial > Soil > Tropical forest > Bulk soil | place: Panama | collected 2016-02-17
AGGAGTGGATCAGCACGTGAAACGCCAGGGGCGGGGGCCCTCCCGGCGGGAGAAGCGCAAGGCAGAGCAGGAGCGCCCGAAGCCGCACAGCTGCCCGGCCGTCATGCAGGTTGCCCGCGCCTGCACCCTGCTCGGGCAGCTGACGGCCAGCGGCCAGCAGCACGTGCTGATCGCCCGGATGCTGGAGATCCTCGATCCCGAGCACAAGGCCGTGCCCGCGCCCCACCCGCTCGCCGATCCGCTGTTCGGCACGATGCCGGTGGACCCGGCAGCCTACCGGGAACAGGACGGGCCAGAGACCTGACCCGCCCTATCCCGTCCGCTGCATGGACCGGAGGGGTTCGCCCTCTACTTATACCTATCCAGGTTCGCCGGATCGCGTGCGGCTACCAGGCGGGCAGGAGACCGTAGGCCCGGAACCAGCGGGCCACGCTGCGGCGCGCGTCAAGCTCGGCGGCCAGGATCAGCCGGGCCCGCGGCGGCGGCTTGCGCCGGCCGCGGTAGTACTCGGTGCCGGACGGGCTCACCCAGTAGCACGACTTGGTGGCGTTGCAGGACCGGCACAGCGCGGCGCAGTTCCACAGCGCGGTCAGCCCGCCCATGATCCACGGCACGATGTGATCGACCTGGATGATCACCTTCTTGCCGCCGGGCAGCGGGTCGCCCCGGCGGGCCCCGCAGTACACGCACCGGTACCGGTCGGCCCGCAGCACCAGCAGCGTGAGCAGCTTGCCGATCCGGCCCGACTTCTGCTTCGAGCGCTCGCCGCGCAGGTCCCGCCACACCTTGCGCGAGTGGCGGGTGAAGCAGGCGGGCAGCAGCCCGAACGGCGGGCTGGACAGTGCGGTGCTCACCAGGGCCAGCATCGGGCACAGCACCAGGAAGGCCCAGCTGATGATCATCATGGCACCCGCTCCAGCCTGTCGTCCTTGCGGCGGCGGATCTTGCCGTCGGTCTCCAGGGCGTCCACGGCGTCGGCGACCTCGGACACGCGCATCCCATCACACCCGGCGATCAGGTCGGCGGTGGACAGCGGCGAGGTGAGCACGCCGAGCACCCGCAGCTGCTGGGCCGCGGCGTCCTCGGCCGCGGCGGCCAGCTGGCTGGCCCGCTGCTCCTCGGCCCCGAGGGAGACCGTGATCGCGTTGGCCACGTCGCCGTCGGACGGGTAGGCGGCGTCCTCGGCGAAGTCGTACAGCCGCTCCTCCTCGATCCAGTCGGACCGCATCGGCACGCTGCCGCGGGCCTCGATCGTGTCGCAGTAGCACAGCCCGCGGGTCGGCTCCCCGTTGGGGAAGTACTTGGGAAGCTCGTGCGGCTTGCCGGTCAGGTTGAGCATCCCGCCGGACACCTTGTCACCGGCCCGGAAGCCGAACACGTTGCCGCCGACCAGGATGGAGCGAAGCTCGGCCGCCTTCAACTCGGCGAGGCTCGGGACCTGGGCCGCGAGCACCAGCCGGAAGCCGACCTTGCGGCCGAGCTTGGCGATGTTGGTGATCAGTTCGGCCGCGCCCTTGACGGCCAGCAGGATCGGGGCCTCGTCGATGACGATCTCGACATACGGCAGCCCGAGCGGCCGGCGCTGCCCGGTCTCGGGATCGACGATCTCGATGAACGGGTCGAAGAATCCCATGCCCTTGTGGACCCGGTCGGTCCGCGGGTGGACCCACCGGGTGGCGGCCAGCTGCTCGGACCGGGCCATCATCGCCACGTACAGGCCGCGCAGGTAGGCCATGCACTCCTCGATGCCGCAGGCATACGGCAGCTGGTCCTGCCACGCGGGCAGGGCCTGGCCCATCTGCGGGTCGAGGATCACCGACATGAACAGGCCGCTGGCGGTGCTGATGCACAGGCCCTGGTCGAGCTTGCCGGTCTTGCCCGAGCCGTCGGCCCCGCCGATGATCGTGTGCCGGGCACCGCCGCCGACGCCGCGCTGGAAGAACCGCTCGTGCGCGTCCCCGCCCTCGGGGAACCGGCCGACCACGGCCAGCCCGGTCTCGGGGTCGAGCCCGATCCCGTCCCAGTGGCGGGGCTCCATCAGCGTGTTGGTCTTGAGGATGGTCAGCCAGCCGCGCGAGCGCACGCCGTCCTCGCGGGGCTCGACCACCACCGTGGTGAGCGTCCCGTCGTAGGCAGCGGCCACCGCATCGGGCGCGCTGATGATCTTGCCGATCGGGGTCTTCCGCCCGTTGCAGATGATCGGGTACCGCTCGCCCGCGCCACCGGCCAGCTTGACCGGCGGGCCGAGGGTGGCAAACCACTTCTGCTCCTCGCACAGTTCCCGCCAGGCGATCTCCACCGTGGTCGGGCCGGCGGGCTCGGGGCCGGGGCCCTTCCACCGGTAGCGCTCGGTCCACAGCGCGGCCATCGCTGCCCAGCCGGTCTCCCACAGCGCTCCCCACCAGCCGGCCCCGAGGACGGTGAACAGGATCAGCCAGGTGGCCGTCCAGAATGCCTGCCCCTGCACGTGGTGCCGGGTGCTGGCCGGGCGGCCTTTCGTGGCGACCACGGCGGCGATCACCGCGATGGCTGCGCTGATGACGGCGATCAGGTAGGCGTGCGCGGAGTGGCAGGCGAGCCCGGCCAGCGAGGCGGCCAGCCAGCAGACGGGCACCAGGTTGAACCGGAACCGGTGCAGGTGCGGGGTCTTGCGCTTGCCCTGGATCTCCTCCAGCTGGGCGTCGATCAGCTGCTGGACCTTGCGCTTGGTGGCGCGGTCCATCTTGCTGGGCACCACGAAGGCCGGGGCGGCCGGCTTCCTGCCGCGCCGCCCCTTGTCCTTCGCCTTCGTGGCTTTGGCCATCAGTGCGCCACGAAGTCGTCCTTGGGCAGTTCCTTGCCCGAGGCGTCCCGGCCTTCCTGGATGGCCCGGTACCGCTCCACCTCGTCCTGGAGCGACTGGGCGCACTCGCCCATCTTCCGGTCGGCCTCCTGCCGGGCGCGGATCGCCTGCACCAGTTCCATGCCCTTGGCCGCGGTGTCCTTGTCGCCGTTGGTGGCCTCGTCGAGGCCGTCACAGATCTGGATCATCTGCTCCAGGTCGGCGACGTTCGAGGAGTGGTCGGCGAGGGTCTTGATCCCTTCCGCCCCGGTGCTGGTGGTGTCAAGCGTGGTGTCGGTCATCGGTCCTCCGTTGTTAGTAGCCGGGCCAGGCTGCTGTTGCGGCTGGCCGTTGGTGGATGGGGGCCCTGCCCCCGCTGTCTTGCCGTCGGGCAGCGGCGGGTCGGGCTGCTTCCCGTTGCCGGGCGGCGGCTGCCCGGCCGCTCCCGTGACGGGGGTGGCGGCCAGCTGCTGGCTCATGTTCGGGTGCCCGGACTGCTGGCGCTGCTGGGCGGCCACCTGCATCCGGTGCCGGTGGGCAGCGGCCTGGGCGCGGAGGTGGGCGAGCAGATCCTCGTGGTCCGCCCGCTCCCGGCTCCCGTCGGTCTGGGCGGCCTGGGCGGCGGCCTGGTGGTCCCGCCACCCGCGGGCGAGCCCCTCCCGCTCCACCGGGAAGCCGTGCCGCAGCGCGTGCAGCCAGTAGCCCATCCCGGCGGACCGCCCGGCGCGGCGGTGGGAGCCCACCCGCTGGGTGGACGTCCCCCGCTGGGATGCGGTGGCGCGGGTGTTCGCCCGGCGGGCGGTGACGGCCTTGCGGTTCGCCTTGAATCCCTCGGTGACCGCCCACCTGGTCCCCCAGTAGATGAGGATCAGCGCGACGACGGCTTCCATGTCAGGCCACCCCCGTCCCGCTGGCGATGCCGTGGATCAGGGTGGCCACCGGGACCAGGAACGCGACCGCGATGATCGCCGCGACCCAGGACAGGTGGTAGGTCCGCTTTTTGGCCGAGTGCTTCGGGTGCCAGTCGTGCAGCATGACGAAGTAGATCACCGCCACGGCGGCAGCTGCGACCGCGCCGGCCCCGACGCCGAGCAGCCCGGCGACGAACGGGCCGACCACGCGGGCGACGATCCCGAGCAGGGCAGCCAGGTGCGTGATCAGCCAGCCGTTCAGCCCGATCAGCACGATCCCCAGGAACACCATGATCGAGGAGATGGTGGGCAGCCGGCCGAGCAGGTAACAGGCGATCGACAGCCCGACGAGGATCGCCCCCCACTCGGGCTGGCTCAGGTGGATGGACATGGGGGCCTCTCAGATCGTGATCGTGATGGAGAAGTGGGGGAACCACAGCAGGATGGTGGCGATCGTCAGCAGCGTGCCGAACGCCTTGGGGATCGAGTCGGTGGCCCACACGATGAAGTAGAAGACCGGCGCGATCATGGTCACGTGGACGGCTCCCCAGGCGTAGCGGGGGCCGCGGAGCAGCTTGTGGTCCCACGCCTTCGCCGCGGTGCAGTGGCGCTCCCAGATCAGCAGCAGCGCGGGCGGGGTGGCGTCGAGCAGGCTGGCCCCGCCGAGCGCGGTCTGGATCTTGAGCCACATGCCGAGCCCGTCGGTGGTCTTCTCTACGCGCGTGCGCGGGCCCGCGGGCGTGGTGCGCGCATTGGAGTACTTCGGCAGCGCGTCCTGGGGCCCGTCGGCGGGCCGCAGCGGCAGGACGTCGGCGACGTCGGGGGCGGTCATGCCACTGCCTCCAGCCGCTGCGCTTCGAGATCCAGGTGCGTGGCCATCGCGTGAAGCTCGGCGTCGGCGTCCGGGTGCCGGACCACGGCGCTGCGGTAGCGCGCGAACGCCGCGGCCACCTGAGCGCGGCCGGTCGGTGCCGAGCGCACGGCAGCGTGATTCGCGGCGATCCGGCGCGCGGTCCGGGTCTGCCTGTTCTCGCGGTGACCTGCCATCGTTACCTCCACTCGCCAATTCGCATAGCCCGCAGCCGCTCGGCGTCGGCTTGGTCAAGCTCGACCAGCACTTTGCGCCGCCCGTCGGTGATCGGCTGGTGGTAGGCCGGGGTGCTCAGCTGGTGCTGGGGCTCGCGCTCGGAAGGCAGCAGGTGCGACAGGGCCCGGCCGATCGGACGACGCCAGCGCCAGGTCAGGTAGCACAGGCCAGCGCCGACGGTGAGCGCGGCACCCCCGGCCAGGGCGTAGAAGATGATCATGACGATCGCCTCGATGGCCCGCAGGGCAGCTGCGACCGCGCTGGCCACCGCGGCCAGGATGAACACCGCGATGGCGGCGAAGGCGAGGCCCTCGAAGCCACCGCCCCCGCTGCCCGTGCTGGAGTCGATCACCGTGTTCCGGTTGCCGCGGATGTTGACGTCCCTCATGCTGCGAGCCCCACTTCCACGAGCCGGACCGTGTTGAGGACGGTCAGCTGGTACTTGTGCCACATGTCGGGGTCGATGCGCTGGTCGCGCAGCCAGCCCTGGCCGATCCGCACGAGGGCGTCCTCGTCCTCCTCGTCCACGACCCGGCGCAGGGTGGCCTGGCGCTGGCTCCCGCGGGAGATCTCCAGGCGGTGTTCACGCTGTGCCACGGCTGCCTCCTCTCTGCGACACGTTGGACTAGATGGTATAGCTGGTCTAGCTCCCCGGCAATTCCCCCGCTACCCTGTGTTGCATGATCACGCCGCCCATTTACCGGGAGATCGCCGACCGGGTGCTCTCCCAGATCGCCACCGGGAGTCTCCCGCCGGGAGCCAAGGTCCCGAGCGAGCGGGAGCTTGCCGACCTCAACGGGGTCGCCCGCATGACCGCCCGGCACGCCCTGCGGGAGCTTGAGCGGGTGGGAGCGATCGAGGTCCGGGCCGATGGGAGATACGTCGCCCAGTACCGCCCGGTGACCGTCCACCTGTCCCGGTCGATGGACCGCACCTGGGCGGGCGAGGCCGCGGCAGCGGGCGCGGACAGCTGGGCGGCCGACATCCTGGCCGCCGGGATGACGCCCTCCCAGACGATCCGGGTAGTGACCGATGAGGCGGGCCCGAAGGTCGCCCGGCGGCTGGAGATCCCCGAGGGCTCCCCCATCACCGTCCGGGCGCTGGAGCGGTCCGCCGATGGGAAGCTCAGCAACCTGATCAGCTTCGCGTTCCCGCGGGAGGACACCCGCGACACCCCGCTGGAGCTTCCGCCTAGCATCGAGGAGGGATCAGTCGCATGGCTGGAGGACAAGTGGCAGCGGCTCAGCCAGACCCTGGAGATCTCGGCCCGGCCGCCGACCGCGGCCGAGGCCGGGCAGTTCGGCATCGCCGGGGGCTGGAACTTGCTGGAGGTGTGGCGGACCAGCCGGACGATCGGGGCCAGCAGCCGGCCGGTGATGACCAGCTGGGCGAGGTACCCTGCGGACCGGACCGTCCTGGTGAGCGTGGCCTAGAGCAGGACTGGCACTACGGGGACGCCGGCTACCCGCCCTGGCATGACGACCGCCACCAGGCGGCCGGCGGCTGGCCGCCCGTCTATCCCGGCCCGCCGGACAAGCAGGGCCGTGTCCGTCCCGGCGTATCCGAGGAGGGGTGCGCGCGGTGAGCACGATGAAGGACCCGCACGCCACCGACAGCCCGCAGAGCCGGACCACCCGGATGGCTGCCTGGCTGGCCGACCAGCTGGGCGCGCACCACGAGCACCTCGACGGCGACCAGGTGATCGTCATGATCCACGGGGCCGACCAGCAGGGCGGGGTCGCCTACGACGGCTACGGCACCAGCAGCGAGGCCGGCGAGGACATGATCAGCTTCATCCAGGCCTACTTCGAGGCCCGCGGGTCGAGCTTCCGGGTGGTCCACATGAATGCCCCGCCGAACCGGCCAGGGACTAGCTAGACGCTAGTGCCCGTTGCTGACCGCATCGAGCGCGGTCCGCGCGATGTGCTCGGTGACGCCCTCATCCTTGTGCCGCTTGGCGAACGCCCGGCGTCCCATCCGCAGCCCGGCAAGCTGGTCGGCCGAGATCATCTGAGCGAGCACCTCGGCGCTTGGTGGCGGCGTAGCCTGGCCAAGGTGCCGGGCTCGGGACCGTGCCGGTGCCGGCGTCGGTGCAGTCCCCCGTGGCGACTGCTGGGCCGCCGTCCCAGCACCTTCGCCGCTGCCAGAGGAGGCAACCGCTCGCCCAGCCTCCCTGGCCCGCAGCTTCACAATCCCGAGCCCGGTACCAAGGCTCGCTGCCGCGGCTAGCGGGGGCACCGCAGCAGCGAGCTTCTCTGCCGGAATCCACGCCGGCAGTCCAGTGTGGGCCACCCCGAACAGCACCGAGATGCCCAGCCCGAGCAGGACGAGGGTCCAGGCCCAGGTCTTGATCCGCCACTTCTCTTTGCGGGCGGTCGCCGTGAACAGGCGAAGCTCGCCGACGATCACGAACGAGTCGATCATGAGCGGCCAGGTGATCGCCAGCCAGATCGGGTAGTGCGCGTCCTGGGTGGCGAAGTCGAACTGGTTGCGGTAGGACATGGCGAGCGCGGCCACGGTAGCGCCGACGGTGATACGGCCAACCGCCTTGTCAGACAGCGACACACCGGGGATCTCCCGGTCCCTGCTCGCCATGATCACCTCCTGGCCTACCCTGTACTTACAGGCCACCATAGCAGGAGACTAGGACGATGACACCGAACCGCAGCGCGGGCCGGATCGAGGACGACCTGTGGCTGCCGTTCCTGGCCTGGTGCAAGCGTGAGGGGCTCTCCAACACCGACGGGGTGCGCCGCGCGCTGCGCCTGGCGATGGGCATGCCAGAGCCCGTGGCGCTCAGCGACACGGGCTCCAGCGGTGACCGGATCAGCCGGTCGTTATCCCCTCTCCGGGTCAGTGGCTCCTGACATCGCCAGTGATCCCGGCGGTGTTCTGGACGTAGTTCCCGTTCTGGTAGCTGAACGTGTAGCTGCCAGCGTCAGCGGGGGCCCAGTCGTAGGTGACCCCACCGGGGAACAGCTGGCCCAGTGCCGCGCCGAGCCCGGTGTCCGGGGCCTGGTTGGGCAGCAGGGACGCCTTGTCCGGGCCCTGCGGGGACAGCACGTAGTAGGTGATCGTGCCCTTCACCTGGCCGGTGCTGGTCAGCGGCTGGCCGTAGCCCAGCGCCGGGTCGGTGGTGCCGTCGGCACCGGGGTCGGCGAAGCCGGCGAAGCTGCCGGTCACGCCGATGACCACCTTGTACTCACCGGCCGCATACGGCGTGACGGTGAACTGCTCGGTCAGGTTGTCGATCGCCCAGACCGGGCCACCGAGCGATGACAGCAGCGCGCCGCCGCCGTTCCCGCTGGTGGTGTCGTTGTGCTGCGGCGAGTGGGTCACCGCGAACACCTGGCCAGGCGTGGTGCTGGCCATCGCGGGCGCGGCGGCGACCGCCGAGCCGGTGAGGATCGCGGCAGCTGCCGCGACCATGAGCATGATCCTCCGCATAGTGGGGATCCTTCCTGTGATCGCCGGGGCCCGATGCCCCGGACGTGTGGATAGGGCGGGCGGCTCCGCGATTGGTAGATCCGGGGAGACCGCCCGCCCGTCTGTTAGGTTGCCGGCCGCTTCACTTCGGCGTTGCGCTCGCAGGACTGGTAGGCCTCGAACAGCGAGGTGGTCTTGCCGTGCAGCAGCCGCTCCCCGGTGTCGTAGCTCGTGGTGGACCAGGCGAAGCCGTCCGGCTCGATCGTCACCCAGCCGTGGTGCGGGCCGAAGTTCCAGAACTCCCACACCCAGGCACCGGGCTTGCCGCGCAGCTGCCAGCGGGGCTGGCTGCGGGCCATCGAGGCCGCCCAGAACTCGGTGGCCTTGGCCTGGTCCCAGCCCTCGCCGGTCTGCGGGTTGTAGGTCATCACTACCTCCGGGGGATGACGGTCTGGTGGTAGCAGTCGGCGAATGCCTCGGCGGCCGGGCTGGACGTCACCGTGCCGCACCAAGCGGTGTCGGTGATCCGCCAGTGGCGGCTGCCACCGTCGGCAGCCGGGACAGCCGCCAGCAGTGCGCCGTCATCGTCGCGGCCGAACACCGGCTCGTGCGTGGTGATCACTTCGAGCGCGGTCAGCAGCGCGGCGGTCAGGTTGGCCTTGGCCTCGGCCTCGGTCTTGCCGGTGGCCTCGATGTCGTGCGGGTAGCTGCCGTAGGTGGCTACCCAGCGCGCGGGCATGCTGTGCCGGAAGCCCCGGACGGCCGGGTGGTGCTTGACCGTGATGGGTATCCGGGCAGTGGTCTCGGTCATGATCAACGCCTCCCTTGGCGCTCGTCGGCTGTGCGCTGCCAGGCGCGGACCTGGGCGCGGATCTCGGGGGTGGCGAGCACGCGCTCGGCGTGCCAGCCGGCGGTCACCCAGGCCTGGGCCTCGCGGTCCGCCTGGCGCTCGGAGCGGATGGGGCCGGTCCAGCCCTCCTGCCAGCTGCCGAACGAACTGGACCAGTTGCCGGCCTCCAGGTACCCGCAGCGCGGGTTGTGGTAGCACTGGCTGACCTTCGTGCCGAAGTGGCAGACGATCCAGCGCTTGCGCGCGACGTAGAAGCTCATGCCCAACTCACCATCTTGTCCTGCGCCTGGGCGGCGGTGGCCAGTTCGGCCAGCCGGGCCATGGTCCGGTCGTAGTAGCCGGCGGCCACTCCGCAGTCGATCCACAGCGCGCGGCCGGTGCCAGGCCCGCCGTCCTCGACCGTGGCCGAGCCGCTGTCGTCGCGGCCGACGTTGGCCACCTGGGCGCGGCCGAGCAGCCCTTCCGGGGTGTCCTCGCCGCAGGGGCACTCGGGGTCGAAGTCATAGCCGAGCCGCTCCAGCACCTGGGCCGCGTTCGCGTTGCTCAGGTTGACGTTGTACCGCCGGCACCCGCAGGCGTCCTCGTCGGCCTCGGCGTGCTCGCACTGGCCGAAGTAGATCTCGGCGTCCGAGCAGCAGCTGGCGGGCCGGGAGTGGTCGCACCGGGAGCCCTGGACCAGGACCGTGCCGAGGCCCTCGATCTCCTCGAACTGGGCGATTCCGAAGGTGACGCTCATGTCCTGCTCCCTGGTGTCTGTCTGTCTGGTGTACTTACAGCTTACCGGCTGGCGGGGGATCTGTCAACAGTGGGGCCCGGTCCCGTGCGGGTTAGGCACGGGCCGGGCCCTAGCTGTCAGGCCTCCTCGGCCTTGCGCGCAAGCTCCAGCACGAGCGCGCACTCGGTGTGGAAGTTGGCGTCCTCCAGGCCGGCCGCGGCGGCCTTCATGATCGCCACCCCGTCCCACTTGAAGAACCGGCTGAGCAGGATGCCCATGGCCTCCTCGTCGCTGGCCTGGTAGCCCTCGACGAAGCTCAGCCGCTTGATCTTGGCAAGCTCGGCGCTGACCGAGGACACCAGCGTGTTCTCGTCGTCGTCAGCGTCGGCCGCGGGGGCACCCGGCTCGGGCTGGCCGACCTGGGCCAGGAAAGCCTCGGCGGTGATCAGCGAGCCGTCGGCCAGGCCGCGCTGCACAGCAGCCGCGATCTCGGCGTCGGTCGGGTTGGCGGGGTCCACCACGTAGACGGGGGCCTTGCGCTCTGCGGTCATCTGTCTGTCTCCTGTCTGTGTCTGTGCCTACAGCTTATCCGGTGGGTCTGACAATTGTCAACAGTGAGGCCCGGTCAGGGGCGTGTCTGGCATACCGGCTCGCGGTTGGCGAGCATGTGCAGGGGCATCGACCGGCAGGGCTCGGAGCGGCAGGCCACCGGGTCCGGCAGGTCGCCGGGGTGCGCCTGGCGGTGAAGCTCGACCGCCACCAGCCACCAGTCCGCGGCAGCTGTGGCGGCCTGGTCAAGCTCGTCCTGGATGTCCTCGCCGTCCCACCACCCGGCGTCCCGCAGGCCCTCCAGGAGCCGCCCGTAGAGGTCATCGTCCATGGCCTCGAACTGCCCGGCCAGGGGCTTGCGCGTGTCCAGCCTGACGATCACCTTCTCAGCCATCGGTCTCACCGATCCGCTGGCCGCCGGGGGTGTAGCCGTTGGCGGTCAGGAAGGCGACCAGCCGCTGCATCATCGCGGCGTGCTCCAGCGAGCCAGCCGGGTACTCGCGGTTGATGTAGGCGGCCATGCCGGCCGCGGCCTCGGGCACGCTCACCCACTCGACCTGGCCGGTGTCCGGGTTCCACACCTGGACCTTGCCGTCCTCGCGGACAGTGGCCTCGATGGGCTCGGCGGGCACGTCCCGGTTGCGCTTCATGACTGTGCCTCCTCGGCCAGCTGGTCGAGCGCGGCGCGGTCTAGCCGCGTGCCGCTCTTGGTGTAGACCACGTAGTCGATCCCGCCCTCGTAGGTGCCGGGCGCGATGTCGCCCTTCGGCCAGTCGATGACCACGCCGACCCGGCCGTGGTCGTCCACGACCACCTTGACCGGCACCGGCTGGCTCGGGACCATCACCGGCTCGGGGTCACCCGGCACGCCGGGGGCGGCCTTGATGCGGAACTTGATCCCGCCGACCTTGGCCCGCTCGGTGCGGAACCGGCGCAGCTGGGCGTAGGCCTTGCGCAGCTGGGCCGCGTCGGGGGCCGGGGTGCGCGGGCGCTGGTACTGCTCGCGCTCGTGCTTGCGGGCCTGGTCGATGAAGGCCATCAGCTGGGCGGCGGCCCTGGCGGGGGCCCGCCAGTACGGCCAGCCGTCGCTGGAGCGGTTCACCGCGGCCATCAGGCTGGCCAGGGTGTAGGTGGCCGGGCCCACCAGCGGGTCGCTGGCGAAGTGGCGCTCGGCCTCCTCGATGTCCATCTCGTTCATCCACATGTCAGTTCTCGCTTTCCATCTCTGCGTACTCGGCCGCCGCGTCGGCGAACAGTTCGGTGTCGTAGTCGTAGTCCGGGCCCGCGGGCTCGGGAGTCTCCAGCGCCATCCGCAGCGCGTCGGCCGCGATGGCCACTGGGTCGCCACCGGGGTTCGAGGCCTGCGCCACCGACACGATCATCGCGGCGGTGTGGTCGGCGAACCGGGCCCGCTGGCGCTCGTCCAGCTGAAAGGCGCGGCGCTGGGCCCGGCGCTGGGGGCCCTTCTCGTGAGGTGTCATCGTCCTGTCTCCTGTCCGCTTGTCTGTCAACAGTGTATCATGGCCAACCGACAATTAGCGGGCGTTCTTCAAGATCTTTGCCACCCGGTCGGGGCGGAACGCGCGGTACATCGACACGCCGGGCGTGCCGCCGATCACGTCGATCCACTCGCGCGGGCTGCGGCGGCGGTCGGGCGGGGTGACGCGCACGTGGCGGACGAACCGGAACGTGCCGCGCTCGCCGCGGATCTTGAGCAC
>Ga0126383_10002405_pt1 | contig 12076 bp, 12 predicted proteins | sample PanSoiMetPlot_35_FD_96882 | JGI IMG/M metagenome (GOLD analysis project Ga0126383, IMG submission 96882) | Tropical forest soil microbial communities from Panama - MetaG Plot_35 | ecosystem: Environmental > Terrestrial > Soil > Tropical forest > Bulk soil | place: Panama | collected 2016-02-17
CGCCACCGTGGGCGCGGGCTTCACCGCGCAACTGGGCGCCATGCGGATCAACGAGGAGGTCGACGCCCTGGAGGGGATGGGCGTGCCCAGCCTCCCCTACCTGGTGACCACCCGGATCGTGGCGGGCTTCGTCGCCGTTATCCCGCTGTACGCCATCGGCCTGGTCAGCTCCTACTTCGGCTCCCGCTTCGTCACCGTGCTGTTCAACGGGCAGTCGGCGGGGACCTACGACCACTACTTCGGGCTGTTCCTCTCGCCGGTGGACGTGCTGTGGTCGTTCCTCAAGGTGATGCTGTTCAGCGTGGTGGTGATTCTCATCCACTGCTACTACGGGTACCGCGCGAGCGGCGGCCCGGCGGGTGTGGGCGTCGCCGTGGGCCGGGCGGTGCGGACCGCGATCGTCATGATCAACATCATTGACTTCCTCATGAGCCTGGCGATCTGGGGCGCCACGACGACCGTGCGAGTCGCCGGATGAGACCGTCCCCAGCACAGGTCAAGGTCAGGCGCCGACTGGTCGGCGTGGTGTTCCTGCTGGTCTTCGCCCTGCTGGTGTGGCTGTCCGTGGCCCTGTACAACAAGCAGTTCACCCCGGTGGCGATGGTCACCCTCTATACCGGCGCGGTCGGCAACGAGATGCACCCGGGCGCCGACGTCAAGATCCGTGGTGTCCCGGTCGGTGAGGTGCGGCAGATCTCCGCCAACGGCACCGGCGCCAAGCTGGAACTGGCCATCGAGCCAAGCATGGTGCCGCAGATTCCGGCGAACGTGACCGCGCTGATGGTGCCGACCACGCTGTTCGGCGAGCGGTACGTGGACCTGGTCATGCCGGCGAGCCCGGCGCCGGCCCGGCTCACCGCCGGCACCGTGATCACGCAAGACCGCTCGGCCAACGCGGTGGAGCTGGAGAAGGTGCTGAACAACCTGCTCCCGCTGCTGCGGGCCTCGGAGCCGGACAAGCTGTCGGTCACCTTGACCGCGCTCGCCCAGGGGTTGCACGGCCGCGGCAGGGAACTGGGCCAGACCCTGGTGGGCGCCAACGCCTACCTGCACGACTACAACAAGCACCTGCCCGCCCTGGACACCGACATCAAGCGGCTCGCCGTGCTGGCCAGGAACCTCAACCAGGCCGCCCCGGATCTCGTACAGGCGCTGGCCGACTTCACGGTCACCAGCCAGACGTTCGCGGCCGAGCGGGCCAGCGTCTCTGCGCTGTACAGCACGGTGACCACGGCCTCACAGGACCTGACGTCGTTCCTGGCCGCCAACTCCGCCAACATCATCAAGCTCAACGCGGACAGCGTGGCCACGCTGCGGATCCTGGCCCGGTACTCCCCCGAGTTCCCGTGCGTGCTCAAGGACCTTGCCGACTTCGTGCCCGCGGCCGACAAGCTCCTGGGCAAGGGCACCAGGCAGCCCGGCCTGCACGTGCAGGCGGTGGTCGTCCGGCCGCTGGGGCCGAACCACATCGGCCGCTACGTGGCGGGCAAGGACACCCCGGTCTTCGGCGACAACCTCGGCCCGCGCTGCTACCCGATCCCCTTCCCCGGGATCAACCTCAACGACGGCGCCGCCCCGTCTGGGCCCGCCCCCCGGAGCACCCCCCGCCACGCCACGGGCACGCCTGGCACCCCCGGCCACGCCACACCGCCCGCGGGACCGCAGGCGCGCACGACGGCGGCGCAGCTCGCCGGGTCCCCGGCCGAAAGTGAACTGGTCCGGGAACTGACCGGGATGACACTCGGCCGGTCCCCGGCGCTGATCCCGGACTGGGGCGGCCTCCTGACGGCGCCGTTGTTCCGCGGCACCACGGTCAACCTGAGGGCGCACGCATGAAGCGCAAGGGCCTGGCCGGGCCGGTCATCAAGTCGGCGATCTTCATCGCCGTCACGGCGACGGTCACCGCGATCCTGGGCATCAGCATCGCCCACAGCGGAGTCTCCGCCACCGTCGGGTACCAGGCCGTGTTCCGCGACGTGACCGGGCTCAACGTGGGCGACGACGTGGACATCGCCGGAGTGCGGGTCGGCGACGTCACCTCGATCAGCGTGTACCGGCGCAACGAAGCGCTGGTCGGCTTCGCCGTGCAGGCGGGCCGGCCGCTGCCGGTCTCGGTGACCGCGACGATCAAGTACCTGAACCTGGTCGGACAGCGCTACATCGACCTCGGCCAGGGCACCGGCCCGGTGGGCCGCACCCTCCCCCAGGGCGGCACGATCCCGGTGTCGCAGACCATCCCGGCGCTGGACCTGACCGCGCTGTTCAACGGCTTCCAGCCGCTGTTCCAGGCGCTGTCCCCCGGTGACGTCAACCAGCTTTCCAGCGAGATCATCCAGGTCTTCCAGGGGGAGAGCCCGAACGTCACGACGCTGGTCGCGAGCGTGGGCTCGCTGACCACCACCTTGTCCGCCAGGGACCAGGTGATCGGCCGGGTGATCGAGAACCTGAACTCGGTGCTGCACACGATCGGCTCCCGCAGCGGGGAACTGGCCAACTTCGTGAGCACGCTGCAAGAGCTGGTGTCCGGGCTGGCGGCCGACCGGCAGTCGATCGGCAGCGCCGTCTCCGCCATCGCGGGGCTGACCAGCGCCACCGCCGGCCTGCTCCGGGTCGCCCGGCCCCCGCTGCGCGACGACATCACCCAGCTCGGCCGGCTGGCCACGAACCTCGCGAACAACACGCCGGCGGTGAACTCGTTCCTGCAGAACCTGCCGGTCAAGATGTCGCGGATCGCCAGGCTGGCCTCCTACGGCTCGTGGCTGAACTTCTTCATGTGCAACGCCCAGGTGAGCGGGGTGCAGCAGAAGTTCGGCCCGAAGCCCACCGGCGTCGGCATCACCGCGGCGAGGTGCAAGTCATGAAGCCCCTGTCCGAGCGGAACCCCATCGTCGTCGCGATCGTCGGCCTGCTGCTGCTGGCCGCGCTCGCGCTGCTCGCCTTCAACGCCGCCAACCTGCCGATCATCGGCGGCGGCACCGGCTACACCGCGTACTTCGCCGAGGATGCGGGGCTCGCGGCCGGCAACGAGGTACGGGTGGCCGGGGTCACCGTCGGCCATGTCACCGGCATCTCCCTGGCCGGGAACAAGGTCGCGGTGACGTTCAAGGTGAAGGGCACCTGGGTGGGGAACGAGACCACGGCCGCCATCAAGATCAAGACCCTGCTCGGCGACAAGTTCCTGGCGCTCGACCCGCTGGGCACCAGGTCCCAGGACCCGGGCCAGCCGATCCCGCTGTCCCGGACCACCTCCCCCTACGACGTGACCCAGGCGTTCACCGGGTTCGGGCAGCAGGTCAGCCAGATCGATACGGTCCAGCTCGGCAGGAGCCTGCAGACCCTGGCCGCCGCGTTCGCCGGCACGCCGCCCTACGTCCGCTCGGCGCTGCGCGGGCTCGCCTCGCTGTCGGAGACCGTCGCCTCCCGCGACGCGCAGCTGGCCGGCCTGTTGCGCGGGGCCAAGAACGTCACCGGGGCGCTGGCCAGCCAGAATGCCAACTTCGCCAGGCTGCTCGGCGACGGCAACCTGCTGCTGGCCGAACTGCGCCAGCGCCAGGCGGCGATCCACGCGCTGCTCACCGGGACCCAGGCGCTGGCCGTGCAGCTGTCCGGGCTGGTCAACGACAACCAGGCCAAGCTCGGCCCGGCGCTGCAAGCGCTCGACCAGGTGACCACGGTGCTGGAGCGCAACCAGGCCAACCTCAAGAAGGCGCTCGCCCTGGCCGGCCCGTACTACCGGCTGCTCGGCAACGCCCTCGGCAACGGCCGCTGGTTCGACACCTACCTGTGCGGCATTGTCCCCAAGTCCTACCTACCGCCCGGCACCGGTCCCGCGACCGGGTGCCAGCCCCCGAAACCATGAGGTCCCGGCGATGACGAAACTGCGGATCGGTGGCCTGCTACGGACGCGGCGGGAACGGCTGGCGCTCGGCGCCGGGGCGGTCATCGTCGCCGCGGCCCTGGTGGCCGGCGGCGTGCTGGTCTACCACGCCAGCCACAAGGGCAAGCAGGTCACCGCGTACTTCCCCGAGGCGATCGGCGTCTACCCCGGATCCACGGTCCGGGTGCTCGGCGTCCCGGTCGGCGCGGTCGACGCGATCCAGCCCCAGGGCACGCAGGTCAAGGTCACGATGACGGTGAACTCCGGCGTCGCGGTGCCGGCCGATGCGAAGGCCGTGGTGGTCGCGGCCAGCGTGGTGTCCGACCGGTACGTCCAGCTCACCCCGGCCTACACCGGCGGCCCGCAGCTCGCGGACAACGCGGTGATCCCGGTCAGCCGCACCGCGGTGCCGGTCGAGGTGGACCAGATCTACACCAGCCTCAACCGGTTCGCCCAGGCGCTCGGGCCGAACGGGCTGAACAAGAACGGGGCACTGTCCGAGCTGGTCAAGACCGGCGCGGCCAACCTGACCGGCAACGGCGCCTATCTGCACGCCATGATCACGCAGTTCGGCGCGCTGTCCAAGACGCTGGGCGACAACTCGGGCAACCTGTTCGCCACGATCACCTACCTGCAGCAGTTCACCTCGATGCTGAAGGCCAACGACGGGCAGGTGCGCCTGGCCCAGCAACAGCTTGCCGACGTGTCCGGGTTCCTGGCCAGCGACCGGCAGGACCTCGGCGCCGCGCTGAACGAACTGGCCACCGCGCTCGGCCAGGTGCAGGGCTTCATCGCGAGCAACCGGAGCCTGCTCAAGTCCAACGTCGCCAAGCTGGCGGCGATCACCAAGATCCTCGCCGACGAGCGGGCGTCGCTGTCCGAGGCCGTGAACACCATCCCGCTCGCCGTGGACAACGTGGTCAACGCGTACGACTCGGTCAACAGGACGCTGGACGGCCGCGGCAACCTGAACGAGCTGAGCATGGGGCCGGGCGCGCACGACCTCGCCGCGATCACGCCGGGCGGCACGGGCGCGGGCAGCGCCGGGCCGACCGGTGCGGTGCCATTGTCCCCCTCCGCACTGCGCGCGGTCCCGCCGCTGCCACTGCCCGCCGTGGGCTTGTACGGCACACCAGAGGCCGCGCTGGCGGGAGGCCGCTGATGATTTTCGCTGCAAAACGAAGCGCGCTGGGTACCCGGTCCCCGCTGCGCGCACGGGTCCCGGTGCTGGCCGCCGGGGTGACCGCGGTCGCGGTGTGCGCCGCGGGGTGCGGTTCGGGCGGGTTCAACGGGATCTACAGCCTTCCGCTGCCCGGTGGCGCCAACCTGGGCCCGCACCCCTACCAGGTGACCGCGGAGTTCAGCAACGTGGTCGACCTGGTGCCGCAGTCCTCGGTGAAGGTGAACTACGTCTCGGTGGGCCGGGTGACCCGGATCTACCTGCCGCCGCGTAGCTGGACCGCACGGGTCACCATGCTTATCAACGGCGACGTGCGCCTGCCCGCCAACGCGATCGCCCAGGTGCAGCAGTCCAGCCTGCTGGGCGAGCAGTACGTCGGGCTGTCCGCGCCGCCGGGCTTCGCCCCGGTGGGCCGGCTGACCGACGGCGCGGTCATCCCGCTGTACCGGACCACCACCAACGCCACCGTGGAACAGGTGCTCGGCGCGCTGTCGCTGCTGCTCAACGGGGGCGGGCTGGCCCAGCTGCACACGATCACCACCGAGCTGAACGCCGCGCTGGCCGGCAACGAGCCGCAGGTCCGTGAGTTCCTCGGCCGGATCGCCACGCTGATCGGCAACCTCAACGCGCACCGCAACGACATCGTCAGCGCGGTGGACGGGCTGGACTCCCTGTCCGCCACGCTCGCCGCGCGCAACCGCCAGGTCGGCCACACGCTCGACCACATCAACCCCGGGCTGGCGGTGCTCGCCGAGCAGCGTTCGCAGCTGGTCACGATGCTGAACGCGCTGCACCGGCTCAGCGACGTCGCGGTCCGCACGATCAACGCCAGCCAGGCCAACTTCGTCGCCAACCTGCGGGCGCTGGCCCCGACGCTGCGGGAACTGGCGAACGCCGGGCAGAACCTCCCGCTGGCCCTGCAGGTGCTGCTCACCTACCCGTTCACCGACCAGGTGCTCAAGGACATCAAGGGCGACTACCTCAACGCCTACCTGTCCATCAAGGCCGCGCCCGGGACGACGATCATCGCGCCGGTCACGCCGCCCGCCTCGCCCCCGCCCGCGGCTGCCCCGCGGGGAGGTGGCCGCTGATGCTCGGGCGCAGCACCAGAATCCAGCTCGTGGCGTTCGTGGTGATCGCCGTCCTGGTGATGGGCTACACCGCGGTCCGCTACGCCAACCTCGGCCGCCTTTTCGGGCTGCGCGGGTACTACGTGGTCCACCTCGAGCTCGCGACTGGCGGGGGGATCTTCCCACAGGCCAACGTGACCTACCGCGGCGTCTCGGTGGGCCGGGTGGGGGCGCTGCGGCTGACCCCGACCGGGGTCGAGGCCGACCTGAACATCAACAACTCCGCGCCGCCGATCCCGGCGGACCTGCAGGCGAGCGTCGCCGACCTGTCCGCGGTCGGCGAGCAGTACGTCAACCTGCGCCCGGCCACCAGCGCCGGCCCGTACCTCACCCAGGGAAGCGTGATCCCGCGCCGCAGCACCGAGCTCCCGCTGCCGGTGACCAGCCTGCTGACCAGTGTCAACCAGCTGGCCACGTCGGTGCCGCTGGATTCGCTGCGGACGGTGCTGAACGAGCTTGCCACCGGGTTCGGCGGCACGAGCACCAGCCTGCAGGCGCTGATCCACGGGCAGAACAAGTTGGTCCGCGCCGCCGGCGCCGCCCTGCCGCAAACCGACAGGCTGATCCAGGACAGCCAGACGGTCCTGGCCACCCAGAACGAGGAGGCGGCCGCGTTCCGCGCCTTCGCCGCGAACTCGCGGCTGTTCGCCGCGCAGCTTGTCGCCTCGGACTCCGACCTGCGCCGGCTGTTCGCCAACGGCGCCCCCGCCGCGGCCCAGCTGGCCGGGCTGATCACCGACAACGCACCGACCCTGGGCGCGCTGATCGCGAACCTGCTGACGACCTCGCAGATAACCCTCACCCGCGGCCCCGCGCTGCAGGAGACGTTCTCCGCCCTGCCGGCCGCGGTCGCCGCCGGATCGACGGTGATCACCCCGAAGGGGGCGAGGTTCGGGGTGGCGCTGACGTTCTTCAACCCGCTGCCGTGCACCGCCGGGTACCACGGCACGAAGATCCGCAACGGGCTGGCCACCTCACCCGGGCCGCCGCTGAACACCGGGGCCCGGTGCACCTCACCGGCCAGCAGCGGGATCAACGTCCGCGGCTCGGCGCACGCCCCATCCGCTAACTCGGCCGGCCTGGCCGCCCTGCTCGGATTGTCGCCATAAGCTACACAGGAGTGTCACGCCGCAGCCGCCGGGCCGAACGCCGCATCGCTCCGCGACGGCGGTATCCCGGCGGCGAGGACCGCCTCCCGCCCTGCTTGCTGGCGCGCCTTCGGCACGACCATGCGCAGCGCCCGCGAGGGAGGCAATGAATTGAGCACCGGAAGCATGACCACGAAACCGGGCCTTCGCGGGTGGGTGTCGGAGCCGCTCGTCGCCACCGCCCTGGTGCTGGCCGCCCTCGCGGCGGTGTTCGCGGCCTGGGCGGGCTGGTCCTGGTACCGCGCGTCGGCCGCGGGACCCCCGCAGGACGCCCAGCTCCGCGACCAGGTGCTACAGGCGGGCGAGCAGGCCGTGCAGAACTTCAACACGCTCGACTACCGGAAGGTCGCCGCGGGCCTGGCGTTGTGGGAGCAGTCCTCGACGGGGCCGCTGCACACCGAGATCATGGCCGGCCGCGCGCAGTTCGAGCGGCAGATCGCGCGGACGAAGACGATCACCACGGCGCGGATCCTCGACGGCGCGCTCACCGCGCTGAACGCCCGGGCCGGCACGGCGAGGATCATCGCGGCCGTGCAGATCACCGTGACCCCGGCCAGCGGGTCGCCGGTTACCAAGCAGAGCCGGCTAGCCGGCACCTTGACCAGGACGCCGTCCGGGTGGAAGCTCAGCGCGCTCGGACAGGTCCCCGTCGGCGCCGCATCGCCCGCCAGCGGGAAGGGCTCCAGCGGTGGCTGACAAGAACGTCAAGAGCGCCGAGGCCGCCGAGGACCGCGAGGAGGCCACGGCCGCGGCGGCCACCGACGACCAGCAGAGCGCGGAGAACACGCAAGGCGCGAAGGACACGCAAGGCGCGAAGGACACGCAAGGCGCGAAGGACACGCAAGCAGCGCGGGAAACCGAGCCGGGCAGGCGCCGGGCCTGGCGGGCGGCCGCCGCGCTCGGCGCCGCCACCGTCGTCCTCGGCGCGTTCGGGGCGTGGGCCACGGTGCACGCCAACAGCGAGCGCAACAGCGCCGCCGCGCAGAATACGGCGCTCACCGACGGGCCGGCGACCGCCGCGGTCAGGCGCGAGGTCGCCGCCACGGTCAACACGATCTTCTCCTACAACTACGCGAACACCGGTGCGACCAGGCGGGCCGCGCAGGGCCTGCTCACCGGGCCGGCGGTACGCCAGTACGACACCTTGTTCGCGCTGGTGACCAAGAACGCCCCGGCGCAGAAACTCATCGTCACCACCAGGGTCACCAACACCGGGGTGGAGATGCTCAACGGCGACCGGGCCCGGTTGCTCGTCTTCGCCAACCAGCAGGACACCCGGGCCGGCACCGGCCAGACCAGCTACGCCGGCGCGATGTTCGCGGTCACGGCCCGCCATCAGGGCGGCCGGTGGAAGATTGAGAACATCGACACGTTCAGCGGCTGATGAGAGCGAGCCCGACCTGACCGCCAGCACCCGGCGCACGCGAGCCAGCCAGGCGCGGCTGCTCGCGGCGGTGGCCTGCCTGGTCACGGCGTGTGCGAGCACGGCGACCGGGTCCGGCGGGACCGGCTCCGGCGTGACCGGGTCCGGCGTGACCGGGTCCGGCGGGACCGGGTCCGGCGTGGCCGGTGATGCCGTAGCCTCGCCCGCGGCCTTGCGAGCCTCCCCCGCCACCAGCAGCGCCACCCCGCGGGCCAGCCGGCAGCCGTCCGCGGCGCCACTCGCCGGGATTACCGTCGGCATCGACCCCGGCCATAACGGCCTCAACGGCACCGACCCCTCGTTCATCAACCACCTGATCTGGAACGGCCGGGAATCGGAGACGTGCGACACCACCGGCACGCAGACCGCCAGCGGTTACACCGAAGCGCGGTTCAACTTCGACGTCGCGCGTGACCTACGGGCGGCGCTGATCGCCGACGGCGCCCGCGTGGTGATGACCCGGACGAACAACCACGGCGTCGGGCCGTGCGTGGACCGGCGGGCACAGATCCTCAACGACTCCGGCGCGCGCGTGGCGATCGACATCCACGCCGACGGCGGACCGTCCTGGGGCCGGGGGTTCACCGTGCTCGAACCCGTCGCCGACGGGCCGAACGACCACGTCATCCCGGCCTCGGAACGGTTCGGCCGCGACGTCCGCGCCGCGCTCCTGGGCCGCACGAGCATGCCAGTGAGCAACTACTACGGCAGCAACGGCATCCAGTTCCGCGACGACCTGGCCGGGCTCAACCTCACCACGGTCCCGAAGGTGCTCATCGAGAGCGGCAACATGGTGAACGCGACCGACGCGGCGCTGCTGACCTCGCCCCGTTTTCAGCAGCAGCTGGCGGCTGCGCTGCTGGCGGCGATCCTCGCCTTCCTCGGCAGGTAATCAGGCGGCGTAGGTACGCAGCAGCCGCAGCGCGGCCGGGCCGTGCGGGCCGCTGGCCTGCAGCCCCGACTCCGCCGGAGGGAGCCGCTGCGCCGCCACCCGGCAGAACGCGCCGGCCTGCCCGGTGATCTCCGACTCGGCGTATTCCGGCCCGAACCGCCAGTGGGCCGTCCCGTCCGGGGCGGTCAGGTCGCACGCGACGTCATGGTTGCCGGCGCCGGCCAGCGCGAACGCGTAGGGGAGCGAACGGTGCGCCAGCCAGGCGACGTGCCGCAGCCGGTCGGTGTCGGGGAACGGGATGCCGAAGGGGCCGGTGATGTCCAGGCCGTGGGCCCAGTGCTCGGCGAGCCGGGTGGTCGCCATCGTGGCCGGCTTGAGCGGTGCCTCCACCCAGGACAGCGGCTGCCCGGGATCGGCCGTGCGCAGCGCGCGCATGGCCCCGCGCCGCGCCTCGCGCCAGCGCCGGAAGATCAGCGATGGCTCGCCCCGCTCGGCCCGGACCAGGTCGTCCATGATCTGATCCACGGTGGTACCGGACCCCGGGCCGACCCGGAGGCTGGCGCCCGCGGCGCTGGCGATCACCGCCTCCTCGGACTGCGCGAGGTGCAGCACCACATCGGCGACCGACCAGCCGGGTGCCGCCGACGGGGTCGTCCACTGCGCGCCGTCGAGGCCGCCGAGGATCCCCTCCAGCCGGTCCTGCTCCGCCTCAAGGTCGTCAAAGATGGCCATCCCTGGACTATGTCACGCGAGCCGCGCCTAAGACCTGGGCAGCCCCGGCAAATAGGGCATTCGTACGATCCGCCGACGTGGGTCTTACGGCGAGTCTGTAAGTACCGAACGGACGGGTTGTCTGTGACAGAGAGGAGCATCGGCGATGACCACGACGCAGCCGGGGACTTACCAGTCAGGACGCTTTGCACGGATCGTGCGGCGCGTGACCAGCGTGGTAGGGGACATGAACTACGCGCAGCGGAGGTCCGTGGAACTGTTCACGGGCCTTAACGACTGGCGCTGAGCCGCCCAGGCCCACGGCGGCCTGCGCCAGGCTCTGAGCGGACACTGGCTTGCCGGGCACGTGCCACGGGCACGTGCCCGGCCGCCGTTTCTAGCCGAGCTGGGGGATGACCTCCGCGGCCAGCAGCTCGGCGTGCTCGGCCTGCTCGAACATGGCCGTGAACAGGATCAGTTCCGCGCCCGCCGCGATGACCTCGCGCGCCGCGGCGACGCAGTCGGCCGGCGGGCCGGCGACCGCCGCGGCCTCGATGTCGGCCGACCGGCGCCCGTAGAGCCGCTCCAGCGCGTCGTTCATCCGCCGCCGCGCCCGCCCGGCGTCCTCGTCGATCGCGACGTACACGCGCTTGGCGATGGGGAAGTCCGTGGCCGGGCGGCCCGCCTCGGCGAGCGCCTCCCGGACGAACCGGACCTGCTCGGCGAACCTCGCGGTGGGCGTGGACCCCGCGCCGAAGAAGCCGTAGCCCTGCCGCACGGCCCGGCGCAGCGCGACCGGCCCGTTCCCGCCGAACCACAGTGGCGGGTGCGGCTTCTGGAACGGCTTGGGTTCCATCGGTGCGCCGCGCAGCTGCCAGAACTCCCCGTCGAAGGTGACCCGGGGCTCGGTCCATAGCGCCTTCATCACCGCGATGCCCTCGTTGAACCGCGCGAGGTAACGGTCCGGTTCGACGCCGAACGCGGCGAACGGCCGCACCTTGCCGCCGGTGCCGACGCCGACGTCGATCCGGCCGCGGCTGAGCTGGTCCAGCGTGGCCACGCCCTTGGCGAGGTGCACCGGGCTGTGCAAGGTGGACACGAACACCACGCACCCCAGCCGCATCCGCTGGGTGCACGCCGCCGCGTAGGTCATCGTTTCGAGCGGCCCGAGCTGCGGCGCCGCGCCGAGCATGTTCTCCTGCGCCCATGCGCTGTCGAAGCCCAGCTCCTCGGCGCGGGAGAAATAGGCGCGGAACGCGGACGGGTCGAACTCACCGTCGGAGAAGAACTGTGGTATCGCAATCCCGAATTTCACAGCCGCATCGTAGCCGCACCTCATCCGAGGCGCTTCTTGACCTCCTCGTAGAGGCCGGCCGGCAGCGGCCCTTTCTCGGCGGCGGCCAGGTTGCCGTGCAGGTGCCCGGTGTTGGACGTGCCGACGATGGTGCTGGTCAGGTCCGGATGGCTGAGCGTGAAGCGCAGCACGAACTCCAGCCGCGGCATGCCGTCGAGCAGGTCGTCCAGGCCACCGGACTCCCACCGGCGCCGGCCTTCGCCCTCGGCCAGCCCCAGCGGGCCCTGGCGCCAGTTCTTGTCCTCGGCGGGGCCGCCTCGGGCCGCCCCGCCCCGGATCAGCGTCCCTGCGCCAGCGTGCGCCGCGGCCGTGATGAGCTCCTCGTGCTCACGCTGGACCACCGAGTAGGGAATCTGAAAGA
>Ga0126383_10002406_pt1 | contig 12075 bp, 12 predicted proteins | sample PanSoiMetPlot_35_FD_96882 | JGI IMG/M metagenome (GOLD analysis project Ga0126383, IMG submission 96882) | Tropical forest soil microbial communities from Panama - MetaG Plot_35 | ecosystem: Environmental > Terrestrial > Soil > Tropical forest > Bulk soil | place: Panama | collected 2016-02-17
CAAAACGTGAAAGTTCCCCACGAACACGAGCGATTCTCCTGAACACGATCACGGTATTCATCCGGTCACGAGCACGTCTCACGCTCACGAGTCACGACCACTTCTTACTTGTCAGAGCGCCGGTAAATCCATTACACTAACAGCAATTTTGTCTAGTTGCGGCGCCCAGTTAAAACGAATTGAACGGAGCCCTTCGACACAGCTCAGGGCAGGCTTTTGGAACGTTTTGAACGGGCCGCAGCATCAGATAGCGAAGCGGCCGAATGGCTCGAACGGGATAGGATTTTTGTTTTGCAACGGAAGTGCTTTAGGATTCCGTGAAGGCAATTGAGATCATCCCGCTGGCCAGGAGAAAGATGGAGAGACGAGGAATTCCGGAAGCCTGGGTCGGCGATGCGCTACGAAATGCGGACCAAGTGGTCGAAGGCCACGGCGGTCGTTCGGTTGCGCAACAGCGCCGCAGAATCCGTCGCCGGGAAAAGCTTCTTCGGGTCGTTTTCGAAGAGACTGAGGACAAATATATCGTGATAACAGCGTATCTCACTTCGGACATCAAACGGTATTGGAAGGATAAATCGCCATGAAGATCGAATACGATGCCGCGCATGATCTGCTAAACATCGAGTTTCTGGCAAACGTTCCTATCGATGATTCGGTGGAAATGGATGGCGTTGTCATCGACTACGCAAAAGACAAGCGCATCGTGGCCATCGAGGTGCTGGACGCAAGCCAGCGAACGACTGGCAAACCGTTGGACTTGACAGACCTGGCCATCGTGAAATCTTCCGGGTCCGACGCCGTCCGAGAAAGTGGAGAGACCTATCGCCGAAAGGAGAAAGCCAAAACTAAACGTCCTCGGCCACATTCTAGCTGAGGCCAATCCGCCGAAAGGCACGGAGCGAATCCTTCGACGAGCTCAGAGCCCGTCCTGAGTTTTATCGAAGGAACGAGCGGAAGATCGAGCCGGTCATGGTGAGCCTGTCAAACCATTGGAACGGGACTCGTTATTGACTTGGATGTGGCGACTTCGACCCTGCCGGTTTCCGAGCGCAAACCTGTAGTACAAATATCCTGCATTCTGACTGACTGAGAAAGGGCCGAAGAAAGTTAAGACGCAAAAATCTGACCCCGGAGCTTGAACGAGCTAAATGTCCGCATCGAAAACCAAAACGATTGGCATTGCGTCGTGGCCCCAGTACGAACGACCACGGGAACGGCTGTTGTCGAAGGGTGCGCAGGCGCTGACGGATGCGGAGCTTGTCGCGATATTGCTTCGTGTTGGTTTCAAAGGCACGAACGCAGTTGAATTGGCGCGGCAGTTGTTGAAGCAGTTCGGCTCGCTTCGGGCGATGGTGGAAGCTCCGGTCATCACGTTGTTGGAGATCAAGGGACTGAAGGGCGCGAAGGCGGCGCAGTTGATTGCGGCGATGGAAATAGCGCGGCGCGTTTCGATGCCTGCGACACGTGGGCAGACGGTAATAAAGAACACGGCGATGGCGGCAGCGTATTTGCGGGAGCGGCTGCGCGGTCTAGCAGAGGAGCAGTTCCGAGTGCTCTATCTAAACCGGCGCAACGCCCTGTTGGACGACGCGCTCATCGCCCAGGGTTCGGTGGACGCTGTCAGGCCATCGCTGCGGAATATTGTGGCAATGATGTCCTCCTCGCGTTCCTTCCCGTGATAAATCAGTTCATACTCGCGCTTCTCCGGCGGGAAAAGGATGCGCGCCCACTCGGGCGAAAGCTCCTCGCCTTGTTGCAGTCGGCGAATGATTTCCTGGCGTTGATCGTCGTTCATGTCAGTCAGTCGTCTTCGAAAGTTTGGTGTGCCGCCCCGATTTGCCCGGAGCGAGGCATAGCAGTTCCAATTCGTCCAGCAATCCGCTGTCCGCGAAGCTAAATGTCGTCTCTTCGCCGACAATCACATGGTCGAGCACCTTCAGCCCAAGTGGGCGGCTGGCGGCGATCAAATCCTGAGTCAGCATCCGGTCTGACTCGCTCGGCTCTGCCGCGCCGGACGGATGATTATGTGCAGCGATCAAAGCCGCGGAGTTCATTTGCAGCGCCCGCGTAACAGCGCACGTTCGGCAAGAACAGCGACGGGTGGCACAACAAGCTTATCTTTGGCGACAACCTGCAGGTGATGAAGAGCCTTCTGGAAATGAAGCGCGCCGGGGACTTATGTAGCGCTGACGGGACGGCCGGCATCAGGCTTATTTATATTGATCCTCCGTTTGCTACAAAACGCGACTTCACCGGCAAACAGGAGGAGCGTGCTTACCAAGACAAAATCGCTGGTGCACGCTTCGTCGAATTTCTGCGCCGCCGTCTTGTATTCATTCGCGAGCTTCTCGCTGACGATGGAAGCACTATCTGCATCTGGATCAAAAGAAGGCGCATTACGCAAAGGTCGTCCTCGATGAGGTATTCGGTGAGCACAATTTCAGGAATGAGATCATTTGGCGAAACACCAATTCCCACAATAAAGCCGAAACCTTTGGGCAGATTCACCAATCACTTTTTCTTTATTCAAAGGCCAACGTATTTTACTTCCGTAAAACCCACCGGCCACGATTCCGAAAGTATATCGAAAGCCACTACCGGCACACCGATGACGAGGGCCGGTATCGCCTCTCCGACCTCACGGGGGATGGAATTCGGGACGGCGACTCGGGGAAAGAGTGGCAAGGCTACAATCCGGCGGCGAAAAACCGCCACTGGGCGATCCCGAGCTACATTTACGAATTCATTGAGGATGACATCTCCAAGTTGCCCCTCTTGAAGAAACTGGATTATCTTCTGGCGATGGACTTCATCGAGCTTCCTGAAAAGGCGGGAGGCCAGCCACAGATCAGGCGTTGGGAGTCAGTTGGGGAAGGCAATCCAATTCAAGACCTCTGGACTTACCAACCTTACACAGAAAGAATCTACGCAGGATCGAACGATGCGATCGACCAAGACGTTACATGGGCTCTTTCGGACGGTGAGGCGAATGGCTACCCGACACAGAAACCGGAAGGGTTGCTCGCGCGAGTCATCCGGTCATCGAGCAAAGAGGGTGACATTGTTCTTGATGCCTTTGCGGGCTCGGGAACGACGTGCGCTGTTGCAGAGAAACTCGACCGGCGTTGGGTTGGAATCGATTGTGGCAAACTTGCCGTTTACACCATCCAAAAACGAATGCTCAACTTGCGGACGGAAATTGGCAATAAGGGCGCGGCGCTGAAGCCCAAGCCCTTCGGGCTCTATAACGCGGGGCTTTATGACTTCTCGAAGCTTAGGGAATTGCCGTGGGATGCGTGGCGATTCTTCGCGCTTCAATTATTCCAGTGCCGAGACGAGGCGCACAAAATCGGTGGTATAGAGCTCGACGGCTATCTGAAAGGCGCGAGCGTGTTGGTGTTTAACCACCAGAAGCAACCAGGCGTGCGGATTGACGAAGAGACCGTGCAAAGCATGCACGAGGGACTCGGATCGAAGGTTGGCAACCGGCTATTTATCATCGCGCCGGCACTGGTATTCGATTTCCAGCAGGACTACCTGACGCTGGATGGCGTGCGCTATTACGCGCTGCGCATTCCGTATTCAATCATTCACGAACTCCACCAGCGCGAGTTTTCGGCGCTCAAGCAGCCAGCCGATGAAATGGCGGTGAATGACACGGTCGATTCGGTTGGCTTCGATTTCATCCGCCGGCCCGAGTTGGACTATGAGGCCACGGCAAACAAGCGCAAGGGCGAGTTGTTCAACGAGGGCGTGATCCGCGTTAAGACCTTCAGAAGCGAGGCTGTGGTCCGGGATTCCACGAAGAAGGCCAATCGCGAGACACTTTCGATGGTGATGCTTGATTATGATTACGACACGGAATCCGATGTGTTTGATCTCGATGCCGTGTTTTACGCGGAGGCGATCCAGAAAGCTGGCTGGGAAGTGCGTTTCCCGCTCGAATCGGTTGGCAAGCAGCTCATGGCGGTGTTCGTGGACATCTATGGCAACGAAGCACACGAAGTCATCCCAGCCAGCAAGTTCGGGCTCGGAGATACGAAGGCTCCAGCGAAGCCTATTAAGAAAGCTCCTCAAAAAAGCAGAGAAGTAATCCACCATGAGCACCAAAGGCGATAAGCGCACATTTCGGAACGAAGACCTCATCCTGAAAGTGACGGAGAACATCGACCCGAAGAATTGGGACGAGGGCAAGTATGAAGCGCTTCTGGACGAGCTCTGCGGCTACCGGGAATATCAGAAGGAAGCGATCCGGACGACGCTGCGCTTTTTGCTGGGCGGCAAATACGCCAACCGCCGAGCGCTGGCGAAAGAGAACTTCGACGACAACACGGAGTTGCAGGAGCGTTACGGTTCATGGGCCGGGATGGAGAAGCAGCTTCAATTACCGGAACAGCTCGCCTGCTCGGTGGATCAGGCCACGGGAACAGGAAAGAGTTACGTGCTCTACGGGCTTGCGCTGATCTTGCTGGCTGAAGGTGCCGTTGACCGGGTGCTTGTGCTTTGCCCATCGAACACAATCGAGGACGGCTTGCTGAAGAAGTTCAAGGAACTGGCTGGCAGCAGCGATCTCCGCGATGCGTTGCCCGAAGGCGCGAAGTTCAAGACGCCGAAGATTATCAACGCATCGGAAAGCATCGTAGATGGTTCGATTTGCGTGGAGAATTACCATGCAATTCTGGAGAATACCAAGTCGTCCATCCGCGAAAGCCTGAAGGGCAAGGGCGGGCGGGTGGCTGTGCTCAACGACGAAGCCCATCACGTCGCCAACGAATCAGGGACGACGTCCAAGCGGTGGAAGGAGTTCCTCGAAGACGCCGCCTACGGCTTCAGGATAGTGGTCGGTCTTTCCGGGACATGCTACGTGGCCGACGAATACTTCACAGACGTGGTTCATCGATACTCCCTGCGTGAGGCCATCGAACAAACGTTTGTCAAGAAGGTGGAATATGTGGACGAACTCCCGCCCGCTGCGGAGAAGCCGGAGGAGAAGTGGCAACTGGTTTACAATCGGCACAAGGATTGGAAGAAGAAGCTCAAGGCCAGAGGCATCCGTCCGCTCACGATTGTCGTCATGCAGAAGATCAAAGACGCAGAGCGCGTCGCGGAGGAATTGCAAGAGTTCCTGAAGGAGTGGGAAGGTCTCAAGTCTGACCAGGCGGCGGCAAAAGTTCTGTGCGTTACATCGGCGGCAAAGCACCAGCCGAATGTTGCCAAGCTCCGAACCGTGGACAGTCCGGCGAGCAAGGTCGAATGGATCGTGTCGGTCTCGATGCTCAGTGAAGGCTGGGACGTGAAGAATGTTTTCCAGATCGTTCCGCACGAGGAACGCGCCTTCAACAGCAAGCTGCTTATCGCTCAGGTTCTTGGGCGTGGCTTGCGGCGCCCTGATGGTTGGAAAGGGGACGAACCTGTCGTTACGGTGTTCAATCACGATTCTTGGTCGAATCGGATAAAACATCTCGTGAATGAAATTCTAGAGATCGAGCGGCGCCTGACATCCACGGTTGATCCGGCATCGCCTCACAACTTCGGTCTTCACAATCTCGATTATACACGTGAAGAGGATGTCTCTACATACGCCAAAAAGGGCGAATACAAACTTTTCGAGGACGGCTACGTCGACCTCCCGACTCAGGTTGAAGCAGAGGACGTAACGGTTGGGTTTGAACGCGCTGTGTCTGGCGAGCACGTGAAATTCAAGACAATGATTCAGCACAAGACATGGACTGTCGAGGAGGTCGCGGAGGAGATGTATCGGCGACTGAAGTCGATTGACATCGAGTCGGCAGACGCCAAAGACCCAAAGGATCGCACGAACTACGCAAAGAAGTTCCCGTTGGCAAAGTGTGAGGAGATTGTCGCGGTTTCGCTGAAGCGCTTGAAGATCAAGAATAGCAAGGTCACTGACGAGAATCGCCAGCGTTTTCTTCAGGCCTTGGGGACACTCCGGCGCAAGGAAGCGAAGCGGGTGGTCTATAAGCTCTCGCCCCAAGCCCTCTCGCCGGTGAACACCTCCACCCGACAGGTTGAGAGTTGTAGTGCGGCTGAGCTGCGTCGTGGATCGAAGACTGTGTTCTACGTTCCGGGTTGCGAGACTACGCTGGTTGATGAGCAGAAGGAGTTTTTCCATGAGGTGGAAGACCCCGATGGCGACTTCCGCGGTGGGCGTGAACAAGTCAATAGGACCGCGGACTTTAAGACGCCAGCAAACCTCGTCATAGCCGATGCTACTCCCGAGCGAAAGTTCATCCGTGAACTGACCAACCGAGAGAACGCCGCGACGCTCGACGCATGGCTCAAAAATACGCCAATAGGCTTTTATTCAATCGAGTACGCATGGAAGAAAGGTAACAAACCCAAGCGCGGCGAGTTCAGTCCTGATTTCTTCATCAAGCAGGGCAACCGGATCTTCGTTGTAGAGATCAAGGGGGACGAGGAGATCGGGGATCCCTCGCCTGATAACGTCAAGAAGCACGAGTACGCGATGGAGCACTTCAAGCAGCTCAATCGGTGGCTTGAGAAAGCAAAGATCCCGACGCGGTATCAGTTCAATATGATTTCAACGAAGAACTTCAACGCGTTCTTCCAGAAGCTGCGCACAGCTGATGCGGTGGGTTTTCGTTCAGACCTCGACGTTGCGATGACCAAGGCCGCGAAGGCAGGGGCTGAGCGACGATAGCGAAGTCAAACAATTATTCATGACACGAGATCCTCAGAAGCGTGCCGCAGACATGCCGTCCCGCGCCCGCCGCCATTTTGTGGCTAGTCACTACTGGTACATCACTCACGTTTTTTTTCTTTACGGGTCTCCCTATTCGCCTCATAATGGTCGTTGACACTCGCTAAGTAAACTGCCTGATAGGTCTCGGAAGGAGAATGTGAGCAGTTAGTTGCCTTCTTCTAGGATCTAGGATCTTTAAGCTCATGGACGCTCACAGGCAAGCCAATCTGCTCGCTACGGAGAAGTTCCTGAAAAGGTGCCGAGCCGACCATAGGTAAATGCGAAACATCTCAGACCAGATCGTTCTTTCGGCGACGGACCTCTCCAACTTCCTGAACTGCCGACACCGTACGGCACTGGAGCTCGGGGAGGCGTATGGCAAACGGACCCGTCCCTACTTCCACGATCCTGTCCTTGAAGCGCTCTTCGCGCGCGGCCTGGAGCACGAGCACCAGTACGTCGAGGCTCTTGAAGACGCCGGTCGGTGCATGGTCAATCTCGCAGAGATCAGGGACAGAACCGAGGCGGTCGCGCGCACGGTGGATGCCATGGGCGCCGGAGCCGACGCTATCGTCCAGGCCGCGCTTGAGGATGGGAATTGGTACGGCCGTCCAGACGTTCTGCTGAGGACTGATGCCCCCAGTGCCTTCGGCGCCTGGGCATACGAGGTCGCCGATACGAAGCTCGCGCGCGAGACGCGTGGTGGGACCATTCTTCAACTGGGGCTCTACTGCGAGATGCTGGCGCGCATTCAGGACCGCCCGCCCGAGCGGTTCTATGTAGTCACTCCAGACACAGCTGCGCCCATTCAGGAGTATCGGGTGGACGACTATGCCGCTTACTTTCGCCTGATCCGCGGGCGGCTTGAGCAGGCGGTCGGTGAGGACGATGATGTCCTTGCAGCCGCGAATTACCCCGAGCCCGTGGACCACTGCGACGTTTGCCCATGGTCAAGTGTCTGCAGCCAGAAGCGGCGAACGGACGACCACCTGTCTCTGGTGGCCGGCATCTCTCGCCTTCAGCGGCGTGAATTGGAAGCACACAAAATCTCGACGCTCGCCGCACTCGCAGAAATACCCTTGCCACTTGTGTTCAAGCCTAAGCGCGGCGCCGCAGCCACGTTCGAGCGCGTGCGCGAGCAAGCTCGCCTACAGCTCGTCGTACGAGAGACGCAACAGCCGGTCTTCGAGGTACTCCAGCCAATCGAGCCGGAGAAAGGCCTCTGCCGGCTGCCGGAGCCGTCACCTCACGACCTGTTTCTTGATCTTGAAGGTGACCCATTCGCGGGTGAAAGCGGACGAGAGTACCTCTTTGGTATCGTGAGCCTTGGCGCGAGGGACGAGCCGGTCTATCGAGCGTTCTGGGCCGAGACCCAGCAGGAGGAACGCGCCGCATTTGACTCGATCATGTCCCTCATCATGGAAGCGTGGGACAGCGATCCTGGCATGCACGTGTATCACTACGCGCCATACGAGCCGTCAGCCTTCAAGCGCCTGTCATGCCGCTACGCGATCCGCGGACAAGACGTTGATCGTCTCCTACGCGGCGGGCGCTTCGTGGATCTCTATCACGTGGTCCGACAGAGTCTGCGCGCTGGGGTGGAGCGCTACTCGATCAAAAACATGGAGCAGTTCTATGGCTTTACCCGCTCCGTTCAATTGCTCGACGCAAGCCGTAGCCTTCGCCTCATGGAGCAGGCACTGGAACTTGGTCGACTTGATATCGTAACGGCTGAGGTTCGGTCGGCGGTCGAGGGCTACAACGGTGACGACTGTTTATCGACCCTGCGACTGCGCGATTGGTTGGAAACGCAGCGCACGGTTTTGACTCGCGACGGGATCGACATACCCAGGCCGGCTGCCAAAGAAGCGGAAGCCTCTGAGTCCGTAAGCGAGCGGGAACAGCGCGTGGCGGCCCTCCGAGAGCGATTGCTCGCTGATGTGCCTATGGAGTCATCGGAACGCACGCCGGAGCAGTGGGCGCGTTGGCGGATCGCGTACTTGCTCGACTGGCATCGCAGAGAAGAGAAGGCGAATTGGTGGGAATACTACCGCCTGCGCGAGATGCCTGAGGAAGATCTTTTCGACGAGCCGAGTGCAGTTGCCGGCCTCGAATTCGTTGACAGGGTGGAGCTCGTACGGAACAAGAGGACCGAGAAGCCCACGGGTTCCGTCATCGATCGCTACCGATACCCTCCTCAGGAAATCGAGATTCGCGTCCGCAATGACCTCAAACAAACGGATGGATCTGATTTTGGTGACGTCGTTTTTGCGGACCGGGCTGCGCGGACGCTGGACATCCGAAAGGGAAAGAAGCACGCCGAGACGCATCCAACAGCGCTCTTTGCGCACAGCCATGTACCGGCCGAAGTTTTAGAGGACGCGATCTATCGTGCGGGACAGGCCGTTGCCGCTGGCGCCGGTGCCACACTCGTTCAGCGGCTGCTCCGTGCGGACACTCCGACGCTTCGCTCGACGCCATTCGCCCCCCTCGATGGAGAGCCGGCAGTGGAGTTCGCGGTCCGTATCGCAAAGGAACTCGACAACACGGTGTTGGCTATTCAAGGCCCCCCCGGCGCAGGAAAAACTTTCACGGGCGCTCGAATGATCTGTGCTCTCGTTCAGCAGGGAAAACGTGTGGGCGTCACCGCAACCAGTCACAAAGTCATTCGGAAGTTGCTGGACGATACGGTCAAGATGGCGGCCACGAACGGCATTGCGATGAGACTGGCGCAAAAGTTCGGCGATGACAGGGAAGCAGAGCAAAACAGTGCCGGCGGAATAATTGAGATCGAAGATAACGCAGCGGCTCTGACGCTCCTGAAAAATCGCTCCGCCGAGGTCCTTGGTGGAACAGCGTGGCTGTGGGCCAGGGAGGACTTTGCTCAGGCGGTGGACGTATTGTTTGTTGACGAGGCGGGACAGATGTCATTGGCCAATGTGCTGGCCGTGGCCCAGGCCGCGGCCAGCCTCGTGTTGCTCGGGGATCCACAACAGCTCGAGCAGCCTAAAAAGGGGAGTCACCCTGACGGGGTGAACGCCTCCGCTCTCCAACATATTCTTGGCGAACACCAGACGATCCCCGCTGACCGCGGAATCTTTCTACCGGTCACCTGGCGGCTCGCGCCGAGTATCTGCGCGTTTACGTCAGAGGTGTTCTACGAACGACGGCTGACATCGAAGCCTGGCCTGGAAAAACAGCAACTCACTGGCGGCCTATTCACCGGGAGCGGCTTGTGGGTCCTGGAGGTGGACCATGATGGCAATCGCAACGCGTCTGACGAAGAGGTAGAGGCAGTTGCAGACCTAGTCGCGAAGTTGACGGCTCCGGGCGCACGGTGGATCGATGAGCACGGCGTCGCAAAGCAGACGACTGGCGACGAGATTCTCGTCGTCGCACCTTACAACGCCCAGGTAAGCCGTCTCTCTGACCGGCTGAAGGACACCGGCGTTAACGTCGGGACGGTAGACAAGTTTCAAGGCCAGGAGGCCCCGATCGTGATTTACTCGATGGCGACATCGCGCCCAGAAGAAGCACCGCGCGGTCTCGAGTTTCTCTACAGCCTAAACCGCCTGAATGTCGCAACCTCGCGGGCTCAATGTGCGGTGATACTTGTGGCGAGCCCACAGCTGTTCGTGCCCGACTGTTCCATTCCGCGACAGATGAAATTGGCCAACGGATTGTGCCGGTACCGTGAGCTAGCGCAGTTTCTCGCTATCAAGTGACTATACCAAGGTAGCGTGTAACTGACCGAAGGCAAGAATGTTCGTTATTTATGTCGGTGACGCAGCCGATGTCGTTAAGCGGATTCGTTCTCAACATTGCTCGGGCAACGTTGAGGGATCCGCTTGCCACAGGCACGTGGCACAAAAGAAGGGCTATCGGCTAATCTCTACCAAACGCCCAAGTGGAACCACTAGGGTGCGGTTAAACCTGCCTACCCCACGGGAAGGCGAAGAGCAAGTTTCGATCTATATTCGTGCCGGTAAATGGCGTTACTGCTTGTGCGAAACTCCCGTCGAAGCAAATGACTTTCAATGGTACGTTATTGAGAAGCTGAATTCCTTGCTTAATGTAACCCGGAAAGGCTGGGAACCAAAAGCCAAAACAAGATATGAAATTCTAATGCAAAACCTAATCAGTTCACGGGAATTTAGTTATGATTAACTGAGATATCAGCCGACCGGTCCTGGCGTTTACGTTCTGTCTCATGAATCTGAACCCAAATAGGCACCTGTTTTCGTTGCTCTGAGTAGCACTGTTGTGACGAAACGGAGTCGGAATGAAAAGTTTTTTAAATTGTGAAAAGGTAGCAGGGTGATAACCGGCGCACGACTGTGGTCAATTAGCCTTGTTATTGTGGCTTTCTCGGCCGTCAGTGCGGCCGCTGGGGCGTCCAGTACAAAGGAAATTCCTAACGCCTCTGGGGCCGAGTGGGAGGCAAGCAAGCTCAGTCCTTCGCGGTCAGGACTCTTGATTCTTATAAGGCGTTGCGGATTGAATACGAAGGAGCACATTACCACGTCACCTCACGGGGGAATGAGCGCAAGGCGGTCTTTCGCGACGACAATACCCGGTCTTCGAGCTGCTACCCCAACGATGAAGTAGGCGGTGTTCAAGTGCATTCTAATTCATACGCAACGGATGGATCGACAGTTTCTGCTAGCCATTTCTTGCACAAGCAACAAAGCTAATTTTCCCATCCATATCTTCCTGTTAGTCTTACGAATTGACACTCGCCAAAATATTCCTCTCGAATCCCTCCCCTGTCTTTACGAATGCGCACTAGTGTTTGAAGCTCCTTCTCGCCCATTGGGAAGACGAGATAACCGGGTACCGTTAAAAAAGGGAATCTTGGGGTCGGATCTTTACTATTGACATTCACGCCTCTCCAGAGTGAAGGTGACACCATGCCGGGGCCGTTAAGGATCTTGTTTTCAGAGGCTTATTATCACGTGGCTCGCGGAAACGAAGAAGGGCAATTTTTCCGAACTATACAGGTCGCTCTGTCTTTTTTAGAAAAACTCGCAGCTTCACGTCAGATTTAAAGAGGACTGTGGCAAAAAATTGACAAATCTCTGTCATAGGTAAAGATTTGACCCTAACCCCTTTGCTATCGTCGGGTCACCGTAATGTGTTCTCACTAGAACTTCGCCCACGGCCGAACGATTTAGCTCTTCTTCGACAGCTGCCTGGCACAGGCATCGGCGACCCCGCTCTCGGACTTCTCGTCGCCCGGCATGATCGCCCAACTCTGCTGATCAATATAGCGGCCCTTTTCCCAAGTATCTTTGTCCTTCATTTCGATGAGTTTCTGGCTCTTCGCCGTGTCCCGGTTGAACTGCGCTACG
>Ga0126383_10002407_pt1 | contig 12072 bp, 9 predicted proteins | sample PanSoiMetPlot_35_FD_96882 | JGI IMG/M metagenome (GOLD analysis project Ga0126383, IMG submission 96882) | Tropical forest soil microbial communities from Panama - MetaG Plot_35 | ecosystem: Environmental > Terrestrial > Soil > Tropical forest > Bulk soil | place: Panama | collected 2016-02-17
CCAGTGTTGCAGGTCGAGGTCGCGCGCATCGTCATATTTCTGGTTGGTGGAGAGAATGCGGGTGGTACGCGAATCCACCATGGCGCAGAAACTGAATGCCAGCCCCGCGCAATCGGACGCTTTTACGCCCGTTTTCTCCAACAATTTCTTCAGACTCGCCGCAATAACGGGCAAAGACGGTTTCAACCCGGTCGTCCCATCGGTGGGAACCACTTCCGAAGCCAGGATGGAGCGGTCTTCCACCACCGCACAGGTTGCGTGCGTCCCTCCCAGATCAATCGCCAGAGCCTTCACAAAACCTCCACGTCGTCTAAACCCAGCGGCTCGCCGCCGACAAGACAAATACCGCCATCACCAGCACCGCAACTCCCGCCAACTGAATCTGCAAGGGCTTCCGGCCGCTGCTCTTCCACTCGCCGGTCAGGATTCCCAGCAGGCTGGCGGTGATCACGATGAGCGACATGAACAATGGCCAGCCCAGGATCGTGCCCCAGCTTCCAAGCTTGCCGCTGGCGATGCCATATAAAGATGTACTGCCAAACCAGAAAAGCGCCATGATGAAGGCGAGTACCCAATAGGATCCAGTTCCCGCCTCCGAGTAGCGCGAGTTTGTGTGATTTTTTTGCAGCAGATAAATGCAATAGACAAGGTTCGGAATTGAGCCCGCGAGCATCACCGGCAACCATGCCGCATTTGGAGCCCATACGGCGTCAGCTCCCATCTGCCGGGCGCCAGCCAGCAACGGAGCGCCGAACGTCAGTCCAAGATTGACCATGGCCGCTCCGAGTCCGCTGCCGATGGCATACATCAAGCCGCGCGCTTGTGAGACGCCGGCCTCGGAACTCACACCCAGAGCCGACTCGCGTTTTCTGCCCGCCACCGCACACAGCACCACGCCGATCAGCACCAGCGCCACCCCAACCAGCACACCGAATCCACCCTGGCTGAGCATTTTCTCGGGATGCAAGCGCAACAGAGGAATAATGCTGCCGATGGCGGCCGACATCCCCAGGACAATCGAGAACGTCAACGCGATGCCGATTACGTCCACGGCCAGTCCGAACAAGACCTGTGAGATGCCCCAGCCCGCCCCGAAGGCGGCGACGGTGGCGACCAATCCCACCCCTGCCTCGCTGTACACCTGGGTGAGATGAGGAACGGTCCAGAAGGTGACCAGCGGCGGAAGCGCCACCAGAGCGAAAATCGTCCACACCAGCCACGTATTCTCCCAGGCCCAGCGCCTGGTGTACTTCATGGGCAGCGTAAAACTGGCGTTGGTCACGCCCGCCACCAACAGCAACAGTAAACCCATTGTCGCGTCGCCCATGCCGGTCTCCTTGGTCCGCTAAGCTTTCCCGATTCGTGCCATATCGCGCGCGGCGATACTTATCCGTCCGCCGTGACCTGCCGTCACCACAATTGCCTTCGACTCCACCCGCACGTCGGCGATCTTGCGCCACTCGGGGCTTACCGCCGCGGCAAAGATGGCATAGTTGGCGCGCAAACTCCCCTTCGCCCCAACGCGCCGGAACACCGGCACACCAAACAGACTTCCCATACTAAACGCCGCCTCTCGTCCCACAGGAAACGGTGTCGTTCCGAACTCGAATCCACGCGCCGCGGTTCTTCCGTTCCAGGGAGGCCCTGAGCGGGCACGATTTTCTTCCCAGAATGTGAGCCACGGATACGTCGCCCTGGGAAAACAGAAGCCCAGCAGCAGACACAGACGAAAGTTAAGCACCGCCACAAACGCCCACTCGCGTGTGGTATCAAACGCGGTCGCCGCCACGAACCCTTTTCCTTCTTCTGTGAACGGGCGCGAAAGATCGACGCTGCCTCCGCCTTCCCTGGGAGCCATGGGCCACCGAAACCGGCGATCGTCCGCAAGCAGACTCCTGCCTTCGTATCCGTGCGGCCAGGTCTTGCCCTGTTTCGCAGGAGCGGCAATGCTCGACTCGCTCGACGCCAGAAAGGGCGGCCCGAGCGTCACGTGTTGTACCCAATGAAGAAGATGATCGACGGGTTTGCGGTTGATCACCGTCTCGCTCACGTAAATTGCCGACTCGCCCTTGAGCAGTCTCACCTCGCGCCGCAGATCGAGTCCGGCGAAGGGAAGGCGCGCCTGCATGGTTACACCACCTGGCGAGGGTGTAACTTTCCACCGCGCAACGCAAGCCTCACCGTGCAGGGTCAGGCCACACGCTTTTTCTTCTTGTGACGGCGCACCGAAATAATCGAGGCACACAACGTGTCCGGTGAACGGGGCGAGAAATTTGCCCACGAATGGTGTTCCGTATTGCCGCTCATGCCTCGGCTGAAACCCTCCCGGATCCATTGTCGTCCAGGGCGCTTCCCACAACAGATTCGGGCTCCATTGTTCCGGTCCGCACTTCGAGCGCAGTTCGGCGATCGAGCCGCCCCCGGTGAGCGCCGTGATTTGCACCTCGCCGTTCGTGAGACGGTATCCCGGCCTGCCTTTCCAACTCGTCTTGCGGACGCTGATCTCCGTGCCAGCCATGGCTCAGACTGTGAAGCCTCCGTCAATGGAGAACGCCGTTCCCGTCACGAAACCGGATTCGTCCGACACCAGGTAGAGCGCAGCCTGCGCCACTTCTTCGGCCGTTCCCAGGCGTCCCATCGGCTGCCGGGCAATGAACTGTTTCCGCGCTTCTGCTGGATCGGCAAATGCCGCCAGCCGTTGTGCCAGCGACGGCGTATCGATCGTCCCCGGACACAGGCAATTCACGCGGATGTTGTTTTTCACGTAGTCTAGCGCCATGCTGCGCGTGAGCGTGATGACCGCGCCCTTCGACGCGCTGTAAGCCGCCCTGTCGGGAACACTGCGCAACGCGGTCGCCGAAGCGGTATTTAGGATGACGCCGCCCCCCTGCTCCAGAAATAACGGCACGACCTCATGGCAGAGCAGATAAACGCTTTTCACGTTGATTGCCATGGCGCGGTCCCACTCAGTTTCCGTGGTCTCGTGAATCTTGCCGGGGGGAACGATGCCGGCGTTGTTAAACAGGATATCAACGCGCCCGAACTGCTCACTTGTGCGGCGCACGATTTCGAGCGCTCCGGCTTGCTGCGAAACATCCGCGGCGATCGCGATGGCCTTTCCGGCGTCGCTGGCGATTTCGTCCGCGAGCGCTTCTGCTCCCTTCCGGTCCAGGTCTACCGCGACCACGCCGGCGCCTTCCTGGGAGAAGAGCTTTGCACTGGCCCGGCCGATGCCCGCCGCCGCTCCGGTAATGATCGCCACTCTGCCTTTAAGTCGCATACCTTAATGTTTCTTCGTCGCGGCTCCGGTGCCGCCTTCCTGGAATCCCATGCCGCCGGTGGGAACGAGCATTCCGCCATCTACCATCAGCGCCGTGCCGGTGATGAACGACGCCCAGTCGCTGGCGAGAAAAGCGACTGCCTTGGCGACTTCCTCCGGCTTCCCAACTCTCCCCAGCACGTGCATGCGATCACAGGTGGCCAACACTTTCCCGGGATCGGGATCGAGACTCGCGGCCCAGCGGAGCATCGGAGTGTCGATGGCGCCGGGACAAACGCAGTTCACGCGAATCTTCTGCGCCGCGTGATCGAGCGACATGGCGCGCACAAGTCCAAGCAAGGCGTGCTTGGCCGTCACGTAGGCCGCCGAATTGCCTACCGCGGTGAAGCATTGCACCGAACCAACGACGACGATCGCCCCGCCACCACGGGCAGCCATCAGCGGAACCACATGCCTGGCGAGATGGAAGCAGCCCTTCAGGTTGACCGCCATCACCTCGTCCCACAATTGTTCCGAGGTGGCGACCACATCGCCGTAACGCTGGATGCCCGCGTTGCTCACCAGCACATCCACGCCACCCAGGCTTTTCTGGACCGCCGTGACGGCCCTCTCCACGGCAGGTGGCGAAGCCACATCGCATTCCAGGAACTCTGCGCTGCCGCCTGTGTCGCGAATTGAGTTCGCCGTCTTCTCTCCCGCTGCACGGTCACGGTCCAATATCGCCACCGCGGCCCCAAGTTCCGCGAGGCAGCGGGCGGTTGCTTCCCCAATCCCCATCGCTCCGCCGGAAACGATCGCGGATTTGTTCTTGAAGCTGATGCTCATGTCCGTCCTCACCGTGCAACGTTCGGCCGCTCAAGGAGTGATCTGCGATTGTGTTGTGATGCGGACCGTCGCCACTTCAAACGGACGCAGCGCCACTTCCACTCCCCCACCCCCGGTGGTAAGCTCGGCCTGCTTGTCTTCGAGACCGGTACAACGCCATGCTTTCACGATCTTGAAAAACCGGCTGGCAAGGCGAATACTCCCGTCTTTTCCCGCAATCTCTTCGAGACGCAAAATGGTTCCCTCGCCATCCTGGGCCGTCTTCCAGGTCACCAGCACGATGTTCGGACTCATGGCCTCAAGCAGACTTGCCTGGTCGCCGGGCAGCACACCCGGGCTGAATGTCGCGCCCAGCTGATCCGATTCCAGGGCCGTCATCTCCTCCCAGCCCGCGTGGGTTAGCGCCGAAGGATCGAATCCCGGGCCGCTCACCAGCGTGTAGCGAAACTTGTAGTCACCCCCCTGACCGGGAGCAAAGTTTGTCCCCCAGTAGTTGTTCATAAGCCAGGAGAAGATCGCTCCCGAACGCGGATGGAACCCGGTGGGCCAGTTGCCACGCACGATGTCACCAAAGGCAACCAGAGGCGCATCCTGCGGAACGATGGCTGCACTCCATTCCGGGCTTCGCACTGCGGCCCAGTGCTGCACCGCGTACCACTCGCGGCTGCCGCCCGCAAGTTCGTCGCGCGCCGGGTCCACCCAGCCGTTCTGCGTCTCATAGGCGAAGGCGGGATTTTCCGCTGCAAAGGGAAACGCTACATAGGCCGCTTCTTTATCGAGCACGAAGTCTTTGTGCAACGAGTACGTGAAGTCGATGCGCTTCTGGTCCGGGCATAGAAGAATCTCGGTGCGGATCTCCGGTGTGTGTGGCGCCGAAGATTCCAGCACAATGCGGATGCCGAGCGGCGTCTCTTTGGCTTCAACCAGGCGTCCTTGGGAGGAGGTTGCAGGGGTGAGTCGCGGAGGCTTCAGCGAAGCCCCGTAGCGGTACAGGCTGTTGTTGGGCATGTCGTCGCCGCCGGTGACGTACACATACCCGCCGAAGCGGAATGGACTGCTCCGATCCACAAGTTCGCGTCCCAGCGCCTTGTCCCACACGCTTTCGAGAGCCCCCGAGTCCGCACCGACCGTCACGCGATAGAACTGATTCTCGAAAGTGGGTCCCGGCAGAACCCGGGCAGCTGCTTCGACGGGCTTCGTGGCCCTCAGCGCGTAGAGCTTGTATCCCACGGCCGGAACATCCGCGGCGAGGAAGCGCACGCGACGATAACCACCGCCAAATCCGGGCAGCGGCTTATGCTTTCCCACCCACAGCGTCTCGACAACAACAGGATGTCCGTTGCTGTCGAACACGCCGGTGCCATCCTGCAGGTCGAATGTAACCTCTCCACTGCGCGGCCAGTTCAGCGAATTGAACACTGCGACGGATGCATCCTTCGGCCCAAGAAACGACTCCAGTTGTGCCCAACTCCGGTGCAGGGATTCGTCAATCTCGTCTTTCGCCCCGGTGGCGCGCGACTGTTTGAGCTGCAATTGCCGCAGCGTTTGCTCATGCTCGGGCTGCGCGGTGGCGCCGACGTAGGTCCAGGTGTGCTCATCGAACATCAGGCTGTTCGTCCACGCGCGTTGCAGCAGCGTCTGTTCCGGACGGAGCGCCGCGCTCAGGGTCGCAGGAATGCTCCCCAGTTTTTCTGCACACAAAATCCGCTGCTGATTCTGGCGATGAATCGCGGTCGACGATGCGTCGGAGCCGAAGCCGTCCTCCCAGTAGGGACCGAAATCGCCGCGATAGGTCGCAATGCTGCCGTCGAACTGCTTTTCGATCGAAGCCATCGCATCCTTGAAGGTTGAGAACTCCAGGCGCGGCCAGGCGTATTGACCATTCCATTCAGCCACGATCGTCGCCTGTTCGGGACTTAGCGGCGTGTTCTCGAGTTGGGATCCGAAGATGATCGCGGCCGACGCTTTGTATCCCGGATGGGAATACGCCTGCAGAAACACGGGCAGGGAATCGCGAATAGCCGCAACCCGCGGAGGCGTCGCAAAAAGAGTCGCCATTTGCAGGTAGGCCCGCGAATACCACATCAGCACGCGTCCGCCGTCAGGCCCCTCCCAGTAAAACGGAGACCTCTCGTTCCAACGTCCATGCAAGAGAACAGGCGCCCGCCAGTTGTTGCTGGCCGCGACAAAATATTTTGTGCCCGCGTTCGCCAGCACCGAGGCGTAAGACCAGCTATAAGAAGGAACATCGGTAATATGCGCCGCGCCCGGCGTGATCCCGTACTTCGCGGCGAAGGCGTGGCTGTCGTAAAGGGAGCGGAACAATCCCTCCAGTGACGCCGTGCCTGTGTGCTGGTTGGCGTACTGGGGCGGCAGAACGATCTTGCCGTCTTTCAGGGCCTGGATGAATTCGCGCTGCTTCTCCGGCGAACGTCCCTCCTGATACTTGTCGGCGACCCAGTAGCCGTCGAGCGTCCAGCGAAAGTCCGGAACTTTCTTCAGGATTTCCAGCACCCCATCCACCGATTCGGAATGGAACTCGGCAACTTTCTCGGGATAGTCAGTGAAGCCCACGTCCAGATGCTCATGCGGAACCAGGTAGAGGGTCCACTTCTTCCCCGCAGTCAGCTGCAAAGGAAAGGTCCTGCTCTTGCCGCCGGAACCAACCTTCAACTCGGCTTTGGCTGTGCCCGTCCATTCGGGAACCTCAAACACAACTCTCTGTTCGCCGAACGCCTGTGACGAGTTGAGCTTCTGCTCCAGAGTCCGCCCGCCCACGATCAGCTGGGTTTCTGCCTCGCGCGGTATCGAGGCGAAATCGAGGTACGCCTCCACCACTTCTCTCCCGTCGCGATAAAAAATCGTGGGGACGATTTCCGCCTGAATCGCGTCCGGATCGTACGTGCTATCGAGCGCCTGGGTGAGCGCCAGGGCGTCATAGACCAGTCCTGTGTGCCCCGTGGCGATCGACCCAAGCGAGTTTTCCACCGTCGTTGGATCATCCAGGGCGGTCAGGACCAGTTTGTTTTCTCCCCGCTCGAAGAACGTCGCCGGGATGGCAATTGTCTTTTCATCGGCAGAAGTCTGGGGAACAAAGGTTCCCTCCCAATCTCCGGCATGGTAGTCGAGCCGCGGATGAAAGTAGAACGCCCCGCTGTGACCGTTCACGTCCAATTTTAGGTAGGAAAGGCGCGGGGTCTGATACAGCATCGCGATCTTCAGGTGATAAACGCCGCTGGGCGCATCCGGCAGATGGAACAGAATCGTGAACGGATGCTCGCGTCCGCCCGCCATTCCATTTGCAGGCCCTGCCTGAAAGCGTTGCCAGTCGTCGGAATCTCTGCTTTGCCCTACGCGATAGACGGGGTCGTCCTTCGGATCTTTGTAATTGATTCGCTGGCTGCGAAACTCGTTCGAGGAATGATCGAACAAGCCGATTTGCCAGACCGGTTTTTCCTCCGCGCATGCGGCGGCCGCCAGCGCAAGACAGAGCCACACCAGGAATGAAATTCGCTGGCTCACGTCGTCACCATTTTGGTTGGCAGGTAATCACTCCCGGACGCCGCGGATCTTCGATCCACGAGCCCATTTGTTTTTTCTTCGACAGTTCGTGGTACTTGGCCAGCTTGTCCTTGTCGAGCCTGACGCCCAAGCCGGGTCCCGCCGGCACCGCCATCTTTCCCTTCCGGTACGGCAGCTTGCCACCTTCGATAATGTCGTCGGTCAAGTGATGGTAGTGTGAGTCAGGCGCAACGGTGAGATTGGGTAGGGCGGCGGCAAGGTGGAGCATGGCGCTTTGCGAAATGCCGAATTCGGCTCCGCTGTGCATGCCAACATCGACGCCCATGGCTTCGCAGATCTGTCCGGCGAGACGTGCGCGGCTGATGCCGCCGTACCAGTGAGGATCCAGCAGCACTACGTCCAGCACATCCATGGCGACGTTCGGCACCAGATCTTCGAAGGCAAACACCGACATGTTCGACGCCAGGGTCACCCATGGCGCCTTGGCGTTTACCCGCGCCATTGCCCGCATGCCCCACACCGGGTCTTCCAGATATTCGACATCGTAGTCGTGCAGCAGGCGCGCCACGCGCACTGAGGTGGTCACCGACCACGCCGCGTTAGGATCCAGCCTCAGCTTGAACTCGGGAAAGGCTTTTCGCAGCGCGACAAAAGTTTCGATCTCTTCATCCGGCGGCAGCACCCCATTCTTGTATTTGAGCGTCTCGAAGCCGTAAGTTTTTACCAGGCTCTTGGCAAATGCCACCATCTGTTCGGAGTTTGCCACCTCGCCTTTGCCGTCGTCGTTGGGGTAACGGTAAAAGAGATAGGCCGAGAAGGGCACTTCCTGCCGCATCGTTCCCCCAATGATTTCGCACACCGGCTTGCCCAGGGCTTTGCCCTGCAAGTCAAGACAGGCGAATTCGAGGGCGGCAAATCCAAGGATGTAGCCAAACAACTTGAGTGACGAAGGCGCGGCGAGCTTCCAGCGAATGCGCTCAAGCTGAAACGGGTCTTCGCCGATGAGCAGTGGGCGCATCTCGGCCAGTTGCCCCTCGCGGCTGGCCCCGCCGTAACATTCGCCCAAGCCCACCAACCCGTCGTCGGTCTCGACTTCGACGATGATGCGCGAAAAGCCGGGATGCGATCCGAAGGCATAACGCAGCGGCGCTTCGATCGGAATGAATGCCGGAGTCCAGCGTACGTCGGTAATCCTCATGACCGCTTTCTCCTTAACCCTTCAGCGCTGGTTGGCCAGCAGTTGTCCTCGCATGCGCGACGGCGCCGTCGCGATGTGCCATCGGCCCAGGTTCGCCACAAAGATCTGGTCAAACTCCGGACCGCCGAAAGCCACGTTGGTCGGCCTCGCCAGCATCACTCCCTGAGGGTCCCAGGCCAGCAGCGAAACCTTCCCCTGCGGCGTCACCTTATAAATGTTGTCGGAGGCATAGCAGGTCACCAGCAGATTGCCTTGTGCATCAAGCGCCGCACCGTCAGGGACCCGGTGCAGGCCCGAGGCAAACACGCGTGGGGTTCCCGCGCTCCCGTCGGCGCGAATCTCCATTCTTACAACGTTGTCTTTCGTGCTCTGCACCACGTAGAGGTAACGTTCGTCGGCGCTCAGCGAGAGGCCGTTGGCGAAGGCGAAAGGACCGGCAAACCACTCTGCTCGGCCATTTGCCCGTACGCGATAGATGCAGGCGTTCTCTTTTTCAAAGTGCCCTGAATCGGAGAAGTAGAGATTGCTTTGCGAATCGAAGACCGAAAAATTCGGGTTCATCAGCTTGCGCGACCCTACCCGTTCCCAGCTTTGAAGCACGCGTCCCGTGCGGGTCATTCGCACCAGCGCCGGAAGACCGAAATTGCAGACATAGAGCTCTTGTTTCGCGGAGAAGGTCAACCCGAGATTGAACCCGCCGAGCGTGACCACTTCGTGGGGACGTCCTCGGCCGTCGATGCGGTAGATTTGTCCCAGTTCACCCCCCGCCCAAAGCGTTCCGTCCCGGTCAAAAGCAAGACCCTCCGGATGATCGAGCCCCTCGGCGTACATGCGGAAACGCTTGAGCGGAATGGCCGGCCGCATTCGTTTGTCCGACAAACTGACCACCCTGTATACTCTTCGGGGAAAATCGCTGTCAATCAGAAAACGGGCCTCGCGCAGGCTTGCGAGGCTTCGAGAGGGTCGTGATGCGGCTCGCCATGTTCGCCGTCGGAAACCAGTCGCCGCGCCTGGGTGCCTTGCTCCACCACCAGGTGTTCGACCTGTCCGCCGCCGCTGGAGTTCCTTCTCCGGCATATTTCGCCTCCAGCATGGCATTCCTTGAAGGCGGCGACGAAGCCCTCGCACACGCGGCACGCTTGCTGACCACTCCGGCGTCTTCCACTCTTCAGCCTGTCGAGGGCGTCCGACTTTGCGCGCCCGTCCCACGCCCCGGAAAGATCATCGCCGTCGGCCTCAACTACCGTGATCATTCTCTGGAACAGGGTATCGAACCGCCAGTCGCACCCCTGTTCTTTGCCAAGTTTTCCACCAGCATTACCGGTCCTTTCGATCCCATTGTCATTCCCTCAGGCGATCCCCAGGTGGACTATGAAGTTGAATTAGCGGTAGTTATCGGTCGCCTGGGCAAGGCAATTTCAGAGGGCAAGGCCATGGACTTCGTGGCGGGATATACGGTGCTCAACGACGTTTCCGCCCGCAGGTGGCAGTTCGCCGACAAGCAGTGGGTGCGTGGCAAGTCCCCGGACACCTTCTGTCCTACCGGCCCGTGGCTCACCACGCGGGACGAAGTCTCCGATCCGCACGAACTGCGTGTGACCACCCGTGTCAACGGCATCACGCTTCAGGACTCGAACACGCGCAGGCTGATCTTCCGCATTCCACAGTTGATCGCTTACATCTCCGCCAGCATCACCCTCGAACCGGGCGACATTATCGCCACCGGAACCCCTGAGGGTGTCGGCGTCTTCCGCCAGCCGCCAGTTTTTCTCAAACATGGCGACATTGTTGAAACCGAGATCCAGGATCTGGGAGTGTTACGCAATCCGGTTCAAGATCCTGCCGCCTGAGGAAGAGCCCGTTCCATCGATTTTTTCCTTGACAACCGAAAAGTTTGTCAGACAAACTTGCTTGTTTCACTGGAGCCCCTAAGGTGGCCGCAGCCTCTCGACTCGTCGCCAGCGGAACCGAGCGCCGCGAAACGGTGATGGAAACCGTCGCCCGCCGGATTGAGGGCCTTATTCGCAGCGCCGAACTTCGCGCCGGAAGCAGGCTTCCTCCCGAACCCAAGCTTGCCGCCATGCTCGGCGTCAGCCGCAGCTCGCTTCGCGAGGCGCTGAAAGGCCTCATGTTCCTCGGCCTCATCAAGGCCCGTCCCGGCTATGGAACTTACGTTCATTCCTCCCTTGCCCGCGTCGTGAGCCGACACTTCCAGTGGATGCTGCTCCTGCAGGAAATCAAGTACCTCGAGCTGTTCGAACTGCGCCGGATCGTCGAACCCACCGTCGCTTCCCTCGCCGCGCAGCGCGCTACCTACGAAGACATCGTCGAAATGGGCTCCGCCATCCGCGGGATGAAAAGCAGCTTGCATCATCCCGAGCAGTACATGGCATCCGAGATCAAGTTTCACGAGGCCATCGCCCAGGCCTCCAAGAATGTCGCCGTGCAGACCCTGCTGCGGATGATGTACGGTGCGCTGGCCGAAGGCCGTCGCCGCACCCTGCCCCTGATCGAGGATTTCGAGGGCAACTTCCGCCGCCACGAACATCTTCTGCACCTCATCGTCAAACGCGACCCCGCCGGCGCCCGCAAAGCTGCGCTTGAGGACCTGCAATACGCCGAGGATCTTCTCCGCAAGGACCTCGACGAGCAGGAACGCGCTCAGGACGGCAGGGGCGTGCCCCACAAAAAACAGGCTCTGAAAGTCGGGAACAAGCACATCCAGGTTCGTCAATCGAAATCTCGCAAGTGACTTGGAGGGAGATTCGTCATGAGGCAGGTCAGTCTTACAACACAGCGTATCGCGTTGTCTCTGTGCGCGGTTCTGGTCCTGGGGCTTTCGGCAGTCGCCCAGCTCGATACCGGCAGCATCGTCGGCGTAGTCCGCGACAAGAGTGGCGCAGTTCTCGCCGCCGCCGACGTAAGAGTCACCAACACCAAGACGGGCCGCGTATATGAAGTCCAAACCAACAACGCGGGTGAATTTGAGGTTCCCGCCTTGCCCTCTGGCCCATACCAAGTCGAGGCCAGTCATGCAGGTTTCAAAACTGGCGTTGTCTCGGGAATCGTTCTGTACGCCACCGACCGTCATAACGCGGACGTCACGCTTGATGTCGGTTCCGCCTCCGAGCAGATGACGGTCACCGCTCAAGTCACCACGGTCAACACCCAGACCAGCGAAACCGGCGCCTCCATTGATAGCAAGGAAGTTTCCAACCTGCCGCTGAACGGCCGTGACTTCACCTCA
>Ga0126383_10002408_pt1 | contig 12067 bp, 16 predicted proteins | sample PanSoiMetPlot_35_FD_96882 | JGI IMG/M metagenome (GOLD analysis project Ga0126383, IMG submission 96882) | Tropical forest soil microbial communities from Panama - MetaG Plot_35 | ecosystem: Environmental > Terrestrial > Soil > Tropical forest > Bulk soil | place: Panama | collected 2016-02-17
GCGGGAGGCGGGCCGGCGCGCCCGCATTGACGAACTTGCGAGCTTACCGGTGACCCTGATCTTTTTCGAAACGGGCCCGCGGATCGCCGCTATGCTCGATGATGTCGCCGCGAGGCTCGGCGGGCGGCCGGCGGCGGTGTGCCGGGAACTGACCAAGCTGCATGAAGAGATTCGCCGGGGCGAGGTTACGGCGCTGGCGCGTGCCTATCGGGACGGCGCGGAGACGCGAGGGGAGTTCGTCGTCGTGATCGGACCGCCTGCCAAGAGCGAACGCGTCGAAGTGATCGACCTCGACGGCATGCTCAAGCGCGCACTCGAGACTGCATCGCTCAAGGACGCGGTCGAAGCGGTTGCGGCAGCGACTGGCCAGAAACGCCGCATCGTCTATCAGCGCGCCCTGGCCCTACCGAGGCAAGACGCCGATGAACCCAAGTAACAGGAACCCTCCCCCACAACCGCAGGGCAATCGCATAGGCGTCGCCGGTGGGCAAATCCGATCGCCCTGCGCGCAAGAGGGGGAGGGTAGGGAACGCGACGACGCCCAGCGCCGCGTCGCGTTTCGCTTTGGGCTCTCGGCGGAGAGCCGGGCGGCCGCTCTTCTGATTGCCAAAGGTTACCGTATCCTGGCCCGACGTTTCCGCACGCCGCTGGGCGAGATCGATATCGTGGCGCGGCGGCGCGGCGTGCTGGTGTTCGTCGAAGTGAAGGCCCGCGAGAGTTTCGATAGCGCCGCAGAGGCGATCGGCAACCGCCAACGGAGCCGCATCATCGCGGCGGCTGAGCTATGGCTTGCTGCTCACCCGGACGATGCGATGCACGATATGCGCTTTGACGTCGTTCTGGTCGTTCCGGGACGCCTGCCGCGCCACTTGCCGGCGGCGTTCGACGCTTCCGCTTAACCGCACCGGGTGCTCACATGACAGATCGCGGGCGCCTTCATGTCGCTGTCCAAATGGACCCGATTGAACGAATCAACATCCGCGGAGATTCGACCTTTGCGCTGCTCCTGGAAGCGCAAAGGAGGCAATATGAGATTTCGTACTATCGGCCCGAACAGATGGCGCTGCTCGAGGGCGACGTGTACGCGACAGTGCGGCCGCTAAAGGTGCGCGACGATGAGCACGACCATTTCACACTTGGTGAGGCAAGGCGTTGCGCGCTCTGCGTCTTCGATGTCATCCTGATGCGCCAGGATCCGCCCTTCGATCTGGCCTATATTTCGGCGACCCATCTTCTGGAGCGCGTGCATCCCCGAACGCTCGTCGTGAACGACCCGGCCCACGTGCGTAACGCACCAGAGAAGCTGTTCGTCACTGAATTTCCCGATCTGATGCCGCCCACGCTGATCACTCGTGACCTTGGTGAAATCCGGGCGTTCCGCGCAAAGCACGGCGACATCGTGATGAAGCCGCTTTATGGCGCCGGCGGCGCGGCAGTATTCGCCCTCAAAGCCAGCGATGTAAATTTTGGGTCGCTCTACGATCTGTTCGCCGCCACGTTCCGGGAGCCTTGGGTGGTACAGAAATATCTGCCTGGCGTGAAACACGGCGACAAACGCATCATCTTGGTAGATGGCGAGTTCGCCGGCGCCGTGAACCGTGTGCCGCAGCCCGACGACCTGCGCTCCAATATGGTGCGGGGCGGCGCCGCGGAGGCCACAGACCTGACCGAACGCGAGCGAAAGATTTGCGAAAGGCTCGGACCGGGGCTGCGGGTGCGCGGCCTTATGTTCACCGGCATCGACGTAATCGATGGCTACCTCACGGAAATCAACGTCACCTCGCCCACCGGCATCCGCGCCATCAAGCGGCTCGGCGGGCCCGACATCGCCGCGATCATCTGGGACCGCATCGAGGCGAGGCTCACCGAAAAACGGGAACATGGAGCACGTTAGAGATTGCAACGGCCGCTGTGAGGTGGCGCCGCGGAATGACGTCGACGGCATGTGTCAACGCACGCACTAACGCTTGCGGTCGGCCTGTTTTGCTGGTACTACCAAAATCCATGGTAAAAGCAAGGGAAAAAGGGGTCGTACCAAAGAAAAGACGCGGACGTCCGTTTACCGGCGTCGATAATCGCGACCCGGTGACGGCCATCCGCCTTTCGTCTGAATTTCGGGCTGCGGTTGATGCTTGGGCAAAATCTCAGAATGATAAACCGCCACGCTCAGAGGCGATTCGACGTCTCGTACAGCTTGGCTTGGCGGCAGCGCCGAAAAAGGGAAAACCTTGATGGCTGACGCTATTTTGGAGATCGTGCAAGCCTTTCGAGCCGATCCGAGCGGCAGCTAAGAGCGATGTCGCCACGCCGACCTGCATGCTCGACATGCAGGTCACCACGCTAAATCCCCGTCGCTCTTATCGGCCACACCCGCGTCCTCGATAGCCCAGGACACGCCATCAATCCGTGGCGCCATCAACGATTTCGCCCGCGAAAGTGCAACCGTCGAGCGGAGTAGAAGCCACGGCGACTTTAACGGCGCAACGAGAGATTGCCGAATTTACGGCTTGCGTCGAAATGATCGAGCGACCGGCATTAGATACTTCGAGCATACAGATCAGTGCAGCCTGAAGCTGCGCCGCTCCGCAATCAGCCGCATGAAGGCGTGATGGGATTGCCGGATCGCTTCGGCCAGTTCTTCCATATCGTAGCAGGCCAATTCAGCATTGATGCGCGCCTGGCGAGCATTCTGCAGCTCAATCTCGATAGTTTGAAAGTCGACCATGCAGTCCCCCTTTCTCGAGGCGTGAATTAAAATAACATAACACGAATCGTTTTGTTCTGCAATTGTTCTTGTTGTTCCCCTGCATTCCAGGTATAATATTCAACAAATGGGGGCAATCATGGTCCAGCGCGTATCTACGGTAGCGTTTGAGGGGATTGAGGCTCGCGCGGTCGATGTGCAAGTGCAGGTGGCGCCCGGCCTGCCGGCGTTCAATGTGGTCGGACTGCCCGACAAAGCGGTTTCGGAAGCCCGCGAACGGGTCCGCTCAGCGATGATCGCCTCGGGCCTTGCCTTGCCGGCCCGGCGGATCACCGTGAATCTCGCCCCGGCTGACCTCCCCAAGGAAGGCAGCCATTATGACCTGCCGATTGCGCTCGGTTTGATGGCGGCGATCGGCGCCATTCCGCATGATGCTCTCAACGGATACACGGTCCTTGGTGAGCTTGGGCTCGATGGTTCGCTGGCGCCCGTTGCGGGAGTGCTGCCGGCAGCGATAGGAGCCAATGGGCGCAGTGAGGGTTTGATCTGCCCGGCGGCCTGCGGGCCGGAGGCGGCCTGGGCAAGCCCCGAAATGGAGATCATCGCTGCCGGTTCGCTCATCCAGCTTGCCAACCACTTCAAGGGGAGCCAGCTGCTGTCGCGGCCCCAGCCCAAAGTCCGTGAGGCCGATGGAGCGATGCTCGACCTCGCGGACATCAAGGGCCAGGAAAGCGCAAAACGCGCCCTCGAAATCGCCGCTGCCGGCGGGCACAATCTCCTCATGTCATCTCCTTTAGTGCCCAACGGAGGGGATCGACATGTCGCACACCAAGATTGCGAGTATCAGGGTAGATAGCCGCAGAAGGGCCGTAGAAAGCGCAAGAGGCGCTTTTGCAGAACAGGTGAAGGCCCCGGAGCGCGGGACATTGGGCGGCAAGCCAAAGGCTTACAGTTACGTGAGGTTCAGCACGCCCGATCAGATGAAGGGCGACAGCTTCGAGCGGCAGACCAAGAAGGCCGCCGAGTACGCAAGCACTCACGGCTTGGAACTGGACACCACGCTCACGTTCCGCGATTTAGGGGTCTCCGGCTATCACGGGGCGAACGCCGAGCGAGGCAGTCTTGCAGACTTTCGGTATGGCGTTCAGCACGGCGACGTTGCGCCGGGATCGTATTTGCTGATCGAAAGCTTCGACCGGCTCTCCCGCATGGACCCGTGGGACGCGCTACCCATCTTTCAGGAAATCGTCAACGCAGGCATCACCATCGTTACCTTACAGGACAACAAGGAATGGAGCCGGGAGGCCATACGCGGCAACCCCTGGCGCATCCTTGAGAGCTTGATTGTGATGATGCGCGCGCACGAGGAAAGTGCGATCAAATCTATGCGAGTGGCAAGCGCATATGAGCGCAAGAGAGAGCGGGCGGCAAACGGCGACAAGTCTAAGCCGTTCACTCGGATGCTGCCAGGATGGCTGTTTTGGGATCGCGAAAGCGAACAGTTCAAGGTTCGCGAAGACCGTGCCGCGATTGTCAGCGCCATCTTCTCCAAGGCAATCGAGGGGTGGGGACAGCACAAGATTGCGCATTGGCTGAATACGCAAGGTACACGGACATGGGGGCGCGCCTCGCAGTGGCATCGGTCCTACGTCAAGAAGATACTCACTAACCCTGCCGTACTGGGCACATTCACGCCGCACAGGAAGCTTGTGGACGGCAATGGCAAGCGACGGCGGAAGGCGTTTGACCCTGTGGAAGCGTATTTCCCAGCCGTTGTGGAACGAGAGACGTTCGATGCGATGGCGCGCCGGTTCGCAACCGCGGCAGCAAGAGGCAGACACGCCAATCGGGAAGTGAAAAACCTGTTCGGCGGTCTGATGAGATGCTCACAATGCGGGGCCACAGTTACGCGGATCACCAAAGGGAAATGGGTGTATCTCGTTTGTGCCAAGACCAACTCGCGGGCCGGCAGCCACCCCTATCAAGCGGTTCGCTATGAGTACGTTGAGGGGGGGTTTCGGGAATGCGCGGAGATTATCATTGGAGATGCGCCGCGGGGGCCGAGCACTGAAGAACTGGAAGCGCAGATTGACAGCCTCACAGCAAACATCCTCGGAGGGGACGAACTGGCCAGAGAAATCGTCGATGAACTGCTTACCAACAAAAGCGAAGCGGTGCGGGCCAGACTGCGCGAAGTCGAAGCAGAACTTGAGGGCTATAAGGACGAACTGCGGGTGCTTCTGGCGCGAAGAGAGGCCCTTACGCCCGCAAACGTCCAGAGACGCCTACAGGCCCTGCAACAGGCGTTGACGCGAGAGCCGTTCGATGTGGCACACGCCAACAAAGCGCTGAAGCAGACGGTGCGCCAGATCGTCATGGACGTAGAGCGAGCCACCTTGTCGATCGAGTGGCACCACACTGAACCCGAGACCCCTGGGCAGGTGGTCCATTTCACCTCGCGGCACAAGCGATGGGATAACTGGGAAGAATAGATATGGGCGAGCACTGACATGGCACGGAAGAAGATCGCCGAGAAGAAGCCGCTGCGGAGGGAGACCGCCCACGGGAAGGCGCTGCGGCCAATGACTGGCACGGCTACAGCAGCGGACATTACGGAGTTGTTGGCCAAAGCACCGCCAACAACCCCTGATGGACCGCCTGCCCCTATAACCCGTCTTCACCGCAAGCACATCCTAGCGGCGCAAGAGGGCGTGTTTCAGTGGCGGCGGTGTGAGCGTGATCCGGTTCGCAGTGGTGCACACATTGCGGAACTTGTGAGGGCATTACAGAACACTGGTAGGCCCTTTGAGCCGCTGTTGGTGTTCCCTGCTGGTGGCAAATACTACGTGATGGACGGACACCACCGGCTGGCCGCCTACCAGGCCGCAAACTGGGATGAGCCCGTGCCGGTCGAACTGTTCCGAGGCAGTCTGCGAGAGGCGCGCTTGATGGCGCTTCAAACGAATAGCAAGGACAAACTCCCGATGAGACGCGAGGACAAGGCGGAAGCCGTCTGGCTTCTCGTGAAGGAGGACAACAAAGAGATGAGCAAACAACAACTCAAGGACCTCGGGCTCGTGTCCTATGGGACCGTTGGGACTATGCGGGCCAAATGGCGCGAAATCAAAGATGTGGGTGACGACAATCTGCGGAAGATGAGTTGGGGCCAAGCGAAGCTATGGACAACAAATCAAGAGATCGAACAGGACCCTGAAGGCTGGCGGGAGCGCAAGATACAGAAACTGGTAGAGCGCCTTGTCAAAGCGGGCCTAGCGAAAGAACTGGGGAAACGCCCTGACATGGTGGTTGAAGCACTGTGCCGGATCGCTCCGCACCTACCCCGCACCATCGTCGCGGAACTGGACCCGGAGGATGAGGTGTTCGACTGGATGCGGGACCGCCGCTCAGAGGACGGGAGGCGGGCCTACCACCAAGACGAAGAACCGATGCACGAGTTTTAGGGCTGGAAAGGCCCGCGGGTTGTCCAACATAGGCTCGTCCATTTGGACAGGCCAGACCGGAAGGCAACTAACCGTATTATGGTAGGGATTTGCTGCCAAAAACACCCCTGGAACGCGGAGGAGTAAAGATAAAACATTTAAACTTTCAATGATTTAACACCGACATCTCCGCGTCGTCTGGTATTGAGGTAGGGGTCGGCAATGGGCAGGTTGAGCACGTAGGAGGCCCCGTTGGCGTCTTTGGCCGCCCCCCCCCCACACACAAGCAGGCCCTGACCACCAAAACGCACCATGGGCCGTCTGGCGGCTTTCTCAGGCCCGTTAGACCGATGGGACCAAAACGGTTGTTGAAGGCTGTCGAGGCCCATTTTCCCCACGGCGACACCCGTTGCACAGACCTCGGCTCCAGCTTGGGCTTTACCGGTTTTTTTGAAACGCTGGAGCCTTCGGAGGGTGCCCGGTCAAGCCGATGGAAGGACCCTTCTCGAAATGGATGTCATGGCCGGCCGCTCCTCACCAGGGCCTGTTAGAACGGCACCTCATCGTTACCGCCCAGTTCCGAGATGATCTCGTTGAGGATTTTCTCAGAGCCCAGCGCCGTACGGCGAGCCATATCGTATAGCTCCCGCATTTTGCGCCACCAAACCCCTGTGCCCTCGTCTCCCGCTTGACCGAGCATACCGTCGTTGAACTCGTCCACCACCTTTCCATCGCTGTTTATCAGTTCGATCCAATAATCCGGCGCGTCTTCCTCTGGGTCTTGCGATGGCACTTGGCGAATGCGCAGAACCTTATCCGCAAGTGACACCTGAAACGCTTCACCTTTGACGGCCTCCCGCCATTCTAACTGGCCTACTGTGGTCTTCCTGAACAGCAAGTTAACGAGCAACTTCTGCTTGTCCATCGCCATTGGCTATCCCCCGGTCTTCGCCGATATTAGCTCCGCTAGGATCGCGACCAAGTCATCAGCGTCGCGAGAAAGGATCGCATTGAACTTCGCAGGCTTTAGCGCGGTAGGCTTGCTACTATGCTCAACCAGCGTTTCGAGTTCCGACAGGTTGGTGATTGCGCTCTGTAGAACCGCTCTATGGGCGTCAGGGAGATTAGGGTTGGTTGAGCGTACTATAACCAACCGCTTCCTCAACTCGGCATAGCGGTCTGGCAGCAGCGACCATTGGCCCGTTCGGTGTAGACGTTTGATCTCTTCTAAGGTGGCTATAGCAGTCGAAAAGTCTACGGCCGTATCCAATAACCGCATCCGATCACGTGTAGAGCGTGCGGCTTCCTCAGCGGCTTGGGCGGCGCGCTTTGACTTGAAGACACCCCAGAGCGTCACAGCAAACCCAACGACAGAAATCAGTATGCCAGCGACACCGGAAAGGTCACCTATCCTCTGCACCTCCATCCAGTGGAGGAATGCCGACCACGCATCTTGGCCCCCAGACATCAGGCTGCGCCCCCCTCAAGTCTACGCCCCGATCTTCAGCGCGCCAGCCGTCGCCTCGATGTTGGCGTGAGCAGACTGTGTCCTTACGGCGACCAGCCGCGAGCGCCCCTCCCTAAAGTCATCGGTCGGGAGGGTTGTCGGTTGCCAAACAGGAACTCCGTCTTACACGCCTTGCACTGATACTTGTGTTGACCGTCGCTAGTCTGAAAATGAAACTGAAGGATTTCTCGTTGGCTCTTTGCAAAACAGTTCGGACAGACGCGATGTATAGGTTCGCCGTTCGCCGCATCGGGCCGAAGTTCGTATGCAAAGGTGTTACCACCGTAATCTTTAAGCTGGTAACGCCGCCTCTCCGTTTCCCACGCGTCGAACTGTGCTATCCGCGCTTCTAGCTCACGGATTTTATCCATGAGTGCACTTTGTGCTTCGCGGGCGTCCAGCGCACTTGCCTGGGCGGACAATATCTCTCTGGTAAGCTCAAAGACCTTGGTCTGAAGCAAGTTGGCGTCTGATATGTCCTTCAGCGCCTTGGTAATGTCGATTGCTGATTTAAGCGACGATACCGCGCCCGCGATTGCAGCTACGTCTACCATTGTAGACCCCCGATTGGTGGTGCCCGCCTTGATGGCGACCCTGTTTCCCGCGAAATAGCTGTTATAGCAAGGGACCGCGGAGATTGGACGCACGGCTCCAGCTTGGGCTTTACCGGTTTTTTTGAAACGCTGGAGCCTTCGGAGGGTGCCCGGTCAAGCCGATGGAAGGACCCTTTTTGAAATGGATGTCATTTGCGGTTGTCACGGACATCCAGCACGATGAACATCGTTGTATAAGCACCCCAGACGACAGCGATCGGTATTGCAAACCACGCCCAGGCGGGAAGCAGCCGCCACACTGGGAGGGCACTGACGGTCGGGAGCAGTCCAATCGCGTACAGGACGATACCCACTCCCATCCATACTCCCGCGCAGACCAGCCCTCCCAGGGTGACGGCCATCGGCAATGCGACAAGAGCCCAAGAAAGAGCCCTGAAGATCACAAAGAAGGCGACCCGCAGACCCGCGACCCGCGCCATGCCCCAGAGCAACCCGGCGACCGCAAGAACAAGAACGAAAATGAGGTAGCCCACACTGTCCCCCGTTAGGGTCAGCATTGAAAGGCAGCCTATCGTGCATTGGAAGCGCAAACTATTTCGTGAGCGGGAACTGTGAGTAGGACTATTTTGCTCTACTCTCGATATGCTTTGGCACCTCTTTCATCCCACATATTCCCACCTTTCACACCATATGTAGTGGGAGATTTGGATTCTAGGCCAATGACTTGACGGGCGCGTGCGAGTTTCTTACCCTACGTAGGACTCGGAAAATGAAGAAACCGCCAGCCCTGCCAGGCGAAGCGGTTTCCAAGTTCCGGTCCCCGCACAAACCGGCTCGGGGCCAGCGGGGGGACGATCAAGTGCATTGTGTATTCTGTGCAGTGACACTCTGCATCCACTGATTCGGCACTGTCAAGGCCCCAGTCCTTTGTCAAGAAGGTAAGTGAAAATGGGTACTTTGACGTGGGTAAAATCGACTGCCAACGAGTGGCTTGGCCTTGACCGAGTGGACCTTAGTAGCGTCACGGCAACTGGGGTTTACATCATCTGGCACGGCGGTCTAACGCCGCGAACAGTGCGTGTTGGTCAAGGTGACATCAAGGCGAGGCTGACCGCTCATCGCTTTGACCCCGCGATAGGGGCCTATCGTCCCCATGGCGGGCTGCTGGTTACATGGGCAGCCGTATCAGTACAGGCTTTGGATGGCGTTGAACGCTATCTCGCTGAGACGCTCCGGCCGCTGGTTGGGGACCGTTTCCCCGAGGCAACCCGGATTCCTGTAAACCTTCCATGGGCTGCGTGACGTCCATCCCGGACAGGATGGCATCCAACGCTTCTCGCAGCTTCATGTGCTGATACCAAGACCATGGGGGCTCGTTCCCCGTGGTCACCTTGGCGATAGCCCAATCACGGCATCGTTCGAGTTCGTTGCGTGTCATCGTTTTTACATCCTCCCTTGCAGCAACGGCTTCGAATCATAGTCGTTCCTTTCGATCTATTCGACTTTGGTTCTGTTCCACTTGACGACACACCATGCTGATGGTCGGCCCGCCCGGCGCCGGCAAGTCGATGCTGGCCGCGCGCCTGCCGCCGTTGTCGCCCGCAGAGCTCCTCGAAGTTTCCATGATCGCCTCCGTGGCGGGAGAAATCGTCGGCGGAGCGCTCACCAACCGGCGGCCGTTTCGCGCGCCGCATCATTCCGCCAGCATGCCGGCTTTGGTCGGCGGCGGGCTGCGGGCGAAGCCGGGCGAGATATCGCTTGCCCACAACGGGGTTCTGTTCCTCGACGAATTACCGGAGTTCGAAGCTCGCGTGATCGATTCGTTGCGTCAGCCGCTGGAGACCGGTGAAGTCGCCATTTCCCGCGCCAATCGCCGCGTCACCTATCCGGCCCGTTTCATGCTGGTCGCAGCCATGAACCCGTGCCGCTGCGGGCGCGCCAGCGAACCGGATTTTTCCTGCAAGCGCGGCGCAAACCAACGTTGCGCTGCCGACTACCAGTCGCGGCTGTCGGGCCCGCTGCTCGACCGCATGGACCTGCATATCGAGGTGCCGGCCGTCACCGCCGCCGACCTCATCCTGCCACCGCCGGCAGAGGGCAGCGCCGAAGTGCGTGCCCGCGTCGCCGGCGCCCGCGCCATCCAGGCCGAGCGCTACAGTGCGCTAGGGCTTGCGGTGCGCACCAACGCGCAGGCCGCCGGCACCGCGCTAGAGCAGATCATCAAGCCTGATCCGGCAGGACTCGGGCTGTTGCGTGAGGCGTCCGACGCCATGCGTCTCTCCGCGCGCGGTTATCACCGCGTCCTGCGGGTCGCCCGCACCCTTGCGGACCTCGACGGCGAGGATGCAGTGCGCCGGGTCAATTTCGCCGAAGCGCTCGCCTATCGGGCCCTCACCGACGATCTTCGGCGGGCGGCGTGACTCGCGGCAAACGCCGGGCCTTGCCGCGTGGCTGTCACAATTCTGTAAGCGTTATGTTTATTATCGGACTAAGCTAGTCAGCCGTAAGAACAACGGCAGCGGAGTCGCGCGTCTCCGCCAGACGGGGCGAAACGGGGACAACAAAAATCACCATGCTTTCCCGCATCAAAGTTCCGGGCCGGCAGGCGGCCCGGCTCAACGCACCGCTGCGCCTCGTGGGCAAATTGGTCCCGGTGTTAAGGGCCTATAGCGGAATTCGGGCTGGCAATCACGGTGCGAAAAGTTCTGCGACCTTGGGACGTCTCGGCACGCTTGAGGTGCGGCTGGCCCGCACTGCAGCAGAAATCCGCCGGGCCCAGAAACTGCGGTATGACGTGTTCTACAAGGAGATGTCGGCGATCGCCGACACCACGTTATATTTCGCCCGCCGCGACATCGACCTTTTCGACGCCGTCTGCGACCATCTTCTGGTGATCGACCATGGCGCTCCCAAACCGCCGCGAAAAGCGCCCGCGATCGTGGGAACCTATCGATTGCTGCGCCAGGATATCGCCGAGCGAACGGGCGGATTCTACAGCGCCGGCGAGTTCGACGTCGGATCGCTGGTGGCACGCCACCGCAATTTGAAATTTCTCGAGCTCGGCCGCTCCTGCGTGCAGCCGCCATATCGCAATAAACGCACGGTTGAATTGTTGTGGCATGGCATCTGGACTTACGTCCTGGAACATCGCATGGACGTCATGATCGGGTGCGCCAGCCTCGATGGCACCGATCCGGATCGGCTGGCCTTGCCGCTGTCGTTCCTTCATCACTATGCGCGCGCCCCCGAGCCTTGGCGTGCAAAAGCGCTGCCGCACCGCTACCTTGAGCTCAACCGCATGCCGAAGGCGGCGGTCGCTCCCAAGATGGCGCTGCAGCTTCTGCCGCCGCTCATCAAGGGATATCTGCGACTCGGCGCATTCGTCGGCGACGGCGCCGTCATCGATCGCCAGTTCGGCACCACCGACGTCTTGATCATCCTGCCCGTGTCCGCGATCCGAGCGCGCTATCTCGCGCATTTCGGTCCGGGCGCCGAGCGTCATGCGGCCTGACGCAAGGTCGAGGCGTTCCAGTCACGTTCAGCCATGCTTCCCGGAGGTCATGGCCGGGTTTGTCCCCGCCATCCACGTCTTGCTTGCCGAAGGACTGCAAAAAAGCTGTCGATGCCCGCGATAAGCGCAGGCATGACGGCGCGAGAAGTGATGCGATTTCGCCCGAGCACCGCTCGGATTCAAAGCTTGCGCAGGGCCACCTGCTGAACCGTATGGTTTCTCTGCTTAGTGAGAATGAGACCGGCGCGCCGGCGCGTGGGCAGGATGTTTTCGTGCAGATTGACAAGGTTGATCCGCGTCCAGATCGAAGTTGCGGTGGCGCTCGCCTCGGCGTCGCTCAGCTGCGCGTAA
>Ga0126383_10002410_pt1 | contig 12062 bp, 11 predicted proteins | sample PanSoiMetPlot_35_FD_96882 | JGI IMG/M metagenome (GOLD analysis project Ga0126383, IMG submission 96882) | Tropical forest soil microbial communities from Panama - MetaG Plot_35 | ecosystem: Environmental > Terrestrial > Soil > Tropical forest > Bulk soil | place: Panama | collected 2016-02-17
GAGCCTTGCGTGACCGTGCCGCCGGTGACGCGCTTGAGCCGCACGCGCAACTCAGTAGGTGAGGTCTGGCCGCCAGCCGACAACGAGAAGCCGCGCAACTCCAGCCCGTTCGTGGTGCTGTTCTTGAGCGAGAAAAAGTCGACCGCCGCGCTGACCGACACGTTCTCGAAGTTCACGGTTAGGATGCGATCTGCCACGCTAGCCTCCGGGCATTAGTCATCGACCCAGGTGAACGTGTACGTGCACGCGGGCTTGTCGGCGATCTGCCCCGGATTATCGGGCCACACATTACAGCCGCTCATGTAATACCAGTTCTCCTGCCCGGGCGGCACCGCGCCAGTGTGTCCGGTACAGAAGCCATCGCCTTCCGGCGCGCCGTGATGGAACTCGAATAGCGGGCAATAGCCGGCGACAGCCGCCGTGCGCGGGCGATTGTCATCGGTGAACGGATCACCGACGCAGCATTGCCCGCAGCGGCAGCAATAACCCGAGCGAACCCACGACATTAGCTGAGCGTAATGCTGAGCGCCCCCGCGGCAATGACCAAACTATCGCCCGCGAGTGGCGTTCTCACCGTAGCAAGGTTGCCGTACCACAGCATATTGCCGGTGTTGGATGACACGGTATCGGCGATGAACAAGCCGCTGACTACCGCCGACGACGAAAATGCGCCGAAGGTGCAGGCGGTGCTGTTGGACGCCGAGGCCGAGCCGGCCGGCGTTGCCGCACCGGCAAACGACATCGCCTGCCGCAGATAGCCGGAGCCAACGCCGACTTCCGAAGAAGCTGCCGACGACGGCGCGCCAAGCGACAGACCGATGAACACGCCAGCCGGAGTCGCCGGACCGGAAACCTTAAGGCTCCAATCCAGCATGTTCTTCATTGCATAAAGACCGATATTCGCCATCGTAGTGCCTCCTCTGAGTTGCGATGGATTGCGTTGCCTTTAGCCGATAGCATCCGCCAGCGACTTTGCCGACGCCGCGACCTTCAAATCGCCACCGACTTTCAACTTGAGAATGGCAGTGTCGGGCTCGCCGGCCACCGCCGCCTTGGCCTCGACCTTGGGATGCCCCTTTTTGGGAGGCCGGCCTAGCGGAGCGGTTGCCGATGGCTCCTCGCCCGGATCATCGGCTACCTCGTCAGCAGCCTCGACAGCCGGCTCGCCGGGCTTACCCGGCACAGCTTCGATGGAGGCAATGTTGCTCACTGCCACAAGCACCTGCTTGCCGTCTTCCGTAGTCACAGAGATCAAGTTAGGCATGGTCGAACTCCCTTGGTTGACCGTTGCTATTAGAAAGGTGGCGGAACCTCGTTGCCATCATTGTCGACAAACTTGCCGTTGCGTAAGATGCCGACTTTGCTGTCATCAATGCCAAGCGTGCCGAGCGCAACTGGATTGACCAATGATTGCGGCTGTGCCTGCACCGGACGCATGAGAATCCAGCGCCCTTTGGGCAGGATGTACGGGAACAACGACCAACCTTCCTTGGCTTTGCTCTCTAGCGTTGCCTGCACATTTTGATCAAGCGGCAACTCCAAGTCTAGAAACTCCATCGGCACCATGGCTTTACTCCTGGTAAGTTACGCCGCGCATCTTCTGCGGCACGTAGTTTCGCGGTGTGTAATGCTTGGCCAGCAACTCACGCGAGTTCTGGATGATTGCCTCCACCGAGATATCGCTGATGCAGGCGGCGCCATTGCCCAAGTGATTCTGCCGGCATGTAGCAGGCGTATCGTGCAAGCGGTGGCAAGGCCAGCAATCGACGCGGCCTTGATCGGCGTGCAATGTCACTGTATTGCGCCAGTGGGTGGTGATGTTCTCGGCGCTGGCATGGCTGATCAGCACGATCTTCGGCACTTGCTCAAACGCCACGCCCCACATCGGCCCGGTATCGGGGCCGATTACCAAGTCGCATTGCTGGGCAAAGGTGATGATGCGGCGGATAGGCCAAGTCTGATTGTCCAGCGACGGCGATGCGGCGTGCGTCAATCCTTTATCGGTGCCGTTGTGCGACTTGACCGTATCTTGCGTATCCTTGGCCAGCTGAAAATCGTGATGCGGAGGCGGTGCGCCCATCATCACCACTTGTGCCCCCAATTCGCTGATCAGCCGCGACATAGCCAGTGGCGCATGTGGGTATATCTTGTCGATGCGCGATCCGGTTAGGCACCAACCAATGATCGGCCCCTTGCCCAGCTTGGCCTTGGTGACTTTGGCATGCTCTTGCTCTTCGAAAGTGGGGAAGAACACCGGGCCGAACTTATGCGGCAGCCCCATGATGTCATGCGCCGCCTCAACATAGCTGCCGGCACACAACTTGCGGCGGAATTGCTGCGGATACCAGAACCATGTCTGGATCGGAAACAGCGCCTTGAGCGCCTCGCAGGAATGGCCGAGATTGGCAAAGCGCGCATACTCGCCCGAGCGCATGTGGAACCATTCTTGCCACTTGGTCAAATCCTTCGGCCAGTCGTCATGCTTGTAGACGCTGATCTTATCGATAAACGGATTATTCTCGAACACCACGCTATTCGGCTCTTGGGTGATGACTTCAACGTTGAAGCCCATCTCCTTCAGCGGCCGTGCCACCGATGCCGCAATCATATTATCGCCAACCCCGCCGCAGCGGCAGAAGCCGGCCCAACCACCCTTGGTCTGGCCGGGCGAGCGCGGCACCAGCATGCGCAACTCGCCTTCCTTCTTGCCGCGGTCCCATAGATATTGCGGCTGATCGTTGATCACTCCACGAAACTCCTCGACCCTTTCTTGCGGGATGCACAGCACATTGAAGCTAAGCGTCTTGTACGGCTTGACATCGATCTGCTTGATCTCGGTGAAAACATTATTGGGATTCTTCTTCCAGTTGTCTGGCGAATACATATCCGGCTTGTGCTCATAGCAAAGATAATCGAGCCCGCGCACATACAGCACCAGATCGGACTGCCGCTGATTGCCACGATCGGGATGGTCTTCTAAGTACAGCAACGGGCGACAGCGCTTGATGGTTTCTTTGGCCCCTTCCAGCGCCATGATCTCCGCGCCCTCGATGTCGAGAAAGACCAAATCGATGTTATCGCCTTGCAGCCAATCGTCGAGGGCAATCATGCGCACTTCGGCGCCGCCCGATTCGTCCATCGCCGTGCAGCCGAAGTTATCATGCTTCAACTCGGCCAGATACTTCATCTTGTTGTCGCCGCGCTGATGCCACAGCGCATAATCGCTAACCGTGATGTTCTTGCGCTTCTTGGCATTGCGCTTGAGGATCTGGAAGTGCTCCGGCTGCGGCTCAAAGGCGTAGACTTTTCCTTCCGGCACGAGCGACGCCAGTGGAACCGCCAGCGCGCCGATATTGGCGCCGCCATTCACCACCGTCCAACCCGGCTTGATCAGCTTGCGCATCAGTTCGATCTCGCCGGGTGAATATTCGCCATAGAGTTCAAGTGAGCGGCCGATATAGCCATCGCCGGAATAGTAAGCCATGCGGCCGTAACGAGTATCGGTGGTCTTGACTGCAGTAGTTAGCATGCGCTCCTTCCTGCCCTGTTAGTGTGAGACGGTGCCACGCGCTCCGGCATAAACACCGGTTACGCTAACGGAAATTGTGTCGTTGGTGACTGTCGTCGTAGAGATTATCGCATTAGTGTCTTTATCAGATGGATTGAACGCCCCGGTCCATGATGAATATCCGCTCGGCTTGTACGTCTCGCTGCCCGCCGCGATGAATTGCCAAATAGCCGACGTGCCGAACGAAGCAACTGATGCCATTGGGAACAGTGGCCCGGTGACGCCGGTGGCGATTGCAGTGCTAGCCAGAAGGGTGCCAGAGAAGGCTGAGCCATTCCACCATTGTCCGCCAACGTGGGCGTAAATGTTGCTGCCATCCCACGCAAAGCCGACATGGTCACCCGCAGCACTGCTAGTTGAAGAGGTTGTAACAGTGCTCACGGCTATGCCGTAATGGGCACCATCATCCTGAACGCCCCAGCTATTGAGGTTACCGCCAGGGTAGGTGTTCAACGCTGACGTAGATCTTGCCACGCCGACGCCGCTCGGCGTCCCGCTGATACGCTGGGCATAAAAGAACTCGACGTAAGATTTCACCGATGGCGTCACATTGCCGGCAATCGCGCCCGCGCCCGCAAGCGTCCCGCGCGCCGCGGCTCTTTGTGTCTGACTCGACGTCACCGCGCCGGCACCGACCAGTATACCGCGCGCCGCTTGTATTTGGCTGGTAATATTCCAATTGCCGGTTGCCGCGCCGGCAAGCGCCGCGTTGAGGAACGGCGACTTCTGCGTGATATCGAGCGCCAGCACCGCAGTGCCGGCCAATGCAGCTTGGGTCCGAGCCAGCGCGTCGAACATATCGCTGCCAGACCAATTGCCGACGCCGCTGCCGGCGAATGCAGTTTGCAGCCCTGATCGCTGACTCGCCGTCACGCTCAGTGTCGAGACCAGCACAAACGCAGGCGGCGCCAAGAACTTGCCGATGATAGCATTGACCGCCAGCGATGATGTTGCGGCAAAGGCCGCACTCGCTACCCGGCCCACGATACCATCGCAAGCCAATGCCGCAGTCCCAGCTAGCGCTGCCTTGATTCCAGGTATCAAAACAACAATAACATCGGGCACGTTTGCCGTGGCATGTGCAAACATGCTCATGTTTGCGGACAGCGGTATAACGTTGAACGTACCAGCCGCAGTGCCGCCAAACGCCGCCGATAGGAAGCGAATGCGCGTCACCGGTGCGACCATTGCCCCGGTGCCAGCCAATGTCGGCCGCAACATCGTTGATACTGTCAGCGCCAGTACCACCGCTCCCGTCCCGGCAAGTGCCACTTGCGCCGATGGGAAGGTGCGCACGGTATCGCGCAGCTGATTCAATTGCTGCTGCAGCGAGGCAACCGTTGTTTCCAGTGCCGCGATGCGCGCCGCCGCATTGATCGCCTCCAGCGCCGCGATACGGGCGGCCTGTGATGCAATCAATGGCGTATTGGCGGCAACCTGTGCTTCTAGCGCCGCAACCCGCGCCTCGCTGGCGATAGCGCCGGGATCGATCTCCAGCAACTCACCATCGACCAACGCCAGCGGCGGGACAACGGTGATCTTCCTGGCTATGCCATTGTCGGCATCGCTTCGGCCTACGAGCGATTGCCCATCGACCTTGAGCGCATGGGCATCGTTGAGATTGGTGAAGATAGCTTCTTGAATGATGTCGCCATCCTCGTCGACTTCATTGAGCCACGCCGTATGAATGACGGTCGGGTCTGCCACATCATCTTCTCCAATCTATCGGCCACCTACGCCCGGCGGCAAGGGCGGCAGCTGCGGCACCGCGGGCTGCGGCGGGGTCGGAGGAATCGGCCATGTCGGTTTGTAGTTGGGGTCGAGCAGCCCGTTGAGAGCGCTCTGCTGATAAGCCTTGCTCGCTAGACTCACCACCTCGCAAGTGGTGATAAATCCCGTGGTGCGCGACCACTCGTTCTCTACCGCTATATTGAGGTAAAGCCCGTCCACACCAGGACGCACGCCAATCAGCATGGTGAAGTGATTCCACGCCGCCAGCGGCTCGCCATTTATGACGATGCGGCCGGCCCCGGGATAGCCCCCATCACCAGCTGCACCACCAGATTGCTGGCCGGATGCCGACTCCGAAGATCCAGCGCCATGCGGCATCCACGACGCCACCGCCCCAAAGGCTTGCTGCAAACCTTGCGGCATGTTGTTCTGCGCCGCCGTCATGAGCCAATTGGCGGCTTGCGTATCATAGTGTTGCTGATTGGCGCCGGCCCACAAGTCTTGCGTTGACAGCGGCCGCACCCGACAAGAAATCAGATTGGCGCCCCATTCCGCCACCACGGCATCGTTGATCGAGCCGACGACGCTCTCGCCCGGCATCACGATCTCGCCCTTGTTGCCATCGGTGATATGCAGGATGCCGCCGAACTCATTGGCGAAGTTCTGCGCATGCTGAATTGCGCTCTCGGCATTTTGCGACCAGTAATCGCGCATTTTCTGCGCAATCTGCGGGTGCACCGACATTGAGCCGCCTGCATTCCCCCATACCTTGCTGATATGATCCATGAAAGGAATCTTCGAGCCTTCCTTCTGCCCAGGCTCCGCACCTTCGCCGGTTTGTTCTTGCTGCGGCTCCTTCAAGTTGGAAGCGGTATCGACGCCGAAAGCATGAATGAACATGCGGCGGCCGCCGCCCTGTCCGCGCGCAGCGCTGTATTCGATATCCCGTATTGGGCCGCTGAATGCAAGCCTTCCGCTCTCATTCTTCCAAGCGACGATGACCTTCAAGTTGGCACCCAACGGCGGAATCGGCAGATTGCCTTCCCGGTCATCAAGTTCAATCTCGGCCTCGCCGGCATGCGATTTGTCGGTTACCCGCGCCGATATCAAATGCGGATTCATCTTCTGCGTAACATCGAGACCATTAACAAGGATGGTCCACGCCGCTTCTCGCCGCGTGGTCTGCTGAATGGCGCGCGGGTCGGTTGGGACAAATGGATCGGGGCTAATGCCGCGATACAGATTGTCGGTGAACGACATTACAACGAATACCCCTTGACATCAGTCCACAGCGAGTCGGTTGGCAACGGCGGCGGCACCCCGATGATCAGGCCAGGATCGATCGGCATGCGGATCAGCGTGCCCACCGGTATGAACGGCGAGGTGCGATGGCCAAACGACAACTGCGGATTGGCATCGAGCATCTTTTCCATGATGCCGGGCGAACGCTGGCGATAGCGATTCCACACGATCAGATCAGCGGTCACCCATGCAGTCATCACTTGATAGACTTCGAAGTAAGCGATAGACACGTTACTGCCCCACCTGCCCAACGCCGGGTGCTCCGGTCGTCATCCAGATTGACGTCAGGTAGCCGGCGGGCTCCGGGATCGGCACCCGAGCGAACTCGGCCTCAAAGGTGATCTGCTTGCCCCAGCCTTCGGTAGAGATAAACGTATGCGCCCGCATTATCCGTTCGCACACAAACCAGCCGAGTACGCCGCCATCGCCGCGAACCATCTGGCCGGCAATGGCGCCGCGCCGCATGCCGTCGAATGCCTCCATGGCGCGCACACCGCCAAGCCGGTACGGGAACAGCATGCCGCGGAAGTGCAGCTTCTCATCACCCTCGCCTACCCATTCTCTATAGATACTTGCCCCCACGATGTCTTTATGTGCCCAATCGGTCGCCGTTTCATGATCGACTTCGTTGATGTTGAGCGGCCAAACATGAAATTCCAGTGGCCCCCAGCGATACAGTGTGGCGTTAATAAAGGCATTGGTCGGCGCATTGAGGCCGAGTGCCTGCGCCGGCCCCTGACGCCCGTAAATATCGCCGTCGACCCTACGCCAATCGGGCGGGTTATCCGGTACACCAACCGGACCAACGGCGACAATGCTACCGGGCCATGCTGCAACAGCCATGTATCACCTCACATATAACCGCCATGCGATTCACGTCGCGCTTCGCGAGCATTATTTCGCGCAGCATTACGTGCATGCGAGCGACTGATACGTGCCCATTGGGAGAATGATTGATCGGCCCTGACATTGACATTGACATTGGCCGGTTGCGCTAGCTGCTCTACCATCCGTTGCTCTTCGGCAACTTGACGGCCACCGCGGAACCCTGGCCCACCGCGCAACAATTCCACATTGCGCTTTTCTGCTATCCTCTGTCTCCAGCCCTCCGTGAAGGATTCGCGCGTCTCCTGGGCAGCCACCATGCCCTTCCGGTAGGGGTTGGTCGATATGTTCCTCACACTTGGTTTCTCTGCGGTGAAGAACCCGCGCCCCTGCTGGCGCATCATGTAAATTTCCGCGCTGTCCGGTTCACGGCCATACCGATCGACGAACCACTTCTTGTCTTCATTTACCAGTTTGGCAAATGCTGCCGCGTTCTCGCGGGCGCTATAAATGCTGCCCGTACCGCCGCCTCTTTTGAACTCCTCCACATTTAATTGATACAGCCCTTTATATTGCGTGCGCGCGCTGATATTCGAACTAGGTTTCTTGCTGCTCTCGATCTCGGCGATCGCACGCATGGTCTCCACATCCATGCCTGCGGTCTCTGCCGCCTCACTGATCGCAGTATCTAGATCGTCATGCGGGGCAACGACAGCCGGTTGTTCTGGTGATTTATATCGAGCAATTACTCTTGGTCTGTGTCCGCGCGCCATAACTCACCTCACATGAAACCGACGTGTGAAGCGCGCCGTGCATCGCGAGCCTGATCTTGCGCCGCCCGGCGTGCTTGAGAACGGCCGATGCCTGCGCGCTGCGATAATGATTGCCTGACATTCACGTCGACATTGATTGGTTTTTCTAGTTGAGCGCGCGCAGACTGGATCCCTTCGGGGAAGGGGAAAGACTTTCCTTGCGTATCGATGCCCATCTGCTCGAAAGTTACTGGCCTGCGGCGCTTGCCAACGCTAGATAAACCCGCCTCTTCCGCCAATTCATTTGGCCAGTTGGAAAAGTCGGTAGGGCGGCCGGTGCGTCGCCTCGGCCTTTCTGCCTCTGGCTCCAATCTTTCCGTGATCAACTTTTTGTAATCATCAATCGTACCGTAACCTCTTCTCCGGCGGTCCTCGATATTCGTGGACTCACCGCCGCGCGCCGCCGCCCACCGGCTGAAAGCTGTATGTGGGATGGGCTCGCCAGTAGCAGGGTTAAAGTTGTATCCTTCCGGCCAGTGGCCCCCGGCATGTCCCTCGGCAAGGACCGAGCCGCTCTGCCCCGGCACAAACAATTCTGGCCCCTGCTCGCCGACAAGATAGGACGAACCACCTGAAACCGGACCGCCCTCCTGCCGCGCGCCCGCGACAGGAGTGCCTTGCCGCGGACGGAGAATTGGCGGAACGTCAGATTTGTCATCAGCCGACGCGGTCTTGGTCGGCGGCGGCTTTTTGGCCTGCTGCGCTTCGCGCAATCTTTTAATTTCCGCTGTGCGATGTTCCGGGGACATCCTTCTTTTCATCCCACGCGCGTAAGCATCTCGTAGCCATTGCGGAGCATTGACCCCATGTCCACCAGCGCCCCATGTTGCGGGATCGCCGCGTCCAACGTGGATGCGGTGAAACCCCATATAAGCGCCGCCTTTGCCAGCGCCGACGCCGGTCGCCCCAGCGGCAACGGTGGCCTCCACAAAATCGGCCATACGCTTCTGATCTGCCGGATTCTCCATATTGAGAAGTTTGCCGGTCACCGGATCGCGAACATCGAGATCGTAGGCCGGAGCCTTGACACTATGCCGAGCATGGCCTTCCTCTATGCCGTGGGCAGCTTCAGCCGTCAGGCCAGTCGTCAGACCTGCGTATTCGAGTTCCGCCTCGACCTCTGCCGAACGACCGCCCGACATCCCGCGAGTTCTAACGCCACCACCAACACCATCGCCTGTAGTAACTGGAGGCTGTGAAGGCGGTCCTTGTTGCTGCCCGCTACGAGCGGCGCGTATCGCCGCATCTGCCTGTTTAGCGCGAGCAAGTGTTCTGTCTGGATGGGCGCCAATAGTCGAAAATCGTCGGCGCAGAAGTGAATTTTGACTGCGTATGCCCCCGGAACCAACCGCTTGCTTCGAGTCTCTGACAAATGCGGCAATCGATGCATCTATATCTCTGGCATTGCCACCAGGAACTTGCGGATGATCGTACTGAAAAATTCCATACGACTTTTCGCCTCCCGGTCCCCTGCTTCGTGGATCATAATCAGATTCAGCGGCGGCAACCATCATGCCGAAACGCGCCCACTCTTCAGCCGAGCCGGTCGTTATTCCGAACTGCGCCCCATCGGGAGGCACCGTACCAACCAGCCCAGATTTTCGATATGCCGCCAACAGTTTATTATATATCGCTGAACTGCCGGTCCCGCCGCCCCCGCCTCCTTCACCGCCGCCAGCTGCTGCCTGTCGCTCGGCTGGCGTCAAGGCCCGCCCTGAAGGCCCGCCCGGCAACCCGGGAACACCGCCAGCTGCACCTCCACCTGCCTCACCGCCAAACCCGGCCGTTGTCGTGCCCGGCGGCGGCATTGGCCGCCCACCGGGTCCAGGGATTGGTGGGCCTCCGCCTCCGGGACCGGGACCAGGACCGGGACCGGGACCAGGACCAGGACTGGGGCCGGGGCCTTGTGGACCCCCGCCTTGCGGGCCGCCACCAAACTGACCGCCAGCAGCGCCCCCACCCGCCCCGCCCGGGCCGAGCGCGCTACCGCGCCCGGCCCTCCCGAAGTAGAACTCGAAAAAATCGTTGAGTCTTTTCAATTCCTCCGTGTTCTTCTGTGTCGAATCGGTGTTCTCCTCCTCGGTACGTTTGGCCTCTCTACCTGCTGATGATCCCATTGCACGGTCAAGCGGTATAACTGCCTCCGGGCCTTTCTCGGCGATTGCCGCAACCGTCGGGTGCTCAACAATGCCGCCATGCTGCAGCCCGCGCAGCCGTTTTTGCATTCCCTCCATCGTTAGCGGTGAAACAGCGGTAGGACCGCCCGGCTGGCTGCGGGTTTCCGGGCCAAAGGCGCCGCGCGTCGCCTTATCCCACAGCATTGCATCTTCGCGCGCTTTGATTGCCGCCGCCTCTGCCGATTCGGCGAACTGGCCGGTAGCAATATCCTTGGCGCGTTGCCAAAGATATTGCGCATGCAGCATATTCTTTTCGAGGATGGTAAGGTTCTTGTCCCAGGTGGACATTTCCTCGGCTAGCGCGCCTTCATTCATGGTTGCGAGTTTCTTCCAGAACCTTTCCCAATGCTCGGAGATGCGATCAAGTTGGCCTTGCGTCGTCTTCTCCAACTCGTCCTGCTCCTTGCGCAGATCCCTGACCTTCTTAGTCGCCTCCTCAACCGATAGACCGGCTTTGACGAATGCCTTGATCGCCTCCTCTTCTTCCGTCACGGTCTTATGAATAATTGCCGATAGCTGCAGATTAAGACCTTGCGCCTCCAGCCAAGCACGGCGAACGGCGGCAGGTAGATTGGCCGTGTTCTGCTGAATGAAGGTGTCGACCTTCCTTAGTACCTCCATAAAATCTTCTGACCCGGCAGCCATCTTGTCAATCTCGCCGGAGAACATCGCGCCGATGCCCTTGTTCGGATCGCTTAGCCTATCGAACACCTCCTCCAGCGCGGCCGCCGCACGTCGCGGTTGCCCGATGGCACGCCCGGCCGCACCGAAGGCGCGCGACAGTGATTCCGCTGCCTTCTCCCCACTCATGCCCAGCGCCGATAGCGACAGCGAGATGCGGGGGATGACCTTGGCAAATGCCTCAAACAATGATGGCGGCAGATCGGTGGCCCATTTGTTCAACACCTCACTGACCTTTTCAAGCGGCACATTCAGATTATTGATCGCCGCCAGCGCCGAGCGCGTCATATCATCGATACCAATGCCTGCGGCATGGGCGGCAATGACAATGCTATCAAATGCCTTGGCCGCCTCCTCGATGCTTGTCCTGGAAACTGCGCGGAAGTTGCTAAACTGTTTCAACAGTTCGGTATTACTAGCCCCGGTGCGCGCCGACAACCGCTCGAGTTGTTCTTCAAGCTTGTGGATTTCCTCGCGGCTAGCGCCAGTTACGTTTGTCAGGCGGGTAAAGCCTTGCTCCAACTGCGCCATGTTGCGCACACCGCGCAGCATTTCCTCGGCAACAAATCCGGCCGTGGCAAATTTGGCAAAGTACGCGCCAACCTCCCTGCCGGCGCGCTGAAAAGCGCTCTCGGTCTCGCGCATGTGCCGCTGCACCTGCTGCCCGTGCTGCGACACGGCAGCGGAGGCTTGATTCATCGGCTGCACGAGGTTCTGGTTGGTCGAGCGCTGGAAGCTGGTCATCTGCGCTTCCAACTGCGCAAACGTGCGACGCACGACGTCGGTCGACTGATCCTCAGCGAGGAGTCGTAGTTTTGCGTCTATGGTATAGGCGTCGCTCATCCGACCTGCTTCATTACCGGCGGCGCATCAATGCCGAGCCCGGCCACCTCTGGCTCCTGCTCTGGTTCGGTCTCCGGAAAAGCCAGCTTAGGCGGCGCGCTGAATCGCTTTACCGGGCCATCC
>Ga0126383_10002411_pt1 | contig 12060 bp, 9 predicted proteins | sample PanSoiMetPlot_35_FD_96882 | JGI IMG/M metagenome (GOLD analysis project Ga0126383, IMG submission 96882) | Tropical forest soil microbial communities from Panama - MetaG Plot_35 | ecosystem: Environmental > Terrestrial > Soil > Tropical forest > Bulk soil | place: Panama | collected 2016-02-17
CGGCTCCGCTGGCTCCAGCACGTGTGTGACCGGCGGATCGGGGATCGGGCACGTCCACGACTCGTCTGAAAACCTGGCGAGGTGCCTCACCTCGGCCCGGTCGACGTACGCAGCGGTGAAAACGCCGTACGGCTGAGCGTCGCCCGGCGGCGCCGTCATGTGGAAGCCCGGATAACTCGCCAGGGCCAGCTCGACTGCGGCGCTGGAGAACGCGCGCCCGATCGCCTTGGGATCTGTGCCACGAACCACACACCGCAGCGTCGCGCTGGCCTGCTCCTCGGTCGCCGCGTCGCGGTGATCGGTGCGGGCGAGCGTCCACTCCGCTGCGGTCGGCACCCCGTCGGCGAGCTGACGTCGCACCAGTTCGGCTTTGGCGTCGATGTCGAGCCCGGTGAGCACGAACTCCACCTGGTTGCGGAAGCCGCCGAGATGGTTCAGCGAGACCTTCAGCGTCGGCGGCGGCGGCTCACCCTGCACGCCGGAGATTTCCACCCGATCGGGGCCGTCGTCGCGGAGCTTCACCGTGTCGAGCCGCAGCGTAGCGTCTGGCCCGGCATACCGCGGCCCGGCAACCTCGTACAGCAGTTGCGCGGTGACCGTCCCGATCGTCACCGCGCCGCCAGTACCGGGGTGCTTGGTGATCACACTGGAACCGTCGGAGTAGACCTCGGCGATCGGAAAGCCGGGATATCGCAGCTCAGGGATCTCGGTGAAGAACGCGTAGTTGCCCCCTGTTGCCTGCGCGCCGCACTCGATCACGTGGCCGGCCGCCATCGCGCCGGCGATCGCGTCGAAGTCATCGAGGGCCCAGCCATAGTGCTCCGCGGCCGGGCCCACGACGAGCGAGGCATCGGTGACGCGGCCGGTGATGACCACGTTGGCACCCGCCTGCAGGCACGCTGCGATTCCCCAGCCACCCAGGTAGGCATTGGCCGCGACCGGCTCGCCGTAGCCGAGTTCCGCTGCTCGCGGCAGCAGGTCATCGCCAGCCACGTAGGCGATCTTCGGGCGCAGGCCAAGCCGGTCGGCCAGCTCGCCAACGGCTGCGGCCAGACCGGCGGGATTGAGTCCGCCGGCGTTGACGACGATTGCCACGCCTTTGTCCAGCGCGAGCCCGAGGCAGTCCTCGAGCTGCCGGAGAAACGTACGCGCGTAGCCGAGCGAGCTATCCCGGAGCCGGTCCCGGCCGAGGATGAGCATGGTCAGCTCGGCTAGGTAGTCCCCGGTCAGCACGTCGAGGTGGCCGCCCTCGAGCATCTCCCGCATCGCCGAGAACCTGTCGCCGTAGAACCCGGATGCGTTGCCGATCCGGACTGGCGCGGGCTCGGCCACAGGCGCTCCTCGATTCACCTCGCCGGGCCCACCAGCATAAGTGATGCGCTCTTGACCCGGTTGAGCTGGTCAGAGCCGTTACCGGGTCCGCGGCTTCGCTTACGTTTGGCCGGCCGCGGAACCGGTCGGTGCCTGACTGCCGACGAGGCTACGAATCAGTTCCAGGAGTGAACGACACCCCGCGGAGAACCTGGCCGTAACCTGCCGACCGCACGGTCACGAAGGACTCGCCGGACGCCGGCGCGGTGGCCGACAGCGGGTCGGTGATCGCTACCAGCTTGTTCGGGTCAGCGCCCTGGTCACCGCTGCCCGAGACGGTCGACGTGATGGCGTAGATCGTCACTGTGCCGTCCGGGTTAATCCGGCCGGTGATGTTCCGCAGCCCGTCAGTCGCCGGCGACCAGGGCAGCCCAGTGGCTGGGTTGTCACCGGTCGGGTAGCCAGCGACGGTGTACGGCGTGCCGAGGTCCAGGCCCGCGCTCAGGGTGTAGGCAAGCTTCCAGCTCGTGCCGTCGAACACCCACTTCTGCAGGCCCGCGGTCGTCTGCGCAGCGGCGCTGCTGTACGTGCCGGTGGCCGGGTCGAAGCTCGCGCTACCCGTGCCCTCGTCAGCCACATACAGCGTGTTCGCGTTGGCGAACCAGATCCCGAACGGGAAGGACGTCGAACTGGCCGACCTCGCCAGTACCGTCGGGAAACCGCTCAGGATGCACATGTTGTACGGGGTCACGCCTTCGCTCTGCAGCAGGGACGGGTCGTACGCGATCGGTGAGGTCGGAAGCTTGGCGCCGGGCTGCGGGACGCCGACGCCCGTGCCCGGGCAGGCCGTGCCGGTCGTGTCGACGAAGTAGACAGTGTTGATGCCGTTGCTGCCGCTGCCCTTGGTGAAGTACACGACGTTGTTGAAGATCGTCAGGCCGCGGAAGTTGGTGTCCTTGCCGACCTTGTCGGCCTTGTCCCCGAGCTGGCTGATGCTGAAGCTGCCCAGCGGCGTCGTCGTGCCGGGGGTCTGGTTGGCCTCGGGCCTGTGCTGCGGCGCCATGAGCTGCGCCCCGGTGCCGACAATGACGCCGTCCGGTTGCGGGTTTCCCCCATTGCCGGCGTTCCCCGCCGTGTAGAGGACGTTGCCGGTGTTGTTGAGGATCGCGGCGCGGCCGTTGTTACCGCTGTAGGCGTTGGTCAGCGTGTAGTGGATCTGCCCGGCCGCGTTGACCTCCGCGACGACACGGTAGTTCGTGCCAGGAACGGGGTTGGTCGGGTCAACGACGCCGGGGGTATTGGAGTTCGACACGTCCGCCTGGTTCGGCTCGGCCTGGTAGCCCATGAAGGTCAGGTCCTGGCCGTTGGTGGACAAGTTCAGCGCCAGCTCGGACTTCGAAGAGAAGCTGGTCACCATGTGATCGCCCGACGCGGACGGCACGGACAGCGTGTTGACAAGCTGGCCGGACGGCGTGAGCTGGTCGAGGGAAATCGGCGACGTCACTCCGAACGAGCCGTCTGCGATGTCGTTGTTGAACACTTGCGGATAGGAGCCGTCCGCTACTGCTGTCACGCAGTTCGTGCCCGTGCACCCTGACGGAAGCTGGGTCACCCCCGGCTGGAACAAGCTGGCCTGTCCCCCGTACGTCGAGGTGCTCACCACGAGGTTGCCCGGCTGGAACCAGGGCACGTCGTCGGCGCGGGCCCGCGGGCCGCCGGTGCCGCTCACCGCTGCCAGCATTCCTGCCAGCGCCGCGGCCGCCACCGGCGCCGCGATGCGCCAGCGCTGACGCCTGGCGGCAGCCCGTATCTCGCTCGTCATCAGCTCCGACCTCCACTCTCGGCGGCATCGGTTGCCGCTCCCGCCCGCACAGTTTGCAGAGCGCAAGTAAATGGGCGGCAAACTTGGCGTCAACGTGAGCAGGCGTTCTCGGCTCTCCTGGCCCTGGCAGCATGTCCATGCCGCGGCGACTGCGATTTTCGCCGACGGGGCTGCGTGCCGACCTGCCCGCCAGCGGGTACCGACGAAGCGACCCGAGGTTCTTCCTGCTAGCGGAGGTGTCAGGTGAGCCAGGACGACTTTCCCGCCCCGGTATCGGGCTTTGTGGTGACCCACTTCCTGGTGGTCTCAGATCAGGACCGGTCCCGTGAGTTCTATCAGACAGTCTTCGGCGCAACGGTGGTGCTGGAACGCGACCCGGTCATTCTGAGGCTGGCCAACAGCTGGCTCATCCTCAACGTGGGGGGCGGCCCGACGGATGACAAGCCGACGGTGACGCTCACCACCCCGCGCAACCCGGCCGAGACCAGCGCGTTCCTCAACCTCAGGGTGGCCGACATTGCAGCCGCCTACGCCGAGTGGTCGGCGAGGGGCGCCGAGTTCCTCACCGAACCCAAAGATCACGGTCGGGAGATCCGCGCTTATATCCGCGATCCTGACGGACACCTGATCGAGGTCGGGCAGACAACGCCCCAGCGGGGTCAGCGGCCCTGATAGGGATCAGGGATGTCGATGTTCTGCGTCAGCTGCCTGATGCCATCGGGCTCGTGAAACTGCGGCTGCGGCGTTTGACCCGCCTCGAAAGTCATCGACAGCACGCCACACCGTTTCGCGCCGAGCACAGGCTGCGCGATATCAGAGAGCACTGCCCAGGTCGTGGGCACCCAGAGGTGAGAAGTCCCGTCGAGGCGAAGCTGCCGTGACTGGTGCACGTGACCGCTGACGAACACGGCCGGCGGCCGGCCCGCGAACATGTGGCTCAGACGCTCCCGTGAAGCCGCAGGCCAGAACCGGTACGGCGGAGCGGCGGCAAGCTCAGCCTCGGTGGCGGTGAGCGGCTTGTGCGCGAGCAGCGCGATCCGCTGGCCAGGTGCGGCGTTACGCAGCTGATCCTCAAGCCAGGACCATTGGCTGGCCTCAGCCGCCAGCCCTGAACCGGCGAGCTGCGCATTCACCGCGAGCAGGGTCCAGTCTGCGATGACCACCGACCAGTAATCCGCGCCGACAACGTCACGCCAGCGCTGGCGGCGAGCCTCGGTCACTGACAGTTCCTCGGGCGCGTCCGGGCGCGGGTTATCGCCGATGTCATGGTTACCGGGAACCGCCGTCCACGGGACCGGCAGCATCTCAAGCTGACCGCGTGCGTGATGGAGATCGGCAGCGTTGCGTGCGCCGTCGAGGCTCAGGTCGCCCAGGTGAACAACAAGGTCAGGAGTAGCTGCGGCGACATAGCGGACGACGGCAGCCCAGTTCTCCTGCGCTTCCGGGGCGTCCGGCGACAGATGAGTATCCGACACGAAGATCACGCGCTTCGCTGTCACGATCGCACGGTATCTGGCGAGCCTTGCGCGGGGCCCGCGGCCCACCGGCTGGCAGGCGACTGGTGAGCGAACGGAAGGAACCATTGAGTCTGCGTCAACTAGTGTTGACACGTACTCACCGTCAACCTATATTGACACTATGGCGAACGAGGGAGCACTGGCCGAGGCGGCCAGCGGACCGGACCCGGCTGCTGGACTGCGGGCGGCGCGGGCGCTACGTGAGCTTGCCGAGCGTCTGGAGACCCTGCAAGTTCAGAACGCCCGCGAGCGCGGCTGGTCGTGGGCTGAGATCGCCGTGTTTCTCGGCATCAGCAAGCAGGCAGTGCACAAGAAGTACAGCGGGGTTCCGGCCAGTCGGCGCTCGGGTGCGCCGCGCCGGGGACGACGGGGCACGGGAGGGACCGATGTTTGAGCGATTCGCCACTGCTGCTCGGCAGGCGGTTGTCGACGCACGCCAGGAGGCGGATTGGGCCGGTCAGGATCAGATCCGCAGCGAGCACATCATGGTGGGCTTGCTGCGTCAGCCAGGACCAGCTTCCGACGCACTCACCGCCGCCGGCCTGGACCTCGATTCGCTGCGGACCCGGCTCCCGCGCGGCACTGATGGGGCGCCGGGCAGTCTGGACGCCGGAGCGCTGGCGACGCTCGGGATCGATCTGGATGCCGTGCGCCGCGCCACCGATGCGAGCTTCGGGCCCGGCGCACTCGACCGGGCGCGGCGCGGCCGGGCCAGGCTGCCTTTCGCCACGGACGCTCGGCAGTCGCTCGCCAGGGCGGTCCGCCACGCGCAGCAGCTCAGCAGCCCGGAGATATCGTCCGGTCACCTGCTGCTCGGCATCCTCGACCAGAGGGACAACGGTGCGCTGAATGTGCTCGCGGAGTCGGGCACCGACATAGCCGCATTGCGTGCGGACCTGCTGCGCCGGATCGGCGTCGCCGCCTGACCGCCGTCGCTTACACCGGGCCGCCCGCCAGCGCGACTATGATGCCGATCGCGGCCGCGGCCAGGATCGCGGCGACCACACCACGGCGCAGAAGCAGGAGCCACAGGCCGGCCGCCACCAGCACGCCGACCTGCCAGAGCTGGGTCAGCCCGAGTCCGAGCGTGATCGCTGCGCCCCCGATGGCGCCGATTGCCGCGGGACCGGCTCCACCGAGGAAGGCCTTTGCCGTGGCGTTGCGCCGGAACGCCTCGAAATGCCGGCCGCCTGCCAGCACGAAGACGAAGGACGGCGCGAACGCGATCAGCGCCGCGAGCAGGCACCCGGCCACACCAGCCGCCGCGTAGCCGACCACGCCGACGGTCAGCACAACCGGGCCGGGAGTCACCTGGCCCAGGGCCACCGCGCCGAGAAACTGCGCGGTTGTCATCCAGTGATAGGTGTGCACCGCGTCGTGCTGCATGAGCGGAATGATGACGAAACCGCCCCCGAACGACAGGGCGCCCACCTTGAGGGCCACCCACGCGAGCGATCCGAAGACACCGGCCGTGAGCGTTTTGGCCGCCAGCGGGATCAGCACGGCTCCTGACCGCTTCGCTTGATCGGCGCCCCCGGCCTCACTCGCCGTGGCGCGGCGAGTGACCAGCCACTCCGCCAGTCCGCACGCCACCAGGACGACGACCAGGTACTGACCGGCCACGTTGGCTGCAACACCGCCGACTAGGAGGTAACAGGCCCACCGCGCCCGCGCGAAGGTCGCCGCGCCCGCCCGGCGCCAGCTGGCCGGCACCAGCGCGGCGGCGGCGGCCACGGCTATCGCAGGGACCGACGCCCCGGCTCCGGCCGCGGCCCCGGTCACCCAGTCCGGTGGCGAGTGCGCCAGGAAGAGCACGGACAGACCAAGAATGATGACCAGCCCCGGAACGATAAAGCATGTACCGGCCACGAGCGCGCCCAGCGGACCGGCCAGCCGCCAGCCGCAGAAGATCGCCAGCTGCGTCGAGGCCGGGCCTGGCAGCAGCGAAGTCGCCGCGATCCCGTCCTCGAACTCGGACTCTGACAGCCAGGAATTGCGCTGCACGCACAGGCGGCGCAGCAGCTGGATGTGCGCGGGCGGGCCCCCGAAGCCGGTGATACCGATCCGGCTCCACTCCCGGGCGATGACCGACAGCGGCACAGACGGTGGCGCAGAAACCTCTGGTTCCTCGGGTTCCTGCATCGCGCGCTAGTCGCCGAGCAGCCGGGCGCCGCGGGTGTCGACCCGCAGCGGCAGCACCCGCCACGGCTGGCCTTGCTGCGCCGCGACGCGCGCCACGTCGGCAGCGTTGCCGCTCTGGCCGTCCGCCGTCAGCGCGAGCACCGACGGCCCGGCCCCAGAAACCACCGCGGGGATACCGGCATCGCGGAGGGCCGCCAGCAGCGCTGCCGTGCCGGGCATGACCGCGGCACGGTACCGCTGGTGCAGGAAGTCCTCGGTTCCGGACAGCAGCAGGTCGGGCCTGCCAGTGAGCGCGGCGATCAGCAGGGCCGTCCTGGCGGAGTTCGCCGCAGCGTCTGCGTGCGACACCTGCTCTGGCAGGGCGTTCCTGGCCGTCTTCGTCGCGACCGGGATCGCCGGCACGCACAGCACCGGTGCGAGTTCAGGCGCGGGCGTCAGCCGCGCGACCTGTGGGCCGGCAGGCCCGGCCCAGCTGATCGTCAGCCCGCCGACCAGGCACGCCGCCACGTTGTCCGGGTGCCCTTCCATCTCGCACGCGAGACGCAGGACCTCCGCGTCCGCCAGCACGTCCGCGGGGCGGGCGGCGACCCGGCGGCCGGCCGAGAGCGCCCGCGCCGCCAGCAGTCCGGCCACGATGGCTGCCGCCGACGAGCCAAGCCCGAAGCCCTGAGGCACCTCGTTACGGCACGAGATCGCGATGCCGGGCGGGTCCTCGTGCAGCGCAGCGAAGCCTGCCCGCATTGCCTGGATCACCAGGTGCTTGTCGGCCGGCTGCCAGGCGTGGTCGGCGCCGACGCCGGTGACCTGCACCTCCAGGCCCCCCTCGGTCACCCAGGCCTCGACCGTGTCGTGCAGGGTCAGCGCGAGGCCGAGCGAGTCGAAGCCGGGCCCCAGGTTGGCACTCGTCGCAGGGACCACGACGCTCACGGGCTTGCCCGGCCAGCTCACGAGCGGCCCGTCATCGCAGGCCCAGGGCCTTGGCAGCTGCCGTGACGTCGATGCCGATGGTGACAGGCTGCTGCACGCCCGCCACTGCGGTGTCGGGATCCTTCAGCCCGTGCCCGGTGATCGTGCACACGGCGACCGAGCCTGGCGCAACCTCGCCGGCCGCCGTGGCCTTCAGCAGGCCGGCAACTCCAGCGGCGGAGGCCGGCTCGCCGAACACCCCTTCCCGCTCGGCGAGCAGGTGGTAGGCAGCGAGGATCTGCTCGTCGGTCACCGAGCTGATCATGCCGCCGGACTCGGCCCTCGCCTCCTCGGCCAGGCGCCAGGACGCCGGATTCCCGATCCGGATCGCGGTAGCCACCGTGACGGGCTTGAGTACGGGCTGCCCGATCACGATCGGCGCGGCGCCGGCAGCCTGGAAGCCCAGCATCCGCGGGGCCTTGGTTGCCTTCCCGTCCGCGCGGTACTCGGAGTAGCCGAGCCAGTATGCCGCGATGTTGCCGGCGTTGCCGACCGGCAGGCAGTGGACGTCCGGCGCGTCGCCGAGCGCGTCGACGATCTCGAATGCGGCCGTCTTCTGGCCCTGCAGTCGATCCGGGTTGATCGAGTTGACGAGTGCCACCTCATAGTCGGCGGCCAGCTTGCGCACCAGTTCCAGGCAGTCGTCGAAGTTGCCGTCGATCTGCAGCAGCTGCGCGCCGTGCGCCAGCGCCTGCGCCAGCTTGCCGAGAGCAATATTGCCCTTGGGCACCAGCACCGCGCAGCGCAAGCCCGCCCGCGCCGCGTACGCGGCCGCGCTGGCCGAGGTGTTGCCGGTCGATGCGCAGATCACTGTCTGCGCGCCGCGGGCTGCGGCGAGCGTGACGGCGACCGTCATCCCGCGGTCCTTGAACGAGCCGGTCGGATTACTGCCCTCGACCTTCAGGTAGACGGAGCAGCCCGTCAGCTCCGAGAGCACCGGGGCCGGCAGCAGCGGCGTGCTGCCTTCGCCGAGGGAGACCACGGGTGTGCCAGCGGGCACGGGCAGCCGGTCGCCGTAAGCGGCGATGACCCCGCGCCCAGGCGAGGACCTGATGGCCGCGACATTCACCTGTGCTCCTGCACGCGCGCGGCGGCCGGCCGGCCCGGTAGAGGCAGCCCCGTCGTCATTCGCCCTCCAGGCCCTCGACCCGCATGACGCTGTCGACATTGCGCACGGCCTCCATGGCGCCGAGCGCGGCGACGGTCTTGGCCAGCGCGGCCTCCCTGGCAGCGTGGGTCATGATGATGAGGTTCGCGTCCTCGCCGCGACCCTCCTGCCGGACGGCTTTGATGGACACGCCCTGCTGGGCAAAGGCATCGGCGACCGGTGCGAGCACGCCGGGCCGGTCGAGGACGTCGAGCTGCACGTAGTAGCTGGTGCGGGCGTCGCCGATCGGCACCAGCGGCAGCTGGGCATAGCTGGATGAATCGGGCCCGTGCAGCCCGGCGAGCAGATTTCTCGCGATCGCTACCGTGTCGCCGAGGACAGCGCTCGCGGTAGGTTGCCCGCCCGCGCCGGCCCCGTAGAACATCAGCCGGCCCGCCGACTCGGCCTCGACGAACACAGCGTTGTAAGCCTCGCGCACCGCGGCGAGCGGATGGGTGCGCGGGATCATCGCCGGGTGTACCCGGGCAGAGATGCCGCCGTTGGCGCGCTCGCAGATCGCCAGGAGCTTGACCACGCACCCCATCGACCGCGCGCTCGCGATGTCGGCCGCGGTCACCGACAGGATGCCCTCGCGGTACACATCGTCGGCGGTGACCTCAGTGTGGAACGCGATGCTGGCGAGAATGGCCGCCTTGGCGGCGGCGTCGAAGCCCGCGACGTCAGCCGTCGGGTCGGCCTCGGCGTAGCCGAGCGCCTGCGCCTCGGCAAGAGCGGCGCTGAAGTCCTCCCCGGAGGTGTCCATCCGGTCGAGGATGAAGTTCGTGGTGCCGTTCACGATGCCGAGCACCCGCTTCACCGCGTCGCCCGCCAGCGACTCACGCAGCGGGCGCAGCAGGGGAATGGCGCCAGCGACCGCGGCCTCGTAGTAGAGATCAACTCCGGCCTGGCTTGCCGTCTTGTGCAGCATGGCCCGGTCGACGCTGATCAGTGCCTTGTTGGCGGTCACGACCGACTTCCCGGCATGCAGGGCGGCCAGGATCAGGGTCCTGGCCGGTTCGGCGCCGCCGCCGATGAGCTCGATCACGATGTCTACGTCGGGCCGCGTGACCAGCGCCAGGCCGTCGGTGGTCAGGAGGTCCGGATTGACCGGAACATCCCTGGATCTGGAGGGGTCCCGCACCGCGACGCCGGCGATCTCGAGCGGCGCTCCCGCTCGCGCCTTCAGGTCGGCCGACTGCTCGGTGAGCAGCCGGTAGACCTGCGACCCGACGTTGCCGCAGCCAAGCAGCGCAACCTTCAGGGGCGCGCGTTCCTCGGTAACCCGCATGACCGCTTCCTGCCCGGCTCGTTCCCGCTCGGCGGCTCCCCTGGCGACTTCCCGCGCAGCGGCATCCGGCCTCACTGTGCTCCGCACGACTGGCGCTCCCCTCACCTGCCCCGGCGAGGGAAGCCGTCAGCAGGTGAGCTGACCTTGCTGACTGCCAGGGCTTTGCGTTCGTCCAAGCTTAGCCAGACCCGCCCGGCGCCCGTCGCCGTCCCGCGACCGACAGTACCGCCGCGACATTTCACCCGCCGTGACTGTCCGGCAGGCCAATTTCAGCTGATATGCGGAGTCACAACGCGTGAAGAGTCGCCGGCGCCATCGCGCGGATCCGCTCACCGCGAACATCTGGGATCAGGGGAACAAAGAACTTCTAACTCTGTTTGTAGCGTCGTAATGAAGTAAGCCACATCGGCCGAACCCTCTCCGAGGAAGTGACCTCTGTTATGTCAGAGACCCTCTCCCTGCCGGTCCTTCCGCTCGACGACACAGTTGTGCTGCCGACCATGGTCGTGCCGCTCGATCTGTCCGCGGCCGAGCCACGGGCCGCGATCGAGGCCGCCCGGCTTGCCGCGGCGGCTGCAGGCGACGACGCCGAGGCCCGGGTACTGCTGGTGCCCCGGCCGGACGGCAACTACTCCCCCGTCGGCACTCTGGCGACGATCGATCAGATCGGCCGGCTGCCCAGCGGCGAGCGGGCCGCGGTCGTTCGCGGCATCGCCCGGGTCCGGATTGGCTCCGGAACCGTGGGCCCGGGCCAGGCGCTGTGGGTGGAGGGCGTTGTGATCGATGAGCCCGCGCCGACGCCGCAGGCCGCCGAGCTGGCCCGCGAGTACCGCGGCCTGGCTGCGGCCATCCTTCAGAAGCGCGGCGCCTGGCAGTTCGTCGACGTGCTGCAGCGACTGACGGATCCGTCCGCCCTCGCCGACAGCGCCGGCTACGCCGGGTACCTCACCACCGCGCAGAAGCAGCAGATACTCCAGACCGCCGATCCGGCCGACCGCCTGACGGCGCTCATCGGCTGGGCCAGGGATCACCTCGCCGAGCTGGACGTCGCCGAGACGATCTCCAACGACGTCAAGGAGGGCATGGAGAAGCAGCAGCGCGAGTTCCTGCTGCGCCAGCAGCTCGCCGCCATCCGCAAGGAGCTGGCCGAGCTGGACGGCAAGCCCGCCTCGGAGGAGGAGGACTACCGGGCCCGGATCGAGGATGCCGACCTGCCAGAAAAGGTCCGTGAGGCAGCCCTCAAGGAGGCGGGCAAGCTCGAGCGCGGCTCCGACCAGTCGCCGGAGGCTGGCTGGATCCGGACCTGGCTCGACACGATCCTCGAGGTGCCGTGGAACACCCGCACCGAGGACGAGTACGACATCACCGGCGCGCGGGCCGTTCTGGACGCCGACCACTCCGGACTTGAAGACGTGAAGGACCGGATTATCGAGTACCTGGCCGTGCGCAAGCGGCGCTCCGACCGCGGCCTCCAACTTGTCGGCGGGCGCCGCAGCGGCGCCGTGCTCGCGCTGGCCGGCCCGCCGGGTGTCGGTAAGACCAGCCTCGGCGAGTCGGTCGCCAGGGCCATGGGCCGCAAGTTCGCCCGGGTCGCCCTGGGCGGGGTGCGGGACGAGGCTGAGATCCGCGGTCACCGGCGCACCTACGTCGGCGCCCTTCCCGGCCGGATCGTCCGGGCCGTCACCGAGGCAGGCTCCATGAATCCGGTGATCCTGCTCGACGAGGTCGACAAGCTCGGCGCGGACTACCGGGGCGACCCGACGGCGGCCCTGCTCGAGGTGCTCGACCCGGCACAGAACCACACGTTCCGCGACCACTACCTCGAGGTCGAGCTCGACCTGTCCGACGTGCTGTTCATCGCCACCGC
>Ga0126383_10002412_pt1 | contig 12055 bp, 7 predicted proteins | sample PanSoiMetPlot_35_FD_96882 | JGI IMG/M metagenome (GOLD analysis project Ga0126383, IMG submission 96882) | Tropical forest soil microbial communities from Panama - MetaG Plot_35 | ecosystem: Environmental > Terrestrial > Soil > Tropical forest > Bulk soil | place: Panama | collected 2016-02-17
ATAGCGGCCTGTGATGAAGAGCGGTTTCGCGCTGAACAGATCTGGCGGCCGTTTGGGATAGACGTCCGCCACCGGCAATCCGTTCCAATCCACAATGATGTCGGTCAGCAGCGGCGAGCGCACGCGCTCATAAAACCGCTTTGCCGCGTCCGCAGCCGCTTCAGCGTCTTTCTGATCGCCGCGATTCAAGAAGACGTATTCGGCCTCGCCGCGCCCCCGTTCGGCCATTTTGTCGAGCAGGAAGCGGTTGACCGAATTGCCGATGCCGAACGAGAAAACGCGAGCTTTCGGATGCCGCTGAACTTCATTGATGATCTCCATGTCATTGCCGACTTCGCCATCGGTCAGGAAACAGACGATGCGGATGTGATCTTGCGCGTCACTATCGGCCAACGCCGCGCGAATCGCTTTCATCATCTCGGTTCCGCCGTCTCCGCGCTTGCCATCCAGCAATCGCTTCGCCTTCCGAAGATTCTCTTTGGTCGCCGGGACGGGTTTATCAAACAGAACGCTCGTATCTCCGGAGAAGGTGATGAGGTTGAAGGTGTCGTGTTCGTACAGCCCATCGAGCGCAAGCCGCATCAAGCGCTTCGCCGTTTCAATTGGCAGACCGCTCATCGAGCCCGACGTGTCGAGGACGAAGACCAGTTCTTTCGGCGTGACGTCCTCCGCGCCGACGCGGTTGGGCGGCTGCAGCATGAGCGTGAAATACCCACCGCGCTCGTCTCGATGCGCCAACACGGCGTCGGCGATCTGCATGCCGCCCACTCCAAAGCGTAACGTAAAGTCACGGTCGGGAATCGCGTCCTTCTCTTTGAGTCTGACGACGGCTTGATGACTGCTGTCGCGGTCAACATCGATCTCGTGCAATTCCGAGGTGATCTGTTCGAGCGGGACGCCCGTGTCGATAGCGACTTCCAGCGAGACGTCGTGGCCCGGTCGCATCCCGTCCGGCATACGCTGCGGCGTGATGCGCGCGGCGTCCGGAACCTGATCGGTTCCCGTCGCGGCCTGCTTCTGGTCAGCATTGTCGGGCTCTGCGACCGGCTTCGGCTCGCCGGGAATGTAGCGTGGGCCGACGACCATTGGAAACGTGAACTCATAGACGCCGTTTTCATAAGGAAGCGTCTCGACATAGCTGATCATTACTTTGACCGTGGACCCCGGCAGGATGTTGGTGACCGATTGGGTGAAGACGTTCGGGCGCTCCTGATCGAGGAGCGCGGCGACGCGGCCCTCCGTACGCGCTTGCGCGAAGAGCCGCTGCGCTTCCGCGCGACGTTTGATCTCGCCGCGAATCACTTGCCCGCCGACATCCATCGTCAACTGATCAACGGCGGAACGCGGCGGCAGCGGGAAGAGGTAGACGGCTTCGATCTTCTCTTCCATCGGGTTATGAAACTCCTGCGTCAGGGTGACGCGCGCAAGAAAGCCGCTGACTTCGGCCTTCACGTCGGTATGCTTGAGCGGGCATCGGCCACCCGGCCTGCCTTGCGCGTCAAGCATCCGCAGTTGCCCCTGTGAAACGCTGTCGCCTGCTTGCCGGCCTCCGCGCGCTGACGCGCTTGACCAGTCGAGTAATGAAGGCGAGCCACAAATAGCGGCAAGAAACAAGCCCAACAGTAATAAGGATGCGCCGGGTCTGGCTGGCATGGGAACCTCCGCAATAAATGTTTTCGGAATCTTCCCGGCAAAGCGAGCTGTTGATCGGCCTTTGTGGTCTGAAAATTAATCGCGGCGATGCATGAACGGGTGTGACCGGAAAAGCTTGCAGAAAAATCAAGGGCCGACCTGTCCGCGATATCAAGCGAGAGTTTTGCTTCAAAGACTTATCCGAAGTCAGCGCCGCGCCTTCCCGATAATCGCCATCAGTGTTCGCTTATGTACTGAACGCGCTCGCGACGCGGACTATATTCCCTTCTCATCGATCCCTACTTTTATTCCCCACTTTAGCATCCCGGCATGAATGGCGCTCGGCGCCTCGTGTTGCGACTCAGCAAGGCTGGGACAGACTGTTCAGAGAGGGCATCCCTATACGGGCGGTTGTGACGCTGGCGATCTGTCTGGCCTATGCGCAGGCCGTGACGATAAGCCTCGCTTGTCGCGTCCTTCGGGCGACTGCTGACGGCGCGGGTAAGGGACAAGCTTACGATGAATACAGAAAAGACGATGACGGGACGCGACAAGCTGGTCGTCCGAATGCTGGCCGCGTGCCTTGCGGCGCTGGCGCTTTATCACGCCGCGACGCTCGGATGGACGCCGGCCTTCCCCACCGATGACGACGGCGCTTACGCGGCGGCGGCCTATCAAATCTGGCAGACGGGCAGACCCGGCGTGCCCGGTTACAAAGACGTGATCGGGATGGGGCGCGACATATACGTGCTGGGACACATCGGGGCTGCGGCGCAAGGCGTCTTTATGCGACTGTTCGGCGTGAGCGTGGTCACGGCGCTGCTGCCTTCGTTCCTGGTTGGTCTGGGGGCGCTCGGTCTGGTCTATTTGCTGGGGCGCGAGTTATGGGATGCGCGCGCCGGGTCGCTGGCCGCTCTGCTGCTCGGTCTGTCGGGCGTCTTTTTCAGCGCTTCCCATTCGGCGCGGCCTGACCTGCTAGTCACCCTGTTCTTTCTGCTCGCATTATGGCTGGCGGTCTCAGCGCGGTCGGGAGACCCACGTTGGCGTCTACTGTTGGCGGGATTGACAATGGGACTGAGCGGCGATGTTCATCCGAACGGTTTTCTGCTCGCGCCGCTGCCTCTGATCTTCTGGTTTATGTTGCGGCGACCCGGCCGGGGCGAGTTGTGGCGCGCGACGCTGTGCTACGGCGGCGGCGGCGCTCTCGGCGTCGTCTGGTGGATATCGCGCCATTACCTGCCACAACCGGAAGAGTTCCGCGCGCAGGTGGCGATGCACGGGCTGGCCACGCACGGCGTCAAGATCGCCGATCATGGGGTCCTGGGCGCCGTCAGGGCCGAGATGGATCGATATCTGGATTGGTTCTGGCGCGCTCGCGGGCATCGGCACCTATTCGAAGGGTTGTGCGTGGGCGCCGGTGGAGCGCTACTTGTCTGGCGTGGCGGGCGCGAGGGGCGCGCGCTGGTCGGGTTATGGCTCGGTCTTTTTCTAATCGCGGCCGCATTGATGAGCAACACCTTCGGTTGGTATCTGATTTTCGCATGGCCGCTATTCGCTCTGTGGATGGCCGGGGCGCTGACGATGATCAACAAAAATTCGCGACACTGGCAATCGCGATATCAATGGATCGCGCGCGGAGCTATGGCTATGTTGATCGCGGCCTACCTGGTCAACCTTGGACTGTGGCATTGGAAGGCGCGGCAGGACACGTCGCTGCAAACGCGTCTGGGCGAGTTGCGCGCGACAGTTCCCGCCGGGGCGCCCGTATTCGCCAGCGCCGGCCTGTGGTTCGCGTTCTGGGACCGCGACTTCACTCACGACCCTTATCTGCCATTCCGCGCGCTGGAAGTGAAGCTCAACCCCACGACAGGACCGACCGGATGGGATGTGGAACAGCGCAAGCTTGGCTGGCGTTACATAGCGGCTTACGGGAATCTGCGGCGCGAGATGGATCCTGATTTCCCGATCGAACAGATGCTGGAGGTCGAGCCGTGGCGCGAACGCGCCGCCGAAGTGCGTGAAGCCCGCGAGTTTTCACTCAAACGGTGCGAGGTCATCTCACGCCTACCGGGCTTGAACGACACGATCACGATTTTCCGGGTTAAAGATTCAGCCCCGTCCATTGCCGGGGAAGCCGTAGTGGAAGGGCAGTGAGCGGGATCCTGCCCTGCCGATCGGCGCCTAGGTCCGCTTACGTACCGACCATGTTTGCCGCAGCGGTCTATATTCCCTTTTTTATATTCCTACTTTTCTTCCGTTCCATAAAATGATGACAAATACGCCATCATTTTATCGCGACCGATTTTGTAGATTTGCCGGTCGCAGTTTTGTTCTTTGATTGACGCGGCGACTTGGTTCGGCCCTTTGCCGCGTTTGTATTTAATCGCAAATGGGCGCATTTATCACCAAATATTATAGCTGTTCGTCAACCCCACATCGGTTGAGGCTCTGACGGATAACTCGAAAGGGAGTCGTATCTGGACATATCCGCGACTCATTCCATCACTCTGTGGCCTCTGGTCGTTTACTTCGTCGCCGTGATCCTGCTGGCGGCCGGAATGCTTGCGCTCTCTTATCTGCTGGGGCAGCGACATCAGGAGAGGGCCACGGGCGAGCCTTACGAATCGGGCATTGTCTCGACTGGCTCGGCGCGGCTGCGTTTCCCGGCGCAGTTCTATCTGGTCGCGATGCTGTTTGTGATCTTCGACCTCGAGGCGGTATTCATCTTCGCCTGGGCCATTGCTTTCCGCGAGTTAGGGTGGAACGGCTACATCGGCGTACTGGTATTCATCGGCGCGCTAGTCGCCGCTCTGGTCTACGCGTGGCGGCTGGGCTTACTCGATTGGGGGAGCAAAGGAAGAAGGTCCCGGCTGATTGCGCGGCGCCGCGCTGATTGGCAGAACCCTGAGGAGGAACAGGTAGGGCAGGGAAATATCGCTTATCTTCTTGTCCCCCACTTTCCTGTTGGCAAAACCCTGAACAGGAATCTGTAGAACAGGAAAACGATGATGGCGCTTCATAATTACAGCAATAACGCTGACGCTGGCAGCTCATTTGATGACGGCGTGCGCCGCAACCTCATTCTGGCGCGGCTTCAAGACTTGCTGGCCTGGGGTCGAAAAAACTCCATCTGGCCATTCAACTTCGGCCTCTCGTGCTGTTTCGTCGAAATGGCCACCAGCATCACCAGCAAATACGACATCGCGCGGTTCGGCGCGGAGGTGATTCGTGGCACGCCGCGCGAGGCCGATCTGATTGTTATCGCGGGCACGGTCTTCATCAAGATGGCGCCGGTCATTCAGCGGCTCTATGAACAGATGATGGAGCCGCGCTGGGTGATCTCCATGGGGTCGTGCGCCAATTCCGGCGGGATGTACGACATCTACAGCGTCGTTCAGGGAGTGGACAAGTTTCTCCCCGTTGACCTCTACGTTCCAGGGTGTCCACCCAGTCCCAGCTCTTTTATGGAAGGACTGACATTGCTTCAACAGGCGGTAGGGAAAGAGCGTCGCCCGTTGAGCTGGGTCGCCGGCCCGCAAGGCGTGACGCGCCCTGAGCCTCCTTCTATGAAGGAGTTGAAGCGAGCCGAGAGGCGCCAAGTCGCCGCGTTACGCCCTCCCAACGAAGTTTGACGGGATTCTATGCCTAGCGAAGAGACGATCTTCCAGGAATTGAGACAGGCCTTCGGCGAGGCCTACATCAGGCCACAAACCACTCTTGATGGCATACCCACGATTTGGGCGGACCGCAACGAAGCGCGCGAGATGCTGCTCTACCTCAAAACAGGGACGGATAGACCTTATCCCCTGCTCTATGATCTAACGGCCATTGACGAGCGCGTCCGCAACAACCGCGATGATCAGCCCGTAAGCGATTTCACAATCGTTTATCACCTGCTCTCCTTCGAGCGCAACCAGGATGTCCGGATCAAAGTGGCGCTCACTGGCGAGCGCCCTTCGTTCGAAACCATCACTGACATCTGGCCCGCGGCCAACTGGTACGAGCGCGAAGTGTGGGATATGTTCGGAGTCACCTTCACCGGCCATCCGCACTTGAGACGCATCCTGATGCCGCCGACCTGGCATGGTCATCCCTTGCGTAAGGAACATCCGGCGCGCGCCACCGAGATGGAGCCGTTCCGTCTGCCCGAAGAGAAGGAAGAGGCCGAACAGGCGGCGCTGCAATTCCGCCCTGAAGACTGGGGGCTTGAGCGTAGAGGCGAGGACACGGATTTTATGTTCCTCAATCTGGGGCCGCAGCATCCGGGCACGCATGGCGTGCTGCGCCTCGCGCTCCAACTCAGCGGCGAAGAGATAGTGGACGTCGTGCCGGACATCGGCTATCACCACCGCGGGGCCGAAAAGATGGGCGAGCGCCAGTCGTGGCACACCTACCTTCCCTACACCGACCGCGTGGATTACCTCGGCGGAGTGATGAACAACCTGGCCTACGTCCTGCCGGTAGAGAAGCTCGCCGGGATCGAAGTTCCAGACCGCGTCAAGGTGATTCGCGTCATGATGGCGGAGTTCTTTCGACTGGCCAGCCACCTGGTCTGGTACGGCACCTTCGCGCAAGACGTCGGAGCGCTCTCGCCGGTGTTCTATATGTTCACCGACCGCGAGCGCATCTTCGACATCGTCGAGGCCGTGTGCGGCGGGCGCATGCACCCGAGTTGGTTCCGCATCGGCGGCGTGGCGCAAGACCTGCCACAGGGCTGGGACAAACCGGTCAGAGACTTCATCCCTTATATGAGGCGGAGGCTGTATGAGTACGACAGGCTGGTCATGCAGAACAGCATCTTCAAAGCGCGCACCGTCGGCGTCGGCGCTTACACGCTGGATGAGGCTATCGAGTGGGGCGTGACAGGCCCGGGCTTGCGCGCCTGCGGATTCGAGTGGGACTTCCGCAAGCGGCGGCCGTACTCCGGCTACGATCAATTCGAGTTCGAGATTCCCACTGCGGAGCGCGGCGATTGTTATGACCGCGCCGTCGTGCGCGTAGCCGAGATGCGCCAGAGTCTGCGGATCATCGAGCAATGCCTCAATAACATGCCCGCCGGGCCGTACAAATCGGACCATCCGCTGACGACGCCGCCGATCAAGGAGCGCACGATGCGGGACATCGAGACGCTGATCACTCATTTTCTGGGAGTGAGCTGGGGGCCCGTCATCCCGCCGGGCGAGGCGTTAGTCCACATCGAAGCGACCAAGGGCGACAACGGTTATTACCTGATAAGCGACGGCGACACGGTGGCGTACCGCGTCCGCATCCGCGCGCCGTCTTTCCCGCACATGCAGATGGTTCCGTTAATGAGTCGCGGCTCGATGGTTCCCGATCTGCTGGCGATTCTGGGCAGCATAGATTTCGTGCTGGCCGACGTGGATCGTTGAATCAGCGCCGCGAGCGGTAGCGAGATATGTTGACGGAAGAAGAGAGACTGGAGATCGAAGTGGATCTTCATCAATACGCGCAGAAACGCGCTGTCTGTATTGACGCGCTGAAGATCATTCAACGGCGCCGGGGCTGGGTCTCGGATGAAAGCATTCGCGACCTGGCCGAGTTTCTGGAGATGACGCCTGACGAATTGGACAGCGTCGCAACCTTTTACAACCTGATCTTTCGGAGGCCTGTGGGCAGACGCGTGATCCTCGTCTGCGACAGCGTCAGTTGCTGGATTATGGGCTACGACCGGATCCGCGAACATCTGACCGCCTGCCTGGGAATCGAGTTGGGCGAGACCAGCCCGGACGGCGAGTTTACGATGTTGCCCATTGCGTGCCTCGGCGCCTGCGACCACGCCCCGACGTTGATGATCAACGACGAGCTTTACCAGGACCTGGAGCCGCAGGGGCTCAATCGAATACTGGAATCATATGGAGAGACCCCTCACCAAAAACATTCGGCCTGATCGAGAGCCGCCAAGTCTGAAGGAGTATGAGCGGGCCGAAGGTTACCAGTCAGTGCGCAAAGCCTTGAAGAGCCTGTCGCCGCAAGAGGTGACGGAGTTGGTCAAGAAATCAAACCTGCGCGGGCGCGGCGGCGCAGGCTTTCCGACCGGTTCGAAATGGAGTTTCGTGCCGATGGGCGCCGACGCCCCGGGTCCCAAATACCTGATCGCCAACGCTGACGAGATGGAGCCCGGGACTTTCAAAGACCGTCTGTTGATGGAAGGCGATCCACACCAGTTGATCGAAGGCATGATCGTCAGCGCGTTCGCCATCGAGGCTGAGGTCGCATACATCTTCCTGCGCTCTGAATACAAGCTGTCGGAGAAACGGTTGAGAAAGGCCCTCGCCGAGGCGTACGGAGGCGGATATCTGGGCAGGAATATTCTGGGGTCGGGCTACAACCTGGAGATGCATCTGCACGTGAGCGCGGGCCGTTATATGTGCGGCGAAGAGACGGGTCTGCTCAACGCGTTGGAAGGAAAGCGGGCCACGCCGCGATCCAAGCCGCCATACCCACAAGTGAGCGGACTCTGGGGCAAGCCGACCATCGTCAATAACGTCGAGACCTTGTGCAACGCGCCTCACATCGTCAATCACGGCGCCGAATGGTTCATAGGCCTGAGCCATACCGACGAAGGCGGAACGAAGATTTACGGAGCTAGCGGAAAGGTCAAACGGCCCGGCGCGTGGGAGTTGCCGATGGGCACGACCATCCGCGAAATCCTGGAAGAGCATGCCGGCGGAATGCGCGACGGGTTGAAATTTCGCGGCGTCATTCCCGGCGGCGCTTCGACCGACTTCCTGATCGAAGAGCATCTGGACGTGAAGATGGATTTTGACTCTGTGCAGAAGGCCGGAAGCCGCCTGGGCACGGGCACGATGATCATCCTCGACGATCAGACCTGTCCGGTGGGCATGGTCCATAACCTCGAACAGTTCTTCGCGCGCGAATCCTGCGGCTGGTGTACGCCCTGCCGCGAGGGGCTGCCGTGGATGACGCGGATTCTACAGGCCATTGAGGAGGGACAGGGAGAGCCGGGTGACCTGGAGAAACTGGAGCGTCACGCCGGGTTTCTCGGCCCCGGCTCCACGTTTTGCGCGCTCGCGCCCGGCGCGATGGAGCCGCTGCAAAGCGCGTTGAAATATTTCAGAGAGGATTTTGAGTGGCATATTCGTGAGAATCGGTGCCCCTGGAGACTGTAGCGTCTGGTGATGACTGATGGCGACTATCTACGTGGAGAATCAACCCTATCAAGCTGAGGACGGGCGGAATCTGCTCCATGTCTGCCTGTCGCTGGGATTCAATCTGCCCTACTTCTGCTGGCATCCGGCGCTGGGTTCGGTGGGCGCGTGCCGCCAGTGCGCCGTCAAGCAGTTCAGGGACGCCCAGGACACTCGAGGCAAACTGGTCATGGCCTGTATGACGCCCGCTTCCGAGGGCGCGCGCATCTCGATCGAAGATCAGGAGGCGAAAGAATTCCGCACGAGCGTGATCGAATGGCTGATGGTCAATCATCCGCACGATTGCCCGGTGTGCGACGAAGGTGGCGAATGCCATCTGCAGGATATGACGGTCATGACCGGGCACGCGTATCGTCGCTTTCGTTTCAAAAAGCGGACCTACCGTAACCAGTACCTCGGCCCCTTCATCAATCACGAGATGAATCGCTGCATCCAGTGCTATCGCTGCGTTCGCTTCTATCGCGACTACGCCGGCGGGCGCGATCTCGATGTCTTCGCGGCGCGCGATCACGTCTATTTCGGGCGCTCCGAGGACGGAGTTTTGGAGAACGAATTCAGCGGCAATCTGGTTGAGGTCTGTCCCACCGGAGTCTTCACCGACAAGACTTTGAAGGAACATTACACTCGCAAATGGGATTTGCAGACGGCGCCTTCCGTGTGCGCGCATTGCGGCGTCGGCTGTAACACTACCCCCGGCGAGCGGTATGGCCAATTGCGGCGAATCCTCAACCGCTACCATCACGAGGTCAATGGCTACTTTCTTTGTGACCGCGGGCGCTACGGTTATGAATTCGTCAACAGTTCACGCCGAATCCGCAAGCCCCTGCTGCGGGGCGATGAACGCCGCGCGGCCGAGGTTGTGAGCGGAAATGACGCGCTGCGACACGCAGCGAGCCTGCTCTCCGGCAGGGTCATTGGCGTCGGCTCTCCGCGCGCTTCGCTCGAAGCCAACTTCGCATTGCGCGCTTTGGTCGGACCGGAGAATTTCTACACCGGAATGTCTGAGCGGGATTCACGACTGGTCTCGCTCGCCCTCGGGATTCTGCGGGTGGGGCCGGCGCGGTCGCCGTCGCTTCACGACGTGGAGATGTCCGACGCGGCGCTCGTGCTGGGTGAAGACGCGACGAACACCGCGCCGGCTCTGGCCCTGGCCTTGCGCCAATCGGCGCGCCGGCGGCCGATGAAGATCGCTGAAAAACTGAAGATTCCCGAATGGGACGACGCCGCCGTGCGCGAAGCAGTTCAGGAGGCGAAGGGCCCGTTATTCATCGCCACGACCGACGACACTCCGCTTGATGACGCGGCCGCCCGAAAATACCGAGCCGCGCCCGATGACATAGCCCGCCTGGGTTTCGCCATCGCCCACGCGCTAGACGCCGGCGCCCCCCCAGTCGCGGGATTGTCAGACGACGAGCGCGCGCTGGCCGAAAGCATTGCGCAGGCGCTACTGGAGGCGGAGCGCCCGCTGGTCGTCTCCGGCGTCAGTTGCGGCTCCGAGGCGGTGATGCGGGCCGCGGCCAATGTGGCGTGGGCCTTGTGCGCGACCGGTCGCCCGGCGGGACTCTGCTTAACCACGCCTGAATGCAACAGTCTTGGAGTAGGTCTGATCGGCGGCGGGAGTGTCGAAGATGTCTTCAAATCAGTCGGGAAGAATGCTGTGGACACGTTGATCATTCTGGAGAATGATCTTTATCGCCGAGCCGACGCGCCGCCTGTGGACGCCTTGCTCAACACCGCCCGACACCTGATCGTCATTGATCATCTGGTCAATGGGGTGACCTCGAAGGCCGAAGTGGTTCTTCCCGCCGCCACCTTCGCCGAAGGCGACGGTTCGCTCGTGAATAACGAGGGGCGCGCGCAACGTTTCTATCAGGTCTTTGCGCATGAAGGCGAAGTCCGCGAGAGCTGGCGCTGGCTGCGCGACATGATGGTCGCGGCCGGACGCTCGGAGGCTGCGACATGGGGCGCCCTGGATGAGATCGACGCCGCGCTCGCCGGCGCGACGCCGGTCTTCGAACCTGTCTCGAAGATCGCCCCGCCTGCCGGCTTCCGCATCGCGGGCCAGAAGATACCGCGCCAGCCGCATCGTTACAGCGGGCGCACGGCGATGTTCGCCAACATCGCTGTTCACGAGCCGAAGCCGCCCGACGACCCGGATTCTCCACTCTCGTTCTCGATGGAAGGTTATCAAGGCCAACCGCCGTCGCCGCTAATCACGCGCTACTGGTCGCCCGGCTGGAACTCCGTCCAGGCGCTCAACAAGTTTCAGAGCGAAGTGGGCGGCCCCTTGCGCGGCGGCGATCCTGGACGGCGGCTGATCGAGCCGGCGCAGGTCGAAAAGCCGTCTTACTTCAACGAAGCGCCCGAGGCTTTTCGACCGCGCAGCGGCGAGTGGCTGGTCGCGCCGCTCTATCACATCTTCGGCTCGGAAGAGTTGAGCGTCTTGTCCGCAGGTATCGCGGAGAGGGCGCCGCGACCTTATCTGGCGTTGAATCCCGATGACGCAATCGCGATGCGGGCGCCTGAAGGGGAAGAAGTGGAGGTGGTTCTGAACGGCGCGGTCTATCGCCTGCCCGTCAGATTTCATCCCGCGCTGCCAAGAGGCGTGGCCGGATTGCCTGTCGGCTTGAGCGAATTGCCGTGGGCGCCTCTACCCGGATGGGGAATAGTATCGCGCGGGAAAGACTGACCGACCACGGGGATCACGGGGACCACTAGGAGTATGTATGAATGAAGCCGTGCGATCACTCCTGATAATCGGCGGTGTGCTGTTCGCCGCGATGACCATCAGCGCCGGCCTGATCTGGCTGGAGCGAAGGCTGCTGGCTTTGTGGCAGGATCGCTACGGGCCGAATCGGGTCGGCCCTTTCGGATTGCTCCAACCGCTGGCCGATATGATCAAGATCTTCGCCAAAGAGGATTGGATTCCGCCCTTCGCCGACAAGCCGGTTTTCATCATCGCTCCCGCGATAGTTGTTGTGACGGCGCTGCTGAGTTACGCCGTCATCCCTTTCGCGCCGGGCATTGAGGTGGTGGAGTTAAACATCGGTTTGCTCTTCTTTCTGGCAATGTCATCAATGGGCGCTTACAGCGTGGTCCTGGCCGGATGGGCTTCGGACAACAAATACTCGTTGCTGGGCGGCCTGCGGGCGTCGGCGCAGATGTTGAGTTACGAAGTCTTCATGGGCTTGTCGCTGATGGGCGTGGTGATGCTCGCAGGCTCATTCAACCTG
>Ga0126383_10002414_pt1 | contig 12055 bp, 12 predicted proteins | sample PanSoiMetPlot_35_FD_96882 | JGI IMG/M metagenome (GOLD analysis project Ga0126383, IMG submission 96882) | Tropical forest soil microbial communities from Panama - MetaG Plot_35 | ecosystem: Environmental > Terrestrial > Soil > Tropical forest > Bulk soil | place: Panama | collected 2016-02-17
AAGGGCTACGTGACGCTGGATCTCTCGCCCGGCTTCGGCATGACCGGCGTCATCGTGGCGATGCTCGCGGGCCTGCGCCCGATCGCGGTCATCCCGACGGCCATTTTCGTGGCCGGCATCTTCGTCGGCGCCGACGCGATGGGGCGCGCCTACGGCATCCCCGGCTTCATCGCGGACGTGATCTTGGCCGTCTCCCTGCTCGCGATGCTGGTCGCGCTGCTCTTCACCAGCTACCGGATCCGGCGGTGAGCCAGGCGCTCGAGATCCTGCTGACAGCGACGTTCTGGGCCGCGGCGCTTCGCATCGCGAGCCCGCTCATCTTCGGCACGCTTGGCGCGCTGATTTGCGAGCGGTCCGGCGTGCTGAATCTGGGGATCGAGGGAATCATGACCTTCGGCGCCATGATCGGCTGGCTCACCGTGTTCTGGGGCGGCGACCTGTGGAGCGGCTTCGCGGCGGCCGCCCTCGCCGGTGCCGCGTTCGGCTTGCTGCACGCTTTGCTGACCGTGCCGCTCGGCCTGTCGCAGCACGTGACCGGCCTCGGGATCACGCTGCTCGCCTCCAGCCTCACCTATTACCTCTACCGGCTGTTCGTGCCGCAGGCGGCGACGCCGCCTGCGATCAGGTCGTTTGTGCCGGTGCAGATTCCGTACTTGTCCGATCTCCCGCTGCTGGGCCCGGCCCTCTTCGCGCAGACGCCGCCGGTCTACGTCGCGCTCGCGCTGGTGGGCGTGGTGGCCTACGTCTTCTATCGCACGCCGCTCGGTCTCGCGCTCCGGACGGTCGGGGAAAACCCGCACGCCGCCGAAGCGCAGGGCGTGAGCGTGATCGGCGTCCGCGTCGGCGCGGTGATCGCCGGGAGCGCGCTGATGGGCATGGGCGGGGCTTTTCTGACGCTCTCCGCCTTCAACAGCTTCTTCTTCAACATGATCCAGGGCCGCGGCTGGGTGTGCATCGCGCTCGTGATCTTTGCATCCTGGCGACCGGGCAAAGCCCTGCTCGGCGCCCTGCTCTACGGTGCGTTCGATGCATACCAGTTGCGCCTGCAGACCATGGTCCCAGGCGTTCCCTACCAGGTGTTCCTGATGCTCCCCTACGTCATGTCGATCGCCATGCTGGTCAGCATGTCGCGGCGGGCCGCGGTCCCTCAGGCGCTCATGCTGCCTTACCGCAAGGGCGAGTAGCCTTACAGGGACCTCACGGCCAGCTGCGTCCTCGCTTCTGGGTGGCTGCGAGGGATCCTCATGATCACGTTCGCCGCTCTACTGAGAGCGGGCCGCGGCTGTGTCTGCCTTGCTCCCTTCCGCGCGGTCCTGGTTGGCGCGCTGGATGACATAGGGCCTCCGCATCGCTGCGATCGAGGACGGTCGACCTCGACCTTGCGCCGAGTCTTCCGACTTCTGTTGCCGATCGCGCGGCCAGTGACACGATTCTCTGGCCCGATGTTTCACGTGCAATCGCCGTAGGTCGAACATGAGTGATCGCCGAAACACTCGGTCGACAAGCTTGCGCTGAGGACAGTTCAAGTTCACTCATCCAGATTCAAGGAGACCACGTTGGAAACCATCAAGCTCGGCAACACGAACATCGTCGCCTCGCGCATCGGGCGCGGGACCTGGAGCCGGCCATGAGACGCGAGACAGTTCTGCTTGGGTTGGGGATCGCGGCCGCACTCGCCGCGGGCATCGCTTCCGGCGACAACCTCGCATCGCGAGCCGTGCGCGAACGCCAGCAGCAATCCGACGCGTTCGACCTGCAGCTCGAGCAGTCGCTGCAGAGCTCACGGGCAGGCAGCCTCGGACCGGACGGGCAGCTTTCGCGATTCCGGTCGGGTCCGGCGGTTCCCGGACTGACTGCCGGGCGACCGGCGCCGCTCGCCGGCACGACGGTGGTCACGGGATCCGACCCACGGGCGCGGGCCGAGGCGATGGACGCCCCTGCGGCCTCCCCTGGCGCCGATCTGGCCCGTCCCGAAGCGCTGGCGGCGGTCCGGCGCATCGAGAGCGAGGCCGACGCGCTTTGGCAGGGGGCGCTACGGGGTGACTGGAGCGCCGCGCAGATCGCGCTCGACCATGCTCGTCAGAGCGTGAACGTGCTGCGCACCGGCCTCTTCAAAACCGAATACACCGATCGCGGCGGCGATCCGCAGAGCCTCGCCGCCGCGGCCCTCGATCGGCTGGATGCCGCCATCGCCGGAGTGGAGGCTCCCCTCGAGGCTCGGGACGCGGCGGCGGTGATGCGTGGCGCTGATGAGCTGCAAACGGCCGCCGCGGATCTTACGGTCTACTAGCGGCGTTCGCTCGTCGGCTCCGGAGCCATCGGCTCAGTAGTCACCGGCGACGCCCGCTCCGGCAGCAGCCGGCGAAAGCTTGATCAGTCCGCCAGGTCGTACTTGCGTCCGGTATCGGTGCCGAGCGCGTGTACTGGCCGCGCAGCGGGCATCAGGTATTTCGCGTTGATGGCGGAGATGTCGAGCGTGCCGGCCTGGCGCATGATGATCACGAACTCGTCCTGCACGAGCTCGAGCACGCGATCGACGCCGTCCTGGCCGAAGGCGGCGAGACCCCAGCAGTAGGGCCGGCCCATGCCGACCGCGGTGGCGCCGAGCGCCAGCGCCTTGAAGACGTCGGTTCCGCGCCGCACACCGCCGTCCACCAGCACCGGCACCTTGCCGTTCACCGCCCTCACCACCTCGGGCAGTACGCCGAGCGTCGACTGGTTGCTCGCCTCGGCGCGGCCGCCGTGGTTGGAGACGATGATGCCGTCGACGCCGTGGCGCAGCGCCCCCGCGGCATCCTCGCCGGTCATGATGCCCTTCAGCACGAGCTTGACCTTGACCGTCTCGCGCAGCCGGTCGACGAACCCCCAGGTCATGCCGGTGCCGTAGAGGTTCGTCACTTTCGAGACGTCGATGCCGTTGAACATCGGCTTTCTCGCCACCTCGTGCGCGAACCCGCCGGGCGTATGGCAGACCGTGCACTGCCGCGTGTCCTGGAAGCGAAAGCGGAAGAGCGTCTCGGTGTTGCGCCCGCCCTGGCGGTCGACCGTGAGGACGATGGCGGGCGCGCCCGACGCCTCGGCGCGCTTCACGAGCGCCAGCGTCACGTTCCAGTCGTCGGTCGGGTACAGCATGTACCAGATCGGCGAGCCGTGCTCCTTGGCGCACTCCTCGACGGTCGAGTTACCGACGGTTGAGAGGATCATCTGGTGCCCGCGCTTGCCGGCCGCGCGCGCCACGCCGAGCTCGCGCTCGGCGAGATTGAACGCGCCCTGGCTGCTCACCGGACAGAGGAAGATCGGGCTCTTCCAGGTCTCGCCGAAAATCTTGACGCTGGTGTCGACCTTGCGCGCGTCGATCAGGCGCCGCACGCGGATCGCGTAGTCCGAGAACGCCTCGCGGTTGGCCCGCAGCGTGCCGTCGTCGTCGACGCCGCTCGCGAGGTAGCCGAAGTGCGCCGGGGAGGCGGCAAGCGCCTTCTTCGCCGCCGGTTCGAAGTCGAAGACGTTCAGCGCCTGGGCGGGCGAGTTGATCACCCCGTCGGCATCGAGCTTCTGCGCCGCGCCGCGCAGCACGTCGTAGCTCTGGGCGCGCGCCTCGCCGGGTGTCGAGGCGAAAAGGGCCGCGATGCTCGACGCGAGCGTGGGCGCGGCAAGGAGCGGGGACGCGGCGAAGTAACGCAGAAGGTTGCGGCGTGAGACGTTGGTCTGGACCATCTAACGTTCTCCTTCGGTTACAGAGAAATGGTGGCTGCCTTCCGCACCGTGGACACGCGCCCCTCGGCGACATCGAGGACGGGCAGGCGGCTAGGCATAAGCTTTCCGTTCAGTGGCTTCGAGATTCAGCAAGTAGTCCAACTTTTCCTTCTTCGCCCGCAGGTAGGGCAAGGATTCCGCCGTCGGCGGCGCTTCGCAGGGACTGCGGGCGACGACCTCGATGCCAGCGCCGGCGAGGGCCCACTCCCTGCACGGATTGTTCGAAAGCAGGCGAACGCGGCGGAGGCCGAGCTCATGCAGGATGGCAGCCGCCAGGCTGAAGGCCGCCGTCACTGCGGTTTGGTGGCAGGCTCGACGGAGAAGGCGACGGCTTCGGTGTAGGTGGCTTCGACCTGGTCGCCGACCGCGACCAGCTTGAATTGCTCCGGGTCGTGGACGCGGAGATCCACCACTTGCGTCGGGCCGCGCAGCCGCACCGTCTGGGTGAGCGGATCGACGGCGATGACGTCGGCGACCACGTGCACCTCGCGCGCACCGATGGCGATGGGCCGTTCGCCCGGCAGTGCTCGCTCTGTCACGCCGCGCTCGGTGCGCTCGCGCAATGCAGTGCCGGACTTCTCGAGCTCCAGCGTGAGGGCCTCGAAGTAGCTCACCACCACGAGGTCGCCCACCCGGATCTCGTCGAAGTTCTGCACCTCGGGTCCGACGGGCAGCGTGACGATGTTGCCGGCGGGTCCCTTGAGTGTGACGGTGCGCTTCGCGGAGTCGACCGCCTCGACCAAGGCGGTGACCTGCGCTACGCGCTCGGCAACGCCCTCGCCGGGTGCGGTCGCGATGATAATGGCACCAGCGGCGGCGTCGAGTGGCTGTGCGAGCAGGGCCGATGGCGCCAGGCTCGCTGCTGCGAGAATCAGTGCGCGAACTTTGCTTCGCATTTGGATCTCCATGTCAGGCGATGCGGTTGTCGGATCCAAGGAAGTCCTTACCGCGCGAGGGGTGCGCCATCGGAACCTCCGTTGTCTCGCTGAAGTTTGCGTTGCAAGCGCTGCTCGACATATCCCCCGGATGGGGGGAAGCACGCTTTGTTGTTCGGGGGAAGCTACGCCGAGGAACGCCGCGTTCGCCCGGCTGGCATTGTTGCGGGCGACCGCCCTGACCTTACCTGCGCGAAAGGAAGCGTTTATCATTCCGCCCCTCTCCCTCTCGCGGCAGTCTAAAGAGGGAAATGGAGGCTAGGCCCCCCAGTTCTTATGCCGCGCATGAGTCCCGTTCCGAGTCAGCCGCCGGTTGACTTACCCGACCTTGAGCCGGTGCGCGCCTCTTGGCAACGGAGTGCGGAGCGCTACCACATCGCGCAGGGCAGCCAGCAGGCGCCGTGGATCCTGACCTCGCAGGAGCTGAGCGTGAGCCGCGCGCCGGTGGACGAGCTGGTCGGTATCGCGGCCGACGAGAACGACCGGCTCTTTGCCGCCGTCGGCAAGGTGGGATACGCGCTTCTCTTCACCACTTCTGACGGCGTGGTGGTCGACGTGCGCGGCGAGCCTGCGAGGATCCAGCAGTTCAAGTACTGGGGCATCTGGCAGGGCGGTGTCTGGGCGGAAAGCGTCGAGGGCACCAACGGCATCGGCACGTGCATCGCCGAAAAGGCGCCCGTCACGGTTCATTGCGGCCACCACTTCCGGGAGCGGCACGCGACGCTCAGCTGCTGCAGCGCGCCGGTGTTCGACCCGAACCAGAACCTCGTCGCAGTCGTCGACGTGAGCTCTTACGAGCCGGAGATCTCCGATCACTCCCGCGCGCTCGCCTTCGCGCTGACGGTCGACGCGGCGCACTCCATCGAAGAGCGGCTCTTCCGGCATGTCCATCGCCGTGCCTGGATTCTTTCCGCCATCGCGCCGACGCGCTCGCAGCCAATCTTGCTCGCGGTCGAAAACGATGAACGCGTTGTCGGGGCGGATCGGCATGCGCGCGGGGCCTTGGACATTGACGGCCAGCAGCTCGCCGCGGGCTTGTCCCTGTGGCGCTTTTTCGATCGTTCACCATCGCTCTTTGCTTCGAAAAGCGCCGACGGTTTCGCCAAGCTCACGCGGCTCGGAGAATCGGCGCCTTGGCATGTGGTCTTCACTCGACCCCTGCCACCGCGCGCCGCTCCGCTCGACTTGCACCCTCGCATGCGTCGCTCTTGGGATATTCCGGCGAGCGGCGGCCCCGCCCTGACCGCGCGCGAGCGAGCGATCCTGGAGCTCGTGGCCCAAGGTCAGTCGAACAAGGAGGTCGGACGAACCTTGGGCATCTCGCCGGAAACCGTGAAGACGCACCTAGAAAACATCTACGGCAAGCTCGCCGTCGAGCGTCGCGCACAGGCCATCGCGCGCGCGAAGGACCTCGCGCTCCTCGGGACCTAGAGGCGCGCGCGCAAAGTGTCGGGACTGGCCGAAACCCGCCGATTGCGCTAGTACACCACCTGGACTGGCACCGCGAATTGGTAGCCAGTGTCGCGCTCCGTCCTGATATAAGCCGGCCGCGCCCGATCGCTTTCGATCTTGTGGCGCAGCCGCATGATCTGCACGTCCACCGAGCGGTCGTAGACATCGCCGTCGCGCATGCGCGACCGATCGAGAATTTGCTCACGACTTAAAATGCGCTGCGGCGAGCCGAGCAGAACCACCAGGAGACTGAACTCGCCATTGCTGAGCCACACTTGCCGGCCGTCCTTCGCCGTGAGGCGGCGAGCGTCCACGTTCAGCTCCCAGCCGTCGAAGCGGTAGGCTCGCGGCCCTTTCTGCTGCGCCTTCAGCCGAGAGCGGCGCAGCACGGCCCTGATACGCGCAAGAAGCTCACGCGGACTGAACGGTTTCGTGACGTAATCGTCCGCGCCCATTTCCAGCCCCGTCACCCTGTCCGCCTCTCCCCGGCGGTCCGTGACGATGATGAGCGGAATCCCGGGCTCTTCGCGCAGCGGCCGCATGACGGCGATCGCGTCTCCGATCGGGCCCTTCAGGTTCATCAGCAAAACGAGGTCGACTGCTTCTCTTTCCAACACCGGCTGCGCCGCGCGCCAGTCGGGCACGGCGGTGACGCGCAAGTCGTTTTCGCCGAGGTAGTCGGCGATCAGCTTCCGGGCCGGCGTATCGTCATCGATCGCGATGATGTGTGGCGTCGCCGTGTGGTGCGGCGCATCCGGTGGCGGCCTATCCGACAGGCTCGCGATGAGGCGGGCGGATGCGGTCACGGGATGTCCTCCGTGATCGGGAGCGTTTCGACCAGCAGATCGGCCACTCGTTTGCTCATCGCGGGAACTCGGTGTCGATTGCGATCTCCCGCCGAAGTCTGGTCGGAAGCGCTTCTCGAACCAACCCCGTGATGGGGGAAGTAGGCTGGGTCCCCCGTTCGGGGGATAAAGATCTCGTGCCGGTGGCCGGAATCAGCCCAGTTAAGCGGCGAGCGGCTTCCACGCGCCGTTTGCCGTCGCGCGGGAGTTCTGCCCCTCTTCTACTTCATGGAGTACGTCGTCCGCTCCGTTGAGCGGCTGTGAGATGTGGCGCTGAACCTGATCGGGTTATGAGCTTTCGAGGCCTTGGGGCGACGGACGGACAATGATGCCGAGAGTCGATGCCCGATAGACGGCCTGGGCGCGGGTCTGTGCCGCCAGCTTGTCGAAGATGCGCTTCGCATGCGACTTGACGGTCTCGGGGGCGATGCTTAGCTGGCGAGCGATCCTCTTGTTGGACAGCCCATGCCCCATCATGAGCACGATCGTCCGCTCGCGCGCCGATAGGCTGACGCCCGAAGGCTTGATCGCGTCGACTTCCCTCCTTTCGCTGCGCGGCGCGGCCTCGGCTTCGTAGTCAGAAGGTGGAAAGGCGAGCTCCGTGTTCATGCCGGAGAACTGGATCACCCGCCCTTGGCTGTCGAGCAACGGCGCCGCCTGGACCAGGAACCATCGATATTCGCCGTCCGTGCGACGAAGTCGATGCCTGACCTGATAGGAGCCTCCGGTTCGCACGGCATGCGACCAGGCCCCGACGACATTGTCGCGGTCGTCCGGGTGGATCAGATCCTCCCAGCCACGCTCGACCAGGTCTTTCAGCGTCCGCCCGGTGTAATCCACCACCCGCTGGTTGACATAGCGGAGCACTCCGTCGGGCGCCATCGACCACAGCAGAACCCGGACGGTCTCGACGATCAGGGTTAGGGCCTGAAGGGGTCCGAGGCTTCCATCGAGCTCGGGGCTCATGGCAGAGGAGGCCGGCGCGGCAGTCGCGAGTATCGACATCGTCGCATCATGCGCGGAGGCTATGGCGGCCCGATTTCCTCCGCCCGCAGCCACGATGTCGTTTGTCAGGGAAACGAGGGGAAGCCGTTACAGCCGTCAGGGTGAGGCGTCGATAGCTCGGCCTTGCCGTCCTCGCCTCGTTCCGTTCTTTCCGGATCGCGCGATAGAAACGTAGGGATGCCCTCCTCTCCCGGTTGCTTCTGTCCCCCGCAAGGGGGATAGCGCGCCAGCCGTTGGAGCGTCACAGTCGGTGTCATCTTCGGCACCGGTTCCTGATCGGTGGCATTGCTTGGACGACTCAAGGAGACAAAGGACTTTCCCATGGCCATATCCTCTCACCAGAGCTACCCCGTCTTCGTCGCGGGCGCGACGTCACGCGACATCGCAGCTCTCATCGGGCGCGTGCTGCTCGTTGCGCTCTTCCTCCTGTCCGGCTTCAGCAAGATCCCCGACTTCGCCGGGACGGTGGCGTACATAGCATCGAAGGACCTGCCCTTGCCCGCGCTCGGCGCGGCGATCGCCATCGTGGTGGAAGTCGGCGTCGCGCTGCTCGTCCTCGTAGGCTGGAGAGCGCGCGCCGCGGCGCTCGTGCTAGCGGCGTTCAGCATCGTCACGGGGGTCCTCCTCCATGCCTACTGGGCCGATGCCGACGCCGCTGCGCGCATGGGCGACTTCATCAACTTCTGGAAGAACGTGTCGATCGCTGGCGGCTTCCTGATGGTGTTCGCCTTCGGTCCCGGCCGCTACAGCGTCGACCGTCAATTCGACTGATTCGATGATGCGGGTTTTCGAGCATCAGCCCGACATTCAGGACGTCAAGGCCACCGTCGACCGGGTCGGCAACACGCTGGTCGACGTCTTTCAGCTCGCCGCTCTGTTCGTCATCGGCGGCACCATCGTCTCGTTGAGCGGCGCCTGCCCGCAGACCGTCGGTTGGCGGATCCCGTGTGTCCGTTGACACGAATCGGGGTCGGCGTGAAGTAGGCTGGGCGCAGGGCGCAAGGAGCATCTTGCGCTCAGCCATCTGGAGCCCAGCCATGTCAGCTGGAGTCCGCTTGACGGCGCCGCGGTGCGAAGCGAGCCATGACGCTCAAGCTTGAGTGGCGCGCAGGCTGGGTTGCAGGCGCGCTCGTCCTGCTTTTCGCGTTCTGGATCCTGCGAAGCTTTCTTGCACCGCTCGCCTGGGCGTCGATCGTGGCGCTCGTGAGTTGGCCCGCCTACCGGCGATTCGCCGATCGCATGCCCAGGCGCTGCGCGTCGAGCCTGACGCCGCTGCTGTTCACTGTCTTCATCTCGCTCGCGGTGCTGGGGCCGATGCTGTTCGCCTTCGGCGCGCTCGCGATGCAGGCGCGGACCTGGGGGCAGCAGCTCGTCGTCGCGGAAAAGCAGGGGCTCGCGCCTCCCGCTCGGCTGGAGGACGTACCACTGATCGGTGACTGGTTGATGGATCAATGGCACGCGACGCTGGAAACTCCCGGCGGCGTTTCCCTCCTGCTGCAGCACGCGGACGCCGGCTCGCTGTTCGGCTGGGCAGGCTCGTTCGGCCAGTTCATCGCGCATCACGCCTTCATCGTGTCGTTCACGCTCCTCGGGCTGTTCTTCCTCTATCGCGGTGGCGAAGCGCTCGCGGGCGAGATCGGTCGAATCGTCCAGGCGAAACTCGGCCAACGCGGCGCGTCTTACCTGCAACGAGCCATCGTCGCGATCCGGGCAACGGTCTACGGGACGATCGTGGTGGGGCTGATCGACGGCGCGCTGACCTGGATCGCGTATGCCCTCGCTGGCGTGCCATCCGCCCACGTATGGGGTGCGGTAACCGGGTTATTCGCGATGGTCCCGTTTCTCGCGTACGCCGCCGTGGTCGGTGTCGCCTTGATGCTGTTCGCAACAGGCGCCGGCGCCGCGGCGCTCGCGGTCCTCGGCCTGGGGATCGCGGTCGTTTTCGCGACCGACAAGATTGCCCGCCCGCTGCTGGTGGGGGGCGCGATGAAGCTCGGCTTTCTGTGGGTACTCCTGGGCAGCCTGGGCGGCTTCGAAGCGCTGGGGCTGCTCGGATTGTTCGTCGGCCCGGTCGTGCTCGCTTTGGCAGGCACGCTGTTGCAGGAATTGCGGAACGGAGTCGAAACGACCGCGGCAGCGAGCGAAATCTGGCCGGTGGGCAACCCTGACGGACAAGCAGTGCTAGGGACCCACCGGGTCTCCGAGGCGACGGCCGCGCCGAATGCCCGGTCAGGCGAACGCTCTCTGGAGCTCAGTGCCTGATCGGATCAAGGGAGACCGGGGGGCGCGTGAGCAGCGCCTACTACCTTCGGGCTCTTCGCTCTCGCTCTAGGCTCTGCGTCGATACAGCCATACGAAAAGCGCGATGACCGATCCGCCAGGTAAGAGCAATCCCATGGCGAGGTATGGACCCGTCGCTCGCGCAAACGCCACCAGAGATCTGAGCTGCGGCCACTGCCGTGCTCCACGCTTCGAGTGGGTCGAGTTTGGGACGAAGTACATGGCACCGGAGCATGGGACTTACGCACGTCCAGGCCGTGTCGCGGCCGGCCGGTTGCATGCCAGCCGACACACCCTACCCCCCCTGAGCATGTGTCTTCTGTTGCAATCGTCGGGCGGCGGCGTGTTCGCACTGACGCAAAGTCGGTCCATGCTGCAACAGGAGTGGAGAACTATCGATGAAAGCTCGGACAACCTGCCGTAGTTCGACCTGATCCTGTCGGTCCTGCCGCTCGAGCTTGCGCCCGCTCTAACGAGGAGTGGCTCTAAGTGCGGCCGCTCCTAACCTGCCTTGAATGTCCGCGCGTCGCGCTGCGATGTCACGTGACACGTCTCGCGCCGCCTACGACACACGTCGGTCGCGCGGTGCTGAAACCATGCGCGCCCAGGAGGTCGCAATGGCCACAACCACACTCTCACGCCGAATTTTCCTGAAGCAGGTCGCCGCCTCATCGGGCGCGCTCGCCGTCGGAGCGGGGACCGGTGTGTCTCCCGCGGCTGCGGCAGACGCGGCGCCTGCATCTCCCGCGCCTGCACCGGAAGTGCCTGCAGGCTATGAGTCCTTGAGTCCCGCGGAAGCCGCCTTCGTAGAGGCGCTGGTCAACGTCATGTGCCCCGCCGACAACTTGACGCCGAACGGCGTCGACTGCGGGCTCGCCGATTACATCGACCGCCAGCTCGCGGGCGGATTCGGGCGCGGTGACCGGCTGTACCGCCAGGGGCCGTGGCGCTCGGGCAAGCCGCAGCTCGGCTACCAGCTCCCGCTCACCCCGGAGCAGTTCTTCAAGACCGGGGTTGCAGCAGCCCAGGCGGCGTGTACGGCGCGCTTCAACAAGCGCTTCGAAGATCTCGCCCCCGCGGACGCGGATGCGTTCCTCCTGGAAGTGGCGGCCGGCAAAGTCGATGACGCGCGTGTCCCGCTGGCGCAGTGGTTCAACGAGCTCGTCTATCCGCTCTTCACCCAGGCCTGCTTCGCCGATCCGATGTACGGCGGCAACCGCGGCAAGGTGTTTTGGAAGCTGATCGGCTATCCGGGCCTGCCCGCCTTCCACACCAAGGACATGGTCGAGTTCCGCGGCAAGCCCTTCCCGGGCGCGCTTGATCCCAAATCCATCCAGGACTTCAGCTAATGGCTACCAAGCTCCCGAAGCGCAACGTGGTCATCATCGGCGGCGGTCTGACCGCCGCCCTGGTCTCCCGGCAGCTCACCGCGAAGGGCGTTGACGTGCTGGTGCTCGAGCGCGGCGGCGATCATCGCGGCAGCGCCGCGCAGAAGATCCCGAACCAGCGCGACGAGCTGCGCTGGGGCGTCCACAACAACCTGGTGCAGGACTGGGCGGTGGAGACCTTCAGCCTGCGCCATTCGCGCAAGGACCGCTCGTTGCCGGTGCGCCGCATGGAGGCTTTCCTGCCCGGTGAAGGCATGGGCGGCGCCGGCAATCACTGGAACGGGCAGAGCTGGCGCTGGTCGGAGTACGACCCGACGCTGCGCACGCGTCTCGAGACGCGCTACGGCAAGAACGCGATCCCCGCGGAGATGACGATCCAGGACTGGGGCGTCACCTA
>Ga0126383_10002415_pt1 | contig 12052 bp, 5 predicted proteins | sample PanSoiMetPlot_35_FD_96882 | JGI IMG/M metagenome (GOLD analysis project Ga0126383, IMG submission 96882) | Tropical forest soil microbial communities from Panama - MetaG Plot_35 | ecosystem: Environmental > Terrestrial > Soil > Tropical forest > Bulk soil | place: Panama | collected 2016-02-17
CTTTACTGGAAATCCCGGTTCAGAGATTTTCGCGGCCACAATTTCGACTGGTGGAAATGTTGGCATCGGCACAACTAATCCACTAGCAATGCTTTCAGTTGGTGCGCCGTGGGGTTCATCGCACATCGCAGGTTTCTCCGGACCCACGGGTCGGATTGGGGTTAGCTCGACGGAGCCCACCACTCCCGGTTTCATCGATTTCAATACAAATGGTAAGACCGCGTACGTTGGACTAAACGGTGGCGTAGCGAATGGGTTCTTTAGCAACAACGGCCTCGCAAGTGCACTGGTCGTGATGTCGCCAGGTGGAAACGCGGTACAAATAGGCGATGCTGGAGGTTCACCGGCGATGACTGTTCTTAGTGGCAACATCGGCATCGCCACGCCTGCAACCACTGCTTACCGACTCGATGTTAACGGCAACACGAATGTGACCGGGAACATCACGGCGTCCGGCAGCATCAACGCTAAGTACCAGGATGTCGCCGAATGGGTACCTTCATCCGCCCAGCTCGCTGCCGGCACCGTCGTAGTCCTCGACTCCACCAAATCAAATCAAGTCACTTCATCAAGTGTGAGCTACGACACGCGCGTCGCCGGCGTCGTCAGCGAACAACCCGGCATCGCGCTCGGAGAAAAGAGCGACAGCAAAGTCCTGGTCGCCACCACCGGCCGCGTGCGCGTGAAAGTCGACGCGACCAGGAGTCCGATTCACATCGGCGATCTATTAGTTACCAGCGACACACCCGGTGTCGCGATGAAGAGCACTCCCATCGATCTTGGCGGAGTACCAATCCACCGCCCCGGCACCTTAATCGGCAAGGCGCTCGAGCCTTTGGAAAAAGGTAAGGGTGCGATTCTGGTGCTGTTGAGTCTGCAGTAAGCGGTCAGCGACAGTTTTCACGAGTCCGCACTAGTGACACTTGAAGATTTTCACTTATTGACGTTTTTGCGAAAGGGTCAGCCCATGTCCATCATCAAATCCAAGCAACCGTCGAAACTCCGTCACATTCTGCTGCCATTGTTCTTGCTGGCCGCGTTGCCGTCGAATGCTTTAGCCCAAAGCACCAGCCACGTGTCCTATACGAAAAACGCAGTCGATATAAATAAGCGGAGCACGATCGAAGTTGACCCTACAACGCTTGCCCTAAATATTGAGATTCCCCTGGCTGAATTCAATGGTCGCGGTCCCGGGCTACCAGTGGCGCTGCATTACAACTCGAAGGTCTGGCGCGTAAATAACCAAAGCGTATATGAATTTCCGAGTAGCAATCCACCCCATACCGGTCCGCCGTTCTATCTCACCCAGGCAATCTTCTCAGAGAACTCCAGTTCGGGATGGACCAACACTTTGGGTGTGCCATTCATTGAAGACCTGGGCGGAGCGGAGCCCTACGCCGTGTGGTTCGCGTACGGCACTAACTTCATTAACGGCAACTTCAACAATGGCATTCCCTGGGACGATTTCTACACGCAACCCGGGCCGTCCGATTGTGAGCTTGTTGATTGTATGAGTTTCCCACATCAGTACTACATCGATCGCGTGCGAGTGCATATGCCTGACGGATCCAGTCATGAGCTACGTCGTGAAGCTGATATGGCATACTCATCCGCCCCACCGGCAATCCTTGTCGCAGTTGATGGCTCGCAACTTCGCTACGACTCGGTCCAGCAAATACTCTACCTATCCGACGGCTCACGCTACTTCCTGAATTCGACGCCAGGAGCAAAGTACGTCGATCGCAACGGAAACACCCTGACTTACAATGCCAGCACAAAAGGTTGGACCGATACACTTGGACGCACTATCACGTCCCCGCCCGCAACCTATTCCGCAATAAACGGAGAAGATAGCTATCCCTGGAGCTTACCCGGCGTAACTGCATCTCGCGATTACGCATTCCGTTGGCAGAAATTAGAAAATGCTCGCTCGAATCCCAATGAAGCTCTTCAATATGACGGTGATAGTTATTTTGGAGGGCAACCAGAAACGGTTCAGCATCAATCGCCGAGTTTATTTACCAGTGGTTCTGCGTTCGGAGGCGAGTCCGCCATAATGCTGGGCACCCCACAAGCACTGCACAATCCAATGGTGCTCACGGAAGTAGTGCTGCCCACTCAGCAGAAGTATTCATTCAGCTACAACGTCTACGGAGAGATCGACAGGATTAATCTGCCTGGCGGCGGTTACAAACGATATCGGTATGACACCATCCAGCCCCTTGGCATGGATTCTTTTTCGGTTTACGCGCAAGCAAACCGAGGTGTCGTGGAAATGTGGGAAAGCGCCACCGGCCAAAGTGCCGATGAGGTTCATTGGCAATTCGGCATTTCATCGTCGGGCGGATATCACGGAACAATCACGGCACCGAATGGAGCACGCACAGAAAGATATTTGCAGACTATTAACACTGCCGATCCAGTTCACTTTGGCTTCCACCAAGGCGGAGGTGATGCGCTAGTTGGAAAGCCTATAGAGGAACGGATCTATGATTCGAACGGCCAAATGGTGCGCAGAACCGTTAATAGCTGGACGAGTACCGTAACGCCTAGTACCCCCCCGTATTCAATCTACTATCCTCAACCAATCCCCATGGTGGGTGGCGCTTCACGCAACCCGAAACTCGTCGAACAGACTGAGATTCTACTAGACACAGGAGGGCCCAATGCGCTGGTACAAAGCACTACCTTCGATTACGACGGTGATGGGAATGTAATTTCGAAAAAGACTTATGACTTTATAGCAGTCGATCAAACGACTGCTCAGACTGCAACGACCTTTAGTCACGGACAGTTACTACGCACCGAAGAAACAACTTACCTGGTCAACGATACTAACATCTCACAATCGGTCCGCGATGCTTACCGGGCGCTTAACTTGGTTGCCCTTCCTAGCTCGACCCGCATTCTCCAAGGCACTACTGCGGTGGCGCAGTCAGCGATTCGATATGACGAGACAGGCGTCGATCCGTGCCCGAACATCATTAATTGGACAGATCCGGGAAGCGGCACACCACGCGGAAACGTCACCACCGTGAGTCACTGGTTAGACACGAATAACAGTTGGATCGAATCACACGTTAGCTATGACCAGGCAGGTAACGCGGTGACCAGGACTGATGCGTTGGGTAATGTTGCGACTGCGAGCTACGTTGATTCCTTTTCCGACAATGTAAATCGAAACACCTACGCGTTTTCGACTCAAACTACAACGCCAGTGCCTGATGCTTCGGGTAACCACGGGGCAACCGTTGGGCTTACAGCTACGGCGAAGTACGACTTCAATACCGGTGCGGTTATTTCGACGACTGACGCGAACCTTAAGACCTCCACCTTCGAGTACGACGATCCCCTGGACCGCCTCAAGAAGGTCAATCGCCCGGACGGCAGTTGGAGCACCAACGAATATCACGATGTGGCAGGTGACCTGTACATCCACAGCCAAACCCTTCAGAGGTCGACACCCACGCAACAAATCATCGACTCTTATCAGTACTTCGACGGCTTCGAGCGACCCGTACGCTCTTATCTGTACGACGGAACCGCGACTAATCCCTGGCTGGTTACCGAAACAAAGTATGACTCGCTGGGTCGCGTCTCGGATGTTTCAAATCCCTATCGGGTCGCGACTTACGGTACGACGGGAGCGGCGCAATGGACCACAACCGCATACGATGACCTGGGCCGAGTGACTAACGTAACGACTCCAGACGGCGCTCACGTTGATAGTGAATATGCAGCAGCCACAACCGGAGCTATAGGGACGACGGTTACTGTTACGGACCAGGATCAGCGAAAGCGAAGAAGTTTAAGCGATGCCTTGGGGCGGTTGGTTAGGGTTGACGAGCCTAACAAGGACACTGGAGCATTGGACAGCGGCGGCTCGCAGACCTCTTACACGTATGACCTCCTGGGAAACTTATTACGAGTGGATCAGTCGGACCAGCACCGCTATTTCAAGTATGACTCGCTTAGCCGTCTGATTCGGGCCAAGAATGTCGAGCAAGGTAATTTCACCAGCGACGCTGACTTTCCCGCCGCCTCGGTTTCTTTTGCAGACAGCGTGACGAACGCCGACTGGTCAGCGGGTTACCTCTATGACGCGAACGGTAATCTCACGAAGCGAATCGATGCACGGAATGTCAAGACGACGTTTGCTTATGACGCTCTGAATCGTGTCTATAGCCGAACCTATACTGGAGACACTCCGACCGTTAATTACACATACGACGCTGGCAATGTGACGAACAGCAAAGGCCGTTTGACGTCAGTAAGTTCAAGCGTTTCAGCCTATCACTACGACGCATACAACGCGATGGGTCGTGTGAGTTCAGCAACCGAGACAATTTACGGTCAACCAAACCAGAGTTACACGATGACCTATGGCTATGACTTGGCGGGTCACGTAATTTCGATGGGATACCCCTCGCAGAACGCTGTCACTTATACTTATGACCCCGCGGGCAGACTCAGTTCATTCGACGGAAATCTCGGAGGCCATCCGCACACTTATTCCACCGGCATTGTCTATTCGCCGTTCGGCGGCTTGGCGAATGAGCAATTGGGAACAATTACTCCGATAAACCATAGCTTGTCCTATAACAGCCGTGGTCAGTTAACCGATATTCTGACTGGGACCGGGACTAGTGGCAATCAAGCTTTCGATCGCGGCAAGATTGTCAATGACTATGGTACGACCCATAACAACGGTAATCTGCGGCAGCAGACGGTCTCCATACCAGACACTGAAACGAACTCTAACCCAACGTCGCGCAATCAGCAGTACACTTACGATTATCTCAATCGCCTGGCAAAAGTTGAGGAGTTTACTGGTGACCCAACGCCAGCGTGGCGCCAACAATTCAACTATGACGTTTGGGGCAATCGCACCATTGATTACAACGGCACGACTTCGACAATTCCGCGGCCACAATTCTCCGTCGACCCTGCCACAAATCGCTTGGGGGTTCCGAGCGATCAGCAGGGGACAATGCATTACGACGCTGCAGGCAATCTTGACATTGATACGTACAGCAGCAACACATACACCATCGACTCGAACAACGGCCTGGCGCCGGGACGACTGTATGACGCCGAGAACCGGATGACTAAAGAGACGCAGAGCGGTAGTTACCCTGCCGGAGAGTATTCCTACGACGGCGACGGCCGGCGCGTGAAACGCAAAGTAAATGCAACCGAAACGTGGCAGGTCTATGGCATCGGTGGTGAGCTGGTCGCCGAGTATGCGGCCGGTGCCGATTATCTGAGTCCCCAAAAGGAATACGGATATCGCAATGGTGAATTGTTGATTGCTGCGGACGCCCCAGCAACGGTTAGTGCGGTTCCTGTCGGCCTTAATACCAGGCCGGAAAACACCACTTCGGCCAACACTAATCTCATAATTTCCTGGGCATTAGTTTCCGGCGCTACCAAATATCGAGTCGAAAGAAAAGAACATCTGAGTGATGTTAACTGGCAATTGGTTGGCACGCCCATAACCAACAGTGCGCAGGACACCGGCGCGGGCATAGGGCACGCGTACCTGTACCATGTCTGTGTCGCGAACTCGTCCGGCCAATGCACCTCAGGTTACAGCAAGGCAATGCTCGGCGCGCGCTACAATTTCCCAACCGATCCCACGATTGTGGGCTATTCGGAAAATCCGACAAACGCGACGTCAATCCAGGCGGCGCACCTCACCGAACTTCGCGATGCGGTGAATGCCGTGCGCACATTGGCAGAGTTGAATCCATTTGATTGGGACACTTTTGGTGGCACGAAGCTAGCTCCGGCTTCAGGAGTTTTGATCTATGCAACTCACATTCAACAACTACGTCAAGCGCTTGACGAGGCCCTCGTTAAGTTGGGTATTCCCAAGTCTGCGTATGACGACAGCAGTCTAGCCACCGGTGCGAATGGAACGCCGATTAAGGCGTCGCACATCCGACAGTTGCGTGATCGGGCTACCAGTAGTCGCACCAAATTAACGCCAGTGGCGGTTACGGCGTCACAATCTTATCCAGACAATGCTTATTCGCCCGAGAAGGCGATAGACGGAGATCCAAATACGAAGTGGGGCTCTGGTGGTTTTCCGCCCAACTGGATTCAGTTGGATCTTGGGCAACAGGCAACCGTGACGCAGATCCGTCTACTAGTGGATCAGTATCCACTAACCGGCCACACAAGGCACGAGGTCTGGGTGGGCACACGTCCAGACAATCTCTCGTTGCTGCAAACGTTGGATGGAGATACTCACCACTTGCAGGAGCTTGAAGTGAATACCAACGTCAGCAACATCCGCTATGTGAAAGTTGTTACGACCGATAGTCCTTCGTGGGTGAGCTGGGCTGAGATCGAGGTTTATGGCTCCGGTGTCGACAGCCCAAGTGTGCACTGGATGATTGATGATCAACTTGGGACCCCGCGCATAATTCTGGATCAAAGTGGATCGCTAGCGGACGTGAGCCGGCATGATTACCTCCCGTTCGGTGAGGAAATTTTCGCTGGTACAAGCGGCAGAAACACCGCGCAGGGTTACGGTAACAGCGACGGTGTAAGGCAGCAGTTCACGCGGAAAGAGCGAGATACTGAGACCGGGTTGGACTATTTCCTTGCTCGGTATTACTCGTCTAGCCAAGGACGATTTACGTCACCAGACGAGTTCTCGGGGGGGCCGGATGATATATCTGACTTCACCGATAATGCCTCAGACAACCCCACCTTTTATGCCGAACTGCATAATCCGCAATCTCTAAACAAATACCAATACGCTTACAACAACCCGCTGCGCTTCGTTGATCCGGACGGACACGATCCAATCACCGGAATATCAGTTGTGGTCACTGGAATTGTAGTCGCCGTGAAGGTCAAAACAGTGGCCATTGCAACCACCGTCGCGGTGGGAACTGCGATAGGCATTAAGGGCGCCGTAGCTGGTATTGAAAAGGGAGCCGCACTAACGAACAAAGCACTGGAGATGGGCGCCAGCGGAACCATTAAGGCCATCAAGACGGCAGTAGGCGGCAACGTGAAAACCGCCAACAACATTAAGGACCACATCTTTCACACTTCTCAAGCGCCACATGCGTTTAAGCACGCGCGAGACGCCATGAAAGGCGGGTCAGAAGAATATACGGTCGATCGGCCCGGCACGAAAGGTCGACGCCGCGAAGCGTTGCGTGGTACAAGTCCCCAGGCTGGCACCGATCGAGACGAATGGCCCCCGGCCGTTTTCAAGGAAGGGGGGGCGGGTGCGAGTATAAGACGCATCGATCCTAGTGACAATCGTCGTGCCGGTGGTCTTATTCGCGACGCCATAAAAGATGTGCCTGACGGCGGGAAAATTCGAATTACCATTAAACACCCATCGCAATGAACAATCTTGGGAAGATTCCAGTAGGTGAAGCGCTCAAGAATCTCCTTTCGATATCGAGCGACCCGATTTGTGATGTAGTACCAGTTCTGCCAAAGGCGGTGGTTGATTTGGCGGGAGCGCGAAGTGGCGAACTGCTTGCGCTGCTGAAGGCGAAGAATGGGTTCTACGCGTTTGAGAGCGCTCTACATGTCTTACCTGCAGGTTGCCCGACGTTACCCGCCAATCTACAGACTTGGAACGACATAAAGCTATGGCGAGGTTTGTACGGCGAGTCAACGAAGGAATTTGTCTCGTTTGCTGAGGATATTTACGCGTGTCAGTTTGGTATTTTGCACGAAAATATCTGTAAATTTGAACCCGAGACCGGCGAAATTGAACGATTTGCAACAAATCTCGAAGAGTGGGCGCATAAGATTCTCGACGACTATGAATACGAAACTGGGCATCCCGTGGCTAGACGATGGCAAGAGCTTCACGGTCCGCTTACACCCGGAACCAGACTATTCCCGAAGATTCCGTTTGTTTTGCGAGGGCAATACGACGTTGAGAATCTGTTCGCATTGGACGCATTTGAAGGCCTGAAATACCAAGCGGAGATCTACCAACAGATTCGCGACGTACCAGATGGGTCAACTATTCGATTACGAATTATCGAATAAGCATTCTAGAACCCGGGAACATCTGGGTCACGCTTGATAGTATGAGGCAGGCGTCTCCCGCGTTAGTTGTTAGACTGGCGCTTGAAACGAGCTGCGGACGAAAAAAAGAAACCACAAAACGGGGTCAGGCTTGCGATCTTTGCGATTCTTTCCTGAAGAAAGTTCTGATTGCCGCACGTAGATAAGCAGACTTTTTCACAGCTTTGACAAACCTCTTTCTGATCAATGCTCGCTGCGCATGTAGATTGACGTAGTTGGAGAGTGGGTTTAGTATCGGCGGCCTTATGCCCCGCAAACCGCGCCTGGAAGTTGCCGGTGGTTTGTATCACGTCATCACCCGTGGCAATAATCGCCGACAGATATTCAACCGCGCAGCGGATTACGAAAAGTTCCTCTCGTTGCTGGCAAAGCAGAAGCGGCTGCTGCCTTTCTTTCTTTACGCTTATTGTCTCATGACCAACCACGTGCACCTGTTGATAGAGCGACAGGCGGACGACGTTGGCAGGATCATGCAGCGGGTGCTTACCGGTTATAGTCAATATTACAATCGAAGACATCAGCGCAGCGGCCATTTGGTGCAGGGAAGGTATAAAGCAACGCTGTGCCAAAGCGAAAGATATCTGACCGAATTGGTGCGCTACATCCATTTGAATCCAGTCCGCGCTGGCATCGTGAATCGTCCTGAGCAGTATCAATACAGCAGTCATCGCGCTTATCTTGGTTTGGAAGTAGCGGAGATAGTTGATGTCGATCCGGTGCTTCGTCACTTTGGCGCTCGGAGAGAGAGGGCGCGGGCCGCGTATCGCGAGTTTGTCGATGCCGGAATCAAGCAGGGGCACAGGGAAGAGTTTTACGTCAGTGATGACGACCGCATTCTGGGCAGCGAGGAGTTTGTAGACGCTACGATTCATCGCTTCGGCGAGACGCCGCTCGTCGCTGCAGGCCAGAGACAGGGTGAGCTCGACAAATTCGATGCGGAGGCGCTGATTGAAGCGATAGAGAGTGTCTGCGGAGTCTCAAGGCTGGAATTTTGTGGTCCGGGCAAGAGCAGTTCGACCATAGCCGCCAAAGAACTGTTCGTTCTGATCAGCCGTGAAGTCGGCGCCAGCCCGAAACTCCTCTCGGAGATCAGTGGCATGAGTTATTCAGCCGTGAGCCGGCGATATGATGCAGCAAGACTCAAGCTGAACCAGTGCCAGAAAACCAGAAAGCTGGCGGATCGCATCCGAAAAAATTACCGGAGGAGAGAATCGCAAAAATCGCAAGCCTGACCCTTCAGGGCTCTATTCAAGAAAGAATATAGGGAAGTTATCCCGGGAATCGACAAGCTCATCCCAGTTTTCGGGGGTGGCACTTCTTCGACATCCTCGAGAGGACAAACCAGGCAACGGGCCCTTTGGATGCTAGGTTTGGACGGTCAACGGTGCGTTAGTGTTTGCCTGGCTCATACACGTTCGTGCGACCTGATGACTTTGACGAGGCCGAACAGACGTTTTCCGAAGGTAAGGAATTCATCACGAAACTTAGGTGCTACGCGCTTTGTCCTGAGATTACCGACGACGGTGAGTTCCCATCTGCCTCCCTTGAATGGTGAGATGGTCCACAGACAAAAGTTGAGGAGAATCATATGGCTGCCAGATCTACTCGAGTCATTCTAATAAATCGAACAAGGTCGGACGTCGCGCTGGTAAAAACTGGAGATCATCTCGACCATGGCATCTGGTCCGATAAACCGCCAGATTTTGTGGGGAACAAAGCCGAATGGGGTTCAGAATCGAGCGGTATCTTGACGGGAACCGAGGGATGGGTCACCTACCAGCTGGATCCAAATAACTTTAATACGCATGGTGCGCTGCCTGTTCTTAATCTGCGCTTGGAATGGGATAATCCGTATTTTGGGAGTAATTCTTATGGTGCCTCAGTAAACCTCCCAGGACAATCAGACGGTTCGGGATTCTCTGTCGGTCACTTTGGAGGGGGTGGTGACAATGCAGAAGTCACATTTGTCTTATTATCGGGAAAGTGCGTGGTAGATTCAGACTCAGGTGAAATCGCTTGTTCTTCACACACTCCGCTAGTTCAGAAAAGTCAGAGTCAACGTTATGCAGCCATTTGGGAACAGCGTGGCGGTTCCTCATGGGAGGCTCGTCACGGTCTAAACTCCGCGCAATACCAGCAGGCGTTTGATCAACTGCTCGGCGAGGGCTACCGATTGGTGGTGGTGAGCGGATATAGCATCAACGGAGAGGAGCGCTACGCCGCAATCTGGGAGCAGCGGTCCGGTTCGCCATGGCAGGCCCGTCACGGTCTAAACTCCGCACAATACCAGCAGGCGTTTGATCAACTGCTCGGGCAGGGCTATCGATTGACTCATGTGAGTGGCTACAGCATCAACGGAGAGGATCACTATGCCGCAATCTGGGAGCAGCGGTCCGGTTCGCCGTGGCAGGCCCGTCACGGTCTGAAGTCCGCGCAATACCAGCAGGCCTTTGACCAACTGCTCAATGAGGGCTATCGATTGGTGCATGTGAGTGGCTACAACATCAACGGAGAGGATCGCTACGCCGCAATTTGGGAACAGCGCGATGGTCCTGCATGGCAGGCCCGTCACGGTCTAAACTCCGCACAATACCAGCAGGCGTTTGATCAACTGTTCGGTGATGGCTATCGATTGGTGCGCGTGAGTGGCTACAGCATCAACGGAGAGGAACGCTACGCCGCAATCTGGGAGCAGCGCGATGGTCCTGCATGGCAGGCCCGTAACGGTCTAGACTCGGCGCAATACCAGCACGCGTTTGACCAATTGCTTGGTGAGGGCTATCGATTGGTTCAGGTGAGTGGCTACATCACACAGGTTTGATGAACTCAGGAGGCGCAACGCCTACTCTGGCAATTTGTGAAAAGGCACGGAACCGAAAAACGGGGTCATCTATGAAGTGAATCCCCTAAGTCAAGCATACAGATATTTCTCCACGCAGTGTCTGGTGGATTGGTTGGCTTGAGTTGGGGTGACAATAGAAACAACCCTGGCCCCCTTTTCTTTTATTGGCTAGAGCTCTTTCAGATCCGCATCGCTTAGTGCAAGAGGTCCAGTACTTCTCGGCTCTTCTGCTCGCCACAAACGGGCAGCAGCTCAAGTGGCCCCTCCGGCTTCTATGGTTCACCAGTAATAACTATCGTATGAGACGGGATCTGGTCTGTTGAGTTGTGCGGACTCGAGCAGAAATAAAAATCGATGGGGTAAAAATAAAAAAGGCGGCTGAGGTTCGATTGGCCTCTACCGCGCTTTGCAGGTACTGGTGTACCTGGCTGGTTAGCGAAAGTGTCAGGCTTTAGCCGGAACTTTCGTGGTCCGTACCGGTCTCTTGCGGTCGCTGCGACGCAGGCCGCCGACCAGTTCGAACTCGTTGCTATCTGGACCATAGACGGCCTTCACGGCGGCCTGAATCCGCAAGGTGAAGTCATGCAACTTCTGCTTGCGGGCATCCAGCCGGTTCGAGGTGTCATCGATGGCGGCCAGTTCGCCGTTGAATGCCGCGAGGTCATCACTGTAGCCGTTGACCTCGGCTTCGAACATCGCCTCAGTGAGCGCTGCTCCGAAGTCTGGTTTAGGGTTTATCTGTTTCAAGCCGGCGAGAATCTGCCGCGCTTTCTCCAGAGGGTCAGTCGATGTTCGTTTACGTCTTGCCATATAGATTTTCCTTTCCTTTTCCAAACTATCAAAGGTTTGTAGAACTTTTGCCCCTGATGGCACGAAACATACCCCTTCCGTGTTAACGACAGATTAGCAACGTATTAAATCGATCTTAATATTGAAGGCAGCAAACACTCTCCGCAGAAGAAGCAAGAACCGGTAAGGATCTTCTCCGGACGAGCCGAGAACTTCTCCGGACGAGCCGAGAACTTCTCCGGACGAGCCGAGAACTTCTCCGGACAAGCCGAGAACTTCTCCGGACAAGCCGAGAACTTCTCCGGACAAGCCGAGAACTTCTCCGGACAAGCCGAGAACTTCTCCGGA
>Ga0126383_10002416_pt1 | contig 12045 bp, 9 predicted proteins | sample PanSoiMetPlot_35_FD_96882 | JGI IMG/M metagenome (GOLD analysis project Ga0126383, IMG submission 96882) | Tropical forest soil microbial communities from Panama - MetaG Plot_35 | ecosystem: Environmental > Terrestrial > Soil > Tropical forest > Bulk soil | place: Panama | collected 2016-02-17
CCAAACTCCGCCGCGCGGTCGTAAACGCCTCGAAACTCCACAGTGGGGACTTGGAGCTCGTCGCCGCCGATGCCGAAGGCGACGATCCGGTTCGAGCCGCAACTCTTTGCAGCCTCGACGACGGCCATCGCGGCTTCTGCCCCAAATTGCCGCACAGCGTCAAAAATCCACCGGAGGCGCAGGCCGCGCCGCTCGAACGGTTCTGTGGCGCGAAGCAGAGCTTCAAAGTTTGCTTCCGGCTGCTGCTCTCTCAGAAGCATCACACCGACAGAAAGCGTGACTTCCGCGTAGACGACATTTTGTTCGAGCAATTGCTCCCCGAGATCGCTGGCGACGAGAGCGTAGTCCTGCGGCTCACGCAAAAACGAGGTGAGCCACTTGAAGGTTTCAAGGAAGCCTGGAAAGTCGCGGAAGGCATAGCGTTGAAGCACCTCTTGCCAGGTCGCTTTCACGCCGTGACGGGCCATCAGTGTGAGCGCTGTGGCTGGGGTGACGGAACCTTCCAGATGCAGATGAAGTTCAGCCTTGGGGAGGGAGTCGATTCGCGGGGAGAGCGCACTCATCCTGAGAAATCAATGCGGCAGTGCGGGGCGGCCGGCATTGTTCCAGGCAGTAAGCCAGAAGGAGCCAACATCGGTCGCGGCATCCGAGAGTTGGCGGATCAAAATGGCCCCGGCTTCATTATAGAAGTGGTCGTAGTATTCGTCGGTGTAGGAAGTTTGTCCGCGAAGCGCATTGCGATCGGCCAAGAGAATGGACTCGAGCCAGCGATGCGCGCTGAGGCAGGCATCAAAGGCGTGGTCAGTCGGGTCACTGATGAAAGCGGCGTCATTAGGGCGCATGGGGAAAAACGAGGAGTAGCGGTCAATTAGCGTGCTGCCGAAACGGTCGTTGATTCCAGCCTGGCCACTCAGGCGGCCTTCGGAGTTGTCGGTTGTGCCGAAGGGATCGTGCGCCTGCGCGACGTAGTGCGCGAGCATCGCGGCATCCACCTTGGCTTCGTCCCATTTTCCTGCCTTAAGTGCGTTAGTCAGTTTTTCGCTATAGACGCCAATTTGCCAAGGAAGGAGACCATTAGCATCCAACTTTAGTTTGCCAAACTTGGTCACTGCGGACTTGTAGCTGCGCGGCAAGGCCTCGAAAGGGAAGCGCCCGTACTTGTCCAATGCAATGAATTCACTACGGCGTTCGGCGGGATTTTTCGCCGCGGTGTCCAGAGGGTCGGTTACATGCTGCATCAGCGAGCCGCGGCTGGCTTCAAAAAAACCGCGAATGTCTGCGGGTAAAGTATCCACGGCTTTGTTAACGATGAGCCGGTGCGCGTTCCTGCCCCAAGCCCATGAAGGCTGGGGCAGAGACAAACAAGCCATGAGGGCGCCGAATATCAAGCCCACGCGCCAACACTTTTGAAAATGACTTCGCCCCTCCATGCGTGAATCCTCTATGCCTGGCTTGCCTGTCGTAGCGTGCTTCGCTTTCTTCCGTAGTTGTAGTAAATCACAAGTCCGATAGCCATCCAGACAAAGAAGCGAATCCAGTTCATGATGGGCAGGCCGGCCATCAGAAGCACACAGGTCAAAATCGTCAAGATGGGAGCAATGGGGCCGCCGGGAGCACGAAAAGCGCGGTGGCGATCTGGTTCGCGGTAACGGAGAATTAGAACTCCGGCGGCGACCAATGCGAAAGCAAAGAGTGTGCCGATGTTGGAAAGGTCCGCGAAGGTTCCGATGTCCAGAAGACCCGCAGGTATTCCTACAACAAACCCTGCCACCCAAGTGGAGAAATCCGGCGTTTGGTAGCGCGCGTGGACGCGGCTGAAGATTCTGGGAAAAAGGCCGTCGCGCGACATGGCAAACCACACGCGCGCTTGACCAATTTGGAAGACAAGCAACGAGGAGATCATCCCCATGAGAGCGCCAATCAGCACGATTAGCCGTACGCCGGATATATGAAGGCGCTTGAGCGTGTTGACGACGGGCGCTGCATCGTCAATCAGGGTTTCCCAGCGAACTAGGCCGGTGAGCACGACGACCACCGAGACATAAAGAAGCGTGCAGACGATCAGCGTTGCGATGATGCCAATGGGCAAATCGCGCTGAGGGCGGTTGCACTCTTCAGCAGCTGTCGAGACTGAATCGAATCCAATATAGGTGAAGAAAACGATGGAGCCGCCCGTCAAGATTCCGGGCCAGCCATTGGGCGCGAACGGGCGCCAGTTGGCCGGATGAATGAAACGAGAAGCGAAGGTGACGAACACGAGAATCGCGACGATTTTCAGCAGCACCATCACGTTGTTGGTCTCCGCAGACTCACGGATGCCGCGAACCAAAAGAACCGTAAGCAACATCACGATGATGAATGCCGGCCAGTTGAAGCCAAAATGCCATCCGGGCGCGTAGAGCATGTTGCCTTCGAGATCGGACAGGCCGCTGGGGAGATAGGCCGGCGAAATCCATCGCGGATTGGGATGCACGCCAAACCAATCCAGTAAGTTAACGACGTGCTGGGAAAAGCCCACGCTGACGGCCATGTTGCTGACAGCGTATTCCAGAATCAGATCCCATCCGATGATCCAGGCGACGAGTTCGCCCATAGTCGCGTAGGTGTAGGTATAAGCGCTTCCGGCAATCGGAATCATCGCCGCGAGTTCGGCGTAGCACACGGATGCAAAGCCACAGGCGATAGCAACAAGAATGAAAGAAAGGGCGATAGCAGGGCCTGCCCCGGGACGCCCAAAGGAGGCGGAGTGGTGGATTAGATACTCCAACAGCGGGGCATTGAGAATGGAGGAGGCTTGAAATTTCTGGCCGGCAATCGCCGTGCCGACAATAGTAAAGATTCCCGAGCCGATGACCGCGCCGATGCCCAGAGAAGTCAGACTCAGCCATCCAAGGGACTTTTTTAATCGGATTTCAGCGTTTTCAGAATCGGACAAAAGTTGGTCGATGCTCTTACAACGGAAGAGTTGTGAGGCCACCCATCTTCTCCGATCGCGCCCCTGAAGCCGGCGGAGTTGAGTCACCTACTGCTGAATGAGGAATAAAGACGAGCCTCAATTTACCCCGAGACGCTTTGCCGCGCAACGTATGAATGGCTTTTGTGCGAATGGTGCGATGCGCCGGTGAGGACGTTTAAGCCTGCTCCAGTTGCGCGTAGCGCTCGATGAATTTTTTTGTGCCGCGGCCAGGAAAGCTTACAGAAACGCGGCGGTCTTCGTCGTCGCCTTCGACGCCCACGATGGTTCCGATGCCGTAGCTGGGATGGCGCACTCTTCGGCCGAGCATGGGATTCGCATCTCCGCCGCGTTTCGCCGCCGAGCGTCCGAACGAGGGAGAACTTGCGGCGCGCCGGGGCGCGGGCGGCGGTTTCTGAACTCCGCGAACGCGGCGAAGGAATTCCTCCGAAGAATACGAGTATTCCGGGTCCGGTTCGTAGCGACGCGTTTCGCCGATTTCGGCAAGCGAGCCTCGCACCGTCTCCACCAACTCGCTGGGGATTTCGGCAAGGAACCGCGAGGGTAGGGAAGCGCGCAACTGCTGTTCGTTACCGAAAATGCGCCGGTACACGGCGCGGGTGAGGGTCAGGGACTTTCGCGCACGGGTCATTCCCACGTAGACGAGGCGGCGCTCCTCTTCAATCCCTTTATCTTCGTTGATCGAGCGGCTGTGCGGGCAAATGCCTTCTTCCATGCCAGTGAGATAGACATGATCGAACTCGAGGCCCTTTGTACTGTGCAGCGTGATCAAAGTGATTCCGGGCTTGCCCTCATATTGGTCGGCGTCGCTCACGAGCGATGCAGCGTCGAGGAAATCGGTAAAGGTTTCGCCTGCTTCCATGCTCTCGGCCACGGCGCGAGTAAGTTCTTCCAGGTTTTCCATCCTGGCGACATCTTCCGCCGTGTTGCGGTCTTTCAGCATGTCCATGTAGCCGGATTCTTCCAGAACGACATGCAGGAACTCCGCAGGCTCTTTCGTGGAGAGAGCTTCCTGAAGTTTGCGAATGATTTCCTGGAATGCCCGAAGGGGCGCAACGGCGCGGCTGCTGGTTCCAGCGGCCACAGTTTTTTCAATAGCATTCCACAAAGGAATTCCGCCGGTACGCGCGGTTTCGCGTAGCCCGTCTACTGTGGTCTTTCCAATGCCGCGCGGCGGCAGGTTCAGCACCCGCAGCAGGGAAATGTCATCTTCCGGATGCATCGCCAGGCGGACATAGGCCAGCGCGTCTTTCACTTCGGCGCGATGGTAGAAGCTGAATCCGCCCACAAGCTTATAGCGTAGGCCCTGCCTGCGAAAAACTTCTTCGAAAGCGCGTGACTGGGAATTGGTGCGATATTCGACGGCGCAGGTCTGGTCGGAGTCTTCGCTCAGAATGCCTTGCAACTCGCCCGCAACGTACTCGGCTTCCGCCTGCGGATCCCGCCCCTCGAAGTACTTCAGGTTGACTCCCGCGGTTTTCTCTGCTTTCAACGATTTGCCCAGCCGCTGCGGATTGTTGGCGACGACTGCGCCAGCAGCATCCAAAATGTTTTGCGTGGAGCGATAGTTGCGCTCCAGCTTGACAATTTGCGCGGCGGGAAAGTCGCGCGAAAAACTCAGGAGAATGGAAACATCCGCGCCGCGCCAGGCGTAGATGGACTGGTCTTCGTCCCCCACGACGCAGATATTCTGCTTTGGGCCCGTGAGGAGGCGCATGAGTTCGTACTGCACGCGGTTCGTGTCTTGGTATTCGTCTACGTGTATGTATTGAAAGCGCGCCTGCCATTTTTCTCGTGTGGAAGCTGATTCGCGCAACAGGCGCGCGGAACGTAGGAGGAGATCGTCAAAATCGAGAGCCTTGCTTTCCTGCAGCGCTTTTTCGTAGGCGCTGAAAATATCGGCCGTCTGACGTCCTTCCTGGTTGAACGCTTCCGCGCGAAGCTGCTCAGGAGTCCGGCCATGATTCTTCGCGAAACTGATGCGGCTGAGCACATTGCGGGGAGTCACGTCATCGGCGTCAATCTGGAGTTTCGCCATGGCCAGCTTTACGGCCGCGACCTGGTCGTCGTCGTCGTAAATGGCAAAGTCGCGCGGCAAACCGGCGGCAGGCGCTTCGCGCCGCAGGAGACGGGCGCAAAGTGAGTGGAACGTGGAAACCCAAGGTTGCCCCGGTGGGACACCCGCGCGCAAAAGCAAATCCGTGACGCGGTTGCGCATCTCTTCCGCAGCCTTATTGGTGAAGGTCACCGCAAGAATCGATTCGGCGGGCACACCTTTGGCAATCAGGTTGGCCATGCGGTAGGTGATTGCGCGTGTCTTGCCTGTGCCCGCGCCGGCGAGAATCAAAACCGGGCCTTCCTGTATTTCGACAGCCTGGCGCTGCTCCGGGTTCAATTCGTCAAGAAGTTTAAGCATTGGGTCCGTGGCGTTTTGAAAAAGTGGCACACGTCATGGTAGCTGACCGTAATGAAGCGCGCAAACCGGCCCGAGATTCTCTCAGAAGCCGATTACTTTTTATCAGCTGCTTGCTTCACAGGTCTACGCTCCTTGGGTTTCTCCTCGCTGTTCCCCTTACTGGTAGAACCTGTCTCGCTTCCCTGTTCAAGCGTAAGGATTTCTTCCCGCTTGCCAAGATCTGGGCAACCCAATGAAAAGTTCCTCGGAGCGAATCCGCGTGCGCTGATGGTTCCTTGGGCATTTCCGTGCAACTTGAGCAAAAAGAGTGATCTTCCGGCGCTATCCGTTTCTCGTTCACGGAAGGTCGGATCATCGAATTTTATTCTTGCATGTTTGACCCATTTCCCATCGGGACTTTTGACGCGTAAAAGCATTTCGCAATAAGGTGTGGGGGAAGGGACAGTTTCTTGCATGCAGGGACCATAATCATAGTTGACGACCAAGCTGTAAGTCTTTTGCCATGACAACGGAACATCTTCTACCGTGATTTGATTGCAACCTATTTGACCGACGATCACCGTCACAGAGAGGATACCAAGATCGCAGAACAACACGTCCTCAGAGCCAAGGTCTCGCTCCCTTTCAATCGTTCGCCCATTTCTCTCCTTTACGACGACAGGCACCTCAACCTGGTCTTTCGCCGGTGTTACAACGCGACCCTTAAGAGAGCAAGAGTCTTGCGCGGCGACTGGTGTTGTAGAAGCGGCCAAAATGAAAGCAACGGCAAACACTAGTCCTACTATTTTGAACAGTCTTTCCATAAGGCCCCCTGTTCCCTAAGGGTGTTTGGATTCTTTCAGCCATTATAGTGGTCAGCCCCGTGAAGAATCTCAAGGGACGCCCCTGCACCCGATGACTTAGGAGGTCTGAAAGGTTTCTGCAAACGGTTCCGGCGAGAGTCTATCGGCCTCCGGCCTGGCTCAAATCTATCTCGAAGTACAGCAACTCGTGGTTTTTTTCGAGAGCGACGATGTTGGGAACGTACAGTCTGGCGTTACTCAGAAGATCGAACTGGCTTTGCAGATCGAAATACAGCAGTCCTTGCACAGAGCTGTGCGGCGCGACGACACTGGCCTTCACTCCGGCATCGCGCAGCTCCTGCTCCAGTTCCACCCATTTTTTGTCGCGGCCGACTTTGGGACCGCCTAGAGGGATGGGAAACCTGCTCCTGGTCAAGTCTTTCGTCGCGGGCTTCAGGATTACGTCTGCTGCTTGGTCCGAAGACAATGGATTCAGTGCTTGGTGGTCTTCTTCGGAGAGCGTAACGTTCAGCCGAATCCGCTCCAGGCTTACTTTCAGACTGTCATCGGAATCGTTCCGGAAGGTCACTTGCAAGGCAACGATCCCCGCTGCATACGGCGACTTCCTGTGAAATTTTTCTTTGTACTGAGCCGGGTTCGACCACGGCAGCGCCGAAATGGTCAGGCCCTCGTGGGACTCAAGCGCCGACGTTTTGAGGGAAGCCGTTTGTTGCGCGTGGGCTTTGTCTGCGACGCAAGGTAAGACCACAAGAACCAGCAGGAAGAGGGTTAGCTTTCGGGCTGGGGTATAATAAACTTTTCTCATCTTGACGCCTTCGATTCCCAGGGGATACGCAGGGTTGCCCTGCGTTGCGCGCCCGCCTGCTGGCGGGGCGCAGACAAACCGGAGCCACGCATAGTGTATTTCATTTATAGCCTGCTGATGGGCCTCGCAGCTCTTTTGCTCACGCCTTACTGGTTGGTGCTGGGTCTGCGCAATGGCAAGTACCTGTCCAATTTGAAAGAGCGCTTGGGGTTCTCTTTTCCATCGTTGACCAAGCTTCCAGTGACGCGTCCAAGAGCGATCTGGATCCATGCTGTCAGCGTGGGCGAAGTGCTGTCCGGGGTCACTTTGGCGAAGCAACTAAAGGTGGCATACCCGGACCGGCCTCTGATTATCTCTACAACTACGATTACCGGGCAATCGCTGGCTCGCGAGCGCCTGCCTTTTGCCGATGCTGTTATTTACTTTCCGCTCGATTGGAGTTTCTGCGTCAGACGGGCCTTTGACGCTGTGCGGCCCGCACTAGTTCTGGTATTGGAAACCGAAATCTGGCCGAATGTTCTGAGAGAGGCTGGCCATCGCAAAATTCCCATTCTTTTTCTGAGTGGACGCATTTCGGATCGTTCGTTTGAGCGCTACCAGAAGTTCCTGGACATCTTCGGCTTTTTCCTGCGGCCGCTGTTGAAGGACGCCCTCTCTCACGCGAGCGCTTTTCTGATGCAGAGTGAAAAGGATGCAGAGCGGATTGGTGCACTTGGAGCCCCCGCGGACCGCGTCACGGCCAGCGGCAACTTGAAGTATGACTCCGAGCTCCCTTCGCCGACGCCGCTCTCGAATTGGCTGGAAGCCGAGGTCAGGCGCAGTGGTCGCTCGCCAGTCATCGTTGCGGGGAGCGTGGTCGCCACGGAAGAGCCTCTGGCGCTGATCGCCTTTGGAACCCTGCAAGGTGAATACCGCAATGCTTTCCTGGTTCTGGCGCCGAGGAAGCCAGAACAATTTGACGCCGCGGCCGAGTTCATCGATGAATCGCACCGCAAATTCGTCCGGCGCTCAGCATTGCCGGTTCCGGGGCCCACGCAGGCTCCGGGGCGAGCCGACGGCTCTCCTGCGAATTCCTCCATACCTAACGATGTGACAGTTCTTCTTCTCGACAGCATCGGTGAACTGGCCTCGCTGTATCGTTTGGCGGACGGCGCGTTTGTGGGCGGCTCGCTTGTGCCCTCGGGTGGCCATAACATTTTGGAACCAGCGGCGTTCGGCAAGGTTCCGGTTTTTGGGCCTTCGATGGAGAATTTTGCGGAAATCGCTTCGCGCTTTGTTTCTGTTGGCGCGGCGATTCAGGTGGAAAGCCCGGAAGACGTTGGAGTCGCATGGATTGAACTGTTTCGCAATCCCGAGCGAATGAAAGAAATGAGCGAGAAGGCACGGAATCTTGTTGAAAGCAGCCGCGGCGCTACCGCGCGCGCGCTTTCTGAAATTTCAAGACATCTGAGCTATACAGCTCATCCCGAGCCGATTGGCCAAACCGCAACTGGGGCCTCATGATCCTTCCTCGCCCAGTGCAGATCTTGCTTTACCCACTTTCCATTCTTTACGGTAGAGCAGTGCAAATTCGCACGCGCCTTTATGAGAAGGGATGGCTGAAAGCGAAACGATTGAAAGGAATAGTGATCAGCGTAGGCAACCTGACCGTTGGCGGGACAGGGAAAACACCAATGGTTCTTTGGCTTGCCGAGAAGTTCCTTGCGGAAGGGAAGAATGTGGCGATTCTGAGCCGTGGTTATCGCGGGTCCGGGGGCACCAGCGATGAAATTGAACTTTTGAAGCACCGCCTTGGCAATCGAGTCCTCTTTGCCGTGGGGAAAGACAGGTATCGAGTTGGCAGCTCACTGGGATCGAAGAAGCCGATTGACATTTTTGTCTTAGATGATGGCTTTCAGCATTTGCAACTCATCCGAGATTTGAACATTCTCATGTTGGACGGGTCCGTAAGACTAAAGGATGAATGGCTGCTTCCCGCAGGGGTTTTGCGCGAGCCCATCTCCGCCTGCCGTCGGGCAAATATCCTCGTTGTTACTCGAAAGACAGAGCGTCCCGACGTAGAGGCTGGGGACTCTCACAAATTCTCGATTTTTTATGCGCAGACGCGCCTGCGTGGGTTCAGGCTTGCTGGTAATCAAGAAACTCCGAGCTACCTGAGCGAAATAGGCCCGGGTCCTTTTTTTGGTTTTTGCGGCATCGGAAACCCCGTAGCCTTCTGGAATGACTTGAAACGCTGGCACGCTCCGCTAGCCGGAACAAAGGAATTCCGGGATCATCACCGGTATTCCAAAAGCGACGTGCGACAGCTGGAACAAGCAGCGAAACAGGCTGGGGCAAAAGGGTTTATCACGACTGAAAAAGACGAGCAGAATTTGAAGGAAAGGCTTTCTTTCAGCAGCCCGGTGTACGTTGCCGTGATCGATTTTATCCTATCGTCGGAGAGCGAATTTCTAGCTGCTCTGGACCGCATCCTGGCCGCTCGAGAGGGTGCCGCAGCATGAGGTTGCTCATCCGAGCGCCGAATTGGGTGGGCGACGCCGTTATGGCGTTGCCGGCGCTGCGGGCAGTTCGTACCCGCTTTCAGGAAGCTGAAATCGCCATTCTGGCGCGGCCCTATCTTGCCGATATCTACCGCGATCAGCGGATTTGCAATCAGCTCATAGCCTACGATTCCAATGGAAAACACGCGGGGATTGTTGGCCGCGAGCGCTTGGCCGCGGAATTGCGCGGTTTGGCATTCGACGCGGCTCTTTTGCTGCAAAACGCTTTTGACGCCGCCTGGGTTGCTTGGCGCGCAGGGATTCCAGAGCGAATTGGCTATGCCCGTGACGGTCGCAGCTTACTTCTTACTAAATCTATTCCTGTTCCTAAGGCAGGCGAAATTCCGCCGCACGAAAAGTTTTATTACTTAGAGCTATTGCGCCGCGCCGGATGGATCGATTCACTCACGGATGAATCTTTCATCGCACTGAACGTTCCTGAAGAGAAAGGCCGCTGGGCGGCCGATTTTCTTGTTCAATCTGGTGCGCGGCCCGATTCTCTGCGAATCGCCATTGGTGCCGGGGCTTCCTACGGTTCGGCAAAATGCTGGCCGCCTTCCCGATTTGCCGAGCTAACGAATCGCCTGCAATCACAAACCGATGCCGACGTCATTCTCTTTGGGACCGCTGCGGAAGCAGCCGTCACGCGGGCTATCTCTTCGGGGCTGGGCCGGCCTCCGATCGATTTGACAGAGAAAACAGCGATCGCGGATTTGCCCGCGCTGCTCTCCCAATGCCATGTTTTTATCGGCAACGATTCTGGGGCCATGCACGTGGCCGCAGCCGCGGGCTTGCCCGTGGTTGCGGTGTTTGGCCCGACTGACCCGTTTGGCACTGCTCCGGTGACGCCGCGCTGCACCATCGTTCAGCAAAAACCGTATTGCAGCCCATGTTTTCTTCGCCACTGCCCATCAGACCATCGTTGCATGCGCGCCATCACGCCGGATATGGTGGAAGCCGCTGCAAGACCTTGGGTTGAGGCAGTCGAGGCGCAGCATGATTTGAGGCAAGCAAGATGAAGCGCCCAGCCGCCAAGAGATTGGACTCACCCTCCGTGGATCTCCGCGACCTCGCCGAGTGCGTGGAGAAATTCCCGGGTAAGACGATCGTGCTCTTTGGTGATTTCGTTGCCGACGAATTTCGCTATGGCGACATTTCTCGCGTCTCGCGCGAAGCTCCGGTCCTAATCTTGAAGCACCGCGAAACGCAGGTGGTTCCAGGTGGAGGCGCGAACGCGGCGAACAGTCTTGTTTCCCTTGGCGCAAAAGTATTGCCGGTAACCGTCGTCGGCGACGATGCCGCGGGAGACGCCCTTCTCGAGTATTTCCGTGAGAAGAGAGTGAACTTGAGCGGCATCTTTCGTGTGAAGGGCCGGGCCACGCCCACGAAAACGCGCTTTCTCGCAGGCTGGGCTCACACCGTCGCGCAGCAGGTCCTCCGCTACGACTACGAACCGCAAACGCCGCTTCTGGATGTGACTCGTAAGAAGATTCAACGGAAACTTTCCGCCAGTCTGCGCAAGGCGGACGCTCTTGCCATTTCCGATTATGGATTTGGAGTCGCCACGCCAGAACTCGTTCGCCAAGTTACCGGCAAGCTTCGCAAGTCGTTGCCCATCACCCTCGACGCGCGATATCAATTGCATAGCTACGCAAAATCCGGCATTACTTCTGCTTCGCCAAACGAGGCCGAGCTGGAAGCTGAACATCACACAACGATCGGGTCCGACGCCGCGGAACTCGCGCGCGCCGGACGTGCGACGCTCGTCGCCATGAAATTGGATGCGCTCCTGGTAACACGTGGACGGCACGGCGCAGCTCTTTTTGAATCGGGCGACCGCCTCACGCATATTTCCGTTCACGGCTCCGACCAGGCCGTGGATGTGACGGGCGCCGGAGACACCGTTCTTGCGGCCTACACTTTGGCGCTTGCCTGCGGAGCTTCGCCTCTGGTAGCTGCGCAGATCGCGAACATCGCTGGAGGTTTGGTGGTCATGAAGCGCGGCACAGCCACCGTTTCACGCCAGGAGCTGCTAGATGCCATCCGCGGTGAAATCTCCGGCACCGCTTCCTGAGCTATGCGCGAAGCCGCCAGCAAGATCGTTCCGCGCGACGCGCTGCAGAGTAGCCTCGCAGAGCACAAGCGTCGCGGCCAAAGGATCGTCTTCGCGAACGGCTGCTTCGACACGCTTCACGTCGGCCACGTCCGTTATCTCGAAGGCGCGAGAGCGGAAGGCGACATTCTCGTCGTGGGTGTCAACGATGATTCCAGCGTCCGCAACGTCAAGGGTTCTGGCCGCCCTGTCTTGGACGAAAATGCTCGAGCTCTGCTGGTCGGTGCGTTGCGGTGCGTTGATTACGTCGTGCTCTTTTCCGAACCCAATGTGGAAGCCCTTCTCGAGGAATTGCGGCCTGACGTTCATGCGAAAGGAACCGATTACACGGCGGAAACCGTCCCAGAGCGCTCGACGGCGGCGCGACTGGGCATTCGCGTGGCAATAGTGGGAG
>Ga0126383_10002417_pt1 | contig 12044 bp, 8 predicted proteins | sample PanSoiMetPlot_35_FD_96882 | JGI IMG/M metagenome (GOLD analysis project Ga0126383, IMG submission 96882) | Tropical forest soil microbial communities from Panama - MetaG Plot_35 | ecosystem: Environmental > Terrestrial > Soil > Tropical forest > Bulk soil | place: Panama | collected 2016-02-17
GACATGGTTGAAGGGGCATTTGGCTTCGGTTGACATCTGTTTTCTCCTTTCGTGACCTGAATTGTTGAATAGCGCTATGTTTACGAGTACTCGCTCTTTTTGAGCGCCCATCTAGCTAACTACGAATTATACCGACACCAAAACTTTCCGAATACAGAAACAACTTTCCATTATCAGAAACAACTATCCGCAGTTGGAAAGTTCCGTCTTTCCATCTGCGGAAACTTTTGATTGGCGGCTCATTCACAAGGATGCGTAAAAATAAGCAATGATCTTAGCGCAGAATGAACTTCAGCCCCAAGAGGAAATCGATGAAAATGGCAATTGTGGCATGATCGCCATCAGATGAGGCTCAGGCTCAATACCAGTGAGTAAAACGACGCGCGGAGCGCGAACGATATAGAACCCCACTTCATACCAGTTGGCGAGAAACACGCCCCGACACAAAAAAATTTTGGGCGGGCGGTAATATGGCGCCAAATTCAGCGACTTCCTCTGGAGAGATTCAGAATTGGTATTTGGCATTCGTCATTGCCCAGGAAATCGCCCTTCGTTCCCCGGGCATTGCCTGACCGAACCACTGGCAATGACGAATGCCAAATACCAATTCAAGGTCTGTTCACAACAGCCCCCGCTCTTTCACTTCCAGATATTTGTTGACCAGTTCCAGCGACAACTGTCCCGCAGGCACGTCCAGCGCCAGCCCGCCCAGTTCGGTGATCCTCGCCAGCGCCTCCTCGCGCTGTTGCAACAATTCTTCGGCCACGCTCTGCTGATAAACATCGGTGATTTTGCGCGGCTCTTCAGCCACCAGCGCGCGCAGATCCTTGTCGCCGATGGTCACGATCAGCGGCAGGTGGCGGGGAAGGAGCGTCGCCGTATAAGCCAGCAATTCGGCGGAAGCGTCGCGGTCAATCAGATCGGTCAGGATCACGACCAGCGAGCGGCGCTTACAATTTTGTGACAGGTACTGGAACGCTCGGGCGTACGACGGTTCGATCATCTGGGCCTTGATGTTGTACAACGCCTCAGTCATCGCCGCGAGCTGCGCCTGCCCTCGCTGCGGCGGCAGATAGGCGGTGACTTGACGGTTGAAGACCAGCAGGCCGATGTTGTCGCCGCCGCGCGTCGCGACATATCCGATGGATAGCGCGGCGTTGATCGCGTGGTCGAGTTTTGAAAGGTGTTCGATGCGCGAGGTCATGAGGCGCCCGGCGTCAATCATGACGACGATGCTCTGGTTGCGCTCGATCTGGTACTGCCTGGTGATCAGCCGCCCGCGCCGCGCCGTGGCCGTCCACGAAATATGCCGCATCTCATCGCCCCGGACGTAATCGCGCAGGCTCTCGAATTCACGCCCCTGCCCGCGAATGCGCGTCTTTCTCATTCCGAGGAGCATCTGGCGGTTGCGCCGCGCCGACAACTCGTGCCTCCGCGCCTCGTTAATGTTCGGATAGACTTTGACGCTTTCCGCCGCCTTGATTCGATCCTGTTTAACGACCAGTTCCCATGGGCCGATGCGGCGCGTGACGATGTCCCCGAACCCATAATCGCCTCGCGACGCCGCGTAGAGCTTGTAACCGACCGTCGCCTGGCGCTCGGGCGTCCCGCGCCTCCTCGGCGTGGCGACGAGCAGCCGCTCGCCGCGCAGTTCCAGACCGGGCGGATATTCGTCTTTGATCGTCAAGCTGAACCGGCGCGGAAGGCGATGGCTGATTGTGATCTGAACCTCGTTCTCGGCGCCGATCATAAACCGGCGCGGCATGTGGCGGGCTATTTCGATCTGCGAGATATTTTCCGTGCGGCGGTAATCAACGTAGGCGATGAACAGCAGGATCAGATCGTAAGCGATCAAACCCCATTTGATAGCCGGCGCGCCCCAGGCGAAGATCAGCGGCAGAACGCCGAGCGCGAAAAGAATGAAGAATCGACGAGTGAAGATCATCGTTTGATACGGCTACCATCTTACGCTCAGCGCGGCACTTCGACCGAGGTCACGATCTCGTCGAGAATCGAATCGGGCGTGACGCCTTCGATCTCGGCTTCGGAGCGCAGCAGGATGCGGTGGCGCAGCGCCGGGTGAGCGATGTCGCGCGCGTCGTCCGGCGTCACGAAATCGCGTCCGCGCATCGCGGCCAGGGCCTTGCTCGCCAGGAGCATCGCCACCGACGCGCGCGGGCTTGCGCCCCAGAGCAGGCTCGGATGTTCGCGTGTGCGCCGCACCAGGTTCAACAGGTAAGACTGCACGCCGGGTTCGACCTTCGTGTCGCGCACCATCGCGCGGCATCGCGTGATGACCGTCGAGTCGTTGATCACGCTGAAATTCACGGATTCGAGCTTGCGCGCGTTGAAACCCGCCTGCCAACGGCTTACGACCTGCAGCTCTTCGTCGTAGCTGGGATATGAGATCAGAATTTTGAACAGGAAACGGTCGAGCTGCGCTTCGGGCAGCGGATAAGTGCCTTCGTATTCGATCGGGTTTTCGGTGGCCAGCACCAGAAACAGCGGCGACAGGTGATGGCTTTCTCCGTCGATCGTCACCTGACGCTCCTCCATCGCTTCGAGCAGCGCGGCCTGCGTCTTCGGCGGCGTGCGGTTGATCTCGTCGGCGAGCAGAATGTCAGTGAAGACGGGCCCGTGGCGCAAAATGAATTGCGACGTGGAGATGTTGAAAACATTGGTTCCGGTGATGTCCGATGGCATCAGGTCGGGCGTGAATTGAATGCGGTTGAAACCCGCGCCGATGATCCGCGCGATGGTTTTGACTATCAGTGTCTTGGCCGTTCCGGGCACGCCCTCGACCAGCGCGTGCCCCTCGGCGAACAGGCAAATCAGGATTTGGTCAATGACCGCGTCTTGACCGACAATGACTTTCTGCGTTTCACGGCGAATGTGCGTTGCAACCTGGCTGACATAATCGGTCATGCGATTTTGGTGGCTGGTTTTCCTTTCTGTGATTTAAGAATACCTTTTGCGACGCGCAAATATACCGGAGAGAGCGGCGCGCAGGCAATCAGCTCAATTGGCGCCAAACCATACTTCTCACGGTGCGCCTGAGCTATAATCAAGCCTCCCGTTGTTTAATTTGAGATTTGAAATTTGAAAATACAATATGCCAAATCTGATCATCGGCTCGCGCGGCAGCAGGCTCGCGCTCTGGCAATCCAACTGGGTGAAGGACCGGCTCGAAGAGACCTATTCCGGTCTGGTCATCAACATCGAAATCATCAAGACCACCGGCGATAAACTGACCGAAGCTTCGCTGGCGCAGATCGGCGGCAAAGGTGTCTTTACCAAAGAGATCGAAGAGGCGTTGCTCGACTATCGAATCGATCTGGCTGTTCATAGCCTGAAAGATTTGCCGACCACGCTGCCTCCGGGGCTGCACATCGCGGCGATCACCGAACGCGAAGACGTCCGCGACGCGCTGATCGTTCGGGAGGGTTTGCGCGCATCCGTCAAATCGCTCGAGGAATTACCGGAAGGCGCGCGCGTCGGCACGAGCAGCCTGCGGCGCGGTTCCCAACTGCGATATGCGCGCCCCGACCTGCGGATCATCGAGTTGCGCGGCAATGTCGAAACCCGTTTGCGTAAACTCGACGAAGGGGATTACGACGCGATCGTCCTGGCTTCCGCCGGATTGAATCGCCTCGGGTTCGACTACCGCGTCACCGCGTATCTTTCCACTTCGGAGATGCTGCCCGCCGTGGGACAGGGCGCGCTCGGCATCGAGGCGCGGGTAGACGATCATCGCGCGAACCTGCTGCTGGAGGTTATGAATCACCAGCCTACGCGCTACGCCGCTGAAGCCGAACGCGCGGTCTTGCGAAGCCTGGGCGGCGGTTGCGCGGTTCCGATAGCTGCTTTCGGCCACATCAAAAAAAACAGGATAAGTCAGAAGTTGGTCGTGGACGCGCTCGTGGCCGATGTTGAAGGCCGGCGCCTGATCCGCCACCAGATCGGCGGCCCGGTTCAGCAGGCCGAAGAACTGGGGGCGAAACTCGCCGAGATGTTGATCGATGCGGGCGCGCGCGAATTGCTTCCCAGAATCGGCTCTCAGACGCCTCTCGCCGTTCAAACGGCCAACGGCGCCGCTGATGTTGAGATACTAGCGGAATCGTTAGCGCAGGCTCCAATCGCGGCCCCGCCTGAAGGCGGAACTACAAATTATTCCGCGGAATCGTTCGCGTCAATCGCGACGACGCCTGAAGGCGGAACTACAAACTATTCCGCGGAATCGTTTGCAATAATCGCGGCGGCGCCTGAAGGCGGGACTCCGAGCTATATCGCGGAATCATTAGCTCCGATCGCGGCGGCGCCTGAAGGCGGGGTTCCGAACGAATTTGCCGATATGGAGGCGGGCGTGGGATCGTTAGCGCAAGCTCCAACTGCGACGCCGCTTGAGGGCGGAGATCCAGGCCATCTTGCGGCGGCGCCTGAAGGCTGGGCTCCGAGCGAACATGTGGCGGCGCCTGAAGTCTGGACCCCGAACTATCTTGTGGCGCCGCCTGCAGGCGGAACTCCAAACGTTTTTGGCGCCGCGGAGGCGAGTGTGGGATCGTTGGCGCAAACTCCAATCGCAACGGCGCCTGAAGTCGGAACTCCAATCGAAATTGTGGCGGCGCCCGAAGGCGAAGCGATAATCGAAATTGTGGCGGCGCCTGAATTCGGGGCTCCAATCGAACTTGAGCCGTCCCTCCTGGAAATCGAGGTTCCAACCGCTCTCCCGGCGCTGACTGAAGCCGAGACCAGGAACAGTCTTTCAGTTTCGACCTCGCTGCCCGAAAACGAGATCAGAGCCAACGCTGCCAGAGCTGAAAAAGGCGAAGCGCGACTCCCACTGACCGGACGCCGCGTCATTGTCACGCGAGCCGTCAAACAAAGCGGCGAGATGACTCGCGCGTTGGAAGCGGTTGGCGCCGAAGTCATCCTGTGCCCGACGATTGAAATTAGGGAGCCATCGGATTGGGCGCAACTCGACTGGGCGCTGATCCATTTAAGCTGGTACGACTGGTTGGCCTTCACCAGCGCGAACGGCGTCGAATATTTTCTGCGGCGACTGGATGCGCTCGGGCACGGCCGCGCCGAGTTGATTTCGCACAGGGTATGCGCGGTTGGAAGTAAGACGGCTGACAAATTGAAGAGCGAGAACATCACAGTTGATCTGATGCCGGAGCGTTTCACAGCCGAGGCCGTGGTCGAGGAGTTCATTAAACGTTTCGGGGTCCGTCATCGATTGCGCGGTTCGCGAATGCTGTTGCCGGCTTCGCGCACCACACGTGACGTGATTCGCCCAGCGCTGGAAAAGATCGGGGTTTATGTCGAAGTCGTCGAGGCCTATCAAACCGTGACGCCGGCGACCAACGGCGCGGCGGTGGCCAGGCTCTTCCGCGGCGCCGAGGCCGATTACATCATCTTCACCAGCCCTTCGACGGTGGCCAACCTCGCGACCATTCTGGAAACGGATCATCTGGCGCCCCAGTTGGCCAGCGCGCGCGTGGCCTGTATCGGCCCGGTCACCGCCGAAGCCGCGCGCTTGCACGGCCTGACGGTTCACATCCAGCCCGAAGAGCACACCGGGCAGGCGATTGTGACGGCGATTGTCGCTGATAGTTTTGGGAGATACCCCGCCGCCGTCTCATAAGAGGTCAGGCGAAAATTTTGCGGTAAATTCAATTTCCATATTCCATATGCGATATTCCATATTCCATATGTCATGTCGCATATGACATATGGAATATGGAATATGGAATATCGCATATGGAAAGCGAACCCACTCACGCGCGGCGCGCTCTGCTCGGTCTTGTTTTCGCGCTGACCGTCATCACTTATCTCGACCGCTTGTGCATTTCTTCGGCGATGCCGCGGGTCGCCGACGAATTCAAGCTCACGCCGGATCAGAAAGGCTGGGTTTTCAGCGCGTTCACGTTCGCATACGCGGCGTTCGAAATTCCGAGTGGATGGCTTGGAGACCGGTTCGGCGCGCGATTGGCTTTGACGCGGGTCGTGTTGTGGTGGTCGGCGTTCACGGCCTTGACCGGTGCGGCCTCCGGCTTCAGGTCGCTGCTCGTCATCCGGTTTCTTTTCGGCGCGGGCGAAGCGGGCGCTTTCCCGAACATCGCGCGGGCAGTCTCGCGCTGGTTCCCGCAACGCGAGCAGGGGCGCGCGATGAGCGTCTCATTCGTAGGTTTGGCCACCGGTTCGGCGATGACCTCGCCGATTGTTATGACGCTCCTGCAACTGCAAAGCTGGCGATGGGTCTTTGTCGAATGCGGGATCATTGGCGCGTTGTGGTGTGTGGCGTGGCGCCGTTGGTTCCGCGACCTTCCTGAAGAGCATCCGGCGGTCAACGAGGCGGAGATGAAGTTGATTCGGGGCGATCGAGACGATCAGGCGCTGGAGCAATCGCATCGCATTCCCTGGAAGATGTTTTTTACCAGCCCCAACCTGGCTTTCATCTGCCTGATGTATTTCGCATATGGATACGGCTTATATTTTTACATCACCTGGTTGCCTACTTACCTGCTCGAAGCCCGCAGGTTTTCGGTCAGTTCGACGAAATGGCTGGCCGCGGCCCCGTGGATCGTGAGCGCGGTGGCGTTTTGTATAGGCGGTTGGACGACCGACTGGCTGGCGAGGCGCACGGGCAACCTGAAGCTGGCGCGATGCGGGATCGGTGTTTTCGGCTACGCCGCAAGCGCCGTCACGCTCTTCGCGGTCGCGCGGGTTGAAGGCAATCTCAGGGCGGCGCTGCTGCTGGCGCTGGCGTTGGGATTTCAAACGATCACGACCAGCGCCGCGTGGTCCGTCTGCCTGGATGTCGGCAGAAAATACGCCGGGATCGTAACCGGATGCATGAACACCGTCGGGAACGTCGGCGGGGCGATTGGGCCTCTGGTCACAGGCTACGCGGTAAAAAATTTGGGATCGTGGACAATCCCGTTTTACGTGATGGCCGCCTTGTTTGTTTTCGGCGCGGCCATGTGGCTGCTACTTGATCCGCGAGAGTCCGTGCTCCTGAAAACGCATGACAACACAACAACTATCTGAATGAGGAGGACGAATGCTAAAGATGCTCTCTCTCTCTTACTTTGCGATGATGTGCCTGCTGGTCGCCGTCAGCTCAATCGTTGTTGAAGCGGGCGTCCGGGTGGTGATCTACGACAACCGAACGACCGAAGTCGCGCCGCCGCCAGAGACCCCATCCACCGATGATTTGTGGGTGACCCTGGAGGATTTAAAGCGCGCGACGGGATACGTGATCAAGCCGCAAGGCGTCTGCCGCGACGAACTCTGTTTCCCGATTCCTAGCGGGCGCCGCTCGGCTTTTCTCTCCAAAAAGGGATCAATCACGTGGTTCAACCTGAGCGAATTCGCGCGGCTCTTGCGCCAGCCGGTCGCTCACGAGGCCGAAGCCTCCGTCTGGTATTTCGGCCCTCGACCCGATGAGCAGAACGGATTCATCAGCTCGCTCGCCGCGCCGGATTTCAAGCTGCCCGACATGAACGGCAAGCCGCATTCGCTTTCGGATTTTCGCGGCAAGAAAGTTTTACTGCTGACCTGGGCCTCGTGGTGAGGCTGCCGCTTAGATCTGCCAGGGTGGCAGAAGCTTTACAGCGAGCTGAAAGACAAAAATTTCGAGATCGTCTCCGTGGCCCAGGACACCGGCGGAGTCAAAGACGCGGGCAAATGGATCGAGGCCGCCAAGCCCGAATACACCGTCCTGATTGACACTCAGCATCTGGTCACGCGCCTCTACGACATGGTCAACGTGCCGACCGCCGTTTGGGTCAATGAACAAGGACGCATCGTGCGCCCCAACGAAGTCGCTTACGTGGACAACCGCTACAAGGGAATGCACGGGATCGAAGCCTCGGAGTATCTCGACGCCCTTCGCGATTGGGCGGCGAATGGCGAGCGTAGTGTCTTCGCTCTGAGCGAGAAGGAATTGAAAGAACGTCTCGCGCCGCAAAATCCCGATTGGGCGCTGGCGGCGGCTGAGTTCGCTTTAGCCGAATATCTCTACCGCAATGGACAGAGCGCGGCTTCAATCCGGCATTACAAAGAGGCGCAGCGGCTCAACCCCGAAAGCTGGAATTACAAACGCCAGGCCTGGGCGCTCTCGGACGCCGACCGCGATTACGGGACGAGCTTTATGAAAGAGGTGCAGAAGCTGAACGGCAAGCCTTATTACAAGCCGCGCCGTTTGCCGGAAATGAAGAAGCCGAAGTGAAAGGTTCAATATTTGGTAGACCATATGTGAACATATCTGCTATTTTCCTTTCCTACATTTTTCTGTTAAAAATCAGTCCAACAGGAAGATGTAGGACAGGAAAATGTCAACTGAATGAGTCCGACAAACTACACTCCCCCGCCCAAAGGCCCGGCCGACATGTATCACACGTAGAGGAGTTCTCCTATGAAACGGATCGCTATAATCCTGATTTTCACCCTGGTTAGCGTCCCACCCGTCATCGGGTCAGAGAATGACGCGATCGCCATCTCGCGAAACATACGGCAGCGCCATATCCCTCACGGCACGATCCTCGATCCCGTCTTCAAGGCCGTTGACAGCGATGAGATTGATTACTATTCGCGCGGCGGCGATTCCGCAATCTGGACCGGACACTATCTCGCCGCCGAGGCCTTCCGCTACCGCGTCACATTTTCGCCAGAAGCGTTGGAGAATGTGCGGACCGCGTTGGCCGGCATACGGATGCTCGTCGATGTCACAGGCTACAACCTGCTCGCTCGCTGCCTGATCCCGACGAACTCTCCGTTCGCCGGCAAGATCATTGAAGAAGAGAAGGGGAATGGCGTGTTCAGGGGCGTGTTGAACGGCCAGGAATATTACTGGATCGGCAATACTTCGCGCGATCAATACTCAGGCGTCTTTTTCGGCCTGGGCGTGGCTTACGACATGGTCGAGGACGCGCAGACGCGCGCGGAGATCGGCGCCCTGGTTACACGGCTGCTCGATTTCCTGGTCGCGAACAACTGGTTCGTGTTCATGCCCGACGGCTCGATCAGCACGATCTTTACGGGACGCCCGGACCAGCGCTTGAGTTTTCTGCAGGTGGGCCGCCGCGTCAACCCCAGCCGCTTCGACGCCCAATATACCGATCATCGCCTACAGTACTCCGAAGGAGTAATCATTCCCATTTCTATCGATGTGCTTGACGATCACAATTCGTATTTCAAATTCAACCTCGACACGATCAATCTCTACAACTTGATCCGGCTGGAGAGCGATTCGTTCTATCGGGATGAATATCTGGCCGCTTATGACGTCTTGCGGCGAACAACAGACGATCACGGCAACGCGCATTTCAACATGATTGACTGCGCGCTGAAAGGACAAAACGGCGTCCGCGACGCCCAGACGCGCGAGTTGTTAGACCAATGGCTACTGCGACTCCCACGACGCGATACCTTCCTGGATTGGCGCAACGACCCGCGCTATCCGGCCTGCGGGGAAAACAGGGCTTGCCAGCCCCTTCCCGTGGTGGATCGCATCCGCACCGACTTCCTCTGGCAGCGTAGCCCATTTTTGCTCTTCGGCGGTGGAACGGGGAAAATTGAAACGGCGGGCATTGATTACATCCTGCCCTACTGGATGGCCAGATATTACGGCGTTATAAGTGAGGGATTGAAGATCCCGCGCAGGCCGCCCGGGCGTCCGAGAAAATCCCCGTCCAGGACTCCGTGATCAATTGGAAAGACTTCCAGCCCGCTCCTAACCTGCCATATAATGCGCCCATCGATCACAAAAGGGGCGCAAGAGAGGCTGCGTAAATCTGAGGCCTGATTCAATCTTTCACAGAACCATTGCCCGGGCTACAGCAATCGAAAATGACAGCTCAGGGTCAACCGCCTTTCACGATTCTCGCATTGGCTTTGTTGGGACGAAACGCTCGCTCTTAAGCTAGAGGCAAGTAATCAACCCGACTTGCTAGTTATCCAAGGTGCGCCTTGAAGTGGCGCCCCTTGAATAGCTAGCAGGCAAAAGTAAAAGGGGATTCCATGAACAAGTATCTCTTGGGCGTTATTGTCCTGGGCTCGGCGCTGCTGTTGTCCGCGCCGGCGCCTGCGCTTGGCCAGGCAGTATATGGAAGCATTTCAGGAAACGTAGTGGATTCCAACGGCGCCGCGGTCTCGCGGGCCAAGGTCACGATTACCGACACTGGAAAAGGCGTCAATTATGTCACCTCAACGAACGAATCGGGCAATTACAGCCAGACGCACCTGATCGTGGGCGTCTACGAGGTTCGCGTCGAGGTGGCCGGTTTTACCACTTACGTGCAACGAAATGTGGGTGTCGAGGTTGACGCGACAACGCAAATTGACGTCCGACTGACTGTCGGTAACGTAGGTGAAGTCGTCAACGTAACCGCGGAAGCGCCCTTGCTCAAAACGGAGCGGGCCGACGTTTCCGATACCATCACGCAGAAAGCCGTGCAGGAGCTGCCGGTCTTCGGGCGCGATCTGAATCGGCTCTACTTCCTGGTCCCGGGGATCCAGGCGAGCGGCACCACCGCCGCCAGCGAGCAGCCGCATGCCCTCTTCCGGCCCAACATCGGCGGCCAGTATTGGGGCGGCATCTCGTTTCTACTGGACGGGACGGACAATCGCGAGTCCGTTCTGGGCGAGCCCATCATCACGCCCAACCTCGACTCGCTTTCGGAATTGAGATCACCACCACCGCCTACGACGCCGAGTTCGGACAGGCGAGCCAGGCTCTCATCTCCGCTCAGACGAAGTCGGGCAGCAACCAGTATCACGGCAGCGCGTTCGAGTTCCGGCGCAGCGGCGCCTGGGCCGCCCGCGATCCGTTCGCGCAGGCGCGGCCATTGAGGGGTACCACAGACAAATTCATCCCGCCCACGCTCTGGAATCAGTTCGGCGGCGCGCTCGGCGCGCCGATTCAGAAAGACAAGACCTTCATTTTCGGAGACTATCAGGGCCAGCGGCAAAAGAACGGCGGCTCCCTGACGACGCGCGTGCCCACGGCGGCGGAACGGGCGGGCGATTTGAGCGGACTGAACACGCCCATCTTCAACCCCTGTATCGACGCGAACTGCAACGTAGCCCCGGCCCAGCGCCAGCAATTCACCGGCGGCGTCATTCCGGCGGCGCTGCTGTCGCCGCAGGCGCTGAAACTGTTGCAGAACATCCCGCTGCCCAACATTCCTGGCGCGACCGGCGCGGCTCCCAACTACAGCGCCTCCGGGTTTGGCATTCTCAACAGCGACTCCTTCAACGTGCGGGTGGACCGGTATCAAAGCGAGAAGCTGCACATGTTCGGGCGCTACAGCTTTATGCGCTACGACCTGAGCGCGCCCGGCGCTTTCGGCTTCCTGGCCGGCGGCCCGTCTTTCAGCGCCTTCTCCGGCGCGTCCTCGCTTCGCAATCAGAGTGTGACGGCGGCGGCCGATTACGTGATCCGTCCAAACTGGCTGACCGACTTCCGCTTCGGCTTCTTCCGCTATCGGGTCTTCGTCAATCCGAACGGGCTGGGGACTTCACCCGCCAAAGATGCCGGCATTCCGGGCTTGAATGTTGACAATTTCTATACTTCCGGCATGCCTGCCTTCACCTTGAACGGCACGGGGGGCTTTTCGTTCGGGTACTCGCTGGGCGTCAACGCGTGCAATTGTCCGCTAAACGAGCAGGAGAACGAATTCCAATGGGTCGGTAACGTCACTCACACCTTCGGGAATCATTCCTTCAAGTTCGGCGGCGATCTACGATACGCGCAGAATTTGCGCGTGCCGAGCGATTCGCACCGTTCGGGCCAGTTGACCTTTGACGCGGTCACGACTTCGGGACCCACTGGCGGTGGTCTCGGGCTAGCCTCATTCCTGCTGGGTCAGGTGCAGACCTTCACCCGCTACGTCAGCAATTCGACCGATGCTGCCGAAAGGCAGAAGCGCCTCTTCTCCTACGCGCAGGACACCTGGCGCATCACGCCGAAGCTGACGGTCAACTACGGCCTGCGTCACGAGATTTACTTCCCGCAGTCCGTCACCGGCAAAGACCAGGGC
>Ga0126383_10002418_pt1 | contig 12041 bp, 10 predicted proteins | sample PanSoiMetPlot_35_FD_96882 | JGI IMG/M metagenome (GOLD analysis project Ga0126383, IMG submission 96882) | Tropical forest soil microbial communities from Panama - MetaG Plot_35 | ecosystem: Environmental > Terrestrial > Soil > Tropical forest > Bulk soil | place: Panama | collected 2016-02-17
CGCTGCCAAAAGCAGCACGACAACTCCCGTCAAAAACATCCAGCGCCGGCGGGAATCCTGAATGAGCGGGTTCATCATCTTGCGGTACAGCCGCGTCGTCCAACCTTCAGCTTCGTGGTGCGAAGAACCGCTCCCATCCGCGTACTTGCGAAGCAATCTCAGTGCAGCCCACGGAGAAACCACGAATGCCACGATCAGCGAGAACAACATTGCGGCCGACGCCCCGACGGGTATGGGACGCATGTATGGCCCCATGAGCCCGCGCACAAAGGCCATAGGGAGGATGGCACCGATTACGGCAAACGTTGCGAGAATGGTGGGATTGCCAACTTCATCCACAGCCTCCACCGCGACTTCTGCAAGGGAACGACCGTGGTTCTCCGGAAGCCGAAAATGACGCACAATGTTTTCGACCACAACGATGGCGTCGTCCACAAGAATGCCTATGGAAAAGATCAGGGCAAACAGTGTGACGCGATTCAGCGTGTAGCCGTATAAATAGAAGACGGCCAGGGTAAGCGCCAGCGTCACAGGCACGGCCAACAGCACAACTCCCGACTCCCGCCATCCGAGGGCTAGCGCGATGAGCAGAGTCACCGAAAGAGTTGCGATGAACAGATGCTTCAGCAGTTCGTCGGACTTATCTTTGGCGGTCTCGCCGTAGTTCCGGGTGACGGTAACGTTCAGATCGCGAGGAAGGAGATAGCCTCGCAGGCTATCGATTTGCCTCAACACCTGCTCCGAGATCAAGGTCGCATTAGTGCCTTTACGCTTCGATAGTGTGATGGTCACCGCGGGATAATCAGTCGCCGCAGAGTTCCTCGCTGCACCGCGGCCTGTCCCATAGAGGACGTAATTGCTCGGTTCCTCAGGCCCGTCCTCGAGTTTCTCGGCCACATCCCGCAAGTAGACCGGGCGGCCGGAGTGCACACCGACAACAACCTGCCGCAGGTCATCGACGCTGGTGAAAAAGACTCCGGCCTCGACCTGCAATTCCTTGTTTTCGCGGGAGAAACTCCCGGCTTGTGCACGAGTGTTCGCGTTCTGCAACTGTGCGACAACGGTGCCCGGAGTCAGCCCGTAAGCAGCCAGCCGCTCTGTGTTGAGGACAACTCGAATTTGCCGCGGTTGCCCGCCAATGATTTTCGTTTCCGAAACGCCGTCCAGCGGCTTCAGCGAGTTCTCAAGTTCACCAGCAATCTGCCGCAGACGGTAGGGATCATAGTTTCTTCCCCACAGTGTAAGCGCCATGATCGGCACATCATCGATTGAGCGGGCCTTGATAATGGGTTGAGAAACGCCGGGCGGGATGCGATCAAAGTTCGAATAAAGCTTGTTATAAGTTTGAATGATTGCATCTTCTTCTTTGGTGCCTACGTAGAAACGCACCACCAGCATGCTGACGCCGGGGTGACTGATCGAATAGATGTACTCGACTCCCGGCACTTCGCGCAGCAGTCGCTCCATAGGAAGGCTGACGCGCTGCGCAACCTCGTCAGATGATGCCCCCGGCATCTGCACGAACACGTCGAGCATCGGCACAACAATCTGTGGCTCTTCCTCGCGTGGAGTTTTGAGTATGCTGAACGCACCGAGCAGCAACGCAGCCACAATCACCAGAGGTGTGAGCTTCGAAGTAATGAACGCGTGAGCAATGCGCCCCGCCAGCTGGCGGCTAGGCTTCAAGGGCGCGGCACCTGTGGGACTAGTGGCAGTCATCGCTGCGCCTCAATCCGCTTTCCGTCGAGCTCGAGCGTTCCGGGCGTCGCAACCAGCCAATCTCCAACCTGCAGGCCAGCCAACACTTCAACTTGACCCTGATTGGGCTTCCCCAGCGTCACGTAGTGGAGCCCGGCGACCTGGTTCTGGTCGAGAAGGTAAACACCTTGCATTTGTCCGCGTCCGACGACGGCGGTCTGTGGAACCAGCAGCGCTTTGCGCTCTCCCCTGGAGAACTGCGCCCGCCCGAAAAGGCCCGAGCGCAGTCGCGAGTCGGGCGGCATTTCAACCTTGATCAGGAAACTGCGGCTGCTGGCGTCAGCGGCCGGAACAACCTCCACAACCTTCCCCGTGAGCGCATCGCTTCCGAGTGCATCAATCAGAACCGGCACGCGTTGCCCCATTCGAACAAATGCGAGATCGCTCTCGTTGACCGTAGCCTCAAGCCGGTAACGCCCCGCCTCCTCCAATGTGAAGATTGGCATGCCAGGTGAAGCGAGCGTTCCAACATCGGCTTTCCTCTCGGTGACAACGCCATCAAACGGGGCACGAATCCGCGTGTATGCAAGTGCGGTTGTTGCCTGCGCAATGGCGGCCTTGGCTTGTTCCTGGTCAGCACGCGCCATGTCGCGACGAGCAAGCGCGGTCAGTTGACGCGCCTTCACCTCGTCGAACTCTTGAGGGCTGATGGACTTTCTGTCAAAGAGAGCCTGAAAGCGTTTCAGCGTCGACTCAGAAAGAGTAAGGTCGGCTTCCGCCGCCGCCAGTTGTTGCCGGCTTGCGGCATCAGCGGCATTGGCCCGGTCAAGCGCGGCGCGCGGCTGGCTCTCATCAATGACTGCGAGCACTTCACCGCGTTGCACACGGTCGCCTTCGTGGGCACGGATCTCGGTCAACGTGCCCATCATCTGACTGGCGAGAGTACTCGTCTGCGCGGCACGCAACGAGCCCACCGCTTCGAGCGCATCGGGCATGTTCTTCTGCTGAACTTCGATCAGCGAGACATTGCGTACCGTCTCCGGAGCCGGTTCCGGCTTCCGCGCCTGATCCGAGCACGCGGTCACTATCAGTGTCGAAAACAAAGTTAAAAGAAGTATGTGTGTTGACTTCATGGCATCACCGCCAGAGATTGAGAGTTCAGCGTGCCATCCGCCAGCTCGAGGCTGGCATAGGCGGTTCGGAGTCGGAAAACAGCGTCCCAGTAATCGGTTTGACTCCTCCGTGCCGCGTCTTCCGCGCCCAGCAAGTCTGTGATCGTGATTAATCCTGTTTCGTAGCGGTCCTGGTTGATGCGCAAGCTATCCTGAGCTTGCGCGATCGACGCTCGCGCGACTTCCACTTGCTGACGGCTAGCATCTACGTCGTAGTAGGCGCGCCTGACGTCCAGGCGCACCCCATCGGTTGCCGCCCGCCTCATCGCTGTGCCTTTCTCTTGGAGGGCACGTTGCCGGGACAATTCCGCGCGCTTCGCGCCGCCATCAAACAAGTCGATCTTGAGTTCAAGACCGCCTACCCAGTTGTTTCCGCCTCCGCCTGCTAAGAATGTGGGGTTATCCATCTCCCAACCGGCAAAAGCGTTGAGTTGTGGGCCGAATGCAGATTTGGCGATCGAAACGCTCTGCCGCTGTGCATCTTGCTCGGCAGCGATGCGCTTCAGATCCGGACGTGTGGAAACTGCCCGAGCCTCCAACTCTGGAAGAGAAAGCGCTGGAAACTGCGGTTCGGATGGTGTCTGGTTTAGGTTGAACGATGACTCCACAGGTACGCCCATCGCCGTATTCAATTGTGCGAGAGCAAGAGCGAGGTTGTTTCTTGCCCGAATCGCGTCCTGTTGCCGGGATGCCAGCCTCACCTTCGCGGTGAGCAAGTCGGATTCAACAACCAAACCCGAATCAACTCGCACCTGGCTGCGCTCAACGATCGCTTGCGCCGTCTTGACCGATTGCTCGGCCACGTCTGACTGCTTCGCCGCCAGAAGAGCCTGGTCATAGCTTTCCACGACATGGAAAACGACTTCCTGATCCGTACGGTTCAATTGCTGTTTCGCCGCGTCGCTCATAATCCGCGACCGCGTCAGCCCATGCCAGCTCGCGAACGAGTCAAACAGGTTCCACGTTCCACCGAAGCGAGTAGCAAAGTTCCCGAAAGGTAAAGGAGTGTTCAAGCTGTTCAGCGCGAAGTCAGCTTCCGTGAAGCGTTGCTGGCGCAGGCGGCTGCCAAAGACATAAACGGGATCATTTCCGCGCGTTGCGGTCTCCGAGAAGTTAACGTGCGGAAGAAGAAAAGCTCGTGCCAACTGGACGTCAGCAGACGCCGCACGCGTATCTGCAAGAGCCGCCTTGCGGAGAGGATTTTTCTCCAGGGCAATATTGGCCGCATCCTGCAGGCTCAGCGGCGCAGCCGCACGCTGCGCCAAGCCTGTGGCTACAAGCATTGCCCCAACGGCGAAGGCAATGGCGAGATGGCGAGTGCGGCTCAACGCTCGACCCCGGCAGCCTCCGCCGCATGAATCCAAGATGTCGTGTCTTCGACAATCTCGTGAGTCGTCTGGAATGCCGCCGTCTTCTGCACCATCGCGCCCACCGAGCAGTACTTCTCTTCCGACAGCCGGATGGCCTCTTCCAAAGCAGCTTCGTCTATTCCAACTCCAGTAACGACATGGTGGATTCGAACAGTAGTAAAGACCTGCGGTGGACGCTCAGCCTGGTCAGCCTCTACACGAACTTGATACCCGGTAACTTTTTGATGGTATTTCTGCCGAAGTATGGTGATGACATCGAATGCGGTACAGCCGGCGAGCCCGACCGCAACCATTTCTATCGGTTTTGCCCCGGTTCCACCCGCCGTATCGTCGAGAATCAGGTTGTGGCCGCTTCCGGTTCGAGCCACAAACTGGCGCTGCTGCCTAAGTGCTTGTGTAAGTTCAACTTCCGCTGCAATCATGAATGCCTCCTGCAGATTTATCGGCAAAGAACACGAATAAATGCAGGATCACGAAAATTGTTACAGGGAATCTTTGCCGCAATTTACGGGGAAAAGTTACAGATGGGCCTTGGGCGGTTGAGTGACGACAGGAGCGCTACAACTTGGTCCCTAATGCTGCGCTCATGTGTTGATACTTTTGCATCAGCTCTTTCCGGAGCCGAGACGCATTTCGCTGCGGCGGACAATCGCCACCCGACCTCCGGCAATATTCGATCGTGGCTTCCAAGCTCGCCACGAACGCCTGGCATGGACCGCAGCCATCCATGTGACGCTCCAGTTCTTGACACAGGGAATCGTCCAGTTGCTCGTCGAGGTAATCCGACAATTCTGCGAACATTTCCTTGCAGCGTGCCGGGCGTATGTTCTCGGCCGAGTGGGCTGGCAAAGCTGCCTGCTTCCTCTCCGGTGGCCTCGCGGCCCGCATCAGTTCCTTTCTTACGAAAAGACGTGCTCGGTGCAAGCGCACGCGCACGGTTCCCGGGCGCACTCCGGTCACCTCCGATACCTCGTCATCCGTCAGCCCCTCCATATCGCGGAGTACCAGCACAATGCGATATTGCGCAGGCAGCTTCTGGATGGCGGCTCTGAGCAGCGATGCCTGTTCACCGCGAATCGCGAATGCTTCCGGATTGATCTTCCCGTTGGATGAAAGTTGCTCGAGTTCATTGCGATCGGGCATCAACTCATCTAGAGAAAGCTCATGTACAGGAGCGAACTTGCTTTTGCGACGACTCATCAGACAGCGCGTCTTCGCGACCTTGTACAGCCAGACGACGAGTGCTTTAGGGTTGTCGAACTTGGGCAATTGCGGAACTGATTTCAGCAGAACTTCCTGCATGGTGTCTTCCGCATCTTCTCGATGCCCGCATACACGCATGCTGAACGAAAAAACTGTGCCCTGAAGCAACGCCAGCGCCTGCTCCACGCTGGCCCCGTCCCCGTCTTTCAGTAACTGCACCGCCTTTTCAATTTCCGCTCGCATCGCGTAGGTCCCGGCATACCCTCGTAACTATGTGCTAATGGTCCCCGGCGGAGTGCCGGACATCCGAATCCACGCGATCAACAAACAGGTAAAGACCGACGCAGATCAAAAACATGATTCCTGAAAAGATCGCAGCCGGCAACGCCGTATTGTGCTTGCCGGAGAGAAACGATTCCAGCGCTGCGCTCAGCAGCCAGATTTGCACGATCAGTAATACTGCAATCAGAGACATGGCCCCGGCGATTGCCGTCAGGCCGCGCGTCTTCGGCGGCAGATCAACGTTGCTTGGCATAGTCATGACGTCTTTATCCCCACCGCGACGAGTTGCCCGTCGTGGGATTCAAGAACAATTTTGGGAAGGGGACGCGAGGGAGGTCCCTGAAGCACGGAGCCGTCGGCGACCGAGAAGAATCCCTTATGACATGGACACTCCAAACGGTTATTCTCCCGCGAGAAATAGACGGCACAAGAAAGATGCGTGCATTTCTGGCTAAAGGCGACGTGCTCATTCTCAGACGTCCGCACCAGGATGCAATGATCATCTTTTGTTGGAAAGGTAAATAACTTCACTCCGCCAATGGGAATGTCGCCTTCCCGAGCCACAACCTGCTGAGGATAGGAAGGAGCCTTCAAGAAGATTGAGCGCACCAGAATCCAGAGATTGCCGACGAACATGCCAAAACTGGTGAGCACCAGGAACTTGGTCAATTGTCTGCGAGTCACGTAGCGCTCGTCCGCAGTCCGAACCGAGAATTCTTCCTTCCACAGCGGATCACTACTCGATCGTCGCAGCCACTTCATGGATCTCCTCCCACATATAGTCCACGACATCCAAAGCGATGGCATCGCGCTCCGCCGGGGCCATCATGAAAACCTTCGTCGTTATTTTTTGTTCGCCAAAATAGAAAATGTTCGTGGGTTTCTCCCGCCGCCTGGCAATCTCTTCTGGCCGGACATAAGCCAGCGCCTGACTCGGACAGACCGTCGCACACATCGGCCGCTTGCCCACAGATGTGCGGTCGTAGCACATATCACACTTCATCATCTGCTGCTCGGGCTCCATCATTTTCGGGATTCCGAACGGACAAGCAAGCACACAATTGCTGCACGCAATGCAACGTGGCTTCAGCGAAGAATGGACAATGCCATCTTCGCCTTTCTTGATGGCATCCGCCGGGCAAACCTGTGCACACGTTGGCTCGTCGCAGTGCCAGCAGACGTACGCCGCCGACGTGATGCTTTCGCGGCGCTCGATAAAATCGAAGTTGATCATCGACTTGCCGCGATGGGTCTCGCATTCTTCGCAGGCCTGGAGACACGAACGGCATCCGATACAGCGCGACGGATCAATGTAAAACTCGTAGCCGAACACTAAGCGCCTCCCCTTGAAGCGCCGTTATGCGCGGCTCGATCGTCGGGAGATGTGTCCGGGCTGGTTGCGACTTTGATCCTGCAAGCGGAGACCTTGAACTCCGGAATCTTGCTGCGTGGATCCAGAGTCCGGTGCGTCAGCCGGTTGGCACTACGAGTACCGGCCCAGTGATAAGGAATGAAGACCGTGTCAGGGCGGATCGTCTTGACGACCAAAGCACGTACCGTGAGATCGTCGCGGCGCGTAGTCACTGTAACCCAGTCGCCGTCTTTGATTCCGTACTTCTCGGCGAGCCGAGGATGCAGTTCGACCCGCGGCTCTGGATACTGATCGATCAGCGCTCCGATGCGCCGCGTCTGCGTGCCCGACAAATATTGGCTCACCACCCGGCCAGTAGTCAGATACAGAGGATATTGATCATCGATGGGATCGCCACTCGGCCGCCACTCCGTCTTGTTGAAGTGTGCTTTACCGTCATGTGTGTAGAACTTCTTGTCCGCGAAAAGAAGCGGCGTGCCGGGATGTTCGAGATCGGGACACGGCCAGAAGATCCCCTTCTCTTTGTCGACGCGCTCATACGTGATGCCGTAGTAATCAGCGACTCCACCGCGCGAGGCGACGCGAAGCTCTTCCAGAATGTCGGCGGGATTCTTAAAGGGAAAATACTCGCCACGTCCCAAACGATGGGCGATGTCAATAATGATGTCGGAATCTCGCCGCGCCTGGCCAGGCGGATCGATGCTCTTCTGCCAATGGATGACGCGGCCTTCAGCGCTGCATCCAAGGCCGTCTTCCTCTTCATGCAGACTCCCCGCCAGCACCACATCCGCATGATGTGCCGTCTCTGACATGAAGAAGTCGATCACCCCGAAGAACTCCAGCTTCGACAGCGCTTCACGCGTAAAGTTGGCATCGGGAAGCGAAACCAGCGGATTGAAGCACATCGACAGCAAGCCTTTGATCTCGCCCGAATGAATCGCATTCATGATTTCCTGCGCGCTATATCCGGGCTGAGGAAGTTCCTCCGGCCGAATACCCCACACGCCAGCCACATACTCGCGTGCAGCAGGATCCGCGAGCGAACGCTGGCCCGGGAGTTGATCGCATTTTTGCCCATGCTCTCGTCCACCCTGGCCGTTGCCCTGGCCGGTAATCATGGTTGGACCAGAACCTTCGCGCCCGATATTCCCGGTCGCGAGAGCGATGTTCACGACCGCCGAACAGTTCTCCACTCCTTTCGATTGATGCTCAAGCCCACGGGCATGCATGAGGATGGCGCGCTTCGATTTTCCGATCCAGCGCGCTGCCTTCTCGATCGCTTCAGGAGGAACGCCGGTCATCTCGGCGGACCTGCGAACATCCCACTGTTGCGCGTACGCGGCTATTTCCTCGAAACCGGTGGTGTACTTCGTGATGAATTCACGGTCTTCGAGGCCATCGCGCAAGATGACGTGGAGCATTCCAAGGAGCAATGCGAGATCGGTGCCCGGACGCAACGGAAGGTACAAATCCGCATTCCGTGAGATGGGCGTCATGCGGGGATCAGCAACAATCAGACGCCCACCATTATCTCGGCAGCGCCAGATGTAGTCGGTCGTAATCGGGGCACACTCGCCAATATTGGCGCCGATGACAAACAGGACTTCCGCCTTCGGAATCTCGCTCCACGGAATCGTACTGCGGTCGATGCCGAAGGCGAGCTTGTAAGCCGTACCCGCTGAAACCATACAGAGACGGCCGTTATAGTCGATGTGGCGGGTTCCAAGGGCGACGCGCGCAAATTTCCCGAGTAAATAAGATTTTTCGGTGGAGAGGGATGCGCCTCCATAAATCGCCACCGCGTCTTTGCCGTACTTCTCTTGAATTATCCGAATGCGGTTGACAGTGAAGTCCACGCTTTCATCCCAAGTAGCTGCCTGAAAGCCATTCGGACGGCGCATTAAAGGCGTGAGCAGGCGGTCCGGATGACCGCTCTGCATATAGCGCTTCACGCCTTTCGGGCACAGCATGCCGCGATTGAAAGGAAAATCTTCCCAGGGCTCGAAACCGATGATCTGATTCTCTCGAACTTTGAGCTGGATGCCACACTGCTGCCCGCAGAAACAACAGTGGGTCTTCACCAGTTTCTCCGCCGGATGAATCGATTCATCCTTCCATCCGCCGGGAGGAAGATAGTTAAGATGAGGGCCGAACTCCTCCTTCAGCGCCTCTTCCGAGATGGGAGCCTTAGCCATTCGCTTCCTCTTTAAGTCTCAACTGCGCAATCGCAATCGATTTTCGCTTGCACGCCGGACACAACTCCTGCCAGTTGCCGACCGGTCCAGCCATTGCGTAATTGAATCCGACTTGTGGCAAAACTCTCTTCAGATCTTCTACATGCATCCGCGACGCGTACCGTTCTCCGCAGCGAGCGCAAATCGCACCGTTATCTTCTGCTCCGGCTTGTTGGTAGAGCTTCACCCCAAGTTGTGCCGGCCGCTGGAAGATGTGAAAGAACTTCCCAAACGGCAGATAGAGCAGCGCGGCGATGACGGTAATTGCATGCAAGATCGCAATGAAATCGTAGAAACTCCCTCCGAGCCATTCCTGCGAAACCGTTAGTGCCAGGCCGGTGATCGAAATTGCAAACAATAAAATCAGCGGCCAGAAGTCCATGGCCAGAGTCTGGACCGCACGCGCGCCTTCATCGCGCATACGGCGCCACAGAGACAGGCCGATTCCTCCAAGAACCAGGAACGCTGCAATGTCCAGACCATGGAATAACAACAATGCCGTAAGGGTATGCAGATGAAAACGCCCGGCGGGATAGCCGAACAGGTAAGTCACATACACCATCTGATCGTCGGGAGCGGTTGTGAAATGTATCCATCCAAACACCAGCGGAAAAGTAATCGCCGCTGCCAACAGACATCCCCAGAAAATCAGCTGATGCATCGCCCAACGCAGTCGCGATCGCTTGGCAATGAAGGTTTGGGATAGAAGATGAGTTGCAGCCAGCGACACGATTTGGCCGAGACTGCGAAACACGCCGCGCTCTCTAAAGAGCTGCCATCCGCGCTGCCAATAGACGCGGGTTGGCGGCTTTCGAATCCAAACCGAATAGTGGTACACCACTCCCCATGTCGCAAAGATGATCGCGAAAGTGTAAATGACGAGGGCCGGGTCGAAGTTCTGCAGATTCCGCGAGCCCAGCACGATGGCGGCAACCAGAACGCCAGTCCAAAGCGTCGCATAGGCACCGGCCCGAACCTTGTCGGCCGTCCGAATCACCCCGGCCGGAAGTTTTGCCTGCAGCTCATCCTCTCGCGGCAAGAACACTCTTCCGTTCGCCCACCAAAGAAGGCAAGCGACTGCGGACAACAGAAGAAAACCTGGCCAAACAACTCCCAGCCTGTCGCGAAATACGCCTAACAGAAGCGGCGGGAAAAATCCTCCCATCCCGCCCATCGCACCAACGAGTCCTGTAACGGTCGCTCTTTGGTTCGGGAAATAACGAGGAACGAGTTGGAATACTGCACCGTTCCCGATCCCCAGCAGCGCCGCGCACCCTAGCGCTCCAACTGTGAACGGGATCATGGACTGCGCCCCGAGCAGCAATCCGAAACCGGCCACGGCAGGCAGAATCCAGGAAAGAACCCGCGAACCCCCGATGCGGTCCGAAAGCCATCCACCGACCGGCCGGCACAGAGTCGCGAGCACAACGAAGCCCGCAGTGCGAAAACCGGCATCTGCGGGTTTCAGTCCGAACTGGTCGCGGAGCAACGTTGGCAGATAGATCGAGAAGGCAACGAATCCACCAAACGTCAAAAAATAAAACGCAGAAAGCAGCCACGCCAAAGGCTCGTGCGCCAGCACTCCGAGCATTTCCGAGACACCTTTTGGACGCGTTGTTTGTGGAGCATTTTGCGCGAGTGCCACAAACACTGTCGCCCACACGACCAAGAGGATCGACACCCCCACATAGACCGACCGGAAACCGAATGCCGCCGCGGCAACTGGTCCCAGAAATACGGCAGCAGACTGGCCAATATTTCCCAGGCCGTACACACCCAGCGCACTGCCTTGGCTCTCCAAAGAGAACCAGCGCGAAACATAGCCCACGCCCACCGCAAAAGAAGAACCCGCCATTCCAAGGAAGAAAGCAACGAGAAGCAGACTGTTATAACTTGCGGCGGACGGTACCAGAGCCACGGGCACTGCCACGAAGAACATCAGTGCCGCAAAAACAACTCGCCCCCCGAAGCGGTCGGCGAGCATGCCCATCGGAAGGCGCGCAAGTGCTCCTAGAAGCACCGGAACTGCAACGAGAAACGCGGTCTGTGTCGCGGAGAGATGGAACTTTTGACGGAAGACGGGAGCAAAAGCGCTGATCAGCCCCCACGCCGCGAAGCAGATGGTGAACGAAATCGTTCCGAGCAGAAGATGCCGCTGTTGTGGGTGTTGAGTCGACCCCACCGTTCTATCCCTCGTACTCAATCAATGTCCTTATCGTAACAATTCTGAACTTGTCGCGTTGGAACATTCCTGCAGCATTTAATGTTCACGGAATGTTTGGGACTTCTGCCTCGCACGGTTTGCTGTCACTTGACTGCTGGCCGTTAAGTTCCCAGTCGAGCCAATCTTCGCCGAAGAGTTCAATCGGATGCTGCGTCCGAATCGTTCCGTTCCCACAGCGAAGATCATCGGCTGAGCAATACTTGTCGCATCCCCAGCAAATACATTCCGGATGTTTCGGGTTGACCGCGAGTTTTGGTTTCGGCACGTTAATTCCTAGGCACTTTCATTTCTAGTTGTACTGCAAAAGTCTTCTTTCCCCCGTCAGCAGTCTTATTGGAGCAACATCTTGTGTGAGTTCGACTGTCCCCAGATAGTTGCCTTTTTCGTCCCGAACCGCAAAATAGCGAATGTGAACAAACTTCCCGTGGAAGTCGATCCAGAACTCAGCAACTTTCTGGCGCCCGGCCCGGAAGTCCTCAAGAATCC
>Ga0126383_10002419_pt1 | contig 12039 bp, 12 predicted proteins | sample PanSoiMetPlot_35_FD_96882 | JGI IMG/M metagenome (GOLD analysis project Ga0126383, IMG submission 96882) | Tropical forest soil microbial communities from Panama - MetaG Plot_35 | ecosystem: Environmental > Terrestrial > Soil > Tropical forest > Bulk soil | place: Panama | collected 2016-02-17
AGGTCGATCTTCATGTGGTGCTCGTAGCAGACCACCATGCCGCGGTAGGGGATCTCACCGTAGCCGCGCAGCCCGAACAGCGTCAACACGCCGAGCCAGGGATGCGCCTGGAGAATGCGCCACTCTTCTTCGGTGAGTCCCCCTTCCTTGTTCAGCACTTCGAGCGGCACGCGCGATTTGCCGACGTCGTGAAACAGCGCCGTCATGCCGAGATCGTACAGCTGCAGCTTCGTCAATCCGAGCTTGCGTCCCAGGGCGACGGAGAAGATGCACACGTTGACGGAATGGACGAACGTGTACTCGTCATAGTCGCGCAGCGTGGTGAGGCCGAGCAGCGACGATTCGTTGTTGAGGACCTGGTCGACGATCGCCTGCACCGCGCGCTTCACGCGCTTCACGTTGGCGGTGCGGCCCATGCGAAGGCTGTTGATCACTTCCTTCGTGACGGCGACGGACCGGACGTAGGTGCGCTTCGCCGCTTCCTTCGCCTTCTCGGTGTCGGCGACGGTTTCGTCGGTCTCGAAGGGGGGTTCGACGGTGATGTGCGTCGCGCCGGCCTCGCTCAGCTTCCCGATGATTTCGTGAATCGTGTCGGGACTCGATTCGCCGGCCGAGTGCGCGAGCAGCAGCGAGACGAGAATCTGCAGCTGGCGCCGGTCGACCTGGGCGTCGAGCCGGATGGCGCCCACGCCGCAGTGCCGCATCACTTGCAGCACGTGCGAGAAGGACGCGTAGTTTTCGAGCGCCAACCGCAGCCGGGTCGCGTTGACGAAGATGAACTCTCCCTGCAGCCGCAGCTCCAGCTCCTGCTCCACGTCGAGCACCTGCTTGGCGACCGAGGCGAGATCGTCGAGCGCCTTCTGCACCTGCGCGTTTTCGATCGGATAGAGCTTGAGCGAGCGCAGCGCGGCGTAAAACACCACCAGGAACTCGCGCCCCGCGTGGCGCAGGAAGCTGTCCGACGCCGCCACCGTCTCGGCGATCGTGGCGCGGCGCGGCGGCGTCGTGGAGGTGGAGGGCGGGACGTCGGTCAACGCACCGTCTCCCGCAGCGCGCGGCTCACCGCGTTGCGCACCATCGGCTCCTTGTCCTGCGCCGCCCGCTCCAGCACCGCCCGCGCTTCCGGACCGCGGATCTTCCCCAGCGCCATCGCCGCGCACGCGCGCGTCTCGGGGTCCTCGCGCCGGCCGAGCAGCCCGCGCGGCACGAGAATGCGCTCCAGCACCGGGATCCCCGCCGCCCCCGCCTGCGAGCCGTACGCTTCGAAGAACGCCATCTTCTCGGTGAGATGGGCCTGGCGCAGCTTGCTGCCGTTGACGGCGCTCTCGACCCGCTGGAATGCGCCACGATGCCCGCGGCTCGCGAGAAACTTCACGGCGGCGATGCGCACCTCGCGCTCCGAGTCTTCCACCGCCCGCTCGAGCAGCCGCAGCGCCGTGGGCGACGCGATGGAGATCAGCGCCTCCGACACCGCCAGCTTCATCTCCCGGTTCCCTTCGGTGAGCAGCCGCTCCATGCCTTCGGGAGCGCCGGTCAACCGCAACCGCCCGGCGAGGCGCACCATTTCCAGCGCCGTTCCCTGATCGTTGCTCGCCAGCGCTTTCAAGACCTCGCCGGGATTCTGACCGGCGAGTCGTTCGGCGGATTTCTTGACGAGCGTCCGGACCTGTTCGTTACTGAGCCGCTGCACCCATCCGGCCAGCGTCATCAGGGCTTCCGGCTGCAGCTCCTTGAACAACTCCCCCAGCTCGTCCTCCGTCGGGTGCATCGTCGCTTCGTCCAGCGCCTGGAGCAGCTGCGACAGCGCGTCCTGCTGGGAGAGCCGCTGCGGGATCGCGGACAATGCGATCTTGTGCTCCGGAATCAGCTCCTTGCCGCGTTGCAGCACGCCCGCCAGCTCGCGCAGCACGTACGCCACCGAATGGAAGTCACCGGACCCGAGCAGGTAGGGAATGAAGTTCTCGACGATCGAAATCAGCTCGCTGCGCACCGTCGCATAGGTCTGCGATTCGATCAGATCGAACAGCACCGACAGCACGTTATGCCGCAGATCCTGCGAGTACTCACGATCGACCTCGTCCTGGAGGTAGGCGATCTCCTGGTCCTCGAGGAAGTAGAGCGTCGTGTCGAACTCGTCCACCGACACGACCTCGCGCGGCGCTTCCTTCTCCACCTGGTCGCGCACCTGCGCCGGCGGCGCCACTTCGGTCGGCCCTTCCGCATCGATCGGCGATCCCAGGTCGACCGAGATTTCGCGGAAGGTGTAGGCCAGATACTGGAAATCCTCCTGCCACAGGAGCGTGAGGAGATCGTCCGCGGCCTCGGCCTGCAGCGTGCGGGCCTGGTGCAGCACCTGAAGGAAGCGCACCAGCTCCGCGTCCTCGACGCCGGGCCGCAGCGTCACCGACCGTACTCCGTCCTTGAACAGCGTCCAGGCGATGCTCTCGTTCTTCTGGTCGTGGCTGTAGACGAGGTTGCCCTCCCAGCGCAGCTCGGTTTCCTGCACCTCGAGAGCGAGATCTTCCGTGGACTCCCAGATCTTCCGGCAGGACCCGCGGACGTTCTCGATGGCCCGCTGATAGACGGGGTTGTTGGGGAGGTAGAGTTGCACCGCGCGCAGCGCTTTCCCGACGAGGGAAAGCAGTTCTTCGACCTGCGCCGGGGGGAGGGCGAGCTCGGTCCCGAACGCTTCGGTCACCGCTCCCCCTGCTCGGCAACCAGGGCGACGTCCTTGTCCCCCCGACCGCTGAGGTTGAACAGGACGAGGTCGCCAGGCCGCCACCGTTCGTTCGCGTACCTGGCCCACGCCACAGCATGGGCGCTCTCGAGGGCGGGTACGATCCCTTCGAGACGGGCCAGGGCAGCGAACGCATCCAGGGCCTGTTGGTCCGTCACCGTCTGATACAATACCCGACCGGAGTCCTTCAAGAAAGCGTGCTCCGGCCCCACACCGGGATAGTCCAGCCCCGCCGAAATCGAATGGGCCGGCTGCACCTGGCCATCGGCGTCCTGCAGCAGGTAGCTCCTGCTGCCGTGGAACACCCCGGGCCGCCCCCGCGACAGCGTCGCCGCGTGTCGGCTGGTCTCGAGGCCGAGGCCCGCCGCTTCCACCCCCACCAGCTCGACGCCCGGGTCATCGAGGAAAGCGCTGAAGATGCCGATCGCATTGGAGCCGCCGCCCACGCAAGCCACCACCGTGCGCGGCAGGCGCCCGTAGCGCTCCAGCACCTGCGCCCGCGCCTCGCGGCCGATCACCGATTGAAAATCCCGCACCATCCGCGGGAAGGGATCGGGACCCACCACCGAGCCGATGATGTAGTGCGTGTGCGTGACGCTCGTGACCCAGTCGCGCAATGCCTCGTTCGTGGCGTCCTTCAGCGTGCGCGTGCCGGCCGTCACCGCCACCACCTTCGCCCCCATCAACTCCATCCGGTAGACGTTGAGCCGCTGGCGGCGCATGTCCTCTTCACCCATGTAGACGACGCACTCGAGCCCGAAGCGCGCGCACACCGTCGCCGTCGCGACGCCGTGCTGCCCCGCCCCGGTCTCGGCGATGATGCGGCGCTTGCCCATGCGGCGGGCGAGCAGCACCTGGCCCAGGGTGTTGTTGATCTTGTGAGCCCCGGTGTGATTGAGATCTTCACGCTTCAGGAGGGCGACCACGCCCGTGCCCAGCTCGGCGCCGAGTCGCGGCGCGTCGCTCAGCGGTGTGGGGCGGCCGACGTAGTCGCGCGATAGCCGGTCGAATTCCTCCCAGAAGGCGGGATCGCCGCGGGCGGCGTCGTACACACCCGCGAGCTCGTCGAGCGCCGCCATCAGCGTCTCCGGCACATAGCGCCCGCCGTAGGGTCCGAACTGTGTCGTCTCGCCCGTCACCGGCCGCTCCCGCGCGGTTGGCGCGGCACGCCGGCGAACCCGCGCACCGCGTTCTGTGGATCGGCGAGCCGCGCCACCGCGGTCCCGACAAGCACGTGGTCGGCTCCGGCGGCCGCGACGCGCTCGACGTCGCCGCGCTCGGCGATGGCGCTCTCGGCGACGGTGACGAGGTCGGGGGGGACCTGCGCGATCAACCGGTCCGCGGCGTCGCGATCGATGGTGAAGCTGTCCAGGTCGCGACTGTTGACGCCGATCAGGGTCGCACCGGCCGCGACGGCGGTCTCGAGCTCTCCAATGGAGTGCACCTCGACGAGCGCCGCGAGCCCCAGGTCGCGCGCTGCGCGCACCAGCGATCGCACGCGGTGCGGCTCGAGGATCCGCACGATGACGAGCACCGCCGCCGCTCCCGCTGCGCGCGCCTCGATGAGCTGCAGCTCCTCCAGCAGGAAATCCTTGCGCACCACCGGTAGCGGCACCGCGGCCGCGACGCGCCGCAGATCGTCGAGCGATCCACCGAAGAATGCCGGCTCGGTGAGCACCGAGATCCCGACGGCGCCGCCGGCGGCATACGCTCGCGCATGAGCGACGGGATCGAGTGTCTCGTGAATCGCCCCGGCCGACGGCGAGCGGCGTTTCACCTCCGCGATCACGCCGATGCTGCCGTCGGCGCAGCGCGCTCCGAACGGCAGTGCCGGCGGCGCGGCCCGAGCGCGTCGCTCCAGCTCCGAGCGAGCCGGGTGCAGCGCCGCGACGCGCTGTTGCGCGGCAGACACGAGAGGTTCGAGGCGTCCTGGAGTCATCCTTGCGTTCGGGCAGTATTCGGGTACATTATTCTTCGGCAAATTTTCGGGGAGATGACATGCCTGTCACCCGGCGTCAACGCGAGATCCTCGACTACCTCACGCAGTATATCGAGGACCGCGGGTACGCTCCCAGTTTCGAAGAAATCGCACAGCGATTCCAGTTCCATTCGCTCGCGACGGTGCACGAGCACCTCACCAATCTCGAGCGCAAAGGCTACATCCGCCGCACCCCGAACGAGAGTCGCGCGATCGAGATCGTGCCGCCGCGCGGGCAGAGCGGCGCGACCGAGCTGCCCCTGCTGGGACTGGTCGCCGCGGGGCAACCGATCGAAGCGATCTCGGACACGAGCGACTCGCTCGCCGTGCCCGACGTGCTGTTGCCGCGCCGCGGCCGCAGCTATGTGCTCAAAGTGCGCGGCCGCTCGATGATCGACGAGCACATCAAGGATGGCGACTTCATCGTCGTGCACGAGCGCGCGCAGGCCGAGAACGGGGAGACCGTCGTCGCCCTGGTCGGCGGCGAGAGCGCCACGGTGAAAAAGTACTATCGCGAGCCCGGCGGTTGGATTCGCCTGCAGCCGGCGAATGCCGAGATGGCCCCGCTGCGCGTCAACGAGCGCGACGTCGTCGTCCAGGGCGTCGTGTTGGGCGTCATCCGCCGCTATTGATCCCGGTGCGGCGCAGGCGCTCCAGCGCCGCACGCGCCGCGCCGGAGTCGAGCGCCGTTCGCGCCGCCGCGATCCCCGCCTCGTAGCTCACGGCGAGTCCCGCCACGTAAATCGCCGCCGCCGCGTTGAGCAGCACCGCCGCCCGACCGGCGTGATCCTCACCATCCGCCAGGATGCGTTCCAGCCGCCGGGCGTTGGCCTGCGGCTCCTCCCCGGCGAGCAGCTGGACGTCGGCGACTCCCAGCCCATGCCGCTCGGGGTCGATCGTCCATTCCCGCACCCCGCGGCCGACGACCTCCCAGACGCGGGTCGTTCCGGCAGGCGAAATCTCGTCCATGCCGACCGCACCGTATACCACGAGGGCGTGCTCGGCTTCGAGACGGGCGAGGGCATGCGCCACGAGGGGCCCGCGGCTCTCGTCGGACACGCCGATCACCTGGCGCCGCACCCCCGCCGGATTGGCGAGGGGCCCGAGCAGGTTCATCAGCGTGGTGACGCCGAGCTCCTTGCGGACCGGCGCGACGTGGCGCATCGCCGGATGGAAATTGGGTGCGAACAGAAACGCCACGCGCGCCTCGCGCAGCGCGCGTGCAGCCGCGGCGGCGTCGAGCGTGACGGATACGCCGAGCGCTTCGAGCACGTCGGCCGAGCCGCAGCGTGAAGTGTAGGACCGGTTGCCGTGCTTGGCGACCGTCGCCCCGGCCCCGGCGGCCACGAGCGCAGCACCGGTACTGATATTGAACGTCGTGACGGCGCCCCCGCCGGTTCCGGCGGTGTCCACGAGATGGGGGGCATCGATGTCGACGCGGATCATCGCCTCGCGCAGCGCGCGCGCCGCACCGGCGACTTCGTCCGCGGTCTCGCCTTTGACGCGCAGCGCCATCAGCAGACCGCCGACCTGCGCCGGCGTTGCGTCGCCACGCATGATGACGCCGAACACCTGGGCGGTGTCCGCTTCGGACAGCGACGCACCGTTCGCGAGGACGTGAATGGCCCGCTCCAGGGGCCCCGCAGTGGGCTGGGGCATGCGTAAAGAAAATCGGCTTTTGTCAAATAGGACAAGGGGTTATCTTTGTTTGGTGACCAGCCGGCCCTTCCTCGCCGTGGTGCAATACGACGGAGGGCTGTTCGTGGGCTGGCAACGCCAGCCCGCGGGACGAACCGTGCAGGGGGAGTTCGAGGCGGTGTTGGAGCGGCTCACCGGCCGCCGCACCGCGGCCACCGGTGCCGGTCGCACCGACACGGGTGTGCACGCCACCGGTCAGGGGGTGGGATTCATCGCCGATGAGCGCTGGAGCGCCGATGCGCCGGGGTTACGACGGGCATTGAACGCGCTCTTGCCCCCGGACATCTGGGTGGCACGCGTCCATCCCATGACTTCCCGGTTTCACGCGCGTCGGGCCGCGACGGCGCGGCGCTACCGTTACGAAATCGGCACCGACGACACGAGTCGCTCCCCGTTCCGCCGTCGCTACGAGTGGGCGTTGGGTCGGTCTCTCGAGGCGGTGCTGCTCGCAGAAGCCGCAGCGGCGCTGCCGGGGGAACATGACTTCCGCGGCCTGGCCGCGCACGGTGCGGCGAAGCCCGATTATCGCTGCCACGTGGCGCAGGCGACCTGGACACCGCGCGCCAACGGCTCCGGGATGACGTTCACGATCGAGGCCAACCGCTTCCTCCACCGCATGGTCCGCTTCCTCGTGGGGACGATGGTCGACATTGCGCTCGCTCGCCGTCCGTTGTCGGACCTGCCCCAGCTCCTGACCGCGACCGACAACCAGGCGGCGAGCCCGCCGGCGCCGCCCCAGGGGCTCTATCTCGAGACCGTCACGTATCCTCCCGAACTCTACGCCGAGGCAACCGTATGAAGTTCTTTCTCGACACCGCCTCCCTGAAGGACATCAGCTGGGCGGTTCAGGCCGGTCTGATCGACGGCATCACCACGAACCCGACGCTGCTCTCCAAACAGGCCGGCGACCTCGATCCGCGCGATGTGCTAAAGGAGATTTGCTCGATCGTCGAGGGGCCGGTATCGGCGGAGGTCGTGGGGACCGACACCGACGGCATGCTCACCGAAGGCCGGTCGCTCGCCAAGATTGCCGACAACATCGTCGTCAAGATCCCGATGCTCGAAGCGGGGATGGTCGCCGTGCGGCGACTCGCCTCCGAGGGCATCCGCACCAACGTCACGCTCTGCTTCTCGAGCGTGCAATGCCTCGTCGCGGCGAAGGCGGGGGCGACCTATGTGTCGCCGTTCATCGGACGCATCGACGACGTCGGCCAGGAAGGGATGGACGTGATCCGCGAGACGCGGCAGATGTTCGACAACTACGCGATCGCCACGCAGATCCTCGCGGCGTCGATCCGCCATCCCCGCCACGTCGCCGAAGCCGCGATGATCGGCGCCGACGTCGCGACGCTGCCGCCCGACGTCCTGAAGAAGCTGCTGCAGCACCCGCTCACCGATCGCGGCCTGCAGCAGTTCCTCGCCGACTGGAACAAGCTCAAGCCGGCGGCACGGGCCGCGGTGTGACCTGGGAATCGCCGCTCTCCGGCCGCTATGCCTCGCCCCCGATGCAGGCGCTGTGGAGCGAGCGCCGCCGCATCGGGCTGTGGCGTCGCCTGTGGCTGGCCCTGATCGAGAGCGAGCGCGAGCTGGGACTCGAGATCCCGGCGGACGCCGTCACCGCGATCCGCGCCCATCTCGACGACGTCGACCTGGCGCGCGTCGCGGAGCTGGAAAAGCGGCTGCGTCACGACGTCATGGCGCATATCCACGCCCTCGGCGAGCAAGCGCCGGCCGCTCGAGCCTACATCCACCTCGGCGCGACCAGCGCCTACGTCACCGACAACGCCGATCTCGTGCTGATGCGCGAGGGACTCGTGCTGTTGCTCGGCCGCGTCGCGGCGGTACTGGTGGCGCTGGGACACGTGGCGCGCCGTCATCGCGCCCTTCCCTGCCTCGCCTACACTCACTTTCAGCCCGCGCAGCTGACCACGGTCGGCAAGCGGGCGACGCTGTGGATGCAGGAGTTCGTGCTCGACGCCGACGAGCTGTTGCATCGCGTCGAGACCCTGCAGTTCCGCGGCGTGAAGGGGACCACCGGCACCCAGGCGAGCTTTCTCGATCTGTTCGACGGTGACCACGACAGGGTGCGCGAGCTCGACGCCCGGGTGTCGGGAAAGATGGGCTTCACCAGGATCTTCCCCGTCACTGGCCAGACCTACAGTCGCAAGCAGGACGCGCAGGTGCTCGCGGCGCTCGCCGGTCTCGCTGCTTCGGCGGCGAAGTTCGCCACCGACCTGCGCCTGCTGCAGCACGAAGGAGAGCTGCTCGAGCCGTTCGAGAGCGAGCAGGTGGGCTCCTCCGCCATGCCCTACAAACGCAATCCGATGCGCGCCGAGCGCATGACCAGCCTGGCGCGTTTCGTGATCGAGATCGCGGGGAACGGCTGGCAGACCAGCGCCCAGCAATGGCTCGAGCGGACCCTCGACGACAGCGCCAACCGCCGTCTCGTCATTCCCGAGGCGTTTCTCGCCGCCGACGCCATTCTCGTCCTCGCCACCAACGTCGCCGCGGGGCTCGAGGTGCGCGAGCCGGTCATCCGCCGCCATGTGGACGACACGCTGCCGTTTCTCGCCACCGAACGCCTGTTGATGCGCGGCGTGAAGGCGGGTGGGGATCGCCAGCGTCTGCACGAAGTCATCCGCGGCCATAGCCTCGCGGTCTCCCAGGCCACGGCCGAGCACGGCGCCGCCAACGATCTCCTGGGCCGGCTCGCCGCCGATCCCGCCTTCCGCGCGCTTGGCGTGGTATCCCGCCCCGATGAGCTCGACCCGGCCCAGTACGTCGGCCGCGCGCCCCAGCAAGTCGACCTTTTTCTCGACGAGGTGCTTCCCGCCGTGCTCCGTCGCATTGAAGCCGTCGCGCCCGCCGCCGGCGCCGCCGAGGTAAAGGTATGACGACCGTCACGCCGCTCGTCGCCAGCAATCTGTCGCTGCCGCTGCTGCGCCGCGGCAAGGTCCGCGAGATGTACGAGGTCGACGCCGACACGCTGCTCATGGTAGCGAGCGACCGCGTCAGCGCCTTCGACGTCGTCATGAAGGAGCCGGTCGCCTACAAGGGGGCGGTGCTCACACAGCTGTCGGCGTTCTGGTTCCACAAGCTGGCGCACGTCGTCCCGCACCACCTGATCAGCGCCGAAGCGTCCGACATCGTGGACCGCGTGCCCGCGCTGGCGCCGCACCGTGCCACCATCGCCGGCCGCGCAATGCTGGTGCGCCGCACCACGCCGGTTCCCTTCGAGTGCGTCGTGCGCGGCTATCTCTCCGGCTCGGCGTGGGCGGAGTACAAGAAGTCCGGGACCTTGGCAGGCGAGGCGCTCGCCAACGGACTGGTGGAGAGTGCCAAGCTCGAGCCGGCGATCTTCTCGCCGGCAACGAAAGCCGAGACCGGGCACGACGAGAACGTCACGTTCAAGCGCGTGACCGAGGCTTTAGGGGCCGAGATGGCCAACACCCTGAAGCGCGCCAGTCTCGCCCTCTACGAAGGTGGACGCGATTTCGCCGCCGGCCGAGGCATCATCATCGCCGATACGAAGTTTGAGTTCGGCACGACGCCGGACGGCACGCTGCTCGTGATCGACGAGGTGCTGACCCCCGATTCCTCGCGCTTCTGGCCCGCCGACCGCTACACCCCCGGTACGGGCCAGCCGAGCTTCGACAAACAACCGCTGCGCGACTACCTCGCCGGCCTCAAGGAACAGGGCAAATGGGACGGCAACGAGCCGCCGCCCCCGCTGCCGCCGGTCGTGATCGCGGCGACCAGCGCCCGCTACCGCGAGGCGTATCGCCTCATCACCGGCAAGGCCCTGGAGGTCGCGGCGTGAGGATGGCCCCCGAAGGATGGCCGTTCATCGTGATCGGGTGGGGGCTGGCGGCGCTCGTCGCGGTGGCGGCGCTGCGCTGGAGCCCCTGGTGGTGGGGGCTCGAGGTCCTGCTGGTGCCGCTCGCCATCTGGCTGCTGGTGTTTTTTCGCAATCCCGATCGCACCGGCCCGCGCGGCGACCGGGTCGTGATCGCACCGGCCGACGGTCGTATCGTCAGCGTCACCGAGACCGACGAGCCGGCATTCCTGCACGGGCGGGCGCTGCGCGTGTCGATCTTCATGAGTGTGTTCGACGTGCACGTCAATCGCTATCCGGTGTCGGGCACCGTGGCGTACCGGAACTACAATCCCGGCAAGTTCCTCCATGCGGCGGAGGACAAGGCGAGCCTCGACAACGAGCAATCCTCGATCGGACTCACGGGCCCCCATGGCGCCGTGCTGGTGCGGCAGATCGCCGGACTGATCGCGCGCCGTATCGTGACCGACGCCAAGGTCGGTGATCGCGCGACCCAGGGTGCGCGCCTGGGGATGATCCGCTTCGGCTCCCGCGTCGACGTCTACCTGCCGCTCACCGCCCACGCCGCGGCTCGCGTGCAGATCGGCGACCGCGTCGCGGCGGGCGCGACCGTGCTCGCGGAGTACCCGCAGTGACCCTGCCTGCCCCCGGGGCAGGCGGACGCCGCGGCGTGAAGCGGGTGGTCATTATCGTGCCCAGCCTGTTCACGCTCTTCAATCTGTTTTTCGGCATCTGGTCGATGACCCTGGCCTCGCGCGGCGAGCTGTACCGCGCCAGCTGGTTCCTCGTGTTCGCGGGAATTCTCGACACTCTGGACGGCCGAATCGCCCGGCTGTCCAACACCGGCACGCGCTTCGGCGCCGAGCTCGACAGCCTCGTCGACGTGGTGAGCTTCGGCGTCGCTCCGGCATACCTGATGTACGAGCTGCATTTCGCGACCGCCGGACCCGCCGCCTGGATCTTCTGCTACTTCTATGTGATGGGAGCGGCCATCCGCCTGGCGCGCTTCAACGTGACTCAGGCGGGACGCCCCAAGAGCTATTTCGTCGGGTTACCGTCACCCGCGGCGGGCATGACGCTCGCGACGTATTACCCTTTCACGCAGACCGAGCTGTACGCCCAGCTGCGGGGGCTCCCCTGGCCGCTGTTGCTCAACTTCCTGATGATCATCTGCACCATCCTGATGGTCTCGAACGTCCGCTACGCCACACTGCCCCGCGCCAGCCTGCGCACCCCGCGGGGGCTCTTGGGTCTCCTGATCATCCTGCTTATCCTCTACTTCGGCATCACGCAGCACGACGTCTTCTTCTTCCCGCTGGGGATCACCTACATGACTTACGGCGTGGCCCGTGCGGCGCTGCTGGGATTCTTCGCCGGGGACGACGACGGCGGCGAGACCGACATCGCCGGACCGATCGTCATCGCGGATTCCGGTGGGGACGCCGAGAACGGCCACAGCTTCGGGCCGCGCTCGCGCGGCATCTCTCCGCGAGGGCGCACCTGATGCCGACGTTCCGCGTCGAGGTCCGGGTCATGCCGCGCGCGGCGTTGCTCGATCCGCAGGGGCAGGCGGTGCAGCACGCCCTCCACGCGCTCGGCTTCGCCGAAGTGGGGACGGTGCGCGCCGGCAAGCACCTGGTGCTGCAGCTCGAGGCGCCGACCGGAGATGCCGCGGCGGCGCGCGCCCGGGCGATGTGCGACCGGCTGCTCGCCAACCCCGTCACCGAGGACTACCACGTGCTGGTGGAGGCCGCCTGATGCGCCGCGTCGCCGTCGTCGTCTTTCCCGGAT
>Ga0126383_10002420_pt1 | contig 12035 bp, 8 predicted proteins | sample PanSoiMetPlot_35_FD_96882 | JGI IMG/M metagenome (GOLD analysis project Ga0126383, IMG submission 96882) | Tropical forest soil microbial communities from Panama - MetaG Plot_35 | ecosystem: Environmental > Terrestrial > Soil > Tropical forest > Bulk soil | place: Panama | collected 2016-02-17
GGCGAAGCCAATCTCCATTCTTCCGGATTAGATCCAGCGCATACGGTTTAGAATACCCCCCAGTTTGTTGCTTCAGCGAGCGCGCTCATACCGTCTTCGCCATCTCGCGCAGCTTGAATTTCTGGATCTTGCCGGTGCTGGTTTTCGGGATCTCCGTGAACACCACGTAGCGCGGACACTTGTAGCTTGCGAGCTGCTTGCGGCACCATTGTACCAGCTCCTCAGTGCTCGCCTGAGCGCCCGTTTTCAGTTCGACGAAAGCGCAGGGCGTTTCGCCCCATTTCTCGTCGGGTTTCGCCACGACGGCTGCGGCGGCAACGGCAGGGTGCTTGTAAAGCGCGTCTTCCACCTCGATGGACGAGATATTCTCGCCGCCAGAAATGATGATGTCCTTAGAGCGGTCCTTCAGCTGAATGTAACCGTCAGCATGCATTACGCCGAGGTCGCCAGTGTGGAACCATCCGCCTGTGAAGGCCTGCTCGGTCGACGGCTTATTCTTGAGATAGCCTTTCATTACGACGTTGCCGCGCATCATGACTTCGCCCAGGTGCTCGCCGTCGCGTGCGACTGGTGCGAGCGTTTCGGGGTCGAGCACCTCAAGCCCCTCGAGGGCGCCATAGCGTACGCCCTGGCGCGCCTTCTTCACCGCCTGTTCCGCAGGTGTGAGCGCATTCCAGTCAGCATGCCAATCGTTGACCACGGCTGGCCCGTAGGATTCGGTTAGACCGTAAAGATGCGTGACGTTGAAGCCGGCCTCTTTCATGGCGGCAAGTACAGCCTCGGGCGGCGGCGCCGCCGCGGTGAAGAATTCGACGACGTGCGGCAGCGGGTTCTTCTCGTTCGCCGGGGCATTGAGCAGCGTTGCCATCACGATGGGCGCACCGCATAGATGCGTCACCTTGTGCGTGGCGATCGCGTCGTACATCGCCGGCGCGCGCACGGCGCGCAGGCAGACGTGTGTGCCGGCGACCACCGAAATCGACCACGGGAAACACCAGCCGTTGCAATGGAACATTGGCAGTGTCCACAAATAGACCGGATGTTTGGCCATCGAGCAGGTGACAACATTGCCGACCGCAAGCAGATACGCGCCACGATGGTGATAGACCACACCCTTCGGATCTCCAGTGGTGCCCGACGTGTAGTTGAGCGAAATCGCATCCCACTCGTTTTCGGGCATTTTCCAGGCGTAGGCCGGGTCGCCCTGCGCAATGAACCCCTCGTATTCGATTTTTCCCAGCAGCTCGCCGGTGCCGGTATATTCGGGATCGTCATAGTCGATCACCAGCGGCTTGACGTTGCACAGCGCGAGCGCCTCCTTCATCACCTTTGAATATTCGCGGTCGGTGATCACCACCTTGGCCTCGGCGTGGTCGAGCGAAAAGGCGATGATCGGCGCATCGAGTCTTGTGTTGAGAGTGTTGAGCACGGCCTGACACATCGGCACGCCGTAGTGGCACTCCAGCATGGCTGGTGTGTTGGCCAGAAAAACCGAAACAGTGTCACCGCGCTTGACGCCGTGCTTTGCCCGCGCCGATCCGAGCCGCCGCGCGCGGGCGACCAACTCAGCGTAGGACCGCCGCATCGGTCCGTGGATGATAGCGGTATACTGCGGGAAGACAGATGCCGCGCGCTCGAGGAACCCAAGCGGTGTCAGCGGCTGATAATTGGCCGGATTACGGTCGAGATCGATATCATAGGGCGTCTTTGCCATGCCCTTTTCCCCTGGGAGCGACGTTACGAAGCGCCGGAGCAGCGATCAATTGTGGGATTTACCCCTCCGCAGGACAAGGTTACCTCATTCGGAGGCGCGCCTGGCGAAATCCCTGAGTACGCTGGATTCAATACCTGAGGCCGCAAATCGGGCTCGGACACGTGGCCCGACCGTATGAGGCTTTGCAAAGCCTGTCTCTATCCGCAAAAATGGCAGCCGGGAGGAGAGAATGGACGCCCGCAGCAGCCGCTATCCCGACACTTACGCGCATTGGCAGCGCAGTCCCGAGATGTTCTGGGCGGAAGCCGCCACCGAAATCGACTGGTACGAAAAGCCGAAGAAAATCTTCGACAAGGACGCCGGCATTTACGGCCGGTGGTTCGTCGGCGCCACCTGCAATACCTGCTACAACGCGCTCGATCGCCACGTCGCTGCCGGGCGCAACGACCAGCCGGCACTGATCTACGATTCCCCCGTTACCAACACGGTAAAGACGTTCACCTACGGCCGCATGCTGTCCGAGGTGCAGTTGCTTGGCGCCATGCTGCGCGATTTCGGCGTGCAAAAGGGTGACCGCGTTGTCATCTACATGCCGATGGTGCCGGAAGCGGTATTCGCCATGCTCGCCTGCGCGCGCATCGGCGCCATTCATTCGGTGGTATTCGGTGGCTTTGCGGCGAAGGAACTCGCAACCCGCATCGACGACGCCAAGCCCAAGGTCATCCTGTCCGCAAGCTGCGGTATCGAGGGTGCGCGCGTCATTCCTTACAAGCCGCTGCTCGATGAAGCGATTAATCTCGCCAAGCATAAGCCGCAGACCTGCATGATCCTCCAACGCTCGCAATGTGAGGCGCTGCTTGCGCCAGGCCGCGACCATGATTGGCGCACAGTGTGGGAAAACGCAGTCAACTACGCAAAGACTAGCGAATGTGTTCCGGTCGCCGCCACTGATCCGCTCTATATCCTTTATACGTCGGGCACCACGGGAATTCCGAAAGGCGTACTGCGCGACAACGGCGGCCACATGGTCGCGCTCAAATGGTCGATGCAGAATCTCTACGGAGTTTCGCCCGGTGAGGTGTGGTGGTCGGGCTCGGATATCGGCTGGGTTGTCGGTCACTCGTACATCGTTTACGCGCCGCTGTTTCACGGCTGCACCTCGATCCTCTACGAAGGCAAGCCGGTCGGCACGCCCGACGCCGGCGCGTTCTGGCGCGTGATCTCGCAGCACAGCGTGGTGTCGCTGTTTACCGCACCCACAGCGTTTCGCGCGATCAAGAAGGAAGATCCCAAGGGCGATCTCATCAAGAAGTACGAGCTGTCGAAATTCCAGACCTTGTTTCTTGCCGGTGAGCGGGCCGACCCGCCAACCATCCAATGGGCAGAGGAAGTGCTCAACGTGCCGGTCCTCGATCACTGGTGGCAGACCGAGACCGGCTGGTGTATCGCCGGCAATCCCGTCGGGCTTGGCACCCTGCCGGTGAAATACGGCTCGGCCTGCGTGCCGATGCCGGGTTACGCGATCGACATCGTCGATGAATCGAACAAGGTGCAGCCGGCTAACAAGATCGGCTCGATCGTAGTCAAGCTGCCGTTGCCGCCCGGAAATTTTCCGACGCTTTGGCAGCAAGACGCGCGCTTCAAGGACAGCTATCTCGCGGAGTTCCCCGGCTACTACAAGACGGCGGATGCCGGCTACAAGGACGAAGACGGCTACATCTACGTCATGAGCCGCACCGATGACATCATCAACGTCGCGGGGCACCGGCTGTCGACCGGTGGCATGGAGGAGGTGCTGGCCTCGCACCAGGACGTTGCCGAATGCGCCGTACTCGGGATCAAGGACGACCTGAAAGGCGAAGTGCCCTGCGGCTTCATCGTGCTTAAGGCCGGCGTCAACCGCCCACCGGCGGAGATCGAGAAGGAAATCGTCGCGCTGGTGCGCGAGAAAATCGGCCCCGTGGCGGCGTTTAAATTGGCGATTACCGTTGCGCGGCTGCCGAAGACGCGCTCAGGCAAGATTCTGCGCGGCACTATCAAGAAGATCGCCGACGGCGATCCGTGGACAATGCCGGCGACGATCGAGGACCCGGCGATCCTCGATGAAATCGGGAGCGCGCTAAAAGGCCATGGAGTAAGGACTAAAGGGCCCTGATACGCCGAAGCGGATCAGGCGACGCAAACGTACTGCGAACTCCGCATGCCAAGACGTTGAGCCGCACCTCGTGCGAGATCGAGTCGGGCGCCCATGCGATAGGCGATACCCCAAGGGCCCGTGTCGTTGATCCTGACGGTGACTGAGCGGCCGTTTTGCGGATTCGTCACCGTCAAAGTCGTTCCAATCGGCCAGGTGCGCGCGGCTGCGGTATTGCCGTTGGGATCGAATCGCTCACCGCTGGCAGTACGCCTGCCCGACGAGTACGAGCTCGCGAGGATTTCTTGTCCGGCGCAGTTGCCGGATCGCTTTACATACTTGTGAACTGACGCCCAGCCTGCAGCGCTGGCTGAGCCGCATGCGAGCAGGCTCACCAAAATTCCAAGGCCGACATGTTTCACGGCGATTTCCCCGAATCGTTGCGATGGCCGATGTAAATACGACCGAAGATGGCAGAAGGAAGGCACCAGCTTTTACCGACCAGGTCCTGCGCAACTTCGCGCAAGCAATATCGAACTTCAGGAATGATTATTGCGTATACGGTGCTTTAGTACCGAGCAATGTACGCGATTCGCTGCCCGTTAATAACTATTTCGCGTTGGTCGCATTCATAACTCACAATCAAGCGTTGGACCAAATGTTTTCATGATCCAATGCCTTGAGAGCGGCACAACGGTCCGGCAAAAGCGCGCACTTATGCGCACGCCCTCAAGGAAAAGATCATGACCGTTGTCTTCGAAACATTTCGGCGGGGAGCCTCGTTTGCCGACGAGGTTGCCGTTAATAAATCCGCAGCGACGCGCGCCGCCCGAATCAGTTCCATCGATCTGTTGCGTGGGCTGGTCATGATCGTCATGGCGCTTGATCACACCCGTGACTTCTTTGCCACCGGAGGTTTTAATCCGCGCGATGTGACCGATCCGGCGTTGTTTCTGACGCGCTGGATCACGCACTTCTGTGCACCAACATTTATCTTTCTGGCGGGGATCTCCGCGTTTTTGTATGGCGCGCAAGGCCGCGAAACGCGCGTGGTCAGCCGCTTTTTGTTCACGCGCGGCGTCTGGCTGGTGCTGCTCGAACTCACGATTGTACGCCTCGGATGGAGTTTCAGCATTCATTTCAATCATTTTCTCGTCGGAGTCATTTTCACCACCGGCGTGTCCATGATCGCCCTCGCTGCGCTCGTCTATCTGCCGCGCTGGACGATCGCCGCAGTCGGTCTCATCATGATCGGCGGCCACAACATGCTCGATGGCATAAAAGGCGCGCAGCTCGGCGCCGCCGCTCCGCTCTGGACTTTGCTGCATCAGCCGGGACACCCGGATGCTGCACCGGGAGTCGATGCAACCGTGCTTTACACGTTGATTCCCTGGGTCGGCGTGATGGCGGCGGGCTATGCGCTTGGCCCCGTTTTCACGCGCGGACGCGGGGCGCGCATGAGAGAGCTTTTTGTTCTAGGCGCCGGGGTCACGGTTGGCTTCGTTTTGGTGCGCGCCACCAATCTCTACGGCGATCCCGCACCCTGGACTATGCACGACAATCTGCTGGCCACCGTTCTATCCTTCGTCAACTGTGAAAAATATCCGCCCTCGCTGCTCTATTTGGGGATGACGCTCGGGCCGGCACTAATGCTGTTGGCAGCGTTTGAAAGTGTACATGGCCCTTTCACCCGTTGGATCACAATCTTCGGGCGTGTGCCGCTGTTCTACTACATCGCCCACATATTCTTGCTGCATGCGCTTGCTCTCCTGTATGCGTGGACACTGGTTGGCGATCCCACCGCACTGATCGGGTCAGGGCATAAGCCCGCTGGTTACGGCCTCGGCTTGATTGGCGTTTACGCCGTGTGGCTGGCTGTTGTTACAGCTCTTTACCCGCTCTGCCGCTGGTTTGCGGGGGTCAAGCGGCGGCATACCGAATGGTGGTGGAGTTATCTTTAGGCAAACCGATGCCTAAGTTGTTTTGACCCGCAAATGGATTATGACCAGGACCACGAGGCTGAGCACTGATGTCGCAATCAGATAGAAACTCGGCGCGAGTGCTGAACCGGTTGCAGCGACCAGCCAGGTGGCGATGAGGGGTGCCGTGCCCCCGAAGATCGGCACGCTCGTGTTGTAGGCCACCGCGATTCCGGTGCTTCGCGTGGCGGTCGGGAACAGCTCCGCCATCAAGGCCGGAAGCGTTCCGCTGTATGCCGCCTTGAGCAGGCTGAGCCAGCATACGAGGGTGACGATGCCAGCGAGCGAAGGATTAGCGACGAGCAGCATGAAGCTCGGATAAGCCGAGACTGCGAACAGTGTTGAAACGATCACCATCATCCGCACGCGGCCGATGCGGTCCGACAGATGCCCGAAAAGCGGCGCGCCGAATGTGAGAAGGAGTCCGCCGATCAAGGTCGCGATGAAAGCAAGTGATTGCGGCAGATGCAATTGCTTGATGGCATAAGTCGGCATGTAGAGGATGATGTAGTTCGAGCTGGTTGAAAGGACGACGATGCCGATGCACATCAGCAACCGGTCCCAGTGCTTGGCGAACATCTGGCGCAAGGGGGCGTGCGCAGGACCTTGGTCGCGGAATTCCGGCGTCTCCCCCAGGTGCTTGCGGATGTAAAGCCCGATGGGGCCGATCAACAGACCAAAAAAGAACGGCACACGCCAACCCCAGCCCTCAAGCTGCTCCGTGGTCAACCAGCCGTACAAAATGACGCCAAAAAATGAAGAGAGCACCGCGGCGATTCCCTGGCCGAACCATTGGAAGCTGGCGAAGAACCCCTTGCGTTCTTTTGAGTGCTCGACCAGGAACGCAGTGGCGCTGCCGAACTCGCCTGCCACGGCGAAGCCCTGCAACAGTCTCGCAATAAGCACAGCGATTGGCGCGAGAATCCCAATCGACGCGTAGGTTGGCATGATCGCCATCAGACCCGTTCCCGCGCTCATGATGACAATCGACACCAGCATGGCGGCACGTCGGCCGGCGCGGTCCGCATAGGCGCCAAGCACAAGGGCGCCGAGCGGACGAACCAGATACGAAATTCCGAAGGTACCGAAGGTCAACAGCAAAGCTGTTGTCGGATCGGCTGTCGGGAAAAACAGCTTGGAAATGGTGACGGCAAAATAGCCGTAGATGAGAATGTCATAGAATTCGAGGGCGTTTCCGATCGACGCGGCGGCCAGGATTTTGAACGTACTTGCTTGACGCGGCACTGCGGCCGTTACGGCGGATACTGACATTAGTTACCCCTCAGTCGAATTTGCGAGGCGGAGGTTGCCGCGAATAGCGCGCCGAAACAAGGTGGCGACCCAGCTCAATCTCAACTACAGTCCCGGCGCATGAAAATTGGTGTATCCAAAATCAATCCCAACACCTTTACGACCCGCCCGGAGATTGAAGGCACCTTCGGGGTTGTTGCATCCACGCACTGGATCGCAACCGCGGTTGGTATGGCAACGCTGGAAAAAGGCGGCAACGCCTTCGATGCGGCGGCCGCAACCGCCTTCACGCTGCAAGTCGTGGAGCCGCACCTCAACGGACCGGGCGGCGATGTTCCGGTCATCCTCTACGATGTGAAACGTAATCGGCCAGAGGTGATCTGCGGGCAGGGTCCCGCGCCGGCTGCGGCGACAATCGCGCATTTCCGAAAGCTTGGCCGACATGATTCCGGGCACCGGCCTGCTGGCGGCCTGCGTTCCCGGCATGTTCGACACCTGGATGCTGTTGTTGCGCGACTACGGTACCATGCGCGTGAGCGACGTCCTCACTCCGGCGATTTCCTACGCGCGCAATGGCTATCCGCTGGTCGAGCGCGCGAGCGCCACCATTGCAATGGTCGCGGATCTGTTTCGCGACCATTGGCCGACCTCGGCGGCTGTATATTTGCCCGGCGGCAAGGTGCCCGAACCGGGCGTGTTGTTCACCAATCATTCGCTCGCTGACACTTACGCGCGCATGATCCGCGAAGCCGAAAGCGCGGGTGGCGATCGCGTCGCGCAGATCGAGCGTGCGCGAAAAGTGTGGTCGCAGGGTTTCGTCGCCGAGGCAATCGACAAGTTCTGCCGCAGGCAAAAGGTGATGGACGTCAGCGGCGAGTATCACTCGGGCTTAATCACCGGTGCCGACATGGCTGTGTGGCAGGCGCGCGTCGAGCCGCCGCTCACGTACGATTATGGCCGTTACACGGTATGCAAACCTGGCGTCTGGAGCCAAGGACCCGTGCTGCTGCAACAACTGGCGCTGTTGAAAGGCTGTGACCTCGATGGCCTTGATCCGGCCGGTCCCGATTTCATCCATTTGCAGGTTGAATGCGCCAAGCTCGCCTACGCCGATCGCGAAAGCTTCTACGGCGATCCGGATTTCGTGCAGGTGCCGATCGAGACACTCCTTTCCGATCGCTACAATGCCGAACGCCGCAAGCTGATTGGCAAACGTGCTTCGCTCGAACTGCGTCCAGGCACCGTCGAAGGTTTCGGCGCGGTTGTGGAGCTGCGTCGTGCCGAAGGTGCGCGTGCGGCGGTGGGGGCCTTCGGTGCGGGAGAGCCGACGGTCGGACGCGTTGGCGAGGTAATCGGCGATACTGTGCATTTCGATATTATCGACAGTGCCGGCAACATGGCTTCGTCCACACCGTCGGGCGGCTGGCTACAGTCTTCACCGGTCATCCCCGACCTCGGCTTCGGTCTCGGCACACGCGCGCAGATGTTCTGGCTCGACGAAAACCACCCGGCTGCGCTTGCGCCTGGCAGGCGTCCACGGACCACGCTTTCGCCAACCTTGGCGTTGCATGACGGCGTGCCTTACCTTGCCTGGGGCTCGCCCGGCGGCGATCAGCAGGATCAATGGACGACCCAGTTCTTTTTACGCCACGTTCATGCCGGCATGAACCTGCAGGAGGCGATCGATGCGCCGGCCTGGCACTCTGAGCACTTCCCAATCTCGTTCTGGCCACGCACCGCTCGGCCGGGTGTGCTTGTGGTTGAAAAGCGCTTGCCGGACGAAACGATTGGTGAACTGCGCAAGCGCGGTCATGAAGTCGAGATCGGTCCGGCATGGTCCGAGGGCCGGCTGACCGCCGCTTCGCGCGTGGGCCCACGGCGGCGCGCGGCCGCCAATCCGCGCGGCATGCAGGGGTATGCCGCTGGCCGGTAGCAGTCAGTAAGCAAAGCGGCTGAAATCGAAAGCGCGATCGAGGCCAAAAACCACTACGAGAAACACGGCTGCCGCTGCGATCAGGATTGCAGCGCCGACGTAGTGTGCCTTCAGAACCTCTTTCTTTTTCGATTCAATGTTTTTTCGATCGTCTAGCAAGCGTCTATTCGTCATCCGGGCAACGCCAGGTAAAAATCGAAACACGTTCTTGCTAGACCGAGCGGCAAACGCCGACTAACGAAAATATATGATGGTCTCATTTCGCGGACTGATGCGCCGCCCGCGACCAGTTTGTGCTAGCTGATTTCAGATCATGGATTTTTCGTACACGCCAGTTATAAAAATCGGCAATTGCATTCCACCGTTGGCAACTCGCTAACCGAACCGGCCATTAAGGACTGATTAAGACATTGGCCGGGATGCTGGTCGCATTGGTGGAAGTGATTCGATCACTGCATGAGCGGTTGCATTCCAATGCCCGGAAACCCGCAATTTCTTGAACCTCTATTCGGTGTTGACCAACAAGCTTGGCAAGCCGTGTCTGAGGAGGATGTCCTCGCCCTTGAAAACACGATCGCACGGCAGTCCGAGGAATTGAATCGACGGCTTACCGAAGTCATCGAGCTCTACAATTTCCAGCAACGACTGACCAACGAGCTGCACGCCGCCCGCAGGGAAATCGATCGCCTCAACGAAACGGTCGCGACACTTGAGCAGGTGACGGTCAACCACAAGGCGGACATTGCCGCCGCACATGGCAAGATCGCGCTGCTGAAAAACGAAAAATCGGATCTGCGGGCGCAACTCGACAAGGCGCTGCGAGATTCGAATGCCCTGACCGGCCGATTGCTCGCAATGGAAGCCGCCTTCAAGGTCGGGGAAAAAAATTCCGTTTCGGCTTTGCAACAAGTCAACGCGATGAATTCAGAGCTGACGCTTGCTTCGGCCGAAAGGTTCAAGTTGGTGGCAGCTCTGCAATCTGAAAGGAAGCACCATCGTAACGCGCTCAATGATAAGACGTCGATTTTGGAGAACAAAATCAGAAGAGCCGAAGCCATCGCTGAAAATCAGGAGAGGCAAATAAAAGGTCTCGGCGACGACCGCAACAGGTTGAACGAGCGCGTCGAAGTTCTCGAGGCTCTGTTGAAGAGCGAGCGCGAAGTTGCCGAATCAAAAATTAAACGAATGACCGAAAAGCTTGAGGCCGGTAATCAGGAGATCTGACTGTCGTCAGCGGAGTGTCTTAGCTTTATCGCCGCCAGAAACTCTTGCCGTGTCTTGAAATTCGTCCGAAATACGCCGAGCATCTGGCTGGTAACCATCGTGACATCCGGGCGATGCACACCGCGTGTCGTCATACATTCATGGGCGCCTTCGACGACCACCCCGACGCCCGAGGGCTTGAGCACCGCGTTGAGGCAAGAAGCAATTTCGGCAGTCATCTTCTCCTGCACCTGCATCCGTTTAGCGTAGACATCGACCAGCCGCACCAACTTTGAGATGCCGACAATCCGCCTACGCGGCAGGTAGCCGATGTGGACGCGGCCGATGATCGGTGCAATGTGATGTTCGCAGTGCGATTCGAAACGGATATCGCGAAGCAATACCATCTCGTCATAGCCGGCAACTTCCTCGAAAGTACGCTTGAGGTACTCGCGGGGATTCTCGAAGTACCCGGCAAACCATTCCTCATAGGCGCGGACCACGCGCGCCGGCGTTCCGCGCAGGCCTTCACGCCGCGGATCGTCACCGGCCCAGCGGATCAGCGTTCGAACAGCATCTTCGGCCGTCGCCCGGGACGGACGCTCACTCGCGTTGCGCACGCGCTTTGGCGGATGGTGACGGGATTTCATCGTAAGCTCCCGGCTTGAACCAAGGGAATTGGCGATATCTGTTGAAGAGAACATCTCAGCCGCGCCCTGTACTCGGATTGCGTTTCCCGCGATCAATGCGCCGGCAACCGGCTTGTTCCATTGCAACACCAATAGGCGGCCCAGCGAGACTGCCCATTTTCGGCTTCGGAAAGAATCGCCATCACGCTGACGGGCACCGGCACGTTCTAGGTCCGGATTTTTTGTTTGCCGGGGGACGCTCTTCCGATGCGCGGCCGTCGCCGCTTCAAATAACTTATGCGGAGTGCCGCACTCTCGAACGCCGACAAGGAAAATCCATTCAAATACGTGAAGGAACTGCCGGGCTCTGCCAGAGTCCGGGCGTCAAGCTGGAACGCAGCCGGATTCATCTCATTCGCTTCGAAAACACGCATACGTTTTATGATAGCCCTATCAAACCAGGCGAAGGCTTTTCACAATCGAAGTGTCATCGCTCTGAAGAGATTTTTGTTTTTTTGTCGGGGTGCCCCTGCGGCACGCACTGACAGGGCGGTGGCACGCGCTGTCGCAGGATCGACTGGAAATCTTTCTTGATCCAGACTCGGGTGATAGTCACTATGCCATGAGCGAAAAAATCAGGGCTACAAGGGATGGGGAGAATATTCCTATTTGTCAGTGACGCGGTCACCGCAATTCCCGGGCGAAAACAACAGCGGCTCGACGCGTGTGCTTTTTCGCGTGTGGCACGGCGACCAGTCAGCCGGCACGGTTCCGTGAGCGTAATTCTGCGGTTTTTTGATACCAATGCGTGACAAAACGATCACACAAGAAATCAAAATCAATCGAAACCGCCGTTGGTCGTGATCTAGCCACCGTGCCGCCCCGATTGGCTGTCGGATTTCGTCCTATGGGGGGACACGCCGTGTTCTCATCCGATCTTTTTTGGAACTTTGCACGACTGTCTGCCGTCGTTGCGACGGCGGGGGCACTTGCGGCTTGTGCTCAGTCTTCCGTGACGAACAAAACGAATTTCAATGTCGCGAGGCCGCAGACCTCACCGGAGAGCACTCGCACGCGCGTGGCTGTGCAGCCCAGAAAACACAGCCCGCTTGCGGCCAACCGGCAAGCTGCCAGCACACAATTTGCGTCGTATGGGGTCGCAAGCTTCTACTCGGAGGAACAGAAGACCGCA
>Ga0126383_10002421_pt1 | contig 12035 bp, 10 predicted proteins | sample PanSoiMetPlot_35_FD_96882 | JGI IMG/M metagenome (GOLD analysis project Ga0126383, IMG submission 96882) | Tropical forest soil microbial communities from Panama - MetaG Plot_35 | ecosystem: Environmental > Terrestrial > Soil > Tropical forest > Bulk soil | place: Panama | collected 2016-02-17
GAAGTTGGCGCGCCAAAGTAAACGCGGCGGTAAGCGTCGATCACCTGCTGGTATTGACGACGGGTGCGCTCGGACGCCGGACGTCCGTTCAACGCCTCTCGCATGCGCTCGGCCGCATCGAACTGCGAGCGCGCCCACCCATCGCTTTTGCGACTACGGGCGTGCACGGGCAGCACGGGCAGCAACAGGAGAAACAAGGCCGCTACCCAGCGCAAGGCGCTTTGGCTTCGATGTGAGTATTCCACTTTCCCTGGCCCGTAATCGCGTTCGGACTGGTTGCGTACCCCTGAACAGATGCACAGGCGCTAGTCGGTGTTGCTGAAGTGCAGCACGCCGCGCTCGTCTCGTTCCACCCGCACCGGGTCGTGTACCGGGTTGCCCAGGATATGGGTGCTGCCGTCCGACCCGCCGAAGTACAGATTGGTGATTCGTTTCACGTAGTTACGGGTTTCCGCGAAGTGAGGAACTCCGCCGCTCCGCGCCACCGATCCCTGTCCCGCGTTATACGCGGCCAGGCTCAGCTTGACATCCCCGCCGTAGCTCTCCATGAGCTGCTTCAGATGTCGAACCCCGGCGTCCACGTTTTGTTCCGGATCAAATGGATTGGTCACTTTCAGCTGGCGCGCGGTTTGTGGCATCAACTGCATCAGCCCCATGGCTCCTTTGCGGGAAACCGCATTGGGGTTGAAGTTGGATTCCACCTTGACGACGGCTCGCACCAGGTTAGCATCCACGTTGTGAGCTGCCGCCGCCTTCTCGATGGCCGCATCCAATTGCTCCGGGGTGAACGACTTGCCGCGATCATAGTTGAGAACCGGCGTGGGCACTACACCCAGGTACTGGGACACATCGGCCGCCGCCGACCGCGCGGCGCGCACATTTGCTGAAGCCACAGCCTTCCACCGGCGCTCCTTCGCACTCCAGTACACCAGCGAACTTCGCTGTGCCGGAGCCGCGGCGTGCTCGGACGAATTCAGGGTAACGGTCTCATTCTCATAGACCTTCCGGCCGTTTTCGTCCGTGGTTGAGCGAATGACTTCGGTCGTTGCACCCGACCCGGGTTCTGCCTGCACGTAGGGCGTGGTGAGTGAAAGGAAGGTCGCGATTACGGCACTGGCCATCAGGGCGATTTGCAGGTGCTTTCGCATAACCGGGTCTTTCTTTCGCAGCGCGAAGACACAACTTTGCCCCCGCAGCTGGCCTGCCCGGAACCTGACGGAGAATCTACGAAACCAGAGTGCCCCGATTATAGGCTCCCGGAAGGAGAGGGGCAATCTTCCGAACGGACATAGAACCACCGGAGTAATCGCGCTAGAGGATTGAAAAATAGTGATTTATATAACGGTAATCAAGGCGGTGTTCCGGAAGTGCGGTGGCGGGATTCAAGCGCATTTGGTCGCAGATGCCGGAAAGCGGGCCCGGAAGGGCAAAACCAAGGCCGGCCGTGGGGATCGCTTTTTCGATCGGCAGCCTTTGTTTCTGAAGGGGGCAATACTACCGGATGCGCTGGGTCGTGGTGGCGTCCCGCATATCGTGGGGTATACGTCCACATTCTGGCAGTCATACAGGCCATGATTCCGCGGCAGATGCACCAGCATATATCTTCCGGTCTTCAACTGCGTACGAGCCGGCATGCTCCCGGTCGACTGCAGATCGACGGATTTGCCGTTCAGGTCCACGCTCAAAATGATGACTCCAGTCGCCACACTCGTGTCTTTCACGGTGATCGGCGTTTTTTCCTGCGCCAGCACCACCACCGTCAGCAAGATTAAGACAATGAAGCAACAGCCATGCTTGCTTCATACCAACCTCCTAAAGTGCCACGCCTGCTCCGGGTTCATGGCCGCGCCTCGTGCCCGGGCGTCAGTAAGGAGGGAAAAAGGCACTTGTGCGCGAGGTCATGCGACGTCAAATTTCTGCACCAGAATGGTTGCAAGTTGCTGACAAAGATTCCCTTAGGGACCAAATACCCCTTGCCAACCGAACCAGCCTCTCCGGATAATGACCGTGAAAGCATCCAAGAAACCGTGTACCGATACAGTCGAGCGGATCTGTTGCGCATACTTCGGCTGAAGGCGCGCCAGTTCAGCGCATGGGAAAAGGCTGGGCTGGTTCCCGCCGCTGACGACTACTCTTTCGTTGACCTCCTGCAAATCAAGAAAGTGCGGGACTTGTGCGCGCGCAAAGTGCGTCCTGCGGTGATCCGGCAATCGCTCGAGGCCATGCAGAAGCAGGTGGCGGGTATGGAAAACCCGCTGCTCGAAGCCGGGGCCTTCACCACCGGCCATCACCGCATCGCCTTCCGCCATCAAGGGAAACTGGTCGAACCGATTGCAGGACAGTTCGTCTTCGATTTCTCTCCCGAAGAGCGCGTAGTCACGAAAAAAACGATTCCGATGTCAAAATCCTCTGTACCAGGGGCGGCGGCCGATGTTGCCGATCTGTTTGCGCGTGGCATCGCTCTCGAGGAAGACCCCAGCAACCAAGTGCAGGCGATCGCGATCTACCAGCGGGTTCTCGAACTTGACCCCGAGCATGCCGCCGCCAACATCAACCTGGGCACGCTGCATTACAACCGGCAGGAGTACGCCCTGGCGGAGAAACACTATCGCCGCGCGATCGAACTTGATCCGCGTTACGCGTTGGCCCACTTCGATTTGGGCAACGTGCTCGACGAAACCGGGCGGGTGAACGAGGCCATTCAGACCTACACCACCGCGCTGCAACTGGCTCCCACTTACGCCGATGCGCACTACAACCTCGCACTCGCCTATGAGAAGGTAAAGGAGCCGCGCAAGGCGTTGAAGCACTGGCGCGCCTATGTGAAGCTGGATACCAGCGGCCCCTGGTCGGTACATGCGCGCAATCAGATTCAGCGCATACTCGAGGCCGACGGGCTGAAGCTCGTCCCCCCCAAGTCGAAATAGCTGCGGGCGCCGCCCTGCACTCATCCAGTACACTGAAACTCCGCATGGCCGATGTCGTCACTTCAGTTTCATCTTCGAGCCCGCTCGGTCGCTGGTGGCGTCAGGCGCGCACTTCGTTTTTCTGGATGGTGCTGTTTGCCCTCGCTCTGAGGATGGGCATCATCGTCATCGGGCACACCTACAAGTTCAAGACCCTCGATGACAACTTCAGCTTCGGATGGGAGATGGGCCGCATCGGCCGCGCACTGGCCACAGGCGAGGGCTTCGCCGACCCGTTCAACGAGCCCACGGGCCCGACCGCGTGGGAACCGCCGCTTTATCCGTTCCTGATCGCCGCGGTCTTCAAGCTGCTGGGCGTTTACACTCACGCTTCCGCTCTGCTCCTGCTTACGATCAACAGCATTTTTTCCGCGCTGACCTGTATTCCGATCTTTCTCATCGCGCGGCGCTCGACGACCGAAACCGTCGCCATCTGGACCGCATGGCTGTGGGCGCTATTGCCGAACGTCACCTACTGGTGCACCCGCTGGGTGTGGGAAACAAGTCTCGCGGCCTTGCTGCTGGCCCTGCTTTTCTGGCTTGCGCTGGTGATGGAAGAACACGATGGCTGGCAACCGTGGTTTGCTTTTGGCCTGCTGTGGGGCGTCGCCGGGCTGACCAATACGTCGCTGTTGGCGTTTCTGCCGGCTTCCGGACTCTACGCCTGGTATCGGCGCGCCAAGCTCGGCAGGCGTTCATTGGCTGGAGTGGTGCTGGCGTCCGCCGTTTTCATCGGCTGCATCACGCCCTGGCTGATCCGCAACCAACGCACCTTCGGCCGCTGGATCTTCATTCGCTCGAACTTCGGTGCGGAGTTGCGCATCGGCAACGGCCCCACCGCCGACGGCACCTGGCAGGAATACCTTCACCCCACGCGGAACGTCTACGAGATGCGGCGCTTCCGGCAACTGGGCGAACTCGCCTATGTCGATGTGCGCAAGCGCGAGGCCATGGCCTGGATCCGGCAGAATCCTGGAGTGTTTCTGTTCCTAAGCTTCAAGCGCTTCGTTTACTACTGGGCCGGGATTCCGAAGCTCTCGCTGTTTCCGCCTCCCGAGGTGAAGAACTCTCTGTTCCTGGCCTCAAGCCTGCTGGCGGTGAGTGGCTTGTTCCTCATGCTGCGCCAACGCCGCCCCGGCGCATGGTTGTTTTTGTGGTTGATCCTTCTGTATCCGGCGATCTACTACATCGTCTTTCCTCACCCTCGTTACCGCCATCCCATTGAACCGCAACTCGCCATTCTGATCGTGTACGCGGTCTCGCAAGCAGAGACTCGCAAAACGCGGCCCGCCAACTAGCCATTCGGCCGGGATCACCCTGGCCATTCCGCTGATGCAGCACCTCCTCGGCTTGCTCCATGCTTACCCTGAAATCGATTGCAGTGAGGAGCGTGTCATGTCTTCGGTACTTTCTGATCTTTCACAGGAGTTGGCAGCAGCGGCCGAAAAGGTGGGCTCGTCGGTCGTCACGGTCCATGCCCGGCATCGTTTACCTTCCAGTGGAATCCACTGGCGCAAGGGTGTAATCGTAACCGCGAACCACACCATCCGTCGCGAGGAGGATGTTAGCGTTTTGCCTCACGACGGCAAGCGCGCGGCAGCCAAACTCGCCGGCCGCGATCCCGGCACCGATCTCGCGGTTCTTAAGCTGGATGAGGAAACCTCCGCCGGGGTTCCGCAGTTCGCGGAATCCTCCAGCTTGAAGCTCGGGCACTTTGTCCTTGCTCTCGGACGCACGCGCAACGCCAGCCTGGTGGCGAGCGCCGGCATCATCGGCGGCCTGGGCGGCGAATACCGCACCTGGCGCGGCGGCAAGGTGGACCACAACATCCGCCTTGATCTGGCTTTGTATCCCGGCTTCTCCGGCGGTCCGTTGGTCAACGTTGACGGCAAAGTGCTGGGCGTCAATACCAACGGACTGGGCCGAGGACGCGCCGTCACCCTGCCCGTTTCTACCGTCAACCGCACCGTCGATCAACTGCTGGAGAAGGGATACATTGCGCGCCCCTACCTGGGGCTCGCCATGCAACCAGTCTCGCTGCCCGAGGCCACGCGGACGAAGCTGACGTCGGGGGCGCAGGGGGGGCTGATGGTCCTGCACGTAGAACCTTCGGGCCCGGCCGAGAAAGCCGGAATCGTTCTGGGCGATGTGATCGTCGAACTACAAGGCAAGCCCGCTCTCGACATGGAGCACATTCGAGACCTGCTGGCCTCGGCGAAAATTGGAGATACGGTCAAAGCTACGGTCGTTCGCGCCGGTGTTCCGGTGGAGGTGGCGCTCACGCTCGGGGAGCGTCCTGCGAGGTAGCCGGCCATGAGCAGGCATAACGGAGGCAGCTCAATTCGCGTGCTGTTGGCGGCTGCCTCCGCCGTACGCCGCGCCGGCCTGGAAGCGCTTATCCGACGGACACCTGCTCTCAAACTTGCGGGCAGTCTCGAGAGCTCGCACCATCTCGGCCAGCGTGTTCAGGACCTTGCTCCCGACGTAATCCTGCTGGACGCCGACCGCGCTCACCCTCTGGAACCCCTGGGAGTCCCGGTAGTGGCGCTGATCGACAACCCTGATGCCAGTTGGACGGCACAATCCTTGCGCTTGGGGGCGAAAGCCATTCTGCCGCGCGAAGCAGCGATGGATGAAATCCTCCCCGCGCTCGAGGCCGCCTACGCCGGCCTGGTGCTGCTGGACCCGCAGGTCACACTGGAGCTGGCGGCACGGGTCCCTCCGGCTGCCGATCCCCCGGGCGGGATGACCGAAGAACTGACTCCCCGCGAGATTGAAGTGCTCGGCATGCTGGCCGAGGGCCTGGGCAATCGCGAGATCGCCTCGCGCCTGGGTATTTCCGACCACACCGTGAAATTTCACATCAGCTCCATCCTCGACAAGCTGAACGCTTCCTCGCGCACCGAGGCGGTTACCCTGGGCATCCGCCGGGGCCTGGTTCTGCTCTAGCTCACTATTGCCCGCCTGCCCCGTCCAAGCTGTGTCGTAAGGAGGGTTCATGAACCGCGAACGCCGTCTCGCCACCTGGCTGGGAGCTATCCTGGGAACCCTCTGCGCCCTGCTCTTCATGGCAGCCGAGGGCAACGCCTCCGACCATCGCGGGGAACTTACCGAGCAGTTTCACCAGACGTACACGCTCGCGCCGGTCGGCCGCGTGGACCTGGAGAACATCAACGGCGCGGTCCACATAACCGGATGGGATCGTAACGAAGTAAAAGTGGATGCCGTGAAGTACGCCCGCAGAAAAGAGCGGCTGGAAGAAGCGAAGATTGTCGTGGACTCAGGCAGTGACTACCTCTCGATTCGCACCGAGTATCCCGACCGCGAGCAAACTTTCACCGACGACGCGAGCGACAACCCGGCGACTGTCGAATACACCCTGATGGTCCCGCGCTCCGCCCGGCTCGACGAAGTGAAACTGATTAACGGTGCGCTGGACATTTCCGGCGTCGACGGCGAAGTGCGAGCATCCAGCATCAATGGCCACGTTCGCGCCCAGCGACTTTCAGGCCGCGCCAGACTAAAGACCGTCAATGGCCGCCTGGAGGCCGCCTTCGACCGCCTCGGCACCGCTCCCCTGGAATTGAGCTCGGTCAACGGAAGTGTGGAACTGACCCTGCCGTCCGACGCCAAAGCCGAAATTGAAGCCAATACCGTTTACGGCGGAATCGAAAACGATTTCGGATTAAGTGTCCACAGTCACCGCTACCTGGGACACGACCTGCACGGTGAACTCGGGGGCGGAGGCACCCGAATCGAGATTCGCAACGTCAATGGCCATGTCGAAATCCGCCACGCCAGCGACAACCGCGCCCTCAGCCCGGCCCGCGATCTCGACAGCGAACGCGCCTCCGACCGCGACGATGACGACAACTAATCTCTCGAGGCGCAGATCCGCTGCATTTCATTTCCTCGTCTCAATAAATCGTGTGCCCCGGCGCTGGTGTCCGCAAATCAGGCTTCGACGCCATCAGCAGCAGCGCTCCGACGCGCTTGAAGGCCCGCAAATCCTCCAGGCTCTTGAACGACTTGGTCTGATAATCGTCGGGGGTGGGAGTATCGTCGGGAATCCGCCGCGCTTCCACGTTCTCAAACGCGTGCTTCGTGAGCAAATCGGTGTATTCCGCCTCCGAGCGCACCTCGACCGGAACCTTCAGCTTGTCGACCCACTGCAAGGAATACGGATTGTCCTTGTAAAGATTGATCAGAATGAACAGCCGCCCTCTGGGCGCCATTACGCGGAATAACTCCATCAGAGCGCGATCCTGGTCAGGATAGTAATAAAACGATTCGACTGACAGCACCTTGTCGAAGTAGTTCTCTTCCCAGGGAATCTGCTGCGCCGATCCCCAGACGTAGAGCACATTCTCGAAATCCTTCGACGTCGCCCGCGCCTGGCGAATCATCTCATCCGACACATCGACACCCACCACCTGCCCGAAGCCTTCTGGCCCCTCGCCCACCATGCGTGCGAGCAACCGGGTTGCCCATCCCGAGCCGCACCCCAGGTCGAGCACGCGTTCCCCGGGACGCAGCGCCATCAACCGCATCGTCTTCTCGGTGATGTCCAGGTGATGGCGCTCCATCTTTTCGCCTTCACCTGCGTCGGCCCAGCGGTTGAACTCCAGCTTCAGCTTCTCATCGGGGGATAATGGCTTCTCGGGCAAGGTCGATTCTCCTTCGCGGACTTCGCGTCCCTGGCAGTTAAAGGTTTTCCAGGCCTTATGACGAATATGCTACATTGACGTTCCTGATGGCTCAAACGCCACAGCCCCGGCCCCAGGCGGAACCGCTCTACTGCCCAAACTGCGCTGAAGAAGTGACCGATCCCCTCACTTGCGGAGACTGTTCCGCCGTTATCTGCCGCCGCTGTGGCACGCCACTCGAATCACCCGACGAACTCGGCATGGGATAACCAATGGGCCTCCCTACCACCACGCAAGCAGTTGCGGTCGAGGCAACAGAGTCAAATTCCGGCCTGGTGCGCGGCCTCACCCTGCTTGACTCGGTCTTGCTGTTGGTCGGCGGGATCATCGGCTCGTCAATCTTTCTCACCGCGAAGGATATCGCCCAACCTCTGCCGCACCCTGCCTGGTTTCTTCTGGTGTGGGTGCTGGGCGGCGTGGTCTCGCTGATGGCGTGCTTCGCCTTTGCGGAACTGGGCTCCATGTTTCCCGACTCCGGCGGTCAGTACGTCTATCTTCGCGAAGCGTTCGGCGACCTGCCCGCGTTCCTTTACGGCTGGATGCTGTTCAGCGTCGCTAATGGCGGAACCATCGCCGCGCTCGGGGTGGCCTCGGCCGCCTACCTGGGCGGAATCTTTCCCGCCATCTCGCAGGACCACGTCGTGCTCTCGCTCGCCGGAATCGTCATCACCCGCGCCCACCTGATGGCCCTGATCTTCATTCTCATCGTCACCTGGATCAACGTCTGCGGCCTGCGCTCCGGCGCTGTGCTGCAGAACGCCGCCACCTGGGCAAAATTCGTGGCCATGGCAGCGTTTGTGCTTTTCGGCTTCGCCATTGGCAAGGGAGAGTGGTCGCACTTCACGACCGCTCCCGCGGGCGGGCTGGCCATGGGCCTCACTCCCGGCCAACTACTGTCCGCCTTCGGCGTGGGGCTGATCGCCGTCTTCTGGGCCTATGACGGATGGGTATACATCACCTGGGTCGCAGGCGAGGTGAAGAATCCGCGCCGCAACGTGCCGCTCGCGATGGTGATCGGCATCGTGGTTGTGGGCGTGATCTACATCTCGATGAACCTGACTTACATGTACGCCATGCCGCTTTCCGAGGTGGCGAAACACGAGACCATTGCTCACAGCGCCGCCGTCGTGCTTTTTTCTCCGGCCGCCGGAGCCTGGCTCTCAGCGACGATCGCCCTTTCCTGCTTCGGCGCCATGGCCAGCTGCATTCTCTCGGGAGCGCGCGTCTATTACGCGATGGCGAGGGACGGGGTGTTCTTCCAGCGCATGGCGGAGGTCCATCCCAGGTGGCGCACGCCCGCCTTCAGCCTGATCGGACAAAGCCTTTGGGCAGCGCTTCTCACTTTGAGCGGCCGCTACGATCAGCTTTACACCTATGTGATCTACGGCATGGTGCTCTCCTACACCGCCACGGTCGTGGGCTTGTTCGTTTTGCGACGGAAGCGTCCCGACATTCCACGACCCTACCGCTGCACGGGCTACCCGGTTGTGCCCGCGATCTACATTTTGATCGGCGCCGCCTGGACGTTGAATACGATCCTCACGCGCCCGGTGGAAGCCTTCTGGGGAACCGCCATCGTGCTGCTGGGTGTGCCGGGCTATCTGTACTGGAAGCGGGGGAGTAAGAGAATGAGGTAGCCGGAGACCACGTAGAGCCTAGCCCAGCGTTTCAGCGCCGGGGCGGCGCAGGGGCAAAAGGAACAAAAAACAAGTACTGGAGGGATGGCCGAGGGTTCCGATGTTCGAGCGCTATACCGAAAAAGCCCGCCGGGTGAATCTTCTTCGCGCGCTACGAAGCCAGCCAGTTCGGGTCGCCCTATATCGAGACTGAACACCTATTGCTCGGCATCCTTCGCGAAGATAGGAATTTGACTGCCTGCTTTTTGAAACCGGCTCAGGTAGAGAGCATCCGCCCGCAGATTGAGACCCTTACCTGGAGAAACAAACCGACTGCTACCTCGGTCGATCTTCCGCTCAGCAACGAGTCCAAGCGTGTCCTGGCCTACGCCGCCGAGGAAGCGGAACCCATGAAGAGCCCCCACATTGCTCCCGAACATCTATTCCTGGGGCTTTTGCGCGAAAAGAATGCCCTCGCCGCGAACCTGCTGACGCAACGTGGGCTCGAAATCGAGAACGTCCGCGAAGCGCTGTTGAAGCCAGGTCGTTGGGCCCAAGGTGCCTGGCCAGCGCACAGTAGCTATCAGGTTTCCCCCACCCATCTGCAAATGGTGACGAATACGGTCGAGATTCGCGGTGCGAGGTGGAATGCAGATTACGTCCACGACCTGGTCAAAAAGCTCCGCGAGATCTCCTGGCACTGGGAAAAGCGCGCCTGGTCTCCGCGCGATGTCGTCCATCACCGCGAAACTCATCTTCTGTCGTTCGACACCACCCTTCGGGAACGCTCCCCGGATTTCAACCTTGTGCCAGGTGGCTGGACGAAAGACCACTGTGCCATCTGCCGCTGGGAGCTCTTCGCTTCCGAAGACCAGCCCGACCACTCCACCGGCCACACCAACGGACGCGACTGGCTCTGCACCGAGTGCTATCGGAAGTTCATCGCGCGCGACGACTTCTTCTCCTCCACTACCCCGAACTGACCTGACACCCAGGAGCGGGAAAGATTCCTCTTGCCGTCTCACACCGGCAATGGTATCTGTGGCTGCTCTCGCACATACCTTGACCCCGAGACATGCCCGACGCTCACTCCTCCATCGAGCCAACGCGACCCGCCGACCTGTTGTCATCGGGCATGTCGATCGCCGACGCCGAAGATCCCAACACGCCCAAGCGGGTCATGGGGTTTCGCGACCTGCTGCTGTTTTACGTGGTCACCGGCATCAGCCTGCGCTGGATCGCAACTGCAGCTGCCGCCGGCCCCAGCTCCATCGTGATCTGGATCGGCTCCTGGCTGCTGTTTTACATGCCGCTCGCTCTTTCGGTCATCGAACTCTCGTCGCGCTATCCCAATGAAGGCGGCCTCTACGTATGGTCGAAGCGGGCCTTCGGAGACTTCTCCGGATTCATGTCGGCCTGGACCTACTGGACCAGCAATCTCCCCTACTTTCCCGCGGTTCTTTATTTCGCGGCCAGCAATGTGCTCTACATGCGGCCAGCGCAGTGGGTACACCTTTCCAACAACTCTTCGTTCTACATCTGGTTTTCTCTGATCACCCTGGGCACAGCAACGCTGCTGAACATCGTCGGCCTCGACGTCGGCAAGTGGCTGCACAACGTGGGGGCCGTGGCCATGTGGGTCCCCGCGGTCATCGTCGTAGTCATGGGTGCGGTAGCCTTCCATCGCTTCGGTTCAGCCACAACTTTCAATCTCCGCACCATGTTCCCCAGCACCCACTTCAACGACCTCATTTTCTGGTCGCTCCTGGTCTTCGCTTTTGGCGGTTCCGAGACCGGATCGTTCATGGGCGGAGAGATCAAGAACCCGCGCCGCACCGTCCCGTGGGCGCTGTTCCTTGCCGGCATCACCGTCGCCTTCTGCTACATCGCCGGCACAGTGGGAGTGCTGCTCGCCCTGCCTTCGACGGAAGTCAGCAATCTGCAAGGCCTGATGCAGGCTGTCGCAAAAACGGCCAGCCGCATCGGGTTCGGTCCGCTGATCCCCTTCGCCGCTTTCATGATCGTGCTCAGCAATGTGGGCGCGGCCAGCGCGTATCTGGCCGCCGTGGCGCGGCTGCCCTTCGTCGCCGGGATCGACCGCTTCCTGCCGCGCGTCTTCGGCACGCTGCATCGCCGCTGGCGCACTCCGTGGATGGCCCTCGTCACCCAGGCCCTCATCGGCGTCATCTTTATTTTTCTTGGCCAGGCGGGAACCACGGTCAAAGGCGCTTATGACGTGATGGCCGCCATGACCGTCATCACCTACTTCATCCCTTATTTGTATCTCTTCGCCGCGCTATTCAAGCTGCAAGACGAACCCGCCGGCCCGGAAGTCATTCGCGTTCCCGGAGGCAGGCCCATTGCCCGGCTGGCCGCTGTCGTCGGTTTCCTGATGACCGCGTTTACTATCGTCTTCTCTTGCGTTCCTCAACCCGATGAAGCCAACAAGCCGCTGGCTGTTCTGAAAATCGTCGGCGGATCCCTCGTCTTGCTGGCTATTGGCGCCTGGCTCTACCGGGCGGGAAAAAAGAAAAGCGGTGCAGCCACTCCATCGCCACTCTAACAGAACGAATCACCCTCCTTCCGTTCTGTTGCTCGACGTCTCCAGAAAAAGACAACCTTTTTACACCTGGGAAACACATGTGACAGGGAAGCACTCTAGGCTGTCTCCACTGTGAATCACAGCACAAGGTGATCACGAATCAAGCCTCATAGGAAATGGAGTATCGAAGCATGAAAACGGAAGA
>Ga0126383_10002422_pt1 | contig 12033 bp, 15 predicted proteins | sample PanSoiMetPlot_35_FD_96882 | JGI IMG/M metagenome (GOLD analysis project Ga0126383, IMG submission 96882) | Tropical forest soil microbial communities from Panama - MetaG Plot_35 | ecosystem: Environmental > Terrestrial > Soil > Tropical forest > Bulk soil | place: Panama | collected 2016-02-17
CAATCTGTTACGCGACCCACCGCTCAATCGATGCGGTGCTGGATTTGATCGAGCGTTACGACCTCTCGCCGGAGCGGGTTCAACGTATTTATGTTTCGACTGGCAAGACGCAGTCGCTGAGGCTCCGCAATAGCCGTCCGCAAACGGGGCTTGAGGCTAAATTCAGCATGCAGTTTGCCATGGCCGCCGCACTCGTCGCGCGGCGGGTGGGACTTTCCGAACTCACCGACGGTTTCGTGCTTCGGCCCGAGGTGCAGGCGATCTTTCCCCGCGTATCAATTACGACCACGGCGGCCACAATGGAAAGCTCCGCCTTCGCACCTGCCGACGCGGTCGAAATCACAACCAGTGGCGGGGAGACATTGAAGAGCGGGCCGGTCGAATTCGCCAAGGGAAGCCACCAACGCCCGCTGTCGCGCGACGAGCTCTGGGTCAAATTCACCGACTGCCTCGGGCCTGAATTCCCGGATGCTAAGAAATCGCGTGCTTTCGAGAAGCTGATGATCTTCGATCGCCTCAACGGCGCCGGCGATCTCGTCTTACAGAGCCACTAGTTCAGCATTCGGAGGACGTATCGGCCGGGGAGACAGTAGGGACAGCAGACCCCTGCGGCCGCCCCCATAATACGCGACCGCCATAGAGCGACTTCGCGATGCAGCAGTGCCGCCATAGCACAGTCATAAGCAGCGCCGTCATAAGCAGCGTCGTCAGAGGCAGCGCTGTACATAGGGAGCGGTGTACATAGGCAGCGTGCCAACCGCGGAGACAACCCTGTTCCCGGCATACAGCGCTAGATCGAGAAGATTGTTGACGAGTAGCGTGCGATTAGACAACGAACCCAATTTTGTTCGATGCGAAGAATCACGCATGCCAACGCAGGTCCAATATGGCGACAGGCTCAAGACGAGGTTCACGGACAGTGGTCATGTTCGATTCCTCCCGCGAGAATTCGCGAACTTCGAGGCAAAAAATCCTGCTGAAATAGGAACGTCTCATCGAGTCCAGCGTAGCGTCGCCTTCTTCGGCCGTGCGCCGCCGTCAGTTCGTTCTGGACAGCGGCCTGTGCGCAAGCCGTCAACAGGCTGGGCCACATACGGAGATGCCCGCGTTGATAGGGATAAACGGCAGAGCGTTTGATCCAGCACGCATTGATCTGGAGACCAAACTCGGAACGACAGAGATCTGGGAAATCACCTCAATTGGGATGGCTCATCCGTTTCACGTCCACGGTGCATTGTTTCGCATTTTGTCGATCGAAGGAGCACCGCCACCCACTCATCTGGCAGGCTGGAAGGACACGGTGCTTGTCGAGGATAAGGCCGAGCTTCTTGTGTCTTTCACTCAACCGGCAACACGCGGGCATCCCTTCATGTTTCATTGCCATATCCTGGAGCACGAGGATGCCGGATTGATGGGACAGTACGTGTGCGCCTGACGCGCCCTGCGGGCCGGCGCACAACATAGTGACAACGCATGCATTGGGATGGCGCTTCACGAGTTAGCCAATGCCAGAGCCACTCCGCCGATGGCGCTGACAACGACGACGAGTAACGGCGGAGCGCGCCAGACGGCGAGAAGAGCGAAACCAACCAGAGCGACACCGAAGTCGCCTGGCGTGTTCACGGAGCTCGTCCAGACAGGATTGTAGAGCGCCGCCCCAAGCAGACCGACGACCGCTGCATTGACACCGCGCATCATCGCCTGCGCGCCCGTGCGTTTCCTAAAGTCATCCCAGAACGGCAAGGTGCCGAGCAGGATCAGGACACCGGGAAGGAAAATGCCGATCAAACCCAATATCGCGCCTGGGATGCCATGCGGCGACGGACTGACGACGGTGCCGAGATAGGCTGCAAACGTGAAAAGTGGACCCGGGACGGCTTGCGCGGCGCCGTAACCCGCGAGAAAGGTGCTGTCGCTCACCCATCCCGGCGCAACAAAGGCTTGGCGCAGCAGCGGCAGTACGACATGGCCGCCGCCAAATACCAAGGCGCCAGAGCGATAGAAGGCGTCAAAGAGGGCGACGCCTTGTGAGGATACAAAGGTTCGCACGATCGGCAGTCCGACCAGCAATGCGAAAAAAGCTGACAGAGCCAGGACTCCGGCGCTGCGTGATATGGGGAGGATGAAGCGATCTCCTGCAATCGGCTGTGCGTCGCGACAAAGCCAAAGGCCCGCAATGCCGCCAAGTAAAATCGCCCCGATCTGAGCCACCGAGGAGCTGCTGAACAAAATAACTAACGCCGCCACAACCGCAATGGACGCTCGCTCGCGGTCGGGACACAGCGTGCGCGCCATGCCCCACACCGCCTGCGCAACAATGGCGACCGCGACGAGCTTGAGACCGTGAAGCAAGCCGCTCCCGATGTTACCTGTTAGAGCGCTAGCGCCGTAGGCGAACAGGACGAGGAGGATCGCTGAGGGCAGCGTGAAGCCGGTCCACGCCGCCAACCCGCCAAGATAACCGGCCCGTATTAGCCCAATCGAAAAAGCGACTTGGCTCGAGGCGGGCCCCGGCAAGAATTGGCACAGTGCCACAAGGTCCACGTAAACTTGTTCGTCAAGCCAGCGCTTGCGGACCACGAATTCCTCGCGGAAGTACCCGATGTGCGCGATCGGTCCGCCGAAACAGCTTAGGCCCAATTTCAGGAAGGCGAGGAGAACTTCGAGAGACGAACCTGTGTGCCGGAAGACCGGCTTGTCCGCGCCGACTGGTTGTCCTGGCGTCTCCTCTGCGCTCTTAATTGCCATGCGTTCCTTTCTGCCGCCGTCCTGTTGCTCAACTCCTTAGCCAGTTTGCAAGAACAAAAGATCGACCAGCATCAACGGAACGATCGGGCTGGGATCCAGGATTCGCCCCTCTCGAGGTATATTACCCCGGTTGCGGTTTGGGCATCTGTCTGTGCACTACGATTTGCCAGCCCCCAGCATGACCTTCGTTGTCCCATTGGAAGATGGGGCAAAAATCCATTTGCGGCGTCACGGCAATCCCGAAGGCGCGCGCATTCTACTCAGTCACGGCAATGGGTTCGCGATCGACGCCTACTTTCCCTACTGGCAACACCTTCTTGCCAACTTCGATTTGTTGGTCTTCGACTTTCGCAATCACGGGCAGAATGTGCCAGTCGTGCCGCCGAACCATAACTACGAGCAGCTCACGCGCGATCTCGAACGCGTCATACAGGTAGTGAAAATACGACTAGACGAAAGGCCAACTGCTGGTCTGTTCCATTCGATGTCGGCACCGACCGCAATAAAGCATGCGATTGAAATCGGCTGGCGTTGGGATGCGCTGGTTCTATTCGATCTGCCAAACCTGCCGCCGACCGATCATGCACTCTATCCTGCTATGGCGGCGTTCGAGAAACGCCTGGTCGATTGGGCGCTTCACCGGCGCCGCCACTTCGTGACAATCGACGAACTCGCGCAGGAATATTTGCACTCACGGGCGACCGCGTGCTGGGTTAGGGGTGAGCACGATCTGATGGCGCGCTCTGTCCTGCGCAAACGACTTGACGGCGATGGCTACGAACTTGTTTGCGACCCGGAGAATGAGGCCGCAATTTACGCGCAGGCATTGACCCTTAATCTATGGCCGTGTGCATCCGAGTTCGCCGGCCCCGTCAAGCTGATCGGATGCGACCCGAACATACAAAACGCCGCCGGGACCGGCTCCGCAAACCAGGCGCTCGGGTTTGATGGCGGCTATGACTACAGCTTCGTTGAGGGCACCGGACATCTGCTGCAAGTCGAGAAGCCGCTAGAATGCGCTCTGCTCACAATCGAATTCCTTGCCCGGCATGGGCTCGCCTAGGAAAACACTCCGCCCCCCCCGCGGAGATGTCAGCTTTGGGTCAAAAGCAGACATCAAGGTCAGTTGAATGAATGTCCGCTTTACCCCCATAAGCGGACATTGCGGAGCGCGACTGGCATGTCCGCTTTGTGCCAATAAGAGACGTTCAAGCTGCTACTGACAAACGTCCGCTATGCCAATCGCGGGCATGCAAACCGACTGCGCGGTTTGTGATCCGTCATCCCGGGTTACAGCATGCGGCGGTCGTTGATGGCCAGCCGCCGAAGGTCATGCGACAAATATTAAGTGCCTCCCCTGCAGCTTCCATGATCTCGTCAGGAACTTCGCGGGCGAGGAAATCCTGGTCAGTCTGATCGAGATTGGCAGAAGTGACGCTGAATTCGTCCATGGGGAGTCTCCGTTTCGTAGCGCCCCGGCCAGAATACCCGAAACCCTGGATCAGTTCAGCACCGATTTAATTTCTCTCGACCGGTTTGGGTCAAAAGGCGACATCGCCGGCGGCAGGCGCTATGTCCGCTATTCCCCCGAAAGCAGACATCGCGAAACGCTGGTGGAATGTCCGCTCAGTGCCAAAAAGCGGACATCGTGCCGCATCATTCACTTCGTCGGCGATGGAGGGTAAGCCTGATAGCACCTCGGTGCGGCGCAAATGAATGACGACGCGTGATCTGGCCGTCTGCCGTGTTAACCATGAAAAATGTTTCCATAACAAAGACCATGCTTGCTTAATGAGCACTGAATAGCTTTCTGCTAAAATCGTTTACCTGTGTTTTTCCCAGGGGATGATTGATCTGGTGAGACTACTTCTCGTCAGCGCTCTAGCCTGGGCTCTAGTAGGGTGTTCTTCTGCCTCACAGCAGACACACCAGAGCTTCGCCGACCGTGGGCTGTATCAAGCCCATCGGGGGCAGTCGGCGCAGATCCACTCAAAGCGCAACGTATTGCTTGGCCGGACCGTCGCTGCCAAGAGTCGATACCGCAAGAATATTCACTCCACCAAAATTGCGAAATCCAACGTTGCTTCATCATTCATTCGCCTCCATGACAACTCCAACATAGGAATGACGACACCATCAAACGCAGCGAAGACGGAGACTCCACCATCCTCTCAGCCCCACGACGAGTCTGTGACGACACCTACTATCGCAGCGAAGACGGAGACTCCACCACGCTCTCAGCTCGACGATGAGACTGTGATAAAAAAAGCAAAGGCAACTATCGCAGCAAAGATGAGCGATTCGAATTCTGTTGAATTTGAACGGATAGAACGGGGCGTCAGCGAAAATGCGCTCGGCAACTCTATCGACACTATTTGTGGCTACGTCAGAGACAAAAACAGCGGACCCAAACTGTTCCTATATATCGTCCAAAAAGACGAGGCGTACATCGGCGGCTACCCTATAGCTACGAGTCAATTCCGCAATATTTGCGCGATTACGAAGCTTGGCAGATGAAGCCTTGCCGTTATGGCAACAGACATGAGCGCATGTTTGTGCCCCATTGAGTGACGAAATTCTGGTCGGGCTGCTTTAGTCTTTCCGCACCAGCCCCGGCAGCTTGGCGATATTGTTGCTGGCGATCCCGCGCGCCTCATCCTTGCTGAGCAACTTGGGCGTGGGCCGATTGAATTGTTTGGAGTGTTGCACCGCAATCACCTGCTCAAATTTGGAAATCGAGTAAAACTCATTCTCGGCGTAGCACGATAGTCATTGTGTGGCAGCGTTAGCCGGCGGGATTTTCTTTTTCGCCGGTTTCTTTTTGCTTGTCTCGATCCTCTTCGCGAGATCCTTTTCTATGACATCGGCGATTTTTCGAATCACCATCGCGTGCAGCCGCGGTGACTTATCGATCGTGGTGTGCGACAGGCCCGTTTCCGCAGTCAGATCGACATTCGTAAGTTCGCCTTTGAAGTCGGGTCCAGGGGTCACTTGTTTGCCGAAGCCGTTCTGCTGAAAGAAATTGACCACATGGAGAACGTTCTTTGGCACGGGACGAGGATTTGTTGCATCGAACGATACCAGTAACTCGATCGGAACATTCCTTTGGTCCAGTTCGTAGGCTGCATCAAAGATCGCATTGCCGCCGAGTGAATGCCCAACGAGAACAACGATGACTTTGTGGCGGCGTGAATACTGATCAGCGATGCGTTGAGCTGCGGACGGCCATTGATTCGTGCTGTACACCCGCGCGCTATAGCCCTCCTGGTTGAGCCTGTGGGTCAGCGTGTCCATGCCACGGGAAAAAATGTCGGCGAGACCGCGAAATAAATCAACTTGCACATCGGCGCGGCTGGCTGGCTCGGGGGCAGGCGCCGACCAGGCCTTCTGCTGACCTCCCACCACGAAGAAAAGCGAGCCGACGAGAACCGCCGGTACGAGACGCGCAATAAAAGACATGATTTGCCCTCTGTGTCTGGTTTCATCAACAAGCAAAGCTTAGTAGCGCTCGGCGATCGGTCGCTTCAGGCATCAGATCGCGCGCTTAAGAGTAGTCGTACCACGGCCGATACGACTCAGTATCCATTGGGCTCAATTTCCGTTGTCCGCAACAGTGCTCGACTTCCGCTCCGGGTCATCAGTCACAAGACGTTTAGTCCATGTCCGCTTTACCCCCGAAAGCAGACATTAAACGATCGCCCCCCGCGGAACTTTTCTGTAACGCAGTAACGTCTGTAATGCTGATTTAGGGGGAAGAGAGCGGCGGCAGGTAGCGGCGCCAAGCTTCCGTGAAGTTGACCAGGAGCGATTAATTTCCGGCCGCAGCCGATCCTTCCCTTCGAGATATTTTTGCTGTGGGCCGTCCGGATGCGCGCGCATCTCGGTTTCGACTTCGTCCTTTGTCTTGGCGGCACGGGCAGCAGTATTGACGGCAGACTGGAACGCCGCCGATCTATCGGTTTTTGAGTTGACCTTGGCGGCGATCTTCGCCTTGGCAATCGCCTTGCGTCCGGGGACAGCAAGTTGAGGCGCCAATAAGCACACCGTCGCCGCATGGGTGAGCGCCGCTGGAAAAACGGCAAGCGTCTCGATAACGGCTTTGTCTATGCCGTAAGGAGGTGGCACTGGCGCTGTGAATGGTGTTGTCAATGTGTTGTTTGATGGTGCCGACGTTTCTTGACTAGCGCCCTCCTGGATGCGCGCCTTTAACCGCTGCAACGCATCGATTGAGTCATTCAAACGCTGCGCTGCGACTTGGGCTGCTCGGCATTTTCAAAGGGAGGAATTTCAAGGTCGTCCGCGTGTTCGCAAGTGTTGCGAATCAGCGACAGCGCCCTGTCCAAAATAGCGAGCTTTATTTTGTTTCTGCGCTTGAAAAATTGTCCCGTCGGGGCCTTGCCGGATTTGCGTGTCATGTTGCAACTATGTTGCGTCCAGTCACCTCTAGTCAATAAAATCCAATGAAACATAACAAGAATGAACGCGACATGATGCGACATGCGCCAGTTGCCAGAACTCGAACTAACGCGTTGATTTAGTTGGTAGCGGAGGACGGATTCGAACCGCCGACACACGGATTATGATTCCGCTGCTCTAACCAACTGAGCTACTCCGCCAACCGTACCAGACCCGGCCGGTCCGCCTCGACTTTTGCCGACATCCTAACCGCAAGGGCGCCGCCGCCGTCACCTAGGGCGCACATTTATGCCAGCCACCCCGCCTTTCCAAGCCGGGATTCGTGGCAGGATTCCTGGCGCCACCGGCGATTTGCTTGCGGCTCCCCGATCCGCCTTTTATGCTATTGATATTAAGTAGATTTTAGCGGGGCCCCACCAATAGCATTGGCGCGGTCTTCCGGCACGCTGAACGGGCGCGCGGGAGCAACACCATCAGTCCGTTTCGACGCTTTGCTCCTTGGCGAGGCAATTCACAGCCTTTGTCCATGATTTTGCGGCCTTCGCCGGCCATCTCATCACTACGTGGATGGCAGATCATTGTTGCGTTTGTACTCGCGCCTCTTTTCACGACTGTCGCGCTTTTTCTGATCGCGATTGGCGCGCAAGACCAAAATCGCATGCTCGAACTCAAGCCGCGCCCAACGATTGTGATGATCGCCCATAGCGAATAGAGCTGGCCTATTGCGATCGCATCGTTCACTGCCAAAGCGGCAGATTCGTCGCCGACGAGCCGGCACTGACAGCATAACCTACTTGCGACTGCGCGGGGTCTTCGCCGGGTTGGCAATCGCGCCGCAGCGCTTACATGTTCTTCGAGGGCGCACAGCCGGTCCGCGGGGCTGGCGCAACGGGAGATCATGATGAAGCGTGTCATTCTGGCAGGGGTTGCATTATCGTTTCTGGCAGGATTGTGCATGTCCTCCGGCGCGACGGCGCGCACGGCGTTCGACGGCGCCTGGAGCGTACTCATCGTCACCGACCGCGGTACTTGCGATCGCGCCTACCGCTATGCGCTGCGCATTGCGGACGGCCGGGTCTATTATGACGACCCGTCGTTCAGTGTATCCGGCGGCGTGGACGACACCGGACGCGTTCGCGTCGGCGTCAGTGCCGGCGGCCAAATGGCGAACGGCTATGGCCGGCTGTCCGGCAATTCCGGGCAAGGATCGTGGAGCGGCCGCTCCTCCACGTCGCAGTGCTCGGGGCACTGGGAAGCGGAGCGCCGCGGCTGAATATCGTTTCGCGGCTAATTTGGTTTTCGTGCAAATCGAATAAGCGAAAAATGCCCGAGCGGCGGCATTGCCCGCCGCTCGATCAGTTCAATGCCGCCGTGGCGCGTCGCCCATTTGGCAAGCCGCTGCCAGCCGAATTCCGGCCGCCAGCCAAGCCGGCGCGCCACGGGAGCGAACGATTTTTCGAACACCGCCCGCAACCCGGTCTCGGCACCGAGATGGTTCACCAAAACGATTTCGCCGCCGGGCCTGATGACGCGGGCAAATTCATCAAGCGTCGCTTCCGGATCGGGCACAGCGGTGATCACGTATTGCGCGACGACCACATCGAAGCTTCCTTCCGCAAAGGCGAGATGCTGCGCATCCATGACGGCGAGCCCGTCGACATTGCCGAGCCGCCGTTGCCAGACTCGCGCTTTGGCTTTGCGCAGCATCGGCGCCGACAGATCGACACCGATCAGGCGGGTTCGGACCGAGTAATCGGGCAGCGATAACCCCGTGCCGACGCCGACTTCGAGGATGCGGCCGCCGATGCGTTCCGCCGCCGCGACCGCCGCTTTGCGCCCGCGCTCGAATACGGCGCCGAATACGAAGTCGTAGACCGGCGCCCAGCGAGCGTAAGCTTTGGCGATTACGGCTTTGTCGAGCTGATCGGCCATTGGCGCGATTGGTGCACGGCCGCGTTGCCGGGCCCGCGCTGGAGGCGGCAATCCTGCGAACTGCTCATGCGGCTCTCGATGTCATTTAGCGGCAGCGAATGCTTCCGCGGCCGTGGTTACTGCCTGCGCCGCCGGCATGGTTCCGGCAATGAAGCCACCGCCAAGGACGCGCGCTTGGCCCTCGGCTGCGTCATAGAACACGCAGGCCTGCCCGGGCGACACGCCGTCTTCGCCGCCGATCAGCTCGACTTCAAGACCCGCATCGGCGCCGCGGCGCAGCCAGGCGGCCTGCGGCGGGCGCGTCGAGCGCACCTTGACGTAAATTTCAGGCTGACGCTCGATGGTTTCATCAATGCTCCCGTCACCGAGCCAGTTGAGATCGCGCAGGCGAATGCGGCTGGTGCGCAACGCTTCGCGCGGACCAACCACGACGCGTCGCGATGCAGCATCGAGCCGCACGACGTAGAGCGGCGAGCCGGCGGAAATGCCGAGCCCGCGGCGCTGGCCGACGGTGAAATGGATGATTCCATCATGGCGGCCCAGCACGCGGCCGTCGAGATCGACGATTTCGCCAGGCCCGGCGGCGCCCGGACGCAGCCGTTCGATGACGTCGGCATAGCGGCCGCTCGGCACAAAGCAGATATCCTGACTGTCCTGCTTATCGGCCACTGCGAGCCCGAAGCGGCGCGCCAGTTCACGCGTCTCGAGCTTGGTGCGGTCACCGAGCGGGAACCGCAGCAGGTCGAGCTGGGCGGATGTCGTTGCGAACAGGAAATAACTTTGGTCGCGCTCGGTTTCGCGCGCCCGATAGAGCGCGCGTCTGCCATCCGGCAGCCGCCGCGAGGCGACATAGTGACCGGTGGCCAGAACCGCAGCGCCGAGCTCGCGCGCAGTCGCCAGCAAATCGTGGAATTTGATCGCCTGGTTGCACTCGACACAAGGCACCGGCGTCTCTCCGGCGACATAGCTTTCAGCGAAGCGATCGATGACCACCTCCTTGAAGCGCTGCTCGTAGTCGAGGACATAGTGCGGAATGCCGATCCGTGCGGCGACCGCCCGGGCGTCGTGGATGTCGCGGCCGGCGCAGCACGCACCCTTGCGATGGGTAGCTGCGCCATGGTCGTAGAGCTGGAGCGTTATGCCGACCACGTCATAGCCGGCTTCGGCTAAAAGCGCCGCGGTGACCGAGGAATCGACGCCACCCGACATGGCGACGACCACGCGCGTGTCGGACGGGTGTCCCTCGATGTCCAGCGTATTCAAAATCATCGACGTAGATATCCTGCGGCAAGCTCTTTGCCAGAGGGGCCGCGGGAGAACCCGCTCCAGCGGCATTCCCTTGGGCCATTCCCTTGTGCCGGAGACCGGCTGTTGCCCCTTTACTATAGGCGGCACGCCAGCGCTTCGCCATGTCGGGCGGAACCGGTCCGGAGCGGCCAGCGATTAACGAGTTGAAAAGGAGAGGCCCGCTGGCCGGCCCGGCGAATCGGATTCGCCGAGAGAAAATGCTGCAAAACGGGGCTTGCCGTTTAGCCAAATTTTAAGTCGCGTTCCTTAGATTGGGCCGCTGTGGCGTTTGTCGAGTTGGCGAGAGTTGCTATGACTGAACCCCATCGCCCGAGGGTCAAATATGTGATCGGGCCGGACGGTTCGCCCCTGACGGTTGCCGATTTACCCGCTCCAGGAACGAAGCGCTGGGTCATCCGCCGCAAAGCGGAAGTTGTTGCCGCCGTTCGTGGCGGTCTGCTGTCTCTCGAAGAGGCATGCAGCCGCTATACACTGACGGTCGAGGAGTTTCTCTCCTGGCAATATTCGATCGACCAGCACGGCCTCGCCGGACTGCGCACGACGCGTATCCAGCAATATCGCCAGTAAGGCGCCCTACCCAGCTTTTGCAGCCAAGGGGCCAGCGCGCTTCGCGCCTGTTAACCGGCTGCTAACTATGAAGTGGGCAAAGCTTGCCGCCCGCGCAGGGCGCGGCGGTGGCAAAGCTTGCCGCGCGACAACGATGCGTGCAAGGGGGGACGGCGAATGGGTAACGTGATCGGTCTGGTCGGCCGTACCGTTGCCGAAGTCGAACGAGATCTCATCCTGGAAACGCTGCGCCATTGTTTCGGCAACCGCACCCGCGCCGCCGCGGTGCTTGGCATTTCGTTGCGCAGCTTGCGCAATAAGCTCAGCGACTACGCCGCTGACGGCCTTGCGGTGCCGCCGCCGGGCGCACGCGAATAGCGCCGCTCACCTTCACCTGGTGGCGTCGCCAGCCTCGACGATGACGGTCTCGACCTCACCGGCGCCGGCGCGGCGAAAGGCGGCGGCTTCGTCATATTCCTTCGACGTGAAACAGGCCACGCCTTGCTCGAGAGTCGGGAATTCGATGACGACGAAGCGCTGGAACTTATGCGGGCCCTCCATGATCTGAAAACGGCCGCCGCGGGCCAGGACCTTGCCGCCATATTTAGCGATGATCGCCGGCACGCGATCGGTGTATTTCTTGTACTCGACCGGATCGTTGATCTTCGAACGGGCGACCCAATATGCGGGCATTGTTTTATTCCTTTTACTGCTGACGTCATCCTGAGGTGGCCGCGAAGCGGCCCTCGAGGGATGACAGCAAAGCCGTCGCCCTTCGAGGCTCGCGGACCATGTCATCGGGCCGGCCACTTCGGGCCGGACCCGTCGGCTCGCACCTCAGGGTGACGGCATGACGATGGCTTTAAATCACTCCGCGGCGCGGCGCGCGGCGACAATCTGGTCGGCGGTGCGACCGGTGAGTTCGGCCATGTGATCGAACTTGAACGTGAAGGTGCCGGCACCCGCGGTTGCCGAGCGGATTTCGACGATCAGGTCGCCAATCTCGGCCTCCGGCATTTTAGCGCGGACTACGTCCCAGCCATCCCAGCCTTCGCGCGTATCGAAGCCCAAAATCTGCCCGCG
>Ga0126383_10002423_pt1 | contig 12030 bp, 12 predicted proteins | sample PanSoiMetPlot_35_FD_96882 | JGI IMG/M metagenome (GOLD analysis project Ga0126383, IMG submission 96882) | Tropical forest soil microbial communities from Panama - MetaG Plot_35 | ecosystem: Environmental > Terrestrial > Soil > Tropical forest > Bulk soil | place: Panama | collected 2016-02-17
CCAAGGTACAGGAAATTTACGCGGCCTTTGCCGAAGACGCCAAGCAAATGCCCACGCTGTTTCCTGATTGCTCGAAAACCGGCGCTAAGACAACCGCGGCTCCGGCGATCTGGGAGCGAATGGACGACTTTAAGGCGGCAATCGCCAAATTCGCCACCGACGTCAAGGCCGCACAGGACAACACCAAGGACCTCGATGCTTTGAAGGCCAATTTTCAAACCATCGGCAAGAACTGCAGCAACTGCCATCAAACCTTCCGCATCAAAACGAGCTGACGAGCGAGCGACTGCGCAGCGCGGGCCGCCGCACGGGCGGCCCGCTTTTTTATTTGTCTACTGATTTCGCGGCGCATCACTGCACGCGTTCCACGCCTGAAACGAATCGCGGCCGAAAATCAGGTGTCCAAGGCCTTGCGCTCTCGAAGATGGGGTATGCGCTAAAGGCGCTGCAATGCGGCGTCGAAACGTGTATCACGTTGCCGTTGCGCCGGAGGCGGCAAGGTGTCGAGACTGTGGACTTTTTTATTCGTCATGGCGGCCTGCATTATTTTTGGGCTCGCCGCTGTTTGGATTTTGACGCTGCCAAGCGCCGTGCCAGCGACAGCATTGCGGGCGCATACGCCGAATCTGGCCAACGGCGAGACCATGTTCAAAATTGGCGGCTGTTCGTCTTGCCATGCCGTTCCTAACAATTCCCCCGAAAAGGTTGATCGCAAGCGGCTCGGCGGCGGTCTGGCCTTGAAAACGCCCTTTGGTGTGTTTTACGCGCCGAACATTTCACCGGATTCCAAGGACGGCATCGGCAGCTGGTCCGAGGCAAATTTCGCCACCGCGTTGTGGAAGGGGACATCGGAACACGGGGCGAATCTCTATCCCGCTTTTCCGTACACCTCCTATCGTTACATGCAACTCGACGACGTTCGCGACCTTTTCGCCTATCTGAAAACATTGCCGCCGGTGCAGGGCAGGTCGCACCGTCATGAACTTTCATTTCCATTCAACGAGCGGCGTCTGCTCGGCATATGGAAGCTGTTATTCCTCGGCGAGGGGCCTTTCGTCCCCGATCCGTCAAAGCCGGCGCAATATAACCGCGGTGCTTACCTCGTGAACGGGCCGGGGCATTGCGCGGAATGTCATAGCCCCCGCAACATCCTTGGCGGAATCATTGATAGTCAGCGTTTCGCTGGCGGGTCTCCGGATGGCACCGAGTGGGCGCCGAATATTACGCCGGCCGGACTGCGCGGCGGTGATGAGGACTGGTCCGAGAAAGACATTGCCAGCTTTCTTGAAGACGGGATGACACCGTCCGGCGATTTCGCCGGCGGCGCGATGGCGGAGGTGATCAGGAATACCTCGCTACTTGCTTCGGAAGATCGCAATGCCATCGCTGCTTACGTTACCGCACTGCCGCCGCGTCAGGGCCCGACTCCGCCACCCAAGAAGGATTGAGCCGCGACAGATGACGCCTCGAATTTTTTTCGCGAGCCCAGGGCAGATGAATCCCGCTAGGGCCATCGCGTTTAAGGTAATTTCCGCGGCCTTGTTCGCCGTGATGCAGGCGTTGATCCGCCTTCTTGGCGCGCGCTACCCGATCGGACAAGTGGTGTTTTACCGCTCGGTTTTTGCGATCATTCCGGTGGTGCTGGTCTATGCCTGGCGGGGGAGCTCGCCACCATCGCGCGTACCGAGCGGCCGCTCGGACAAGCGGGCAGGGGTGTACTGAGCATTGCCGGAATGTTCTTCAATTTCGGTGCGGTGGCGCGGCTTCCGTTGGTGGAGTCCAATGCGATTGCGTTCAGCTCGCCCCTGTTCACCGTCGCTCTTGCCGCGATCATCTTGAACGAGCGCGTACGCATTTACCGCTGGTCGGCGGTTGTCATCGGATTTGTCGGCGTCCTGGTGGTGCTTTTGCCCCACCTTTCGGGTGAGGAATTGACCGCTGCAGCCGCTGGCGCGAGTTTTATCGGGGTCATCTATGCGATCTGCGGCTCCGTTGCCAATGCCGGAACCGCGATTCAAACCCGCCGCCTGGCACAGAGCGAATCGACCTCCTCGATCGTGTTCTATTTTTCACTCTCGTGTGCGCTTGCGGGTTTGGCGACCTTACCATTTGGCTTGATCACGCCGAGCGTCGGCGAAACCGTTGCATTGATCAGCATTGGGGTTCTCGGCGGCGCCGGACACATTTTCCTCACCGAAAGTTACCGTTATGCGTCAGCCTCGTTGGTCGCTCCATTTGACTATACGGCGATGATTTGGGCACTGGTGCTCGGCTATGCGATGTTCGGTGAAACGCCAACAGTGGAGATTATTGGCGGCTCGGCGATTATTGCCGCGGCAGGCCTGTTCTTGATCTGGCGCGAGCGTCAGTTAGCCGGCGTGGTCTCGATGCGCCCGTTGCAGCCCGTGCGGCTACGACCCTCCGAACGCCTTAAATGTGATGATGGTTCGCGTGTCGGCTATGCCGGGAATGCTCTGGACCTTTTCCGCGATGAAGTGACCGATATCGGTCGAAGGCTCGACATAGAACTTTACCAGCAAGTCGAAGTCCCCGGCTGTCGAATAGATTTCGGAAGCGATCTCGGCATCGGCCAGCTTGCTCGCGACCTCATAAGATTTGCCGAGCTGGCATTTGATTTGTACGAAAAATGGGACCATGCGCGCCTCCGAAACGAGGCATAGCTTATACCAAAGCGGGCGGACTGCACGACCCCGGCGAAGCGTAGTAGGATCGCCGACATTGGATAGAAAATGCATGCACCGATCGAGCTTGCCGACATTGCCGCCGACGTGCTCGCGCGCATCCGCGAGCGCGCCCCGCGGGTACATTGCATAACCAATTCGGTGGCCCAGCAATATACTGCAAACATGCTGCTTGCCGCCGGTGCCGTGCCGTCCATGACGATTTCGGTAGAGGAAATCGGTGCCTTCGTCGCCGGCGCAGATGCGCTGCTCGTTAATCTCGGCACCTTCGATCGCGAGCGCAAATCCGCGGTCGAGGCGGCACTGAAGGCTGCTGCCGAGAAGCGGCTGCCATGGCTCCTTGACCCGGTTTTTGTCGACCGCTCGCCGGCGCGAGCCCAATTCGGCCGCGCATTGCTCGCCGCCCGGCCCTCGGTGGTTCGTCTCAATCATGCGGAATTTGCCGCGCTTTCTGGCTACAAGGCCGAAAGCGCCGCCGCCGCGCGCTTTGCGCAAGCAAACGCAACGATTGTCGCGCTCACGGGCGACGTCGATATCGTCAGCGACGGCGGGCGGCGCCTGGCGATTGCCAACGGCGATTCGCTCATGGCGTTAGTCACCGCCATGGGGTGCGCTGGCGCGGCGCTTGTTTGCGCTGCGCTTGCCGTCGAAACCGACCCCTGGCTGGCGACCGTGGCGGCGCTAGCGGCGTTTGGTGTCGCCGGCGAAGTTGCCGCACAAGCCGCACGCGGCCCCGGCAGTTTTGCCGGCGCAATGATCGACGCGTTGCATGGGGTCGATCGCGCCACGCTGCGGGCCCGGATCAAGGCCACCTGATGCGGCTCGATCTTCGTCTCAACGCCATCGTCGATCCCGAGCGCGCCGGCGGGCGTCAGCTCGCCGATTTGGCGACGCGGTGCGTTCGCGGAGGAGCCACGCTGGTCCAGCTGCGCGACAAACGCTCCGAGACGCGCATACTGATCGAGGAGGCGAGGTCGATCAGACAGGCCTTGGCGCCGTTTGCGGCGCCCTTTGTCGTCAACGACCGCGTCGATGTGGCGATCGCGGTCGGCGCCGATGGCGTGCATCTCGGTCAGGAGGATATGGCAGTCGAAGATGCGCGCCGGCTGCTCGGGTCGAGTGCGATCATTGGACTGTCGATCAAATCGGTCGAGGAAGCCGAGGCGGCGCGGCTCGATCTCGTCGATTATGTCGGCAGCGGCGGCGTCTATGCAACCTCATCCAAGCAACAGAAGAACGCGCCGATCGGTCCTGCCGGCTTGGCGCGGATCATCGCCGCGCTTCGCCGCCGCGCGCCCGATTTGCCGATATGCGGCATCGCCGGCATTGATGCCAGCAATGCCGCGGAGGTAATTGCCGCCGGCGCCGACGGTGTCGCGGTGATTTCCGCTTTGTCGCTTGTTTCCAGTCCGGAGAACGCGGCACGGCAGCTCCGCGAGATCGTCGACGCGGTCTTGGCCAAACGAGGGACGTGATGACCGTTCCGATCGCGCTGACCATCGCCGGTTCGGACTCAGGCGGCGGCGCCGGCATTCAGGCGGATCTGAAGACCTTCGCCGCGCTCGGCGTTTATGGCGCCTCCGTACTGACGGCGCTCACCGCCCAGAACACGAAAGACGTTTTCGCCATTCATGAGGTGTCGACCGAATTCATCGCGGCACAAATGGATGCCGTATTTTCTGATCTCAATGTGAGTGCCGTGAAAATCGGCATGCTCGGAAGCGCAGCGGTAATCGCTGGCGTCAGCGCTGGATTACGGCGACACCGCGCGCGAAACGTCGTGCTCGACCCGGTGATGACGGCAAGTTCGGGCGCAAAATTATTGCATGACGATGCCATCGATGCCCTGCGAGCCTTGATGAGCCAGGCGCGCCTGGTCGCGCCCAATTTGCCCGAGGCGGCTGTTCTGACCGGCGCGACGCAAGCCCGCGATGAAGACGAGATGTATGGCCAAGCACAAAAGCTTCTGACGCTCGGCGCCGGCGCAGTGCTAATCAAAGGGGGACATGGCAGCGGGTCCGAAAGTGTCGATATCCTGGTCGAGGGCACGTCCCACACCCGCCTTTCCGTGCCGCGCATCGAGACACGCAACACCCACGGCACCGGCTGCACGCTTGCTTCCGCAATCGCTGCTGGGCTTGCCAAGAACCTTTCCCTCGTGGACGCGGTGCGCCAAGCCAAGGGCTATGTCACGGCCGCACTCGCGGCGGCTGGCCGGCTCGAAATAGGATCCGGCTCCGGACCGGTGCACCACTTCCACAAGTGGTGGTAGGGGCCGTCAGGCTGCCGCCGGCGCTCCCGGTTGCTTTAACGGATGCGCGCGAGCGAAAGCGTCAATTGCGGCCAGCGAATTTGCGATCCGCGAAAAATTGGGAAACGGCGCGGTATCGACGTTGAAGAACTTGGCGCCGGCCGCCTGGCTGGCGAGACAAATGTCCGCAAGCGTTATCGTGTCGCCGTGGCAGTAGCGGCCCGTTGCGGGACCGCGCAAATGCGCTTCCAGCGCGGTGAGCGCGGCTAAGTGCCAGTGTTGACACCACTTGGTCCGTGCCGCCTCGTCGAGCTTGAATTCGTGCTCCAGGTATTCGCGCACGCGCGGCACGATCAGCGGATGTGAATCGCAGGCTACGATCTGCGCCAGCCCCCGCACCCGCGCGCGGCCGCGTGGATCACGCGGCAACAGCTGCGGATTGGGATGGGCTTCGTCGAGATATTCGATGATGGCGAGCGATTCGAACAAGGCGGGTCCGTCGCCATCCACCAACGCCGGTATCGCCATCATCGGATTGACCGCGCGAAATTCGGCCTTGCGCTGATCGCCCTTCATGAGATTGACGTCGATAATCTCGTCGGGAGCGAGACCCTTAAGGTTGAGCGCAATCCGCACGCGATAGGTCGCGAGCGAACGCCAAAACGAAAAAAGCTTCATAGTGAGTCCTCCTCATTTCTCGTCATATTAATTGTGCCGAGCGTTTCGCGAAATTTTCTAAATCCAACAAATGATTCTGACGCTGCGGTTTTCGCGCGCTGCTAGTCCGCTCCCGGCTCCGCTTTCAGTCCAGCCGCCTCGATACCGGCGACGGCGCACATTTCATCTTTATCCGAAGTGTCGCCGGAAATGCCGCAGGCGCCGACCAAATCGCCGTTGCTGTCCCGAATCAACACGCCGCCGGGATTAGTGACAATGCGGCCGCCGCTCGCTGCTGCAAGCATCGTGAAAAACTGCGGAGTTTTGGCTGCTCGGCTCGCCAGCGTGCGCGAGCCGAAGCTCATGCCAAGCGCGCCCCACGCTTTGGCGAAGGCGATGTCGAACCGCAAAATGCCGGCTTTGTCCTCGCGCTTGAACGCGACTAAATGACCGCCGTTGTCGAGCACGGTAACCGCGAGCGGCGCCAGATTGCTCTCGCGGCCCTTCTTCAGCGCGGCGTCAACAATGATGGAAGCTTGTGCGAGCGTGAGAACGGACATGGCAGCTCCAATTTGTCGTTAATAGTTTTACTGATGATGGCGGCCGGCCCAATAAACCGAGACGGCAGAGATTTCAGCATTGCCCGAGCGGTGCTGTTTGGTTTCTTGGTAACAGCCGAGCGTCCGCTCGACCAGCGGCAGCTCGATGCCGCGCGATCTGGCTTCAACGAGCATCGATTGCATGTCTTTGATGGCGCTGTCGACATCAAATGTGACGGCTCCGGCCGAGCCGCCCTTGAGCATTGATGCGATGCCGGGAGCACGCACTTTGAGAACATTAGCGGCACCCGAAGTGTCGCTGAGAAGGTCCATCAGCCGCTCCGGCTCGATGGCGGCGCTGCGCGCCATCGCCAATGCCTCGCCGAGCGCCTGCCAATAGACCATCAGCGGCAGATTGATCGTGAATTTCAGAACCGAGCCGGAGCCGACCGGCCCGGCATGTTCCAGCCGTCGGCACAGTTGTTCGAGGATCGGTCGCGCTCGCGCCGCATCGGCCTGCTCGGCGCCTATGAGCCCGATCAGCTTTCCCTGTCGGGCCGGACCGGTCGAACCGCCCACCGGACATTCCACGAAAACTGCGCCTTTGGCGCGTACGGCGCCGGCGAGCGCGATTTCGGTGGCAGGCAGAACCGTGCTCATATCGATGAAGAGTTTTCCGGCGACCTTGCCGTGCAGAAGACCTGAAGGACCATTATAAACCGCATCCAGTGCTGCGGCGTCGCTCAGGATGGTGATGACGGCTTCACAGTTCTCCGCCAGTTCGGTCCGGCTCGCCGCTATTTTCGCGCCGGCGACAGCCCTGGCTTTTTCCGGCGTACGATTCCAAACCGTGACGTCATGGCCGACCTCGATCAGCCGCGCGGCAATTGCCGCCCCCATTTTGCCGATACCGGCAACACCAATTTTCATCCCGCGCTCCCTAAACCGTCATTGGCGCGCACGGCTTTAACCCGCGCAGTGTTAGACCACAATTGTTGAAGACCAGCATTCCGGCGCATCATCTGCAAGCACCTTCCTACTGCACGGCATTGCCCACCGATAAGCGGCTTGCGCGCATGGCACGCGGATGCGATAGCCTCAGGCTCTCGGAAATCGGAGTGTGACTGCGATGCCTCGGGCAAAGAGAGATATCGTCGGGATCATCGGGCTCGGAATTATGGGCGGCGCGTTTGCGCAAAATTTGATTGCGGCCGGGTGGCAAGTAATCGGTTATGACATCGCACCAGCGCGACGGCGCGCGATGGCCAAGCTCGGCGTGGACATTGCCGAAAATACTGAGGATGTGGCGCGGCGGGCCCGCGCGGTCATCACCAGTCTGCCCAAGCCAGGGGCCCTCGTCGAGGCCGCCGTTGCCATTGCCAAGGTGGGCGTGCCGCGGCGCGTCATCGTCGAAATGTCGACCTTTGCCTTGGAGGATAAGGCCAAAGCAGAAGCCGCGCTGTGCAAAGCCGGCCATGTCATGCTCGATTGTCCCGTCAGCGGCACCGGCGCCCAGGCCCTGACCAAGGATCTTGTTGTCTATGCATCCGGTAATTCCCGCGAGATAAAGAAATTACGCAGCTTGTTTTCCGGCTTTACGCGTGCCGTGCACGATGTCGGCGCATTCGGTAACGGCAGCCGCATGAAGTACGTGGCTAATCTTCTCGTCGCCATTCATAACGTCGCCAGCGCCGAGGCTATGGTGCTCGGCATGAAGGCTGGGCTGCCGCCGCAACTCATCTTTGACTTGATCAAAACCGGCGCTGGCAATTCGCGAATCTTCGAGCTACGCGCGCCGATGATGGTGAAAAACAGTTACGGCAACCCGACAATGAAAATATCGGTCTGGCAGAAGGATATGGACGTGATCGGTTCTTATGCGCGCAAAATCGCCGTTCCGACGCCGATGTTTGACGCCAGCAAGACGATCTATGCCAAAGCGCTCAAGAGCGGTCACTCGGCCGAAGATACTGCAGCGGTTTGTGCCGTACTGGAAAAAATGGCGGGGGTTAAACGGACGAAACGGCGCGGCAAGGAAGCGTGAGCGCGAGCTGCCAACGCTGTCACAAACCGGCCGCACGAAAGGAGTTGCAAATGTCGTCGCTCGATGGCGAAGCGCGCATGGCGGCGGTGGCTGGCGACCGCAGCAGTCTTGAGCAACGCAGCGAGACCCGTGACGGCATGCGGATCGACTGGAACGTGCCGATTGCGATGGACGACGGCCTAGTGCTGCGCGGCGATGTTTTTCGCCCGATTACCGAGGGGCGCTACCCGGTCATTTTGAGTTACGGTCCTTACGCCAAGGGTCTTGCTTTCCAGGACGGCTATCCGAGCGCCTGGCAGCGCATGGCGGACCTGCACCCCGACGTCGTTGCCGGCTCCAGCAATCTCTATCAGAGCTGGGAGGTGGTGGATCCGCAGAAATGGGTGCCGCACGATTACGCCTGTGTGCGGGTCGATTCGCGCGGCTGCGGTTGTTCGCCCGGCTACATCGATCATTTTTCGCCGCGAGAGACCAAAGACTTTTACGACTGCATCGAATGGGCCGCGGCGCAGCCCTGGTCGAATGGCAAAGTCGGGCTCAACGGCATTTCCTATTACGGCATCAATCAATGGCACGTCGCCACTCTGCAGCCGCCGCACCTTGCCGCGATGTGCATCTGGGAAGGCGCCGCCGACTGGTACCGCGACATGACGCATCATGGTGGAATTCTCTGCACCTTCTGGGAAAACTGGTACGACATGCAAGTCAAGACCGTGCAATACGGCGCCGGTGAATGCGGCAAGCGCAGTCGCGCGCACGGCGAACTCGTCTGCGGTCCTGAATTTCTCTCAGACCAGGAATTGGCAAGAAATCGCAGCGATTTCGGTGCTGAAATCTTCGCGCATCCGTTGGAGGATCCTTACCACCAAGCACGCTCGCCGAACTGGTCGAAAGTGAAGACGCCATTCTTGTCGACGGCCAATTGGGGCGGCCAGGGTCTGCATCCGCGCGGCAATTTCGAAGGTTTCGTGCGCGCGGCCTCCAAACAAAAATGGCTGGAAGCACACGGCATCGAGCACTGGACGCATTTTTACACGGATTACGGCCGCAATCTGCAACTGCGGTTCTTTGATTGCTTCCTGCACAGCAAGAAGAACGGCTGGAACAAGCAGCCGCCGGTGCAGCTCCAGGTCCGGCACATCGATCGATTCGTGGAGCGTTTCGAAAACGAATGGCCACTCAAGCGTACGCAGTGGACTAGGCTTTATCTCGATCCTGCAGGACTGCTTGCTGCGAACAAGCCGGCCAGCAAAAAATCGGTTCTGCGCTTTGAAGCCATGGGCGACGGCTTCACGTTTTTGACTGCACCGTTTGAACATGAAACCGAGATCACCGGACCATCCGCGGTTAAACTCTATGTCTCCTCATCGACCAGCGACGCCGATATATTCGCCGTCCTGCGCGTGTTCTCCTCTGACCTGAAGGAGGTGGTGTTCCAAGGCGCCATCGATCCGCACACACCGATCGGCCAGGGCTGGCTGCGGGCCTCGCATCGTCAACTCGATAAAAAACTGTCAGAGCCATACCGGCCCTATCACACCCACAGCAAGAAGCAGCCGCTTAAGCCTGGGGAAATGGTTGCCCTGGATGTCGAAATCTGGCCGACCTCGATCGTCGTGCCGGCGGGCTACCGGATCGCGCTGACCATCCGCGGCAAGGATTATGTTTATCCGGGAGGCAGCGGCGGACGGCTGTCGAACTTCAAGAACGAGCTGTTTGGCTGCGGACCATTCCTGCATGACGACCCGCGCGACCGGCCGCCACAGGTCTTTGCCGGCGTCACCGGCTTGCATTTCGGCGGCGCGGCAAGGCCCTATCTGCTGCTCCCGGTCATTCCGGCCAAGCGGAATGAAAAGCGTGGCAAATGATGTTACGCGGCATATTTTGTGACGACCCAGCCAGCGGCCTGGTTCGGGAAGTTTCCTGGTTTATCCGGACTACTCGCGCGATTGGCGGCCGGTGAAGAAGCGTTGAGAAAAACGCGACAATAGCGGCCTTTACAGCGCGACCGGCCTCGCCAATGATAGCCAGCAACGAGGCATGGCATTATCGAGACGCCTGCCATCAGGCCGCCCGTTCGCGGCGGCCGCCGCAACAGGAAAAAGGGAGGACGTTAATGTCTGCCAAGCCCAGGACTCGTAAAGTCAGCCGCCGCACCATGTTGGCCGGCAGCGCCGCCGGCGCGGCCGTCGCGCTCACGCGTTTCTCGGCACCCGCCGTGGCGCAAGCGGAGCCATTTCGGCTTGGCCTCCTTACGGTAAAAACCGGTCCGCTTGCGCAAGGCGGCATTCAGATGGAGCAGGGCGTCCTGACCTATCTGAAAGAGACGAATTATATGATCGGCGGCCGCAAAGTCGATTTCTTCTCCGCCGACACCGGGGGCAATCCGGCTGGCACCAAGACCAAAGCGCAGGAACTCGTCGAGCGCGACAAGGTCGATGTCATCCTCGGCCCGCTCGCGGCTTTCGAGCTTTACGCGATCAGCGACTATATTCGCGAGCAGAAGATGCCGACGCTCAGCCTGGCGGCGGCGGACGACCTCACGCAACGCAAGCCCAACCCCTATTTGCTGCGCGCTTCGGCCACGTCATCGCAAGCCATGCATCCGATGGCCCATTACGCCGCAACCGAGCTCAAGCTCAAGCGCATCTTCTGCATCGTTGAGGATTTCGCCTTCGGCTACGAGCAGATGGGCGGCTTCCAGGCATCGTTACAGAAGGAGGGCGGCTGCGTCGTGAACAAGCTGTGGCCGCCGCTCGTGACCCCCGATTATACGCCGTATGTTGCGCAGATCAGCGATTGTGACGGCGTCTGCCAGGGGTTCGCCGGTTCAAACCCGTTGCGCTTCATGAAGGCCTATGCGAACTCGGGATTTAAGTACCCCGTTGTCACTGGCGAAACCGGCGGCGACGACGCTCTGCTTAGGAGTTATGGCGAAGAGGCTATTGGGCTGGTCAGCTGCATTCCCTATACGCTCGATCTTGAGGTCGACGCCAATCACCGCTTCGTTAACGGCATGCTGAAAAATTTTGACACGATTCCGGGCCAGTACGCGGGCCTGCTCTACGTCAACTGCCAGGTGGTCGATGCGGCGCTGAAAGCGACAGGCGGCGACTCTCGCGACAAGGAGAAGTTCATGACCGCCTTGAAGGCGGTCAGCCTGACCGATACTCCGCGCGGCCCGCTGAAGTTCGATCACTTCGGCAACGTGATCGGGACCTTTTACATTCGGCGCATTGGCACCGAAGGCGCCAAATATGGGCTGAAGCTTTGGAACAAGACCATCAAAACCTATGAGAACGTCAGTCAGTTCTGGAACTGGTCAGAACAGGAGTATCTCGCGCATCCGGTCTATTCGCGCGATTATCCGCCGCTGACCAAGTGCTGACCACGCACGCATCGGGGGGCAGCGGTTATGACAACCGTTAATGGCCGTCCATCCTGTTTTGTTCTGTCCATCCAGTGTTGAATTGTCAGGACAATTTTCCGACCAGAGTCGTCGCGTGATGCCCACTGCTACCGAATTGGGTAGCAAAATGGTAGCAGCCGTTCGAGCATTGTTCGCCTACTGAGCCGCGCCGGCGCTCGGCCGCCAAGCTGCTCACCCGCGACGAGGCGCGAAGGATCGCTGCAAACATCGCCAAGCTGCCGGAGCTGTCTGCGCCAAACGTAACTAGGCCAAGTTCTGATGTCCGCTTTTGGGGGTAAAGCGGACATCATGCAAACCTCCATGAATGTCCGCTTATGACCCAAAGCGGACATTGACGGCCATAGCTCCAGCCCCTTCCGGTCTGCGGGTTTGACCAGCTACGATGTCTGGTCCTGGCCTTGGGGCAG
>Ga0126383_10002424_pt1 | contig 12029 bp, 19 predicted proteins | sample PanSoiMetPlot_35_FD_96882 | JGI IMG/M metagenome (GOLD analysis project Ga0126383, IMG submission 96882) | Tropical forest soil microbial communities from Panama - MetaG Plot_35 | ecosystem: Environmental > Terrestrial > Soil > Tropical forest > Bulk soil | place: Panama | collected 2016-02-17
TCACCAGTCCGCGGAGCGGACGATGGCATAAAGCCTGGGGCGTAAGCCCCAGGATCAATCGCAGAAAGAATTCGAGCCCGCGGAGCGGGCGACAGCCCATTGGAGTCAACGTAGCGCCCACCGTCAGGGCTGTCGCCCGCTCCGCGGGCTCATGGTTCCGACATGACCGTATTCCTCGGGTTCCTCCCGATAAATCGGGATTCACCCGAGGCTTTATGCTGTCGTGCGCTCCGCGCACTGAGCATCTGGTGAGTCAACTATATGACTGCCGCTTAAACGGTTTCCAGCTTCCAGCAGCGCGCGTCGCGGATCATAAGGCGAGCCATAGCCACCCGTGAGTGCATTCCAGGGAATATCGTCAACGTTAAGCATCGACTCCATTAAAGAATCCCGCCTCCCATAAAACCTCCCTGCGCAGCTGCTGGCGACGAGAACCAATTCGAAACATTACCTTGGACGGCGACCCCAGGCGGCTATAATCGCCGGCCCCGTAAACCATTCAGTCGAGTCGCTGAGCATTCGCAGCACGTCCTCAAAAATCTGCTCGTCGACTCCGGCCAGAATCTTTTCGCGGACTTGTGTCCAGCTCAGGCCCCAGAATTCGGCCATCGGGGAGGTCCCCGGGAATATGGTTATTTCCCCGTCCGCCCCAACCTCCTGGAGTCCCTGTCGCGCCAGCATCTGTGGAAGTTGTCTGGCCCAATCCGCCGCGACCCCTGCGTCTTGCACCAGACTTCGCCCGAAAGCGTCCCAGACCTGACGCAGTGGACCAGTGGCGGTGGCCAGAATTGGATAGATGTCTGCTTCTTCGATCAGGAGCCAGCCACCGGGCTTCAACGCAGACACGAGCCGGGGCAAAATTTCTTCCCTCGAGGGAATATGCATCAACACCATCCGCGTATGGACCAGATCGAAGCTGTCCTGGGGCAGGCTGTCGGAGATGAGGTTATGACTGCGAACTTCAAGGTTCGATTCCTGCAGGCCGTCCAGGAAGCGAGTGTCCATATCAATTGCGACCACTCGCCCTGACGGTCCCACCTGCGAACAGAGCCATTGCGCGACCGAGCCCCCGCCGGCTCCAACCTCGAGGCACTGCCATCCGCCGGCGATGCCGAGCGCCCTGACGCGACGGAAAGTCCCCGGGTCAAGACCTTGCTCGAGCAGCGCCAGACGCCGGCGTGCGCTATGCCAGTCATTATTGAAGGCATAAGTGGTCATGCGTCCTCCAAATCAGGGGTTAACGACCGGATTATTCTTATCGCAACTCGCCGCGATAACGACAAAGACAACGAGAAAAAATTCGAATGATGTTTTTTGAATGCGACATAACAGCAGAGTTGACCAGTTCGCGCGCCGGCGTCAACTGTGATTACAAGCGCATCATGAGAAGCACCAGATCGCGGCTCGCGCCGGCAATTGGTTGGACAACATTCTAGTCTGTCTGCGGCCGCCAAACGGCCCGACGGATTTCGCGGGTCAATTCACTGAGGCTGCCGCGAAAAAGCCAAATGACGCCGCACAGGCCATAGAGTCCCAGCGAAGCAGGCGCGTTCGCTAAGCGCATGAACGTCAAAGCAGCAGGGTTTTTGAAGTACCAGTAGAGTGCATAGAAACCATCGACCGAGAGCCACGTCGCCGCCAAGACAACCGGCAGCAGGCGCCACTTACGTTCGAGCACGACGCGCATCGTGCACGGCGCCGTAAGATAGGTGCAGCCTGCCATGATCAAGCTGACCCCAACATCCCAATCCAGCGCCGGCGTATAGAACGCGCCCAACAGCAGCAGCCCGACGCCGGCGGAAAGAGAGACCAGTTTCCACGGGCGGAGATACTCGCTGGCGGAATAGAAGTAGCTCATCGCGTAAGCGCCGGATTGCGGTAGCGCCGATCGTTGTTTTCAAACGCTTCAAGAGAAACGCGCCATCGCCGCCAGCGTTCAACTATTTGTTGGGCGGCGCGTGCGTTACCGAAACGAACAGAGCGCGCACGAAACCGAGCGCGGGCCAGTGCCGCAAGCTTCAGGTTCCTTTTTTTCCGCACCTGTTAGGCTCGGCGCTAACCCGGCTCACATTCCATGTGATAGTGCGTGTCGGACTGCGCAACCAGCCGAAAACCTAAGCGTTCATAAAGCTCAAATGCCCGGCGATTCTTCAGACCAGTAGCCAGAGAGACCTTCTTACCTCGCGCGTGCGCCCGGCTAATCGTATCGGACAAGACCCAGGTACCAATGCCGCGACCCTGGTAAGCGGGCTGAATCTGAATCTCGCCTACCTCTATTTCATCGGCGTGCTCAAGCAACTGAATCATCCCGGCCCGCTCACCGTTGACTTCGATCACGCTGATTCCACCGCGTTCCCAGCATTCGGCGCAATGTCGAAGGTGGCGAGCTTCGTCCCAACAACCCCAGGTGGCAATGACCAGTTCCCGGGTTGTATGCCGGCGCAATTGCTCGAGCCAGTCCTGGTCCTCACCTGTCGTCGGGATTAGCCGATAGTCCACTGTCGTGCAACCAGTTCGCGCACAAGTCAGTTCACTCATGCGGGAACGGTTCGAGAAAGCAGTTAGTGTTTACCGCCCGGCTTCTTTTTGTCCACCACAACCTCAACATGGTTGATATCGGCATCCCTTACCTGGCGTTCAAGCCGGACCACGGTTTCGACGCTAACCTCTGACGCCGCTCTTATAAAGACTGCTCGATCGCAGAAAGAGACTTTGTTAAAGGCCTCTCTGAGTCTGGTCGATATTTGTGAACTGTCAACCCTCTGTTTGCCTATATAAAATTCATCGTCATTGGGGACTGAAATGACCAGGTGATCCCCTTTGAGAAACAGGTCATCCGGGCACTTAGTCACAACCTGGTTTCCGGCTGATGGCACGGCCGCTTCGGGAGAGCGACGATGGGCGAAGAACAGAAAAATGACGACCCCGACCGTGACGAGCACGGCGAGAGCGCCTAGCTTGAAAATGGCGGGTTTCATGCTGAGACGTTAGACAACCCAGTCGAAAAGAAGTTCCGATCGAGGTCTAAGGTGAGCCAGTCGAACCCGACAACGCGCGAGTCGGCTCGACCGCCTGGTTGGACTCTGTTACTTCTCTTCCCTGGCTGCGGTAGTACTTCGTCCATCCATTAGAGCCATGAATCTCAAGGTTATCCATGTCTACTATTCGGTACTCCGGATCGCCGGTGAGAGAAGTGTTAGGTCGATAGTCACCCTTGTCGAAGCAACCGCCCGGGCCACAGAAAGAAACATAGTACCTGCCTGCTCCGGCAGGACCGATAGCCATTCCGAAATTGTCTGACAAATCACTCTTCCAAAAGCCGGCGAACGGATGCGACGCAGATGCCACCGCATCGCGCTGGACTTCCCAATGCGGACCAAGGTCAGCAGTGCATCCGCGCAGCACTACCAGTAAAGAGAGTGTCATCGCCAGTTTCATCATTCAGCCCGCCTCACATGCGGCGCAGAATTCGTACCAGGGCGCCAACTCTGAATTACAAAATCTTCTTCGCTATTGCCGCTCGCCGTCCCAACGACTTGTTGGGCGGGGGCAAAAAATTCATCTCGCGCTGAAGCCTTGTATTGAGTAAGGAAATTCACCGCCACCGGTCGTGTCCAATACCACCACATCCGCTCTGCCGGCGTTGCCGAGTTTTTTGCTTTCATCGCCCGTCGAACTCAAGAGTTGAACCACCATCTGGCCTGAATTTGACTTGTTTCGAAAGATGCCGGCCACGAAGTCAGACGATGCGCTGACTTCAAATGGAGTGACCTGTTCGACGTGCTGAAGTTGACTGTCACCTGATTGAAAAATGTAAGAGGCGTCGAAGAAGACCTGCTGATTGGGATCGGCAGAAGTCACCTTGATCGTTAAGGTTCTTGGTACGTGCGCCCGGCCCACGCGTGGAGCAATCAGACCGGTAGATGCCGCGACGATCAAAGCTGAAATGACGAACAGTTTTTTCATGGTAATTCCCCTTTCAATCAAGAGAGCTTGGCCGCCGGTAACATTCCGCCCGACGGCGGAGTTGAAGCCGGCGCGCGCCAGCGCCGAATTTAACCTAAATGAGCTTGGGGAGAAAGACTGGTTCCCGCGCTCGGTGTGACCTGATTTGAATGGGGCGCGACCGTCCTGGGTTGCCCTATGTTGCGCCTCCGCCGGAATCATTTCAACGTTTCCTGTTCCGCCAAGAACCTCTTAAGAAGCAGGCTCCCGCGGCGCCTCCAGGTTTTCCTCATGTCACCCGTTTATTGGACGGCGGCCTCGGCGGCCGGTATTTCGGAAGTCTACAATGAACGCATTTCTCGGCAAAAATATTTAGATAGACGGTTCGGTAAAAGAAAGGCTTATGACAGCGTGGACATTTCCAGGAAATGCGGTACAGGTGGGTCGTGGCAAAAGCCAGCATCCACATGACCCCGAGAACTCCAATCGCTATATCCGAGTGGGGCAATCGTGAAAGAATACTGCCAATCACCAGGTTCGCCGGAAGAAAGGTCAGACAAACCGTCCAAAACAGCCGGTCTCGCCGCCGGCAGTCGGCCCACTGAGCTGAACGCGAATTTTCGCTTCGCGGGCCGGGATTAGACGACAGCAACGACATGCGGTTTGACTTCATGCGGCACGCTCTGGCGGTTCGCGTTCCGCGATTTGTGACGCCGAATCAGGCGGCGGAGCGTCGCCCCGATGTGTCAACGAGGGAAACAGTTTAAATAGCCCGCGCACCAGCAAACCAAAATACCAATAGCGTTGCCGCATGAAATTGCCGATGAGCTTATCACGCCATTCATCGGCAAATGTTTCTCGATCTGCACGATAACCCGGTTGCTCAAGCCGGTGAATATGATGACCAATTTCGTGATAGAGAGTGCGGGCGACCAGATACGTTTTTACTGGCGGAAAGAGTATTAGAAACTCGGGGCAGTCGCTGAACATTTGATCCACCACCAGAACGATCTTACCGTTGCCATACAAGCCACGACAGTCAGCTGGTCTAACGCGACGTTTTTCGACTGGATATTTGCCGGGCCACGATTTTAATAAGGCAGCGGAGTTGGTGAGCGTAATGCTCCGCAGTTCGGCGAGGTGTTCATCGGGAACATGACGCAACAGCAATTCCAGCGATCCGTACACAATGACCGGAGGTTTATAGTCGAGATATTGCTCGCGGATCCTTACGTCGTGAGTCATGCGATTCGTTCCGGAGACACGGCCTAACGGGAAGTTGACGGCCGCGTGCCGGCGCCGGCAGCGGGCGGCAAGAGCTTCATGAGAAACACGCTATTGCGGCTCGCCTCCAACACTTTGTTTGCGCGCCCTCCCTGAGAAACCCGCGGCGGCAACCAGACACACCGTTATCGCCGCTCCGAAAACGATCGGGATAGTGAAAAAATACATCCAGCTCAACACGGTGACTACCGCGAAACAACCCGCCAGGGCCCACGCCGTCCAGCGCATGACCGGGAATGCCGCTGCTGGCAGACTACCAAGTTGCCAGGCGAGCACTGCGGCGAGTAACAGAAACGCGCTTTCCAACAGGCCGAACCCAACATAGAAGTCCCAGTAGGTCCGGCTAAAGCCCAGGACGTTGAAGTGGCTGGAACGCATCGGGCCAAGATCGACGCCCCACTTTGGATCGGACCAGGGAAAGCCAGCCGAATGACCGAGGTCAAACAAGAGAATCAGAACAGCGGCGATTCGATATAACCAGCGAGTCGTCATAAACCTCCGTTCTTAGCTTTTGAGCTCACCGTCGCGTTGCCGATGAACGCCCCAGACGGCAAAGTTGACGCCGCCTGCGTCAGCGGTGACTACAAAAGCTTCATGAGAAACACACTATCGCGGCTCGCGTCCAACCTCTTGTTGGGGCACACCGCGACACTGACCGATGGCCCACGCATGACATTCGTGGAAGCATGAAGCGGTCGCTTCAGACAATGGCAGCCACTCGAGTTCGTGTTCCGGTATCGAATTCGAGATACGCTTGCTGATCTGGCCGGCGAAGAACGTCGCCAGCATCTCATAGTGACGAACATCCGAATCCGCGTAGAAGTATTGGGTCGCTTTTCCCAGCAGGTGAAGTAGCCGAACCGAGAAACCGATTTCTTCCCTAACCTCGCGCGCGACTGTCATTTCAGGAGTTTCGTCAGGTAACGACCCGCCACCAGGGAGAAAACGATTTCGCCCATGACCAACCATCGCGACTTGACCTCGATCGATGATTACCACGTAAGCCGCTCGCCTTTCGATATACTCAACATTCGGGCTTCGCGATCCGAAAACTAATTCTTTAGCGATGAAAGAGTGATTTGACATTCGCATGCGGCAAGCACGGCACAGTTGACCGCCCTCGGCAGCGCCAGCTCCGGTCCAACGACTTGTCGGGCGGCGGCGAGGGAACTTACGGCGCATATTTTAGCGTCGCCTTATGATCCTGAAACCATTTACGCCAAAGTTTTAAGTCTCGGGGCAGTTTCTGTCCGCTTAGTTGCTGAAAGGTGCGCTCGTACGTCACATACCATTCATCGCCTTCTCGCGCCGCGTGAGCGAGCATTGAGTCGATGCCGTCAGCATAACCAAATGCGGCGAGCGCCTGAGCGGCGAACGACGCCACATCCGGCTTGCCAAGATATCCGGGAACCTCTGCCCGATCCTTAAGCGCCTCAGTAAGCGGCGCGACTGCGGACGGCGGTTTGAGAATCCCCAGGTTGTCACACGCAAACGCTTTCACTCGGGCGTCCGAATGTTTCAAGTCGCGAATCAAACCGGGCTCACACATGCCTGGCTCAACTGCCTGACAGACATTGGCCCAAAAGCTCCCGAGTATGAGAACCGTCGGATCGTGGCGGTCATACAACGTGCGCAGCTCCGCGGTTGGTTTAAGCTGCGCAATTTCCTGCACCGCGCTGTCCGCCGGGGCAGTCATAACGGCGCTAATAGTTTCCCGGTGGTATCGTTCCAGCAGCCTCTTTGTTTTGATTAAGCCCGACTCGTTTGCGCTTTGCGCCGCACACGGGCCGACTAACATCAGAATTAACAGGGTTGTTGCTTTCAAGATCACAAACCTCCCTGGCCATGACAAAGCCGCCAACGGCAAACCGTGAATTAGCAAACCGTCTTGAGAACACGCGGCTCGCGTCCAACGATTTGTTGGGGCCGCATAATCTGCGCGCCTGGTGTTTACGATCCGCCTGACGCGGTCGTGGGCGGCCACGCGCCGATGCGCTGCCGCAACGCCACGATTTTGCCAAGGTGATATGCGTTATGTACCGCCACGCTGTTCAGCTCGTCGGCCATTGTCAGTCCCGGCTCGACCTCGATCGCCAAACGCTCAGGCTCCTGCCCCAACGCGGCCGCCGCGCGAGCGCCATCCAGAAACACTCGCACCAGGTCGTGCCATTGCTGCTCATGCTCCGGCGGCGCGCTCGGATAGAATTCGCCGGTCGGATCGGCCCGCTCGAGGATACTTTGCTGGTAGCCGACAACATGCCAGAGCTCCTCGTAAATCGAGTGCGACGCGCCCTCCGGACATAGCTTGACTTGCTCGAACGTTAGCCCGGACAGGAGACGCGCTCGCTCGGGGAACTCGCCGGCCAAAAACAGATGTTCCAGGATATGCATCGCATCTCCTTCTCTATGTCATCACTGCGAAACGCCCAACACCGGAAGTGCCGTAAGGGGTGCTTTTGCAACGGGCCCTCCCTGACGGTCGGGCTTCTGACACGTGGCGACGCCAGTGTCAGTACGCGAAGCGGCAACTTGAACCATACGCCCGATGTTTGTGAAACGAAGCAACATAACGTGTTCTTACGCCTTTGCCCCCTTTACCCACTTGCCCTTCATTACGTATTCCCGCGGCTCGCCCGTCAAGAGCCACCAACAAGTGCCCAAGTGATACCCGCGATAACGAGCCAGACGGCAACTCCGAATAAGTGCAGATAGATAATTCCGGCGACCAGCGTCAACCACCACGTAATTTTTAAACGTGCGTAGCTGAGGATAAAGCCATAGAGCGGAAATTGAATAATTGCCAACCCAATGATGACCCCGAGCGAAATCGTATCAACCGCCTTAGCGGTGAAAGCATCGCTTCTCGCGACGCCGGCAAACAAAGACAAAACCAATATCAGCAGCGGCAGAGGATAAAGAACAAGCGCCGCACCATAACCGCCATGACCACCGCCAGTCGATATGGCCGCAAAGAGTAACAGCAGCGGGGTAATAAGCGCGCCGATAAGAGTTGGCAGCCAGAAGCGGAAGTTTCGCATGGCGCTGACTAGTGAAAAAAAGCTGACGAACGGTGGAGTCGACGCCGCCGCGGGCCGGCGCCAACTGTGGACTAATAAAGCATCCTGAGAAACACGCTATCGCGGCTTGCGTCCAACGACTTGATGGGCGGCGATCACTTCCGTTTGGCTATGGCATCCAAAGCCCCGATCAAATCGTCACCGGGCAACGTGTAGCCCGCAGCCCGTATTTTGGCCGCCTCACCCTGAGGGAGTTGGAGCAAGTCCGTGGTGCGATTACAAGAACTTGTTTGCAGCGGCCTCCCATCAGCGAAGACAACGTATCGTTGCCCGAGCTGAAAGTTGAATCCGCAGGTGCATACCAGCGCCTGCGTCCCACAGGTTTGGACGCGCAGGCGTCGGACGGTCGGACCCTTCCAACGTCGCTCGACGTTGAAGGTTGCGATCGTGTTCTCGAACTTTTCACCATTGATCACCTGTGACGAAATCTCGAGTGACACGATGCGGCCAACAAACACAGCGCTGGAATGATGGTACTCGTCACTCAGAGACCCCAAATCGGCGCAAACGCACGCGCTGGCAGGACGAGCAGCGCACAGGAGCGCGAAGATGCACAGAAGAAATAATCGCAGAATCATATCCACACCTCTTGCCGCCAAACGGCGGAACAGCCCAGCCGGATCACGTTTGATGCGAAAAACGCTTTCCTGGGGCTCGCGTCCCACGATTTGTTATCCACCGCGATGTACAAAACGAATACTGTTACCATCCGGATCGCGAACGTACATTTCGCGATTGCCCCAGCTTTGGTCAGTCGGTTCGAGATCAATGACGACACCGGCGGCCTTCAGTTCCTGATGGAGCAAATCGACATCTTCGACCCCGACAAAGACTGCTGCGCCGGCCACTCCGTCACCCGAAAAAGAGGAAACATGGACTTCCACGTTGTCACGCGTCAGACCCATGTAGCAGGGATCGGCGCCACCGAACGGTCGATAGGCAAAAGCCTGGCTGAAACCCAGGCGGCCACAGTAAAACTCCTCCGCCGCGGCTGAACTGTTCACATGCAGAACCGGAATAGCAAATTTGAACATTACATCGTCTCAGAGAGTAGCTGACGTCGAGTTGACTGGCACACGCGCCACTAATAGAACATCTTGCGAAATTCTCCCGTGGCTTCCGTCCAACGTTTTTTAGACAGCCGCTGATTTCAACCGGCTACCCGGCACTGACTCTCTTTGGCCGCGAGTTGTACCCGCGTTCTCCGTAGGGCGCGAGCCGCTCGAGCCAGAGTTGCTCGAGGGCGGCCAACTCGCGCTTAAGGTCGATGCCCGGGCGATCGGTTTCCGTCAACGTATCGACGACTTCGAATACAAAGCCGGCCTCGCCGAGCCGGTTCCAGTCGCGCTGCAGCTCCTTGTTCTCGTGCGCGCCCATGCGCAGGCCGGCCCGATGACGGTTTAAGATCGCTGAAACGTTGACGCTGGCCCCCACGAGCGAGCGGTCCTCGGCAAGGTTGTGCACGCGATAGATTCCGGCCGCGACCTTAGCTTCCTTGAATTCGCGCTTGGCTGCACGTTTGTCCATTTGAACTCCGTTCGGGTTGGTTCCCAATCCATCGTCACAGCAGCGGCGGCTGCCCAACGTCTTCTTCCCCTTTGCCCTTCCCCTTGCCCCTTCGTTCCCGCTATCGCGGCTCGCGTCCAGCGTTCTGTTGAGCGCGCCGCTGAGCACACTGTTTGATTACAGAGACAAGCTCATCAGCTATATCTTGCGTGAGCGTCTGACTGTCGGCGCCAAAGGAAGTACGGGAGCCCAGGTATTCTCTCCGGTCCTTAACCCTGGAACCCTCCATAACGAGCCACTCAACTTTCACCTTACGCTCGTCATTCAAAGTGCGCAGCTCAAACGCCCAACGATCGGTGCGGGGCATTTTCACCATAATCACCTGTGGCGGAGTCGGGTCGAAGTCGGCGAGGTTTACGCTCGTTTGCGTTGTGTACCTGAACGGTCCCGACACTGAGACCAGTTTCCATCTGAGTTCACAACTGTCGAATTGTATCGGCACAAAGATAGCGCGCACTGAAGGCGGACTTTCCGGTTTGTAGTGTTGCGCAAGCAGGTCTTTGATTTTCGTCAAGGTTGCCGGGACTGAGTCAGCATCGGTGGCTTGGGCCACGACACGAGTCTGAATGACGAAAGTGCAGATAAGCATGCACACAATGTACGAAACAGTTTTCATTGATCAGTTTGATAAGAAGCTCACTGGCGGTGGCTCCGGTGCAGCGATTTGTTCGGCATTGCCAAAAACAAAGTGGCTAATACGTGTGCGAAACAACGATAGAAAAGCAGAAAGCGCAACCAGGTTTGCTGCGAGGCCCTCGAACTCTAACCAACCGGGAATAATCGCTCCGCGAAACCGCCATCGTTGCAGCAGCCAATTTGCCCCCTCCCAACCCATGACCGTCAGGATCACGACGAACATGTTTAGCTGTGAGCGAGCTTCAACCCGCCAACAAACCACGAGTACCAGCGCCAAAGCCAAACCCAGGACGGCGCTGGCAAGTGTGTAGCTAAGGGAAAATGAAGCAAACCTCAAAGAAAGCAGATAGGCGGTAAGAGCGCCAACGAGCAGCGCTGGAGACCAGCGCAGCAAGAGAGCGGTCCGCTGCTTTTGCTTCTCTAAGTCCATAACGAAAAGATGCCGAACGCCTAAGTTGACGCGGCCGCGCCAACTCTAACTAATCAATTTTCATGCGAAACACGCTCCCGCGTTTCCCGTCCAGCGATTTGTTCGACGCATCATCATTGATTAAGTGTGGCTTCCATTATCTTGACCGCCTCCGCCAGGGTAATCGTGTAGACCCCGGCGCGGCCCGCGTCAAAAGCGTCGCGCCACTCCTGATAGCCATCCTTGAAGTGAGGTAAATCAACTTTCTCTTTGAGAATCTTCACCGCGCTTCTATTTAGCGCCTCCTCAGAGAAGGGCATGTGGTCTACGTCTTCACTGAAGCCATCCGGACTTCGTGGGTTATGCATTTTCAAGTTACGAACGGCAATGTGAACGATATTGCCAAGCTTGGCATTGTTCTCCACTTTGACAACGATGAAAAAGGACTTTTCTTCGCCGGGGCGGGTCTGGTAGCTCCACTGCTGTCCGACCTTGAATTTCGACTCGGTGGTGTCCTTCAAGGTCAAATCCTGGACCCGCGCGAACCAGGCCGAGTGGATCACCAAGATCGCAAACAACGATATGAAAAGAATTCTTACCATTTGATCAGTCAGCGCCGAACACTTGTGTGGATTGGGCCGCGCACCGGCGCCCACTTTAATCTAAAAACGCTTGATAAGAAACACGCTCTCGCAGCTCGCGTGGAACGATGTGCTATGGCGCGTCTGAACACCGGCTTGTTGCGCCACCTGCAACCATGTGGCAATCGTCCTCGCCAAACATATCGCGATTGCGTAGTTTGCCGTGACGAAATTTGATGTCGCGAACGCTTAGTGTAGGCGATAATTTGGGAGGTGCGGCGCCGTTTGGGACTAGCCAAAGTTCGGCAATCGGCGTCTGACGATAGCCGCCACAGATTACCTTGATTCGCGCAGAGTCAATCTCACGCGTAGTGACCAAATAGGATTTCCAAAAGCTGACGCGAGCCTCGGCCTCACCGTGTTTGGGGGGCAGGCGTCTTGGTTTTGCGCCGGTAAAATTTAGATAGGTTCGGCCACCGTAATAAATAATGTAGCCGGTGGACATCGGCTGGTGGTGCAGTTCGTCGGCAA
>Ga0126383_10002426_pt1 | contig 12028 bp, 6 predicted proteins | sample PanSoiMetPlot_35_FD_96882 | JGI IMG/M metagenome (GOLD analysis project Ga0126383, IMG submission 96882) | Tropical forest soil microbial communities from Panama - MetaG Plot_35 | ecosystem: Environmental > Terrestrial > Soil > Tropical forest > Bulk soil | place: Panama | collected 2016-02-17
GGGAAGTGGTCAACGGCCAGAACACGACCCAGAACTCGGACTTCAGGGCGTACACCGACCCAGGTCAATCGTTCTCGGATTTCACCGATTTCCTGCACGAGAACCCGCGCTACCAGCCCGCGCTGGACTACATCAGGGTTCACCCCAACGACTGGCGTGGCTTCGTCCACATGCTCAACGACGAGGGCTACGCCACCGACCCCGCCTGGGCGGACAAGGTCATCAGACTGGGCTCGCAGTTCTCGGACGACGCCAGCTACCCCACAAGCTCGGTGACCCACGCGGTCGACCAGCAGGGCGGCGTGGGCTCGGTGCTCAGCGTTGGCTCACAGGCCATCGGCCAGCGCTACCAGTTTGGCGGCGCGGGCGGGCGCGGGCAGTCGGCGCTCACCTCACCGACCGACTGCTCGGGCTTCGTCAGCTGGGCCTACGAGCAGGGCACCGGCATCCGTTTGCCGGCTCAGACCGGCGCGATGTACGCCAGCACGCTGAGCATCAGCCCGAACGATGCGCAGCCTGGGGACCTGGTTTTCTACAACATGGGCCAGGGCGATCACCTGGAGCACGTCGGCATCTACGCGGGTAACGGCACGATGCTGCACGACAGCAGCATCAACCCCGACGGCGGCGTGGACATCACCCCCCTGTGGGGTGGTGCCGAGTTCAGGCGCGTGCCTGGCGTTGACCCGTCTCTGCGCCAGCCCGCGCCTAGCTTGTGGGGCGGGCAGGGATCCGCCGCCGCGCCCAAGGACTGGGTCATCATGGTCAAGAACGGGCGCCAGTATTTCTACGGCACCAACCCTGGCAGCGGTCCCCTGGTGCAGGACATGGGTCCCGCGCCCGAGGGTAAGTCCAACGGCGACGTGATCGACGGCTCGTTCAACTACCCCGTGGGCGGCGGCAACGAGATGGGCTCCGGTCAGGGCGACGACGTGGGCAACCGCATCGTCCCGCCTGAGGATCAGGCCCTGAGCCAGGCCACCACCCAGGCGACCGATCCCTTCAAGCGCCAATACCCTGTGATCGGCCCAGGCGGCGACCTGGGTATCGTCGATCCACGCCTGGCGCCGCCGCACAGCGACGCGCCTGGTCCGATGGACATCAGGGACATAGACATCGACCTGGACGGCACGACGAAGTCGATGCACCCCGAGGATCCGGGTGCCTACCCGGGCGGCAGGGGGGGCTACTCGGGCGGGCTGCCGCAGGGACCGGGAGTCTCAGGCGGCAAGGTCCCGCGACCGTCGGACGCCTGGAACAAGCCCGTCCAGACCTCGCCCAACATGTACGACCCTGCGATGTTCGGCACCACCGACGCGCAGGTGGCGGATGCCCTGGAGCGCTACGCGCGGGGCATCACCAACGAGCAGCAACTCATGTCCGAGATCGGCACTACCGATTTCGAGAGCATCCGCGACTACGCGCTGCACAAGGCGGCGACGGGCGACCGCACGCTGGCCGACTCGCTGCCTCAGTCGATGATCCATCAGATTCGCTACACCGACGTGAACGACCCACTGGCCAAGGTCATGCGCGCCCGCTCGCGCATCGGCAGGGCCTCACTGGAATCGCGCTCGCCGTACGAGTTCCCTGACGGCGTTGGTCCGAACCAGAACGGTTGGGTAACCGTGATCGGCACGACCGTTGGCGACGGTCAGGTTGAGGCCAAGGGCGAAGTACACGCGGCGGGGGTGTACTTCGACGGCGACTACGACATGGCTGCCAGGCGCTACACGGGCAACCTGGGCGGCGGCGGAGCGGCGGATCAGTTCTACACCCAGCTTCGGACGATCATCCCAGGTTCGATCACCAAGGACCAGGTGCTCAACCTGCGCGACGATCCCAGCGCGGGGCAGGTCATGGACGACGCCCACACCTGGGCCACCAAGCAGTGGACTGACGCGGGCGGTACGATGGGGCCGTTCGGTAACGCCCCTCCGGGTATGAACTGGGGCAACCTGATCAGTCAGTACCTGCTCGACAAGGGCTACAAGATCGTCTACGGCGGCGGTCTGACGAGCGAGCGCGGCGAGACGCTGCTGCTGGATCCAGACGTGGACAAATACACCCGCATCCTGGACCAGGGCACCAGCCTGGACATGATCAACCGCGCGGCGGGCATGGTGCGCTTCGACCCGCAGATGCTCAGCGGCGTGCTGCTGGGCACCTTCCTGGCAGGGGGCGCGGCTGCCGCCGCAGGCTCCCAGACCCCAACTGTGCAACCCGCGCTGCCGTCGGGCGCGGGTCACGTCGGCGGCAGCGGCATGTCGGGTGGCGGCGGCGCGGGAAACGCGCTGGGCGCGGGCGGCGGCGAGGAGCCACCGCTCAAAGACGACTGGATGTACCCCGAGGCGGACGACATCGAGCCGACGTACCTGAAACCGCACAGCGAAATGGCGGGCGCGCCGCAGCTTGACGATCCCAGGAACCTGGTTCCCCAGCTTGACGGCGGCGAGTTGTGGACCCAGAAGTATCAGCATGGCGCGCCGCACACCATCCGCTCCATGCCAGGCCAGGCTGACGTGCAGGGACCTCCCGATCCGGGTGTTACGTACAGTCGTGACGACACGCGGTGGATCCCGCAGTACGACGACTCGGAGCCATTCATCCCGCCGTGGCAGCCCAACTACGCGCCCCCACGCAGGCCCGACAGCCCCGAGGTGGGCAGCGGCGCGGAGGCCGCGCCCAAGCCGACGATGGGCAAGAAGGAAGCGGGCTACACCAAGCGTGCTAAAGAGGACTTCTGCGGTGACTGCAGCATGTTCCGCTCCGGGTCCTGCACGCTGGTCAAGGGCACCATCCACCCCAAGGGCACCTGCGACTACTTCGAGCCCGCAAAGAAAGGCGCAAAGTTAGGCGCGGGCGCCGAGGGGGGCATGGGTGCGGGCGACCAGTGGTACGACGACCCACTGCTGAACCAACCCGACGACTCGGCCACCACCGACGCGGCCAGCACGAGGCAGGTGCTTGCAACACCGGGTATGGGTTACGTGGTGCCCACCAACGCGGATGTCATCAACGCACGGGAACAGGCGCAGTACACCGCCGACCAGGCCAACATCCAGAACGAGGCGCAGTTCCTGTCGCGCCAGCAGACGCCTGGCCCGCCCAGGCCCGCCGAGCCCGTGGTCGCCAGCAGCGACGACGCCAACGCGGCGGTCGGTCGCTTCGACCTGCGCCAGCCGCCCAGCGACACGCGCCACGCCATCGCCCCCAACGCGCAGAACCCCGACTACGTTCCAGCGGGGCTGCCCAGAACCAGTCGGGGCCAACCCCCAACTGTGCCCCAGCAGCAGCCCATCGTCGTACCGCAGGGCGCGCTGCCCACACCCGTCAAGCCGCCTGAGCCCAGCCTGGTCGACCGCATCAACGCCAACCCCGCGCTGCAGACGCTGCCTGGCGCGGTCAAGGGCGTGCAGGACACCACGGCGCCGCTTATCCAGGGCGCCAACGAGTGGCAGCAGACGCACACGGGCGCGCAGGTGGCGACCGATATCGCGCACGGCGCGGTGACGACGGTACAGGGCCTGGCCCAGGATCTGGAGCCCGCCGTGCAGGTGGCCAACGCCATCACGCCGTATCTGGATCCCACGCGCGCGGCCATCACCATGGCGCCTGGCGTGGACGCCGTCGTGCAGCACATGGTCCAGAACGGCGTCGACCTGGACACGCCGATGAGCAAGGCGCTGCAGGTCGACCCCAACTCGATGACCGCGCACGTCGCCCAGAAGGCTGCCAGAGGCCAGCAGATGACCCCGCTCGAAGCCGCGCAGTTCGGCGTCGAGTGGATGGGCAAGATGAATGACTTCCGCGCCGACGTGGTCAGGGCGCAACAGCCTGAGGGGGTCCGGGGTACGCCGGAGGGAGAGGCCGCTGCACAGGGGCTGGCGCTGATCACTGATCCGCTGAACGTCATCGGACTGCCCGAGATCAACCTGGGCAAGAGGGCGCTGGAAGAAGGTGCCGTTGAACTGGCACCCAAGGCAGCGGCGGCGGTCGAGCATCTGACATTCATGGACGAGGCCAGTCTGGTCGCCCGCCGCGCGCTGGCCAAGCCCTACGGCCCCCGCGAGACCATCGACGCGCTGCAGCACGCGGGACTGGCGCTCAACGACGACGCGCTGATCCAGGACTCGCGCGCCATCCAGGGGCTGGGTCGTCAGAACATCAAGTACGAGCCGCTGTCGGGAGAGCAGATTCGCCGCGCGGTGCTCAAGGGCGTGGCCCGCTCCGACCCCAAGAACGCGGCAGGCTGGGCGGCGAAGGCGGACCGCATCCTGGAATCAGCCGGTCTGGGGGATCTGACCAGCACCGCGCTGATGAATGCCCCTCAAGACCCTGTGCTGCGCCAGTTCGCCAGCCACTGGGGCACTACCCCCGAGGAGATCCAGGCGCTGGCGCAGGATGCCATCGAACAGTCGAAGGCGCCCTCACGCTCGCTGGAGACCTTCAACGACCGCCAGGCGGCCAGGGCCAGCGTCGGCTTCGCGGCCAAGGCGGGCTTGGGCGGCGGGCTGGGTCTGCTTGGGGCGGATCGGGCCATCGACCCCAACGACCCCTACCGCAACCAGGAGATCGCGGGCGCGGGGCTGATCGGCGCGCTGGCGATGGTCGGCGGGGCGCACATGGTCGGGGGACTGTCCAAGTTCTTCGACACCAAAGCACGCGCGCTGCTGGCGCCCACCTCGCTGCTGACCGACGAGGCGCGCGCGCTGTTCCGCACCTGGGCGGGTAACTACACCTACGCCTCGCTGGCGGGGCAGCACCTGGAGCAGGAGATGCGCGCGGTGTTCGGCAACCTGCCCGACTACCAGTGGCAGGGCCTGGCCGACTACATCGAGACGCACAACGCCATCCCGCCGCGCTGGGCCAAGGACCCCGACGCGCAGGCGTTTTTGCGCAAGTGGCAACAGGTCACGACGGGGGCGGTGAAACACGACATCATCCCCAACGAGATCAACTTTGTCAGGCCAGGCTCCAAGGCCAAGCAGTACGTGCCCCACGCGGTCAAGGAAGAAGTCAGCCGCACGATGCAGGTTGGCAGCGAGGCGCAGGCTCGCCGTCCGGGTAGGATGGCCATCAACCCGTTCGACTACTACAACAAGCCGCGCACCTTCGAGACGCTGGCTGAGGGCCGCAAGGCGATGGGTCAGGACTTCTACGAGCCGTACCTGCCCAGGGTGTGGGGCAACTACCTGACCTCGGGCGCCAAGCGCAAGGCCAACCAGGAACTGGTCGACGGGCTGATCGACCTGGCGGGCAAGTCCAATCCCGCGCTGGTCTCTCCGTCGGGCCTGCAATCCGCTGTGCTCAAGGCTTCGGACATCTTCACGCTGCCAGCAGGCATGACCGCCAGGGACCTGCCCGCCGCCGCGCGCAGGATCGACTTCATCCCCAACCTGGCCAACCAGAATGTGTATGCCTCGGATCGTCTGTACGGGGTGATGCACAACCTGTTTCGGGACACCAGCGTGTGGAACGAGCGCGGGCTCAAGGACGTGACCGACCTGGGCGGCATGTTCAAGCACAACGTGCTGTCGGGCTCGGCCTTCCACCTGGTCAACGAGGTGCGCCAGTTGATGACCACCCAGGGCATCAGAGGCCCCAAGGCATTCGTCAAGATGCTCAGCGACGCGACCCTGCCAGGCACCTGGGCGCGCTGGCAGAACGAGCCCCAGAACGCGGCGCTGATCAGGGACGCGGTGCAGTCGGGGGTCAACCTGAACCTGACGGCTGACCGACCGGGTATGGATGTCAAGACGCGCACGGTGACGCTGCTGATCAACAGCCTGGGCGGAGCGGCGGCGGGCTACGGCGCGGCGGCGGCACAGGGTAAGAGCGAGGACGAGCGCTGGCACGACGCGGTCACGCTGGGCCTGATCGGCGGCGCGACGGCGATTCCCATCCCGCTGGGCCTGGGCACCGAGGCCAAGTCGCTGCTGGAGCACTTCTCGAACGCGATGTGGAGCCGCTGGATACCCCACATGAAGCTCAGCACGTACGCCATGTACGCGCCCAAGTTCGGCAGGGAAGCGGCGGCGGACTTCGTCAACAGCGTCTACGGCGGTCAGAACCTGCTGGCCATCGCGCGCTCGCCCACGGTCCAGGACTGGCTCAAGGTGGCCATGTTGGCGCCTGACTGGCAGGAGGGCTGGGCCAGGCAACTGGGCTACGCGGCGTTCGACTGGCGCGGGCCGCAGGGGGCCATGAATCGACGCTACTGGGCCTCGGCGGGGCTGCAGTCCGCCATGTGGCTGGAGGGCGCCAACCTGGCCTTCGGCGGGCACTGGTCCTGGGAGAACGACCCGGACGCCACGATGATGGTCGACATGAGCCGCGCGTACGACGCGGCGGGCGTCAAGCACACCGACCCGACCACGGGCCAGCCCTACAAGCCCTATCTGGATCTCCTGGGTCCGTACCGGGGTATCTTCGAGGTCTTCCAGCAGATCGGGCGCTGGGGCACGGCGGCGGCGATGCAGCAGGCGGGTATGGCGCCCATCCCCGAAGTGGCGGGTGAGTTCGGGCGCATCCCGGAGCCGCTGCCGCCGCAGACGGTGCTGGGCAACTACCTCAAGACGCGCGTGGGCATCCTGCCCGCCACGGCGTGGGAGGCCGCCACCGACAAGGACTGGCTGGGACGGCCCATCAACAGACCCACCGACACGGGCGCGCAGTTGGCGGTCAACCGTGTCAACCAGTTGTTCACCCACTTCCTGCCTACGGGCGAGAGCGAACTCAGCGCCTCCGGGGTGCGCGGCGACCCGATGCCGCTGGCGGTCGGCAGCGCGCTGACCGGGATGCGCGTCAAGCACGAGAGCAACACCAACCAGTATTTCGCCTTCCAGGACCAGTTCTCGCGCGACCTGGGCCAGACCACCGACGACTGGAATAAACGCCGCGCGACGGCCAGGGCCAAGAACGACCAGATCAACCAGACCATCGAGGCTATTCAGGGCGGCACGGGGCAGTGGGCCGACCAGTCCCACTCGGCGCGCGAGCAGGCCATCGTCGACCAGGCCAAGGGGCGCCAGACGCTGGCCATGGATCTGCAGGCGGAGATCAACGAGGCGCACCTGAGCCCCGAGGACAGGTTGAAGTACGACCGCCAGTTGCAGTGGCTCAAGACCCAGTCGATCACCTACAGCGGCCAGGGCTCCGCCGACCTGGACTTCAAGCAGCGCACCGACCTGGACCCCGACGAGATGTTCCGCCTGGCGTGGAACCGCGACCCCGCGCAGATCGCCACGTTGAAGGGCCAGAACCCCAAGCCCGCGTCGCTGGCACAGGGGGTGTGGGAGGAGGCCCAGGCGGCCATGGCGCACCGACCTGGCTCCACCCAGGACGCCGACCTGGCCGCGCTGCGCGCGCGCTGGACCCAGGAAGTTGCCGACCAGTGGGGCGTCGATCCCGCCGTGATGGAAGACTTCGTCAAGGCGCACCTGTACCAACTGCCCAACAACACCCCACCTGTGCTCACCAAAAGCGACGGCACGAGCATGACCAGCGACAACCTGGATCAGCTTGTGACGCAGTACCAGTCGGCTGGCGAGGACCTGGTGCCCGCGCTGCGCTCGCAGGCCAAGCAGCAGGTGCTGTTCGACTACGCCGCGCAGACGGGTGTCGACCCGCAGAGCCTGGCTGCGCGCGTCAAGCTGCGCACGCTGCCCATGGTCGACAACACCGACGCGGGCATCGAGCGCTCCAAGGCGCTGGACCTGCAGACCTCGACGCGCGCGGTGCCCTACGTCAAACCCGACGGCACGCCGCTGGGCGGACCCGCCGACTGGAAAAAGCTGGACGCGGCGCTCAAAGCCGCCGATGATCCGCAGCACCACCGTGGCGGCAAATACTGGACCGGTCCCGACCTGCTGCAGCCCAACACCGCGCTCAACGACATCCAGGACGCCAAGAACCGGGCGACCGTACAGCGCTTCCAGGCCATCCAGAAGGCGCCGCCAGACCAGCGCGACGCCTGGGAGAAGTGGTTTGGCGAGGGCGCGCAGATGACTGACGAGCAGTACGAGCAGTTCAAGAACGGCACGCTGGATATGTGGACCGACAGCCCCACCCCCGACGAGGCCCAGAAGCGCAACGCGGCGATGGTCGCCCAGCGTTCGTTGACCACCAAACAGCGCTTTGACCTGGACGAGGCGCAGAACCAGGGCCGCTCGCCCAAGATCAGTGCGACCATCACCAACCTGGCCACGGGGCAGAAGCAGCAGGTGAAGATGAACCTGGGCGAGTACCTGTCCTACATCAGCCACCACAAGAGCAAGAAGTGGGAGACGGTCGGCGTAGACCCGCTTGCAACTCCGGGAGTACAGTAAGGAGGCCCCATGGCCAAGCGCTCAACCGGAAAAAACGACTTCTCGGGTCCCGCCCAGAAGTATGCCGGTCAGGTCAAGATCGGCGGGGGTCCGGTCCCCATCGAGAACTGGCACCGACCGCTGACACGGGCCGAGCACGACAAGACGCCTGGCCCTGAAGGTACCGACCTCCGATCCGAACGCCGCCCAGAACGTAGCGGTCGCGTGCCAGGCACGCCGTCGGGTCAGAGCTACAACCGCCAGTCCAAGTGAAGGGAGGGTGCGTGATGTACGAGCGTCGTCGTCGCGGTGGTCGCCGCAAGAAGTGACTCACTCTAACCCCTAACCTGGGGGAAAGGAGGGCTCCGCAATGTACGAACGTCGTCATCGCGGCGGTCGCCGCAAAAAGTAACCGCTGTCCGGGCGGGGCGAACCAGTCCTTTCCCGGAGGCCCCGCTCGGTAGCCACGGAGGAATCCATGCCGCAGAACATCAACAGCAAGCACCAGAAGGTTGGTGGCAAGAGCACTGGCACCAACGCCGAGTTCAAGAAGGACGGATATGCGCGCGGCCCCGTGCCGAAGTCAATGATCGGCACCAAGGAAGGCCTGACCAACCACGTTGGCTACACCGGCCCGGACGTGGCACAGGGTACGCATAACGGCTGATGACCGACGAACCGCGAGACAACGCGCCTGAGCAAGAGATCCCCGCAGGGCAAGAAGCGCCCCCTGCGCAGGAGGACTCAGGCCCGGAGACGGAAGCGGATGCACGCGAGCGCGAGATCCAGCGACGCCTCACCCAGCAGGGCCGCGAGAACGCTGAGCTTCGGAGACAGGTGCAGGCCGCACAGCAGGCCTCCCTGAACCAGATCAACGAACTCCAGTCCACTGTGCGCCTGCTCGCAGAGAAGGCCAGCGCCGACCAGCGCGCGCAGGCCGATGCCCAGCAGCGCCAGCTTGAGGCCGAACTGGCCAGCCTCCCCCCAGCCGACCGACTCGAACGCAGAATCGAGATCCTGCAGGGCCAGATCAATACCCTGCGGCAGCCCGCTGTGCAGCCTGCACAACCGGTGCAGCAGCAACGTCCCCCTGCCCAACGTGAGCCCACCGACGACGAGCGCGCCCAGTACATGGAGACGCGCGTACGTGAGATCATCGCTGAGGCCAACACCGAATTTGGCGTGACCGTCAACCTCGACCAGATCCCCGATCAGGACTGGGAATCTGAGGAGACGTTCTACAGGTCGGTTATGAAACAGGCTGCCCAGGGCAGCCGCAACGGAGGCGAGCAGATGCCAACCAGGAAGGCTGAGACCCCCGCGCAGATGCGCGACCGCATCCGCCAGGAGGAGCGCGAGAGGCTGGGAGCCAACTCCCCCGCCTCCCCACGCGCCGCTCCTGCCGCTAGCTCTCGCAAGAAATCGGCCACCGAGGAGGACGTACGCGGCGCAGCGCAGGCGTACGACTCGAAGCTCGGGCCGAAGGCCAACATCAAGCGCATGCAGGAATTGCGCAGCACGATGGGCTAGTGGCAGGCACCACCGGAAGCAAAGCGCTCGGCGCGCAGGTCAAGCCGCAGTACCCCAAACCCAAGCGGAAGGCCAGACCGTGGTCCTCCCAGAATAAAGCGAGGAAGAAGTAATGCCGCAGGGTACAACCGGCACAGTCGCTCTGGCCCCCGAGGTCAAGGCGATGTACGACGCTGACTTCTACATTCAAGGTCAGAGCGTGCTGTACTGGGACCAGTTCTGCGACCTCAAAGGCCCGATTATGAACGGGCAGCGAGGCATCAGCCAGAACTTCCCGATCATCGAATCCCTCCAGCCGAACCCGGTGGTGCTGGACGAACTCATCGACGTGGCGCCGCAGCAGATGCGCGGCTCCGAAGTCGTGGTCACGCTGTCCGAGTACGGCAACTGCATCGAGGTCACCAAGTTCCTGGTGGCCACGGCGTACGCGGACGTGTACAAGCAGGCCGCGTACATCAACGGCTACAACCTGGCCGAGAGCTACGACTACATCGCCCGCGCGGTGTTCGGTCAGGGGTCCAGGGTGTGGTTCCAGAACAAGCACACCGCGCGCAACCAGTTCGCGGGTACCACGGTGACCGCCGACCTGATGAGCATCCGGTTCATCGAACTGCTCTCGCTGGTTGCCGCCCGCTCGGCCAAGATGCCGCTGTACGAGGACGGCGCGGTTGCCACGGCGCTGCACCCGTTCGTGTTCTACGACCTGATGCAGGACACCACCAACGGTGGCCTGCGCACCATGTCGCAGTACAGCCATCCCGAGTTGCTGTTCAACGGCGAGCTTGCCTACTGGGGCGGCTTGCGCATGATCGTGACCGCCAACGCCAAGGGCTTCTGGGGCGCGGGCGCGGCGCAGGCTACTCCGGTCGCCACCACCCTGGCGGCAGCCGCCAACCCTGGCGACACGCAGATCACCGTTGGCTCGGGCACGGGCATCACCACGGGCATGTGGCTGGCGATCCAGGACGCGACAGAACCTGGTAACACCTGGTCCGACTCGAATGAGCTTTTCATGGTCACAGGTGTGGCTGGTGCTGTTATTACTGGTTTCGCTCTCGATCCTGGTCCTGGTGATGCTGCAGGCCTGCGGTTTGCTCACGCCTCAGGCGCCGCCGTCACTAACGCCAACAGCGTCTACCCCGTTCCCGTCTTTGGTCCCAACTCGGTGACCAAGGCCGCGTCAGACTGGACTGGCCCTTACGGTGAGACGGTAGTCACTGGGCCGTTTGACCGCCTGGGCCGCTTCCTGACCTTCGGCTGGTACGGCATCGAGGGCTACTCCCGCACGCGCAATGCGTGGCTGTTCCGGGGGGAGGTCGGCGCGAGCCAATCGTGAAAGACGGCGACTGTGTGCTCAGCTTAGTTGGTCTGAACCAGGGGGGTTACAGCCAGCGCAGAGTCAACGGACGACTGCGTATGGCTCACCACATCGCGTGGGAGAGGGCTCACGGGCCGATCCCGCCTGGGCATGAGACCCACCACGTCTGCAAGATCCGCAACTGCGTCAACCCTGACCACTTGCGGCTGCTGACACGGGCTGAGCACGTCGCCCTCGAAGTCAGTGAGCGAACATCCTGCAGGCAGGGTCACCCTTGGCCTGAGTACGCAGCGGTCTGGGATGGTCAGCGTCGCTGCCGGGCATGCAACAAGCAAGCAAAGGAGCGGCTGCGTGGCTAAAGATGGGGATTATTATGATGTTTGCCCGCACGACGGCTGCCTGGAGGTCGACGCCAGCCACCGCAGTGAGGGGTCACAGGCGGGGCCGAGGGAGATGGTTCACGACTGGAGCATCTTCAATGCCGACCTTCGGCAGGGTGGGTGCGGGGCCACATGGACCCGCACCACGACCACGGGCGCGGCCAAGGACCGCGCCCGTGGCGTCGAGCCCGCCAACCTGACCGCCAGCGCGGGCAAGGAGCGCTATGTATCGGTTCCTTCGGACCGCTATCGCGATAACTACGAGCGGATCTTTGGACACGCATAACGCCTTCGCGGATCACATCGGGCTGCAGACGGTCGACACCAACGTCGACCACACCCGCTGGCCGTGCGTGTCCCACCCCCCAACTGTGCGCTGCGAGGACGCGGTCAGGACCGCGTCGCGCAAGGGCTTTCGGACGCTGAGCCCAGCGCCTGCCCAGATGCCCCAGCGTGAGTGGGTGGGGCGGTGATACAGTTCCGAGAGTCCA
>Ga0126383_10002427_pt1 | contig 12025 bp, 9 predicted proteins | sample PanSoiMetPlot_35_FD_96882 | JGI IMG/M metagenome (GOLD analysis project Ga0126383, IMG submission 96882) | Tropical forest soil microbial communities from Panama - MetaG Plot_35 | ecosystem: Environmental > Terrestrial > Soil > Tropical forest > Bulk soil | place: Panama | collected 2016-02-17
ACTGGATTCGCCCTGATCTTCATCCTGCTCGGCGCTTCCGCATCGGCATTCGGCGCCCTGCTGTTGCGCTCGCAGGTCTGGATCGCCCGCGCGGGCGGGGTCCTGATCATACTCTTCGGGCTCTATCTCCTCGGCATCCTGCGGCCCGGTTTCCTGGTGCGGGAGCGCCGCATCCATCTCGCGCGCAAGCCGCTCGGCTATGTGGGATCGTCGGTGGCTGGAATCGTCTTCGGCGCGGCGTGGACGCCGTGCATCGGCCCGATCCTCGGCGCCATCCTCACCCTCGCCGCTACGCGCTCGAGCGTGGGGCAAGGCACGGCACTGCTCGCCGTCTACAGCCTCGGTCTCGCGTTGCCGTTTCTCCTCACCGCCTTCGCGCTCGACCGATTCCTCGTCTGGTTCCAGCGGTTCCGGCCGTACCTCGTCTGGGTGGAGCGCATCTCCGGTGTGCTCCTCATTCTGCTCGGGATCCTGCTCGTGACCGACCGGTTCACGCTGTTGGCGAATTGGCTGCAGGGACTCACGCCGGAATTCCTGAAGAGTCGGCTCTAGGGGACAGCAACTCTTGCAAGCCGCTCCCCTCCGCACCATGCTTCCCTCGTCCACCCACAACTCGTTTCTTTCACCCGGGAGCCACCATGAAGCGGACGACGCACCGTTCCAGCTCCGGCAAGAAACTCTACGCCGTGCGGGACGCGAAGGGGCGGTTCAAGGATATCCAGAGCTATGCCCGCGCTTCGCGTGCCGACCAGAAGCGCAAGAGCAAAGCCGAGAAACGGAAATAGGGGGGCGCATGCTCGAGCAGTTCAAGAAGTTTCTGGTCGAGACGAACGCGATCGCGCTGGCGATCGGCGTCGTGGTCGGCGGTGCGGTGCAGAAGCTCGTCACCGCGCTCGTCCAGGACATCATCATGCCGCTGCTTTCCTTTGTGTTGCCGGGCGGCGCGTGGCGTGAGTTCAGTATTCCTCTCGGCGCCGGGCACGACCCCATCAAGATCGGTGACGTGCTGGGAACGACCGTGGATTTTCTGATCATCGCCTACGTCGTATACGTCTTCGTTGCCAAATTCATGAGGGTCGCGCCCGCGAAATAGGAGGCCGGCAGGCACCTCCTCCACGGAGGTGCCTGCGCAGTCTGCACCGTCGCAGTGTGACGAGTCGCACATCAACTGCGGTAGTCTGCAGTGTCGCACTATTCTGAGGCCGCCTCCCGCGCAACGGGGCGGCGATTTTTTTTGATCGTGCGTTTCGCGACGCGCGAACAAAATTCGTCCGGCGCGGGAGGGATCTTCCTTCCCGGTGATCGGTAGCACGCCTATACGCTGTTTTGCGGCTGGTTGTCGTCCGTCGCCCGTCGCCCGCCGTCTGGTGTCCCCCACACGTCAATGGACGTGCGCCGCGGAGTCGCTGTAGCCATTCGACTGAGGTGTGTTCATATGTCGCACTCTGGCCCCGCCAGTCGCTTTCATCCGGGCGGTGCGTGACGACGGCAGAATGGGAGGCGGTCCGTGCGCTCCCCAGCCTGCGCCGCTGGTCGTGGCCCATCGGGCCCGCGCGCTCGGCATCGGCTTTCGTCTACCGGGCGCTGAAAGTCGGAGATCAGGTGGCCGCGGTGGCGGCGTTGTGCGCCGCCCTCATCGTCGTCAACATCGGCGATCTGCCGCGCGGTGTCGGTGAGTTCCTCGCCCTCCGGATCACCGTCGAGAAAGTCCTGCTGCTGGTGATGTTCGCCGTCTGCTGGAATCGTGCGTTCACCTGGCTGGGGCTGTACCGGCGGTGGCGCGTCGCGACCCCGCGTGAGGAGTTGACGCGCGTGGGCGCGGCGTCCTTGCTGGGCGCATGCCCGACGCTGTTGTTTCGCCTGTTCAGCGCCACCGGGGCGTTCCGACTCGAGACGGTGTCCTTGTTCTGGGCCCTCTCCATTCCGGCCATCCTCGTGTCGCGTCAGATCGTTCGCGCCCTCGGAACGTGGGTGTCCGGGCGGCGACCGCGGGAAGTGCTGATCATCGGCAGCGGCCCGCGGGCCCAGGCGTTGTGCCGCGTGCTCCGCAGCTTGAACGGAGCCGACGACCCGGGCGCGTCGTTGATCGGTTGCATGGACGTCGAGGATACGCCCGCCACCGCACCGCATCTGCCGCGCTGGCTCGGCCCGCTCCGTGATCTCGAATCGGTGCTCATCCATGAGGTGGTGGACGAGGTGCTCATCGCGCTGCCGATCCGATCGTGCTACGAGCGCATCCAGGAAGTCATCCACACCTGCGAGCGGCTCGGCGTACAGTCCGCGTATCTCGCGGACATTTTCGAGCCGTCGCTGGGGCAGGTCGGGTACGAGGAGCCGGCGTTCCGCACCGTCAAGGTCGTGCAGGACGATTTCCGGCTCATCATCAAGCGCATCATCGACGTCGTCGGCGCCGCGCTGAGTCTCGTCGTGCTGTCGCCGGTCCTGCTGCTGATCGCGGCGATCATCAAACTCACCAGTCCGGGTCCGGTGCTCTTCGCCCAGCAGCGCTACGGGCTCAACAAGCGCCTGTTCCGCATGTACAAGTTCCGCACGATGGTGTCGGATGCCGAAGCGCGGCAGCCGGCGCTGGAAGGGCAGAACGAAGCGCAGGGCCCCGTGTTCAAGATCGCCGGCGATCCGCGCATCACCGGGGTCGGGCGGTTCTTCCGCAGAAGCTCCCTCGACGAGCTGCCGCAGCTCTGGAACGTGCTCAAGGGAGAGATGTCGCTGGTGGGCCCGCGCCCGCTCCCGGTTCGCGACGTCGGTCGGTTCAGCGAGGGGTGGCTGATGCGCCGCTTCAGCATGCCACCGGGCCTCACCTGTCTCTGGCAGGTGAACGGTCGCAGCTCCGTGAGCTTCGAGCGGTGGGTGCAGCTGGATCTCCAGTACATCGATCGCTGGTCGTTGCAGCTCGACGCGCTGATCCTGCTCAAGACCATTCCGGCCGTCCTCCACGGCAGAGGAGCCCAATGACCACTCGCCTGCCCGCCGCCCGGGGCCAGGGCCCGCCGCCGGCGCGGTTCGGCTCGCGTACGGGTCGCTCGCTGCAACGGGCCGCCCCCTCCGATGTCCAGCGCGTCGCCTGGGTGCTGCGCCGCCGCCGCTGGTCGATCATGTCGACCGCGCTCGTGGTGCTGTTCGTGACGGCGATGCTGACGTGGCTCTGGCCGCGGACCTACAAGTCCACGACCACGTTCCTGGTCGAGAAACAGGGGGGCCAGGAATCGCCGGCGCTGGACGTGCTCGAGCGCCTCGGAGCGGTCGGCCAGATCCAGACCGAGATCAACCTGCTGAACAGCCGCAGTGTGGTGGAGCCGGTGGTCGACGATCTCGCGTTGCACGTCGTGGTCGAGGCTGATGGATTCGAGCAGCGGCCCGAGGACGTGTTCCCCGACTTCACCGCCGCACGCGACGCCCCGGCCGGGGAGTACCGCTTCGTCGCCGGCCGGCTCGGGGGCTGGCAGGTGCGGGCGAAGCCGGGGGACAGCCTGCTTACCGTCGCCGCGCCGGACTCGGTCACCCACTTCGGGGGGATCGGGCTGCGGGCCCCGCAGTCGCTGGGCGCCGATCTGACGCTCCGCGTCGTCCCGTTCCCGCTCGCGGTGGAACAGACGCAGCATCGCATTGCGGCGACGCTCGTCAATCGCGAGGCGGATCTCATCGACCTGACCTGCAAGGGCGGCACGGCGATCACGGCGCAACAGCTGTGCGACCGTATTGCCCACAGCTACATGCGGCTACGGACGGACCTGCAGCGGGCCGACGCCGCCGCGACAGCCGCCTTCCTGCGCGATCAGGTGGGCCGGCTGGGGACGCAGCTCCGGGCCGTCGAAGACAGCATCGCCATCTATTCGCGAGGGCATCAGGCGGTCGCCCTCGATTCACGCGCCTCGGGCGAAGTCGAGCAGGACATCGCGGTCCAGGCACAGCGCGATCAGCTGGTCGCCGAGCACGACGCGCTGACGAATCTGATCCACGGGATCGACGCGGCGCCAGGAGCGAGCAAGCGCTTTCGCGATCTGGCGGGGTTTCCCGCCCTCCTGAAGAACGAGGCGGTGACCGGCCTGCTCGCGAGCCTCAATGACCTGGAAAACCATCGCGTGGATCTCGCTCTGCGGCGCACCGAGCAAAACGCCGACCTCGCCGCGGTCGATACCCGCATCGCCGACATCGAGCGACAGTTGCACGCCATTGCGTCGAGCTACGAGCAGGGGCTTGCCGTGCAGATCCGGTCGCTCGATGGGACCCAGCGTGAGCTCAGTCAGCGGCTGGCGGCCATCCCCGGCGAGCAGATCCAGTCCGCCCGCCTCGAGCGGGAGCGGTCGAGCATCGAAGACGTCTGGCAGATGCTGCAGACGCGGCTGCAGGAAGCCCAGGTCGCGGAAGCCGTCAAGCTCCCCAGCGTCCGCATCGTCGATGACGCGTCGCTTCCGTACCGGCCGGCCGCGCCCCGGGTCCCGCTCAATCTCGCGCTCGGGCTGCTGATGGGGCTGGGCTGCGGCGTGGGCCTCGCTGTCCTGCGAGAGCTGCGCGATTCGCGGTTGCACGAGCGGATCGAGGTGGAACGCACCGTCGGGTCGCCGGTCCTCGCGACGATCCCACGGCTGCGTCGGCCGGGACCCGTGCTCCAGGCGCTGACCGTGGACCAGCAGCTGCCACGGCGCGACAAACGCTCCCGCCGGGCGCTCGAGGACGCGAACGTCACGCTGGAAGCGTTCCGCGCGCTGGCCGTCGACCTGAAATTCTCCGGTGGCGTTCCGGCCACCGGACCGATCGCCATCGCCGTCACGAGCTCCGCGCACGGTGAGGGCAAGACCCTGACGGCGTGCAACCTCGCGTTGACGCGGGCCAGTCACGGCGTACAGACGCTGCTGATCGACGCCGACATCCGCGCGAGCGGGGTCGCGGCCTTCTTCCGGTCCCCCGCACCCAACTACGGACTGAGCGATCTGCTGGCGCGGTCGGCGGACTTCTCTACGGTGTGCACGAGGCTCCAGGTACAGGGTCGCGATACCCTCTCGGTCATTCCCGCAGGGTCGCCCACCCCGCATTCAGCGGAGCTGCTCGAGTCCGCCGACATGGCGCAGCTGCTCGAGCAGGCGAAGGAGCAGTACGACCTCATCGTGATCGACACCCCGCCGCTCACCGGCATCACCGATGCCACGGCGATCGCCGCCATCGTCGATGGGCTCATTCTCGTGGTGCGCGGCGGCGTGACCGACCGGGACGCGCTCGAAGAGACACTGCGGCGACTCGGCCGCGTGAATGGCCACGTGCTCGGCGTCGTCTTCAACGACGTGCGCGGGCCCGAGGGAGACAGTAGACGCCATCAGTACGCGGAAGCGGCGCGTGCGGGAGGGACTCGATGAACACCACGCTCTGCCGGATCGTCGTCGTTGCCTGGCTGCTCGTACCCCCAGCCCGGGCGATGGGGCAGGCACCCGCCCTCGCCGACTCGGAGCGGGGGGCGCTCGTCGAACCGCTCGCGCCGGGAGACGAGATTCAACTGGCCTTCTCGCGCGAGCCGACTCTCGGCGGGGACTTCCCGATCGATGAAAGCGGGACGGTGGTCCTGCCGCTGCTCGGAGCCCGTTCGGTCAGCCAACGGTCGCCTGCCGAGCTGAAACGCGCGCTGCAGGCCGAATACGCGCAGCAGATTCGCAATCAGGACGTCCGCATCACCATGCTGCGCCGCATCCGCATCCTCGGCGCGGTGAAGAACCCCGGCCTCTACCACGTGGATCCGACCATGACCGTCGTCGATGCGGTGGCCCTGGCCGGCGGCGCGACGGAGCAGGGCAAGCTGAAAAGCGTCCGCATCTTCCGCAACGGACAGGAAGTCGGCTCCCGGCTCGATCTCAACGCCCGCTTGTTGCCGCAGCTGCGCTCGGGCGACCAGATCGTCGTGCCGGAGCGAAGCTGGTTCTCCCGCAACGGCGTGTACGTCGTCGCCGCCGGGATCTCCGCCGTCGGCATCATCGTCGCACGAGCGGCCCCCTGATGCTCCGTCGGCTCGCGCTCGAGACGGGCGCCCGCCTCGGTTTGCTCCGGCTGGTGCGTCTCGGCCGTCACCGCCCGCTCTCGGTCCTCACCTACCACGGATTCGTGGATCATGCGCGCCGAGCCCGGGGACGCTACGCCTACCTCTACCGGAACTGCCTGTCCGTCTCGCGTCTCGAGGAGCACCTCGCGTTTTTGCGGCGTGCGTACCACATCCTCAACCCTGACGAGGCGCTGGCGCTCCTCGAGGGCGGGGGCGCGACTGGCGAGCGCTCCCCCGGCGTGTTGATCACGATCGACGACGCCGGTCGCAGCGTCTTCGATCTCGCCCTGCCGGTGCTCTACACCTTCGGCGTGCACGCTGTGCTGCTCGCGCCCACGGAAGGGGTGGCGCACGCAGCGGCGGCACGGCCATGGTGCCAATGGCACGAGCGGCTCGCGATGTTGTTGTTGAGCGATCCCGCGGGAGGAGGTCGGACCTGGGAGACCCTGCGGCAATACCTGCCGCACCTCCCGCCCGAGCCCCGGCGGTACACAAATGCCTTCCTCGCTCGTCTGGAGCTCGACGCGTGGTCGCTGCTTCCCGCTGTCCGCCAGGAGATGCTGGAGCGCCTGCGCGGCCTCGTCGGCGATCCCGACCCGGATCTGCTGCGCTATAGGGATGGGGCGGGCACGGTCCTCGACGTGATGACCTGGGATCAGCTGCGCACGGCGCGCGACCTGGGCATGGAGATCGGGTCTCACAGCGTGACGCACGCGAAGCTGTCACGGCTTTCGGAACCGGATCTGAAGCGTGAGATCACGGAGAGCGCCCGCGAGATTCGCGCCCAGTTGAATGCGCCGTGCCGCTTCTTCAGCATGCCGTACGACCAGGCGGGCGACTGTCATCCTCAGCAGGAACGGGTGCTCGCAGCCGCCGGCTATCGTGCCGCGTTTCTTCAGGAGCAACCGCAAGCGGGCCCGCCCCGACCGCTGCGCGTGAGCCGGATCGGTGTGCCACCCGAGTGCTCGAGCGGCCGGCTCGACTACTACCTGACCGGCACCCGCGACGTGGTGCGTCGCGGGTCGGGCCTGGCGCGGTCGGTCGTCCGCCTGCCGGAGCGCGACATGGCGACCGGAGCGGCGTGGATGCTGGGCGCGCACGGCGTCCGGTTGCTGGCGCAGCTCGTGTACTTCGTGCTGCTGGCGCGCCGTCTCGGAGCCGAGGGATACGGGGCATTCGCCGCTGCGCTCGGAGCGGTCTCGCTCGCGGTCCCGTTCGCCGCCATGGGAGCGGGGAGCTTTCTGATTCGCGGGGTGACGCGCCGACTGGAGACACCGGCCTATTGGTGGGGTCGCGCGGTGCTGACGGTGCTGCGCGGCGGGGCCTCGCTCGCACTCGTCGTGGTCGGAATCGGCTGGCTGGCGCTGCATGGCCGGATTCCGTTCTGGCTGCTGGTGGGCGTCACCGTGTCCGACGTGATGTTGCTCCCGCTCATCGAGGTGAGCGGTCAGGCGTATCAGGCTCTCGACCGGCTCGATCGCACGGCCCTGACCTGGGTCGTCTGGAGCGCCTTGAAGGTCGCGGCCGCGGTGACGCTGGCGATCGTTCCGGGCGGGAGCCTCAACCTCTGGGCGATCCTGTATCCGTTGTCGACGGGGGGCGCTGCGCTCGCCGCGGTCGTCGCGGTCACCCGGCGCGTCGGGTGGCCCTCGCGCCCGGCCAGCTTCGGGCGCGCCGAGCTGCGCGAAGGGTTGATGTTCTCGCTCAGCGGCAGCGCGCGATCCATCTACGACGACGTCGACAAGGCGATGTTGGCCCGCCTCGACGCCCTCGGCGTGACCGGGATTTATGGCGCTGCCTACCGGATCATCGACGTCGCCTTCCTGCCGGTGCGCTCCCTCGTGTTCGCCGCCTATCCGCGGTTCTTCGCCCGCGGGGCCGCCGGCGTTCACTCGACGGCCGGCCTCGCCCGCAGCCTCGTGCCGGCCGCCGCGGCGTATGGCGTGGGCGCCGGGATCGCACTCTTCACCTTCGCTCCGCTCGTGCCCCTGGCGTTGGGCCATTCCTACGCCGGCGTAGCCGCCGTCATCCGCTGGCTCGCCGTGCTGCCGCTGCTGCGTGCATTGCACTACTTCGCGGCCGACGCGTTGACGGGTGCCGGACATCAGGAGCTGCGTAAGGCGGCGCAGGTCGGCGTGGCGGTACTGAACATCGCGCTCAATCTGGTGCTGATCCCGGCGTATTCGTGGCTGGGTGCCGCGTGGGCGAGTATCGCCAGCGACGGCGCGCTGGCCGTGACCCTGTGGACGATCCTGATCGGCCTGTCGCGCGACCCCGAGCTCCCGCGGCACGCACGGCGCGTCGGCCGACTCGCATCGGAGCGCTCGGCCCGGTGACCATCGCCGGCGCCGTCGAGCTGCCCGTGGTGCGGACCTTCCGGCTGCTGGGGGTGCGCGTGCAGGCGCTCTCCCTGGACACGTTGACCGACGCCGTGGCGGCGGGAGTGCGCTCGGGAGAGCGGCGAATCATCGCCAACCACAACCTCCACAGCGTCTACCTGTACCGGCGCGACGCGAAGCTGCGCGCGTTCTACGAGCGCGCGAATCTGGTGCACGTCGATGGCATGGCGGTCATCCTCGCCGCGCGACTCCTCGGGCTGCCGCTGCGGCGCGAGCACCGGGTCACGTACGTCGACTGGACCGATCCGTTGTTGGCCGCCGCGACCGCCCAGCGGTGGCGCGTGCTGTACGTCGGCGAGACAACGGCGGTTGCCGAGCGCGGCGCGGCGGTGCTGCGGCGTCGTCATCCCGGTCTGGTGTTCAGAGCGCAGCACGGATTCTTCGACCCCTGGGTGGACGGCGCCGAGAACCTGGCGGTGCTGCGGCGCATCCATGATTTCGAACCCGACGTCCTCATGGTGGGTATGGGGATGCCCCGTCAGGAGCACTGGATCATCGACAATCTCTCCGGCCTGCCTCCCTGCGTGATTCTCAGTGCCGGTGCCGCGATCAGCTACGCGGCGGGGAGCGTGCCGACGCCGCCTCGCTGGGCGGGGGCGCTGTGTCTGGAGTGGGCGTTCCGCCTCGCGGCCGAGCCGCGGCGCCTGTGGCGGCGCTATCTGCTGGAGCCCTGGTCCGTGCTGGGCCTGTTGCTGCACGACTTGATGGCCGACTCCTCGGGAGGCCCGTTCGATTCGGACGGGCGGCGTTGATGGCCGGGCCCACCGCACTGCTGGACAGCGGTTCTCTCCCCCCACTGCCCGGAGAGTGGCGTCCCCAGCCGCTCGACCAATCGGTGCCGCGCGAGCAGACGTTCTTCTCCTATCTGCCGGCGAAGGTGTGGGTGGCGGTGCTGCTGCTGTACGGCATTCTGGCGGTGCTGGAGCCCTACGACCTGCTCTCACCGATCTCCGGGTACGGGCTGCAGGAGCACAAGGGAGAGATCGCTACCGCGCTCGACACGATCGAGGGGGGGAGCCCGCTGCGTCGGCTCGGCGTGGTGGTGCTCTTTCTGTATGGAGCCGCAGCCGTCTACATCTCGCGGCGGACGCGGCGGCGTTACCGCGCCGCCATCGCGGCTCCGGCAGTCGCGTTGTTCCTGCTCGCGCTGGCGAGCCCGTTGTGGAGCCAGGATCCTGCCATTACGACGCGCAAAGCATTTGTGTTCTTCTCGCTCGTGCTGGCCGCATACGGCCTGTCCCGGTGCTGGAACCTGGAGACGATCGTCCGCGTGGCGTTGCTGTTCAGCGGCATGACCATCCTCCTGGGCGTTGCGACGGAAGTGACGCTGGGAACGATGCACCCTCTCAGCTCGGCCTTTCGATTCCGCGGCTCGATCCATCCGAACTCCATGGCGCTCTACTGCACGCTGTTCGTCATCTCCGCCGTGCTGCTCGCGAGGCGCTTCACCGGCCGCCGCGCCGCGCTGATGGTGGTGTTGAGCGTGATCGGGCTGGGGATGTTGTTGTTGACCAAGTCGCGGGGCTCGCTCGTCGGCCTGAGCGCGGCGCTGGCTGTGGTATTCGTGATGAGCGCCCGCCGACACACGACGCTGCTGGCGGCCTCCGGCCTCGTCGTCGTCGTTTCCAGCGCCATGATCCTGTTCCCCGACCTGGGCGAGCACGCGGAGACCTGGGCCACGCTCGGGCGCTCGACCACCTTCGATCTGGCTGACATGACCGGGCGGACCGAGCTGTTCCAGAGTCTCCTGCCATACGTCGCCGATCGGCCGCTGCTCGGGTACGGCTACGACAGCTTCTGGGAGCCCGTGCATATCCTCGAGGTCGCCAAATCGCAGGGCTGGATCGTCGGCAGCTCGCACAACCAGGTGATCGGGATGCTGCTCGATCTCGGGATCGTGGGGTGCGCCCTGTTCGTGGCGTTGCTCGTCGCTAGCCTGTGGATCGCCGTGGTCGACGCGCGCGGCGACCCTGCGGTCGTCGCGCTGTTCCCCGTCGCCGTGCTCGTGTGGTCGTACATCAACATGATCACCTTCGGCTTCTGGTTCGAGACGACCATCCCGTCGTTCATCGCCCTGACGGTGATCGGACATCTCGCCCAACGGCGCCACCGCCGCACGCGCGCATGGTGACGACGCTCGCTCCTCGCAGCGCGGCGGGTCGAGCGCGTGTGCTGATCTTTCGATCGACGCTGCTCGACCGCTCCGAGATATTCATCCGGGAGCAGGGAGAGGCGCTCGAGCGGTTCGAGCCGTGGTACGCCGGGTGCCGGCGCGGCGACCTCGGCGTGCCGGAAGATCGCAGCGTGGTGGTGAGCGCGGGCGGGGTGCGCGGCCGCGCGCGCGAGCTGGCGTTCAAGCTCACCGGTGTCGCCCCGGGGCTGCGACGCGCTCTGGCCGACCTCGCTCCGGCCCTGGCCCACGCGCATTTCGGTCCCGACGCCGCCCTCATTCTGCCGCTCGTCAGCGCCCTCGGCGTACCGCTGGTCACCACGTTCCACGGCTACGATGCCACGATGGCCGACGCCCACGCTCGGCGATCTTTCTTCGTGCACCGTCGCTACCTGGAGAAGCGCGCGGTGTTGCAACAGCACGGGAGCCTGTTCCTCGCGGTCTCCGCATTCGTGCGCAGCCGGCTGCTGGAGCAGGGGTTTCCACCGGAACGCACCGTGGTCCAGTACCTCGGCGTGCGGCTCGATCGATTCCGCCCGGCGAGCAGCGTGCTTCGGGAACCCGTCGTGTTGTTCGTCGGCCGCCTGTCGCCCGAAAAGGGCTGCGCGCACCTGATCCGGGTGATGCGCCGCGTCGCGGCGGAATGTCCCGGTGCCGAGCTCGTGATCCTGGGAGATGGTCCCGAACGGGGCTCGCTGGAGCGGCTGGCCCGGGGCGCCGTCCCACGGTGCCGCTTTCTCGGCCTGGTGCCGCAGGAGACGGTCATCGAATGGATGGCACGCGCGCAGGTCCTGTGCGTGCCGAGCGTCACGCTGCCTTCGCAGGAGGCGGAAGGGTTCGGGCTCGTGTTCGTGGAAGCGCAGGCGATGGCGCTGCCGGTCGTGTCGTACAGTGTCGGCGGGATCCCCGAGGCCGTTGCGCACGCCGAGACCGGGCTGCTGGCTCCCGAGGGAAACGAGGCGCTGCTGTTTGCCCATCTCGTCCGCCTGCTGCGCGACGCTCCCCTCCGCGAGCGGATGGGTGCGGCGGGTCGCCACCGTGTCGAGCAGCTGTTCGATCACCGGACCCAGACGCGGGCCCTGGAGCGGCTCTACGCGCGTGCGGTGTCCGGAACGGAGCGCGCGGTCGTCCCGCGGCGCCGTCGCTTCACCCGCCATGCCGAAACCGCTGAGGCCGGGTAACGATGTGCGGCATCGTAGGGATCGCATCGCGCACGCCGGTTGACCGGCCCGGGCTGCTCGAAATCATGCGGGACACGATGGGGCATCGTGGACCCGATGACTCGGGTCTGTGGTGGTCGCCGGACAGCCGGGTTGGCCTGGCGCATCGCCGACTCGCCGTCCTCGATCTCTCGCCGGCCGGGCATCAGCCGATGAGCGACCCGGAGGGCCGGCTGTGGATCACCTTCAACGG
>Ga0126383_10002429_pt1 | contig 12025 bp, 9 predicted proteins | sample PanSoiMetPlot_35_FD_96882 | JGI IMG/M metagenome (GOLD analysis project Ga0126383, IMG submission 96882) | Tropical forest soil microbial communities from Panama - MetaG Plot_35 | ecosystem: Environmental > Terrestrial > Soil > Tropical forest > Bulk soil | place: Panama | collected 2016-02-17
CACGAGTTGCGCGCGAGATCCGTCATCCTCGCTTGCGGCGGCTTCGAGGCCAATGCGGAGATGCGCACGCGTTATCTCGGCCCCGGCTGGGATCTCGCCAAAGTGCGCGGCAGCCGCTGGAACTCAGGCGACGGCATTCACATGGCGCTTGAGATCGGCGCCAGCCCTGCCGGCAACTGGTCAGGCTGCCACGCGGTGCAGTGGGAACGCAACGCCCCGGAATTCGGCGACCTCGCGGTGGGTGACCAGTTCCAGAAGCATTCCTATCCGTTCTCCATCATGATCAATGCGAGCGGCAGGCGTTTCGTCGACGAAGGCGCCGATTTCCGCAACTACACCTACGCCAAATACGGCCGTGTCGTCCTCGATCAGCCGGGCCAGTTCGCCTGGCAGGTCTTCGACCACAAGGTGAAGCACCTGCAGCGCGACGAATACCGCATCAAGCAGATCACCAAGGCGACCGGCAACACCATCGAGGAGCTCGCTGGAAAGCTCGACGGCGTCAACGCGGCCGAGTTCGTCAACACCGTCGCGGAATGGAACAAGGCGGTGCGCACCGACATTGCGTTCAACCCCAACATCAAGGACGGCCGGCGCACGGAAGGCCTCGCCATCAACAAGAGCAACTGGGCAAACACGCTCGATGCGCCGCCTTACGAGGCCTATGCGGTAACCTGCGGCGTCACCTTCACGTTCGGCGGCCTGCGCATCACTACCGACGGCGAGGTGCTCAACACCGACTACCGGCCGATCCGTGGCCTCTATGCGGCCGGCGAATTGGTGGGCGGCCTGTTCTACTTCAACTATCCGGGCGGAACCGGCTTGATGGCCGGCTCGGTGTTCGGCCGCATCGCGGGGAACCGGGCGGGGAGTGCGGGAAGGAATTGAGGGCGACGCCCGAGTGAGGCGTTTTGAAATCGACAGCCGTCCATCGCTGTGCCGCGACCCAACGCGCCGGACATGGCCGCGCAGCGACGAGCCGCACGGCAGCGATGGCTGGGGCGCCAGCGCGCCACGAGACCACAGTGTCGACCAACTCCCGCGTCTCCTCAGCGAGCACGGTGAGCGGTGCTATCGATCCCTCGCATCTTCTTTTGTTGTGATAGGCTGCGCCGCCTCGTTGCCATCGTGTTTTCAAGACATGTACGTCAGTGAGATCGGAGGAGACCCATGACCTTTCCAAGCTCGATTTGCATAGCAGCCCTTGCTGCGCTGGCGATCACCGTTGGCTCCGCCTCCGCCGCCGATGACTCAAAGTATCCGAATCTAAACGGGCAATGGCGGACCACCAACCGCGGCCTGATCGCCGGTGGCGCTGGCGGATTGCGCTGGGACGAGAGCCGGCCGCCTGCCGTCACGCCAAATCTCGGACAGAAGCCCCCGCTGACGCCCGAATACCAAGCCATATACGATGCAAACCTTGTTGATATGGAGAAGGGCGGCCAAGGCATCGACCCAACCTACCGATGCGTTTCTCCCGGAATGCCGCGCGTGATGATCGCCTATTCAACCCTCGAATTCGTTGTCACGCCTGACATCACATACATTTTGATGTCGCGTGACCACGATTTCAATCGCCATATCTACACCGACGGACGCGACTATCCGGCCAATATGGCGCTCGAACCTCGGTTCCTGGGTTATTCGATCGGAAAGTGGCTCGATGCTGATAGCGGCGGCCATTATCACACGCTTGAGGTCGAGACCCGAGGCTTGAAGGGCCCCCGCGTGTTTGATGCGACCGGCATCCCGTTGCACGAAGACAATGAGACCACTATCCAGGAACGTTTATATCTCGACAAAGCCGACCCGAATCTACTGCACGACGACATCACCACCATCGACCATGCTCTCACGCGGCCATGGATGGTGAGCAAGACGTATCGACGTGTGGCTGCCGACAAATCGACTTGGTTCGGCCATGCAGTGTGCGGCGAAGGGAATGCTCACGTCGGCATCGGCAAAGAAGTCTACTTTCTGAGTGGTGATGACCTATTGATGCCTGCCACCAAGGATCAGCCACCTCCTGACCTGCGCTATTTCAAGAAATACGAGCGATGAAATTGCTAAGCACACGCCAGATCCTGATCGTGCTGTGATGCACGCTGTACCTGCACGCAATGCCGGCAAGCCTGACTCCGGCTTCGCGACGCGCGAGATGTTCTCGCCCAATAAAGCCTCTTGCCATCAGCACGGTAACCGTCTCACCCGTGACGCCCACCCGCGCCAATCCGTACCACTGCCGACGCAGACTGTTGCCAGGCGACTCGCTCTGACAGATGACCGAGCGGCGCTGCAAGCGCGGTTGCCGAAGCGGGCGAGGCGCCTAGGCGATCGATGGCCCGTACCCTTCATTGCCGCTGTTTCCGAACGTGTCTTCGACTATCCCTTGCGGCGTGCTCTCGTTTGAGCCGCTCTCCGAGCCGCGGCCGAGCGGCCGGCCGCGCCCTTTGTCCTCACCGCCTTATGGGCCGCCGCAGAGCGCTGGGTGGCAGTGCGGCGAGACGCGGCGCGCTTGGCTTGACGTGACATCGCCTCCGGTGACGCCGAGCTTCGGGGCTCATGCTCAAGAACGCGTGAGACTGCACGAGAAACACGTGGCCGACGTCGAGTCTTGCGCTTGTGCTGACCCGCCTCATAGGCGTACTTGGCGCTCCGGCGCGTTTGCTCCTTGGCCCGACCTTCCTTTGGCGGAGGGAGAGCGACCCCAGAACGCCTCGCCTCGGAGAGGCCAATCGCAATCACCTGTTGCGTAGATCTTCCTCCGTGCGCGCCATGGCGGATCTTGCGGATCCCATCGCGCACGAACTCACCTGCCTGTGTCGTGGCCGCTTTGCCCGCGCGCTTGGCTCTTTGAGCTTTCTCGACTGTACGCTTTTCAGACATGGACATCTCCTTTCGGTGGCCCATTGGCGCGATGGCTCTTCCGCATCGCCGCCGCGTGCATATTGTCGGCAACGCCGCGCCAGCCGAATTGATCCATCCGGCACGTTGGGTCCTGAGCCACTTGGGCCGCTTGCATCGGCGAGGCGTCGCAGTCATCGCTGATGGCGAACGCCACGAACAACCGACCTTGAGATGACCGGCAGGGAAGCCGCCGCCGCGCCATGCCATCGCAGAGGTCGCGTGAAGGGAACCTTAGCCGAGTCAACGTGTTCTCTAGCGGTCATATCGCGAGGTGATCAACGGAGGTTCACATGGACTGGAATCGAGTCGAAGGAAATTGGAAGCAGATTAAAGGCAAGGTCAAGGAGAAGTGGGGGAAGCTCACTGACGACGACCTCAACGTAATAAACGGCCGCCGCGAACAGCTCGAAGGCAAGATCCAACAGCGGTACGGTCTCGCAAAAGATGAAATTCGTAAGGACATTGATGACTGGTACAACAGTCAAAAGTGGCACTAACGTCTTAACCATCCGATAACGGACCATGGGGCCCTGCGGAGGCGGTGACGGATTCTACTGCGGTCGTCCATCCTGCAGCCGGTCAGCCGACATGCGAGAGCCTGTTAACCGATCTCGGGGTAGCCGATTTCGTTCACGTCCTCGGCGAGAGATTCGAGGTCTACGCCGGGGTTCAGGCGGCGAACCAGCGCGCGGGTGAGTGGATCATGCCGGTAAACCGCCGCGACGTCCGCTGGCGCAATCTCAACTTCGTAGTAATCGCGGGCGAATTCCACATAATGTTGGAGCTGGCCGGACAGAATTGAGAGGAGGGCTTCGGAGCCATCGGGGTCGTGGGCAAATGGAAGGTCTACGGGACCGCAAGACCAATGAGCGTCGGTCGACCGTCGCCAAATGCAGAATGTGCTGTCTTCGGTCGTGAACGCAGGTTCGCGTAGGAGGCTCTCGTGAAACTCCGTCGGCAGGCTTTCGAATATCCCCGGCCACGGCGTACCCGGTCGAAATATCGGAGCCTCGTGGGCGAACCCGTGGAGAGCGACACCAGCAGAGCACAATAGCGCAAACCAACCGTCCCCCGATCCATTTCGCATCGACGCCATCATCTCGCCATCCGCCCAATGGGAGTTGAACGAGTAGTACCGGTATTCCCACTCCGGTGACATAATAGCGTCAAGCATCGCCAGCGCTCGGGTCAGCCTTCGGAAGCCCCTAAGATCCGGAAGCCCGCCGAGGTCGCGTGTGGAGATCATCGTGGTCCGGGCCTGTCAACGTGTCTGCTCGAGCTGCGACGAGGAAAGCAGTCCAGATGACCAGTTCGGCAAGTTCGAGGCCTTGCCTCGTGGCTGCCCCCCTTAAAGCCGAACGCAACTCACTCGCCTGGAGCCCTGGCGAACAAGCGTACCACCCACACGCACGCGCGCGCGAGTCTCGCCGAGCGCTGCTCATCACCGATTGAACAGCCATAACAGCACGGTGAGCACAACGCTGATAATGATTGAGGTCACCAGAGGAAAATAGAACGTGGCCCCGCCGCGCTGGAACATGATATCACCGGGCAGCCGCCCGAGCCCGATCCGTGACAAGATCGGCCACAGCAGCCCGGCGGCGAGAATTACCAGTCCGAGTCCGATCAGAAAGCGCTGCAGGTCCATCGCAGTTGATCCGCTTGAAGCTCACACCGTTCTCGGTCGGGTGCTCCGGCCCACTCGCGGCGTAACCGATCCGCTTTACTGCCCTGTCTCGAAAGCGCATTGCGCACCGCCGCCCTCCTTCTGTCGGATCTCGTGCGGGTCGACCGTACAGGTGAGTTTGGTGACGCCTTCGATGAGCGATCCGGCGGTGCCTTCCGAGGCGACGCCGGCAGCCGCGAGGGTGGCGAAGAGCTCGTTGGCCTCGCGTCCCTTCAGGGCGCGCTTGGCGGCCCCGAAGGCAAGCTCGCACGTGCGCGATGTGATATCGACGTTGCTCGTCCGGCAGACGACGGAATCCGCAGTGACGGAAATCTTCCGGTTGGGTGGAAAGCTGATTCTGCTGTTGCCGCCGAACAGCCGCGCCATGGCGCGGCGGTCGAAGGAGCCAAGCACCGACGAATGGGAGGTCACTACGGCGGCGAGCGCGAGGGCCGCCGGACCGGACGCGTTGCCTGACGCCGCCGATGCGGTTGACGCCCCCTGCCCGAGGACGAGCAAAACCGCCAGGAATGAGAACTTCTTCATAATAGTCCTCCTCGCCATGTCTAACGTCCATTGGCGTTCGCACGCCGCAGATCGGCGCGTGCGGCGACGATCGGCCGCAAGTCGAACGCGGTCGTAGACCAGAACTACCCTGAGTTTGCTGCGGTGGGCGACTTTTGTCCAAGGTACCGCCTTCCCTCGTGGCCGGCGCAAAGCCAGTAGCTTCCACCGGAAAAAATCCGTATGTTTTGCGCAGTGGCGGGAGATCCCACGCTGCAAAAAACTCACGATTCGACAGACATCAGAGCGCATTCCAATGAGTTGAATGATCGGAACGTGCTCTGCAAAGGAGGGGAGCGCATGTCGATCCATCGCTATCGGAAGTCATCAACTCTCGCGCTGATATCGCTGCTGCTCGCCGGCGCTTCGGCACTCGCGCAACAACCGGCCGACCCCACGCGAAACCTCACTCCGGTTACCGACGCCATGCTGCGCAATCCACCGGCGTCCGACTGGCTGATGTGGCGGCGTACGTTTAACGGTTACGGCTACAGCCCGCTCGACCAGATCAACAAGAGCAATGTCAAGGACCTGCAGGTCGCGTGGACGTGGTCGCTGGTCCCGGGCGCCACCGAGACAACGCCGATTGTGCACGACGGCGTCCTCTACATCTTCAACTATGCCAACAAGATCCAGGCGCTCAATGCCGCGACCGGCGACCTGATCTGGGAGTATAAGCGCGATCTGCCGGCCAAACTGATCGAAAACACCATCAATCTCTCCTCGCGCAACATGGCGATCTATGAAGGCAACCTGATCGCGGCGACCTCTGACGCGAACCTGATTGCGCTCGATGCCAAGACCGGCAAGCTGGTGTGGGAGCACGCCACCGCCGATTGGACCAAGGGCTGGCGCTATACCGGCGGCCCGTTCGTCGTCAACGGTAAGATCATCCAGGGCATGACCGGCTGCGGTAACGCCGAGCCGGGCGGCTGCTTCATCACCGGGCACGACGCGAAGACCGGCGCCGAGCTGTGGCGTGTCCAAACCATCGCCCATCCCGGCGACCCCAACTTCGACACCTGGAACGGCCTGCCGCTGGAAAGCCGCTTCGGCGCTTCGGCGTGGATCACCGGCAGTTACGATCCCGAGCAGAACCTTGTGTTCTACGGCACCGGTCAGCCCTATCCGTGGATCTCGGAAATGCGCGGGACGTTGCCGAAGAAGCCCGGCCTGAAGACCAACGCGATGTATTCGGACTCGACGCTCGCGATCAATCCGGACACCGGCAAGATGCAGTGGTACCATCAGCATCTCGAGGACGACACCTGGGACCTCGATTACGTCTATGAGCGCATGCTGGTCGACCTTCCGGTCAATGGCGAAACCCGCAAGGCGGTGGTGACCACCGGCAAGCTCGGTATCGTCGAGGCGCTCGATCGCACCAACGGCCAGTGGCTGTGGCACAAGGAAACGGTGCCGCAGAACGTGGTGGCGGCGGTCGATCCCAAGACCGGCGAGAAGACCATCAACGTGGCGGCGATCCCGCATCTCGGCCAGACCACAGTGAACTGCCCGTCTGATCCGGGTGGCCGCGGCTGGCCGGCGACCGCCTACAATCCGCAAACCGGCATTCTCTACATGCCGCTCAACGAGTACTGCGCCAATACGACGCCGACGCCGCTCGACCCGGGCCAAGCCTATACGGGCGGCGGCCGCGCCGTATTCGCCCGCACCAAGGTGCCCAACAGCGATGGCAATATCGGGCGTGTCGACGCCATCAAGCTCGCCGACCGCTCGCAGGTGTGGTCTCATCGCCAACATGCGCCCAACACCAGCGCAGTGCTGCCGACCGGCGGTGGCCTCGTGTTCTCCGGGGATATCGACCGCTACTTCAAGGCCTTCGATGACGCCACCGGCAAGGTGCTGTGGCAGGTGCGCACCAACAACATGGTGAACGCCTTCCCCATCACCTACAGCGTTAACGGCAAGCAGTACGTGGCAGTCGCCACCGGAAGCGGATCGGGGCTCGGACGCTCATTATCGACACTCGTTCCCGACGTGAAGAACCCGGATGGTGGCTCGACGCTGTGGGTGTTTGCGCTTCCGGAGAAGTGACGCATCTCTGCCGTCTTTGAAGGGGCGGATCCGTGGGCGTGGCGAGGCCCAACGGGTCCGCGCGAAGCGCGGCCCGATGCAGCGGCGTAACCCGCCGCGGTGGCTAGCGTTCCGGCCCGACCCGCTCTGCGAGCCGCTGCACCAGGAGCGAAACGTCAAATCCCCGCTAATAATAAAACCGCACTTGCGTTCACCGGCATTGGGGCCTGAGGTCGAGGATTCGCAGCACCTGGCCTGATCGGATGGTCCATCGCGACGGAATGATGTCGCGCACTCCGCAGTCGATCTCGACCGCCGCGCTGAGGCCGCTCGCGGCACGCACCGAGAGGTCACGCACCGCGATATCGCTTCCGGCCGTCAGCCGGACGGCGGGAGCCGGCGCGCCCGCGGCGGCGACATCCGAAACGATCCGGTCATCGGAGAGCCGTATGTGATCCCCAACTTCAACGTCGATGGCCGGGTAGGTCGGGTTGCGGAAATTGTTGTTCGTGACAACGATGTGCGAGGGACCGTCGACTGCGTTCGTCTGGCCGCCAGGCGCGCCGGCTTTCGGAATCACGGATGTGATCAGAATGTCGCTGCCAATGTCTCCGCCGTTGAACGAATTGCGCCGCACGACAACGTGGTCCGGAACCGGCCCCTGGTTGAAGGCGGCGTGGAATGGCCCAATTATTATTCCGTCATTTGGCACTGCCGTGAATTCGTTGTCTGAAACGATGCTGTCGGGAGCGAAGAGCAGAATCCCGTTGCCGCGGTGGGCACGGAAGACGTTATGGTGAATCGACGCGCCGTTTCCTGCCGCGTTGTACAGGTAGGCAAGGTCCTGGGCCGTAGTGCCGGATGGAACCGCATCGAGTGTCAAGTTATAGCACACGACCAAAGTCACCCCTGGCGGGCACCTGAACGTCTGCGCCTGGGTGACCGTGCCGATGCCGCGGATGGCGCCGTTCGTCGCATCGAGAATCTGTAGCCGGTCACCGGCGTGGATGATGCGCGGCGAATAGTCGACGACCTTGCCGTTCGCGCCCGCCGCAATCACCTGATTGATCGTTGTCGCCAGCGAGTAGATGGCGATGACATCGTCAGCCATGCCCTGGAAGCTTGAATTGCGGACGGTGATCGGTCCGCGATTGTTCTGGAAGTGGGCGCCATCGGCATCGCTCGAGAGCAGGCGCGGGCTTCCCGCAGGAATGCTGACATCCAGATCATCGATCAGCAGCGGCCCGGTATTTTGTACGAAGCCGGTGGTTAGGCCTCCGGCGGCATGAAACGTAACATGAGCAATGGTCACGGTATCGCAGAGCGACGCAATGATTCCGGAGTTGGGGCGCCGCGTGACGAAGACGAACCGATCGCCGGGCACGATCGGTGGACGCGACGGATCGGCGAACGACCAGGGCGGAGCACCTGCGTACGTCAGGCGCCATGTCTTGCCGTCGGGAAGCAGAACGCCCCACGCAAAGGTTCCACCGGAATAGGGAGGCGGCGTAAACGTGATGCGTATGAAATTGGGAACGCCGGGCTTCGGCCGCGCCTCCACTGGATCCATGATGACCAGGAAGTTGCTGTCGTCGAATTGGTAGATGGGGTCGGCAAAGGTCTGAAAGCCAGGATCCAGCTGGACGTCAAGGGATGCAAGCTTGACGCCGTTGAGATGAACAGCGACGACTTTGCCCTGGGTAAATGGCGCAGTCTTCATGTCGAGCGTCAAGTCGGCGACCGTTATGTGGCGCGACTGGAAGAGGTCGATGTAGCCCTCGTCGGGATCGAGCAGGACGATCCTGGTGTCGTCTCTGGTTCCGCGAAAAACCAGGTTCTCCCAGTTGATAAATTGCAGGCAATATTGCCCTCCTCCTCCCTGGGGCGGTGCCGGGGTGGCGCTGCCGGACGGGCACAAGGCATAGGTGCCGGCCGCCAGCACCACCTCCACCTTGGCGGCCAGGCCATCGGCCCCCTTCGGCTGGCTGGCCTGCCAGGCCTTCGCTTTCGCCACGGCGGCTTGGATGGCAGCGAGATCGGCGGCGGGATCGCCGGTCGGCGGCGGCACGGCAAAGATGTTCGCCTCGATCGCGGAAGCCGGAATCGTTGTCGGCAGCACGACGGTTGTTGCTAGACCCGCAAGGAGGGCGACCGCCCGTATCGGCGGGCCATGCCACCCGCCAACCCGGCACCGGCCACACCGGCCACACCGGCTGAGGCCTATCCGTATGGCCTTCGCCCACGGCCGAATGACCGACATTGCCGCCTCCAGTCCGGGGCGTGGCAACCCGGCGTACCAACGCGGATTCGCAGTATTCATCTGGCTCTCTCCTTGGCAGCCCGATGCCGGTGGTCCTTACGATCCCTAGCAGTGGCCGATTTCAAGCCTCGAATGCCTCCCCATGCGATGCACGCCGCGGGTGCCACCACGCTGGCGACCCAGATGCACGACCTCAAGTTCGAGATCGGCGGGCCGCGGGAACCATCGGCAATGTTGCGTTACTTTGTGTAACGATCAACACGGTCGTTGTCGAGAGCTTTGGCGGCTCCGGACCGGGCGGCGGGAAAGCTGCCGTTCGCGTCTTGGGGAAAAATGCTGTGCACAGGAGCCCTGGTTCACCAATTGGTGAGCGCACCTGATGCAGCAATGGATGATTGATGGCTCTGCAGCATCGACAGCCGGACGCGGCGCAGCAGCAGCGCCAAGCCCGCGAAGTCGCATCCAACGCCAATCGACTCGCGTTGTCGACACCAGTCATGCGGGTGCGGTTGTCATTCTTCGCCGACCTGCTCTAACTTGTGAAACTGGTGACTTTAAGCTTCAGCAATTTGAAATGTCGAACGAGCAAAGCTATATTATCATAATATTATTATATCGATCTAAAAAGAGGTAAACTCCGGCATCTTTTCCCCTCAACCTAGCGGCGCGCGATTGACGTTGCGCCGGGGAGCGTCCGGCCTCTCTCTTGAGCCGCATCCGCTGCAGCCTCCGCGGATGGCCGGCATCGGGCGGCCGGCCCGATCATGTCCTTCGCGATCGGTTGAGCGAATCAGATGTTTCATCACTCCTTGCGTTTCGCTCGCCGATGCCGTGCAGTCTTTGATACCACTGCTGCCGGACTCTTATCGGCCTTCTCGGATTTGTCCTTCTTTGACGAACTCTCTTCTTCAGATTTATCCTGTGATGAACTCTTTTCGCTCTGCTCAGATTTCTCTTGCTGCTCAAATTCATAAGGCTGCCACGTCCTATAAACGTGCGCGGATAAGAGGACAATAAGTATTACTGGAACTGCAATAGACATCTCTCCAGCCCTCCCGCAAGCCTCCTCAGCAACAGTCTGCTTATTCGCCGACAATTGCCAAGCAGAACGGAACACCGAATAGACTTTTGCACAAAAAAACCTGTGTTGAGCGGCTCGGCAAATGACAGTTTGCCGACATTACGAACTTCAAGCGTGAATATGCTCCTTTCAGCATGAAGTTATTGTGCAAAAGTACAGTGAGTATTCCGGTTTGCCTCAGTCTCCCCGGCGAATCAGCGCAAAGGTTCCCTACGAAGCTTTGCCGGAGGATTTCAGAGATGGAGACCGTTTGGGGAGCGGTGTTGGGATTTCTTTTCGTTGTGGCTGTTGCCTTGTCCGGGCATGTAGAAACTCCGTCAAAGGCGCAAATGGAACAGATGGAAAAAGCTGCCAAGGAAATGAAAGAACAGGCGGAAAAAGCCGAGAAGGAAAAAAAAGAACAGAAGGAAAAAGCTGAACAGAAAGAAAAACCTAAACAGAAGGAAAAATCTAAACAGAAGGAACCGGGCGGCTGGCAGCTTCGCCAATAGCACACGGCCCGGGTATGGCTGCAGTCCTCGATCTACGGCAAGCGACCGACTAAGGCCACGGCTCTCGCTCCTGTGTCTCATCGGTGGCACGGCAAAGATAATCGGGGCACGGGTATGAGAAAGTCCGGCTGGATTGGTTTGGCGCTTGTCGTGCAAAGCGGAGTTGCGGCAATCGGTGCGGCGCAGGCCGGTGATACCTCGTCGTCAGACCACAAAGCGCCGGTGAACTGTCGGGCGCCGGATGCGCCCTATCGGGAATATGGCTGTCTTGACGCCTATCTGGGCGACGGCTTCTTCGAGCGTCTCATCAACTATTACAGGCTCGAGTGGGGCCATGCGGAGCCGCCCGCCGATCCGAACGCGCCGCCGGCGCGCCGGGCCGAGTGGCCGGATGCACCGGCGACGACGCCACCATACCCCTTTACCGAATGGCCTCATGGCGGAACCACGTGGATCGGCGTGACCCGGCCGGCTTCCGTCGACAGCCCGCTGATGGTGGCGCTCGCCAACACCGAACTCGGTCAAGTGTTGAAGGCCGGCAATATGCAAATCTACGGCTGGATCAACGGCGGCGGCAACATCAGCTCCAATACCGTGAAGCCGGGCGGCAACTGGCCGGCGTCCTATGATTTTACGCCGAACCGAGACCAGCTCGACCAGGCTGTCGTCTATTTTGAACGCCTCCCGGACACGGTGCAGACCGATCACGTCGACTGGGGCTTCCGGCTTTCTGCGATCTACGGCGAGACCTACCGCTACACGACCGCCTACGGTTTGGCGAGCTATCAGCTGCTCGGCCATAACCTTTATAATGGTTACGACTTTCCGATGGTCTATGGCGAACTCTACCTCCCGCAATTCGGCGCCGGCCTGCTGTTGCGATTGGGGCGTTTCATCTCGATCCCGGACATCGAGGCGCAGCTTGCGCCCAACAATTACATGTACAGCCATTCGCTGACCTACGCCTTTGACAACTTCACCAACACCGGTCTCATCAGCACACTTGCGCTCAACAAGAA
>Ga0126383_10002431_pt1 | contig 12022 bp, 8 predicted proteins | sample PanSoiMetPlot_35_FD_96882 | JGI IMG/M metagenome (GOLD analysis project Ga0126383, IMG submission 96882) | Tropical forest soil microbial communities from Panama - MetaG Plot_35 | ecosystem: Environmental > Terrestrial > Soil > Tropical forest > Bulk soil | place: Panama | collected 2016-02-17
TGAGCGCCTCGACGAAATCTTCGCGCGGGTTGAAGCCCGCCTGGCGGAAAGCGATCTCGCCTTTTGAATCGAGGATAATCGTGGTCGGGATTGAAGAGACCGCGAAATGTTCGTTCAGGTATTCGGCGTAAGCGACCGGAAGGTTGAATTTGTATTGCTTCAAAAACGGCGCGACCAGTTCGCGGTCTTCGTCCGTGGTGATCGCCAAGAAGAACACGTCCTTTTCGTTTCTATATTTTGCGATGATCTTTTCAAACTGCGGCATTTCGGTCAGACATGGTCCGCACCATGTGGCCCAGAAATTCATCACGATCACCTTGCCGCGGTGCGCGTCAAGCCTGAGTGGCGAGCCGTCCAGTTTCGTCAGCGTGAATTTCAGCGGGTCGCCGACGCCCGTGTTGATGTTCGGCGGGTCGAGCTTCGCCAGACGCTCTTCGCGCTCCTTAAGGTAAGCGTCGTGAGCTTTCAACAGACGGTCGCCGAGTCCGACCTCCGACCCGTTCTTCGCCGAATAGAGTTGACCGACCTTGCGCCGCAGCGATTTCAGATCGAGCTTCTCGTCGGTATTTAGCGCGATGGCAAAGCCCTGGAGGTAATAATCAATCGCCTCGTCAATGTTCTTGCGCTTCTCGTAGAGTTCGCCGAGCGCCAAGGCGGTTTCGGCCAGGCGCGCCGTCTTGTAGCTTTTCGTAAAATCGGCGCGGGCCTTGTCGTCGGCGCCCAGGTCGGCGTGGACCTTGCCGCGCAGCAGGTATACCGAAGCGATCCCCTGCTCCTTGCGATCCTGCCATTGCGCCGAGCTGATGCGCTTCGGTTTGAGGCTGGTTGAGATGATATGCTCGAATCGTTTGACGAGATCGTCTGCGTAAGTCAGGGCTTTGTTCAAATCGGTCCCCGTCTTCCGTTCACGCAGCATCGTCACCAGACTGGTCAGCGCGTCAATGTTGTTTTCGTCGTTGATCACGAGCTTCTCGGCGTAAGTGATGGCGCGGTTGCGGTCGCGCACTTTCAAGCTGAGCTTGTAAAGCTCGCCCTCGATCTCTTCGCGATGATCGCTATTCGGATATTTTTTCAGATAGCCCTCGAGGTTCGTGATGATCTGCGTTTCACTCCCCTCCGAAGATTCGATGGCGCGGCGCAAATCAGCGTCCGAATCTTTCGCCGGTTCTTTAGACGCGTCTTTCAGCGAATTGGGCGGCGAATTGGGCGATTGCGGCGCATTAGTGTTGGGCTTGCCGGCGTCGGGTTTTTGCGCGAACGCGGGCGCGATCAATAGCGATAAGGCAATCAAGCCGACGAACAGTAATTTTGATTTCACAGGCTCTCCCAGAAAAATGTACCGTAGGTTGTCCAACCTGCGGAGGCTTGGTTATTGAAGCGTTCATTTTCCAGTTGAGATTTGATATTTGACATCGCCAGAGGCGATCCAGATTCAATGCCCAATGAACATTGGGCAATCTCCGGGCAATGCCAAATATCAAATCTCAACTGGAAAATGGAAAATGAAACTCTTCGCCCATTTCGCGATCTACTGACGGTACAGAGCGTGCCACCTTCTCATATCTCTCTCCCAATCACTCCCATCAATCTCCCGACCGGCTTCTCATTACCTCGCTCGCGGCGGAAACTGAAAAACAGGTCGTTTCGCAGCCAGGTGCAGAGGGCGCTGTCGTAAATGCGGTCTTCGCGCACGCCGCAATCAATCAACCGGCGGACGTTGGCCAGATTCAGGTTCAGATGGCCTTTGCCGTTCGGCTGCGGATCGGAGATCAGCTCTTCGGCGTAGCCGAACCTGTTCTTGAATTCGAGAAGCACCTCCGGCCCGACTTCAAAAACGGCCGCGCTGATCGCGGGGCCCAGCGCGGCATGCATGTCTTCGGGGCGCGAGCCGTACTCCTGTTGCATCCGTTCAACCGTTCGTGCGACGATGCCCGCGAGCGTGCCGCGCCATCCGGCGTGCGCCGCCGAGAACGCGCCGGAGCGTTCGTCAGCGATCAAAATCGGCAGACAATCGGCCGTCTGAACCGCCAGCAGAATGCGCGGCGTGTCGGCCGTCAACGCGTCGCAAGGCGTTGGCTCGGTTCGGGCGTCTTCTACCCCGTTGATAAAACGAACATCCGCCGAATGAAACTGCTTCGCGGTGACGAGCGTCCAATCCGCCGCGTCGAGCGCGGCGAGAAACCGGCGGCGATTTTCGAGCACGTTCTCGCGTTCGTCCTGACGGAAATTTCCCAGGCTGAGCGCCTGCGACGGCAACGGGCTGACGCCGCCCAGGCGGGTGCTGAAGGCGTTTTTGAAGCCGATCCGTTCAATCGGATCGCAGACCAGCAGCCGCAGGTTGTTGACATTACGAAAAGAGAAATGCTCCATCTCGACTCTCAAATCTCAAATCTCAAATCTCAAATCTCATTATGATCGCTGGCATCGGTGTAGACATAGTTGAAATTTCGCGGCTCGAACGCGCGATTGGAGAATACAGGGATCGCTTCGTCAATCGCGTCTTTACCGAACGTGAAATTGAATATTGCGAACGTGTCGCCCGTAAAGCCGAGCGTTACGCGACCCGCTTCGCCGCGAAGGAGGCCGCGCGCAAAGCCCTCGGCGCCGCCACGCCCATCGCCGCGCTCTCCTGGCATGACGTCGAGATCATATCATCAACCGAAGGAGCGCCGCAGCTTCAATTTCACGGGCGCGCCGCCGAGCTTGTCGAGAAGCTCAAAATCGTTCGCGCCCACATCTCGCTTTCGCACGAGCAGGATCAGGCCGTCGCATTCGTCGTTCTGGAGGTTTAATGAAAAGCATCAAGATCCGTCTTTCGATCACCGGCTCATTTTTGGCTTGCGCCATATTGATCTCCGCAAGCTCCGTTTCAAGTCAAACTAAACGCGGCCTGCTGCCGACCGACCTGTCATCGATCAAGGATGTCAGCGACGCGCAGATTTCGCCCGACGGATCGTCGGTCGTTTACGTCGTCAGCGAAGCGGCGCCGGACCGTTCGCGCACGGTATCGCGTTTGTGGATCGTTCCCACCAAGGGCGGCGAATCGAAACGTTTGACCCCCGGCGACGCGAGCGAATCAACGCCGCGATGGTCTCCTGACGGCAAATGGATCGCGTTCTACTCCAACCGCGACAAGCAGGACGGGTTGTGGATCGTGTCCCATGAAGGCGGAGAGCCGCGGCTGGTCACGCATACGCTGCGCACCAATTTTCATTTGAAAGGCGCGGGAGAGAGCTTCACCTGGGCGCCCGACAGCAAACGCATCGCCTTCCTCTCGGCGACTGAAATTTTGAACGAAGCCCCGCCGCCTCCTCCTCCGACCGATCCGAAGCTCGCCGGGCTTCCGCCGCAGGTGTTCCGGCCACTGAATCGCGAAGAAATCGAAAAGCTGCCCGTCGAAGTCCGCGAAATGCTCTTCCGCGCTCAGGGCCAGGTTTTCGGTCAGAAACCATCGTCGCCGGTCGAGAACGCGATCAGCGTTTTACCTGACGACCCGCGCGTGGTCACAAGACTCCAGTACAAATCGCGCACATCGTTCTCAGACAACTTCAGATCGCACATCTTCGCCGTTGACATCGAAACCAGGCAATTGCGCCAACTCACCGACGGATTGTCTTACGAGCATTCGATCGACTGGTCGCCGAAGGGAGACGAGATCGTCTTCGTCTCCAACCGCGAACCCGATCCGGATAAGGTTAATAACACTGATCTCTTCACGGTCAACGTGAACACGTTCGGGATTAGGCAGTTGACGAAAACGAAAGGATGCGAATGGCAGCCGGTGTTTTCGCCTGACGGAAATCAGATCGCCTACATCGCGACTAAGCGCGAGGTCACCACGATTGATAGCGTTGCCGAAGACGCGCACGCTTACATCATTCCCACTGGAGGCGGCGAACCGCGAGAAGCGAGTGAAGGGATTGATAGGCGTGTTTCGGTGGTGAAGTGGGGACGCGGACCAAACCTTTTGTACTTCGCTGTAGCGGACGAGGGGAAAACCTGTGTTTACGAATACAATGTGACCAGAGCTAAAAATGGCGCAGGTAAAATACTTGAAAGCTGGCCACAAATAACAGGCTTATCGTTCAGCAAGGAGCCGAGCTTAGCGTGGGCTGAAGTACATTCTACTCCACTGTATCCTGCTGAGGTATATATTCATGACGTTCCATCAGTGTTGTCAGACAAATCCACTCCGAAGAGATCCGAGTCGGTCAGCAAGGCCAATGATAAACTACTCGCAAATTTGAACCTATCACAAATGCGAGAGTTCCGTTTCAAGAATGAGGGCATTGAAGCGCAAGGCTGGGTCGTGCCGCCAATAAACTCGACAGCCAGACTTGAAAGTGAGTTGGAGGGATTGCAGCGGACATTCGGCGATCAAAATCCGCGTGTACAGGGAGTACGCAGACAGATCGAAGATCTCAAGAAGGCCAATCCGAACGAAAAATATCCTGTGATCCTCTCAATTCACGGCGGCCCGCATGGCATGCACGGTTACGCTTTCAATCCGACGGTACAGGCGTTGGCGGCGCATGGTTACGCCGTGTTGCTGATCAACCCGCGAGGCTCGTCCGGCTACGGTCAGAAATTCGCCGACGGATGCGTCAACGACTGGGGCGGCGGCGATTACCGCGATCTGATGAAAGGCGTGGATGAAGCTCTGGCTCGCTTCCCTTTCCTCGACAAGGACCGGATGGGCGTGATGGGAGGCAGTTACGGCGGCTATATGACCAACTGGGTGATCACACAGACCGACCGGTTCAAAGCCGCGGTCGCTTCGGCCAGTCTGTCGAACCTGATCAGCTTCTACTCGACTTCGCTCTATCAGGATTTGATCCACGCCGAATTCAACGGCCATCCATGGGAGAACGGGGGGAACAACTATGATCTGTTGTGGGAACGGTCGCCGCTCAAACACATCAAGAAGGCGAAAACTCCGCTGTTGTTACTCCACGGCGAACAGGACAACGACGTTCACATCACGCAGGCCGAAGAGATGTACACGGCGATGCGGATGCGCGGCGTCGAATGCGTCTTCGTGCGTTACCCGCGCGAAGGCCACGGGCTGCGCGAGCCTCGCCACCGCGAAGACAGCCTGGCGCGCGCTTTGCAGTGGTTCGATCGTTATTTGAAGCAATAGAATTTTGATCGCCGCCTTGAGCAAGGGAACGGCGGCCAGTTTGTCAAAACTGGTCGCGGGCAGGCGGTCATAAGTGTTAGAATGAGGCCGATCATATTGACTAACGTGAATAGCTTTGGCTTCCACCCCCCGGTCTCATTCTTCTTGCCGAATGCAAGCGATAGCGCCTAAAAAAAACGTCGAAAAAAAATCGGCCGAAGTACGACCAACTCCGGTTCAAGAACTGGCCGCGCGAATCTCGCTGCGCGCCGTGAGCGCGATCGAAATCGCCTCAGTTCTCGTCTCGGTCATCATCACCTCCTGGGCGATCATCCCATTGCAGCCCCGGCAGCAATGGCTGATGGCCTTGCCCGCGTTGTTGGCAATGGCGCTGATGATCAACTCGCAGAGGGTGCGCGGCGAATCGCTGCGCGAGGTCGGATTCGGGGCTGAATATTTCTCCCGCGCGCTCCGGCTCCTCACCAGGCCGACGGTCATCGCCTGCGCGGGGTTTGCGGCGATCGGATACGGTACCGGCTCTTTTCACCGCACCACGCATTTCTGGGCTAACGCGCTGGCCACGCCACTTTGGGCGCTGGTTCAGCAATACGTTTTGCAAGCGTTCATCTATCGCCGGGTCAGATTCCTGCTCCTCGACGATTCGCTCTCGCCGGACGAGCGGAAGAAGCGAGTGAGGCTGGCGATCCTTGCGACCGCGGCGATCTTTTCATCAGCGCACGCGCCGAACCTGTCGCTTATGACCTTGACGTTCGCGGGCGGTCTGATGTGGTCGTGGGTTTACGAACGCGCGCCGAATCTGTTCGCAATCGCGCTCTCGCACGCGGCGATCAGTTTGATGTTAATGACTTCGCTGCCGCCGTGGCTGCTGCCGAGCCTGAGCGTCGGCTACAAACATTTCCTTTATCAAAAGTTTTAATGGCTGAAAACTTTATCGAAAAGCGCAAAGCCAGTTGGAAGCGGCTGGAAGAACTGATTGATCAGGCTTGTACCGTGCGCGGGCTGCGCAGCCTGAGCCGCGACGAGGTGCGCGAACTGGCGCGCGGCTACCGGCGGGCGGCCTCCGATCTGGCCATCGCGCGGGTCGAATCGCGCGACCAGCAGTTGGTCAGCTATCTGAACAACCTGGTCATTCGCGCCCACGGAATAATCTACCGCAGCGAATCGAAAGGCGGACGCGCGATCCTGAACTTCTACCTTCACGATTTTCCGGCGATCTTCCGGCAAACGTTCCGCTACACGCTGGCGGTCTTTCTGATCTTCCTCGCGATCGCCGTCCCGTCGTTCTTCGCGACCTGGCGCGACGACGATTTCGCGGATTTCGCATACGTCCCACGGCCATTGGTTCAGAAGATCAAAGACCATCAGAGCTGGTGGGAGGAGTTGAACAAAGCGGCGCCGGTCGGAGCCGCGGCGATCATCACCAACAACATCGGCGTCGGCATCATCACCTTTGCGCTCAGCGTCTTTCCGGTCGTCGGGACCGTCAACATCCTGAAGAACACCGCGCTGCAATTCGGGGCCATCAACGCGCTGGTCTTTAAATACGGGATGGGGCGAACGCTCTGGTCGTTCGTGGCCGGACACGCCGTGCTCGAATTCACCGCGATCTTCATCGCGGGCGGCGCCGGATTGATGATCGGGTTGTCAATGCTCGCGCCGGGCGAGCGCACCCGGCGCGAGGCGTTGGTCGAAAAAGGCTCGATCGCGATCAAGCTGATGGCCGGATGTTTCCCGATGTTCGTGATCGCCGGCCTGATCGAGGCCTTCATCTCGCCGCTGCCCGTTCATTCCGGCTACAGGTTCGCGGTTTCGGCGGCGACGGCCATCGGACTTGCGGCATACCTGCTCAAACCCGAACGAAAGACGGAAGCGCAGTCGTGAGATTAACGTTGCTGTGTTATCATTCGGCCTCAAACCTGAGGTCAACGAATTCGACTGACAATTCATCCTATGAACGACAAACCGACGACTTACCTGACGATTCTGACCAAGAACGGCATGTTCTCTTTCCTCGGATTGGTGCGCGCTGAAGAGTTGGTTGACACCGACGGCCGGACGAAACCTTTCACCGCGGTGGTGAAACTGGACCCGCGCGAAGGCCAGCCGATCCTGAAACACTTCGAGACCAGAGGCGAAGCCGCGCGCAATTACGAGGAAGCCATCAACACCAGCGTCGAACGCGGATGGAGCGTGGTGTATCGTGGGGCGCCTTTGTTTGGGTGATGTTCCGGATGGCGCTGAGAATTGAGTAAGAGCTTACGGAGAGGTGAATGCGTGAAATACGTTGCGCTAATCGCATTGCTCTTTCTGCCAATCGCTTCCGCTCAAACCGCGCTAGAGAAGAAATCGGGCTGCCCTGTGTTCAGAGGACTCCTTCAACAATACAAAAACTTTCGGGACATCCGTCCAACCCTTGAAAACCCCAGTGATAGTTCGGTTTTCCTTTCATCCTTCCATCCCAAGGCTGCGGCGCGGCTTCTCCGCTACAACAACCAGATGAAAGAGTGGGAAGCTGGCCAGTGGACGATGTATTGCGGATCTACGGTCGGAGTTACAAAGCCAATTGAGATTAAACCAGGTGAAAGCCTCCGGCCGAATATCTACTGGCAAGTGTCAACGAACGATTGGGACAAACCAACAGCATTGAAACTCAAGGCCGGAAACTGCCCTAAGTGGTCTGTTCGGTAAGTTGTTCGGCGCCTGGCATCCGGTGTTCGAGCGCGTCACTGACTATGCGCGCGGCGGTTTCGCTGATTTGCGCGCGCCAGAATTTGCGGTCTTCTTCGTACGCTCCGCTGAGCAGCAGCAAGCGTTTCAGAATTTCGGTCGTGACTGCGACCAGGAAGGCGCCCTGTCCGGCCTGCTGTCGGAGGTGTTCGTTGTCGCGGCGGGCGCGGTCGCGCTCTTCATCCTGCTCGAAGCGCGGGATCTCCTGGTCGAGAAGTTCGAAGGCGGCGACGGCGAGTTTCTGGCGTTTTGAGGCGGCGAATCTGGAAAGCCTCGTGCGCAAATCGGCGCTTAAGGGAACTTCAATCAGCGGCGATGCGAGCCTGGCCGCTTGCAACGCCTGCCGGCTGCGCAGCATGCGTCCGACGACCAGCATCACGATCATCCAGTAAGCGATAAACAATCCGCACACCACGGCGAAATCCGAGGGCGACCAGGTTTCCTTCCCGGTGAGATAGAAATAAGCGAACGGGATAGAGGCTGGGATTAACGCGAGCAAGATTCGATACCAACTCCAGCGTCGCCTGCTTTCAGAGGATTTTCCAGATGGGTTGTTCTGTTCGATCATCGCTTCACCTGTATCAGTATCCCTGATGCGCGCATTATAGCTCAATCCTCACGAAGTCCGTAGCCCTGCGGCGCCATACTCGATTTCCCCGCGAGAGCGGGGCTTTCCTGAAACGTCGTGATTGCGCGTCACGTCTCAGCTTGCGACAGCAGTTTATCGCAGTAACTCCTAAAGTCGTCTTTGACGACTCCTGAACCAATGAATATCGGCGCCTGGGTACGCGTCGCTTCCAGCGCGCAGGCTTCGACCGCAAACCGCCTGGAAAACAAAAGTACGCATCACCGCGCCTGCGCGCTGGGAGCGACGCGTACCCAGGGTTTTCCGCAGGAGCTGCAAATATGTTCACCACCAATTTCCGGCGTTCACATCCGTTTCATCTTCATCCGGTCACGGCGTTGTTGATCGTTTGCGCGTTCGGCCTGATCTTCAGGAATTTCGATCTGACAACAAAGGCTCAGCAGGCTTCATCCACTCGAGCCGGTGGGCAAGCTACGGCGCAAGCGACGGCGAAGCGCCCGCTGACGCACCAGGATTACGACGGTTGGCGTTCAATTCAGGGGCAGGCCATTTCGCGCGACGGCAAATTCATCGCTTACGCTTTGATCCCCCAGGACGGTGACGGCGAGATCGTCGTTCGCAACCTGGTGACCGGAGTCGAATGGCGACATGGTCGAGGCTGGCGCGCGCCGACACCCGCGCCGGATGGCGAAACACCGGTGGGGCAAGCGGCGATCGCACAGGCAGGGCGGCTGAGCAGAGTCTTCTTCACCGCCGACAGCCGATTCGCCGCCTTCACCATCGAGCCGAACAAAGACGACGTGTTGAAAGCGCGCAAGGAAAAGAAATCACAGGACGCGGCGCCGAAGAACGCGCTCGGCATTATGGATTTGTCGAACGGCCAGGTGACCCGCGCCGAACGAGTAAAGAGCTTCCAGACGCCGGAAGACGGCTCGGGCTGGATCGCTTATCAACTGGAAGCGAAGCCGGAAGAGAGGAAATCCGACGACAAAGCGGCCGAGCCAAAGCCGGAGCAGAAGCAGAATGAAGACTTCGATGAAGATTTTCAGCAGCGCGGCAGGGGGGCCGGGGCCGCCGGCGGAAGACCGGGCGGCGCGCGGAAGGAGTACGGCACGGATCTCGTGTTGCGAAATCTGACCAACGGCGCCGAGCGAACATTCGCCGACGCGCTGGAATACAGTTTCTGCAAAGACGCCAGGACGCTGGTCTTCACCGTCTCTTCGAGGAAGGAGGAGACCAACGGCGTTTACGCGGCCGCGCCGGGCAATGACGCCCCGCCGGTTGACCTGCTGACCGGCAAAGGCAAGTACTCGAAGATCACCTGGGACGAAGAACAGACACAGATGGCCTTCATCAGCGACCGCGACGAGGCCTCTGTGAAAGAACAGGGGGCGAAACAACAAACGAAAGACTCGCCGCCCGCGAAGTTCAAGCTCTATCATTGGGATCGGAAGGCGGCGAAGGCGATTGAAATCGTTTCGACCGCGACGCCGGGCTTCCGCGCGGGGGTGGTCATCAGCGAACGCGCCAATCTGAGCTTTTCGCGAGACGGCGGCGAGTTGTTCCTGGGAGTGGCGCCGCCTCCCGAACCGGAGAGAGACCCGGAAGCCGACGCGGCCGGCGCCGATGACAAAGTGGTCGTTGATCTGTGGCACTGGAGAGACGATTACATCCAGCCGATGCAGAAAGTCCGCGCCGAGCAGGATCGCAATCGTTCCTACCGCGCCGTCTTTCACATCAAGGAGCGGAAGTTCGTTCAGCTCGCCGACGCGACGATGGAAAGCGTCAATCCGTCGTCAAACGGCCAATGGGCCATTGGCTCAGACGACCGCGAATACCGCGTGCTGGTCGGACGCGACACCAACTACTCCGACTTTTATCTGGTCAACACAACGGACGGTTCGCGCAAATTACTTTTGAAGAAGTTTCAATTCCCGGTGACGTTCGCGCCCAGCGGCAAATACGCAATCTTCTTCGACGGCAAAGACTGGGGCAGCATCTCTATCCCCAACGGCCAATTTACAAACCTGACCAAATCACTGGGTGTAGCGTTCTGGCGCGAAGACACCGACACGCCGAGCACGCCGGGCTCTTACGGCAGCGGCGGTTGGACAAAGGATGACAAGTACACGCTGCTTTACGACAAGTACGACATCTGGCAGATCTCTCCCGACGGCTCATCGGCCAAAAACCTGACCGACGGCCTTGGCCGCAAAGAGAAGATCGAATTCCGCGTCGTTCGCCCGGAGCTGGACAGCGGCGCGGGTCGAGGCGCGGGATTTGGCGGCGCGGGGGCGTCAGGAAATGTGGATCGGAGTATTGATCCGGCCAAGCCCTTGCTGCTCGCCGCCGAAAACGAATGGACGCGCGATAGCGGTTTTTATCGCGATCGTGTTGACGGGGGAATGCCGGAGAAACTGTTGATGACGGCGAAGAATTTCAGCGCGCCGGTGAAGGCTAAGGACGCCGACGTGTTGATGCTGACGGCTTCACGCTTCGACGAATACCCCGACCTTCTCGTCGCCGACCCTGGCTTCAAGAGCCTGAAGAAGGTCAGCGACGCCGGCAAACAGAAAGATCAGTTCACATGGGGCAAGGCCGAGCTGGTGAGGTACAAGAACTCTGACGGCGTCCCGTTGAGCGGCATTCTGATCAAGCCTGACAATTTCGATCCGAAGCGGAAGTACCCGATGATCGTCTACATTTACGAAAAGCTCTCGGAAGGCGTCCATCGGTTCGTCGATCCGCGTCCGAGCCATTCGATCAACGCCTCGTTTTACGCCAGCAACGGCTATCTGGTCCTGATGCCCGACATCGTTTACACCATCGGCTATCCCGGCCAGAGCGCGCTCAAATGCGTGTTGCCCGCGATTCAATCGGTCGTTGACCAGGGCTTCGTCAACGAAGACGCCATCGGCATTCAAGGCCACAGTTGGGGCGGTTATCAAATCGCGTATATGGTCACGCAGACCAACCGCTTCAAAGCCGCCGCGCCCGGAGCGCTCGTGGGCAATATGACCAGCGCCTACAGCGGCATCCGATGGGGCACCGGGTTGCCGCGCCAGTTCCAGTACGAACGCACGCAGAGCCGCATCGGCGGCAGCCTGTGGGAATACCCGATGCGCTTCATCGAAAACTCGCCCGTCTTTCACGCGAGCCGCGTCCAGACTCCGATTCTGATGCTCCACAACGACAACGACGATGCCGTGCCGTGGTATCAGGGCATCGAGTACTACCTTGCGCTTCGGCGATTGAACAAAGAAGTCTATATGTTCAACTACAACGGCGAACCGCACGGTCTGCGCCGCCGCCCCAACCAGAAAGATTACACGCGGCGATTGCAGGAATTCTTCGATCACTTCCTGAAAGGAGCGCCCGCGCCCGAATGGATGGAGAAAGGGATTCCCTACCTGCAGCGCGAGAAAGAGAAGGAGAGATATAAGACGGTGTCGGATATGAAGGAGAAGGCGCAGAACTGAGGAGTCGTTCATGTCGTTCGTGACGACGCCCTGAAACAATGAAAATCGCCCCTGGGTACGCGCCGCTTCCAGCGCGCCAGTCTTCAATCA
>Ga0126383_10002432_pt1 | contig 12017 bp, 4 predicted proteins | sample PanSoiMetPlot_35_FD_96882 | JGI IMG/M metagenome (GOLD analysis project Ga0126383, IMG submission 96882) | Tropical forest soil microbial communities from Panama - MetaG Plot_35 | ecosystem: Environmental > Terrestrial > Soil > Tropical forest > Bulk soil | place: Panama | collected 2016-02-17
CCTTCAGCGCGCCGATGATCCAGGCCACCGCCTCGAACCTGTCATCGAGCATGATGACCACCAGCGAGCCCTTGCGCGCCCCGTTCTCCAGCAGGAAATTGGCCGTCGTGTTGGACCTCTCCTCCAACTCCTGATAGGTGACTATTCTGTTGGGAGTAACAAGGACCTCCTTCCCAGGATAGCGGCTCGCCATCCTGCTAAACGCCTCTTGAACACTCTCAAACTCGCCACTCTCCAGTTCAAGATTGATCCTGAATCTCTCATTCGACTCGCCTTTATTACCTGGAGTAGTAACCGAATCGACAGTATGGTCGAAGTCAATAGCCTGGTCGCCGCCTTCATCTCCAACTTTCACCGCCAGGTCGGATATAGTTATCTCCGGGTTTGTCACCACACATTCCAATACCCTGTGATAGCGCTCCAACAGCCTCGATATCGTCTCTCCAGCGAACAGCTCCGTGTTATACCTCATCGCCACTCCCAACCCACTCTCCTCTTCCCACAGGTTGAACACCAGGTCGAACTGCGCCACACCTTCCTCCATCTTCAGGCTGCTCATCTTCAGCCTTCCCACGTCTCCTCCCGTCTCCCGCTCTATTCCTGTCACTACTCGATCTACGTTGTGGAGGTCGAATAACACCTGGAACACCGGCTGCCTGCTCAGGTCCCTCTCCCTCTCCACCTCCTGCACCACCCTCTCCAGCGGCACGTCCTGGTTCATGTACGCGCCAAGACACTCCTCCCTCACACGCCTCAGTAACTCCTCGAAGCTCGGATTCCCGCTCAGGTCTATCCTCAACGCCAGCGTGTTGAGGAATAACCCTATCAGCCCCTCGACCTCCCCACGCCCTCGGCCCGCCGTGTTCGTCCCTATCACTATGTCTTCCTGCCCACTGCAATAGTGCAGCAGCGCCGCGAATCCGCTCAGCAACGTCATGTACAGGCTCGCCCCTCGCTGGTGGCTCATCGCCAACAGCTTCTCCAACACCCCTCCTCCCCACACCCTGTCCTGCCTCGCGCCTCGATATCTCTGCGCCGCAGGGCGCGGGTAATCCGTCGGCATCTTCAGCCGCCTCGGCGCCCCCGCCAGCCTCTCTCGCCAGTATCCCAGCTGCTCCTCCTCGACCTTCCCGCTCACCCAACACCTCTGCCACACCGCATAGTCCCCGTACTGTATCCTCAGCTCCTCCAGCCTCGACGGCCCGCCTTCGACGTATTCTCCGTAGAGCGCCTTCATCTCACCCGCCAGCACACTCAGCGACCACGCGTCCGATACGATGTGGTGCATATTCATCACCATTGCGTGCTCGCGCCCGTTGACTCTCACCAGCGCCGCCCTCATCAGCGGGCCGCGGCTCAAGTCAAACGGCCTCTCCCCTTCCTGCCTGGCCAGCCGCTGCGCCGTCCGCCACCCCTCCGCGCCGCCCAGCCCTTCCAGGTCTACCACGGGTAGACTGTAGACCTCCGCCCGCCGCACCCGCTGCACGGGCCCCCGATCGCCGTCGCCGAAGCTGGCGCGCAACACCTCGTGGCGGCGAACTATCTCGCCGATCGCCTGCTGGACGGCCAGCGGGTTTAGTTCCCCTTCCAGCTTCATGCCCTCTGTGATGTTGTAGAAGGGGTTGCCGGGCGCCAGCTGGTCCAGGAACCAGAGTCGCTGTTGGGCGAACGAGAGCGGCGCCTCTCCATTCCTCTCGGCGCGCTCGATCGGCGGCGCCGTCGGCCGCCTCCCCTCCAACATCTCCCTCTCCACCGCCTCCGCCAGCTTCGCCACCGTCGGATTCTCAAACACGCTCTGCAGCGGCATCTCCACTCGCAGGGCCGCTCGCAGCCTCGTCACCACCTGCGTAGCCAGCAGCGAGTGCCCTCCCTTCTCGAAGAAGTTCTCCTCCACCCCGACCTCTCCAGTCCCCAGCACCTGCCTCCAGACCCCCGCCACCACTTCTTCCACGGGCGTCCTCGGCCTCACCCTCTTGCCGACGCCGTCCCCCTCGACTTCCGCAGCCTTCGGCAGCGCCCTCCTGTCTATCTTCCCGCTGATCGTCCGCGGCATCTCGTCCATGACCACCACCTGCGTCGGGATCATGTAGTCCGGCAGGTAGCCGCTCATATGCCCTCTCAACTCCCCCGGCTTCACCTCGCGGCCGAGTGTCACGTACGCGCACAGATACTTCTGCCCCCACTGATCTTCTCTGTCTACTACCGCCACGTCCTTGACCGACTCGTGCCTCCTCAAAATATCCTCGATCTCCCGCAGTTCTACTCGTACCCCGCGAATCTTTACCTGATCATCTTTGCGACCCAGACACTCATAGTTCCCATCTTCGAGCATTCTTCCGAGATCGCCGGTCTTATAGACGATGTCGTTTGGATCATCGCTGAATGGGTTCTGGATGAAAGCCTCGCGGGTCAAGTCGGGCCGGTTGTAGTAGCCGAGCGTTCGGTACGGCGTTCGGATGTAAATCTCTCCCACTGCTTCCGTGGGACAGGGATTTCCAGCTCGATCAACAACTATCGCCGCCGACCCCGTCCTCGGCTTGCCTATCGGGATCGACGCCCGGTTCCTGTCCTCCGGCTTCACGAAGTAGTAGAACGTCGCCATCGTCGTCTCGGTCGTCCCCATGGTGTTGATCAACTGGATTCGATCCCCGAACACGTCCACCCACCTCCCGACGTCGGCGGGCAGCAGCGGCTCGCCTGACAGGAAGACGTGTCTCAACGATTGGAAGTCGTCCCCACTCAGATCCTGGTTCAGGATCATCCGCAGCAGCGACGGCACACAGTGGATCAGCTCCACCCTCTGCTCGTTGAGCCATCTCTTCAACTCCTTCCCGTCCAGCACCGTCTCACGGCTCCCGGGCGCGCACATCACACCTCCCACGCTCAGCGGCGCGAAGATGTCACGCAGCGACCCGTCGAACGACAGCGCCTGCAACTGGCTCACCCTCGTCCCTTCTCTCAGCCCCAGCGCCTCGACCTCCCACCTGATGAACTGGTCTATCGCCTTCAGGCGCCCCGCCACGGCTTTCGGCCTACCAGTCGATCCCGAAGTGAAGTAGATGTAACACAGGTCGTCAGGCCCGCTCTCCACCTCCGGCCTTCTTCGGTTGCTGTAACCCTCGTACCCTGGCGCCCACTCCAGCCGACCGGCGCCACTCGCCGGCTCACTCCCGCCGTCCACGCATATCACCTTCCCCTTGCTCCCATCCCTCTGCCCCGCCTCGATCCGCCACAGCTTGCCTATCAGCTTCGTCTCCACTACGTAGAAATCAGGGGCGACGTCGGCCATCATCACTTCCAGCCGCTTGACGGGGATCGAACTCTCCAGAGGCACGAACGCGCAGCCCGCCTTCAGCGCGCCGATGATCCAGGCCACCGCCTCGAACCTGTCATCGAGCATGATGACCACCAGCGAGCCCTTGCGCGCCCCGTTCTCCAGCAGGAAGTTGGCCGTCGTGTTGGACCTCTCCTCCAACTCCTGATAGGTGAACCGTCTTCCCGCGACCTCGGCCGCGATCCTCCTGGGATGATCTTCGGCCACACGGCTGAACATCTGGTGAACGTAGCCGGCTCTCATATCAAATGCTCCGACCGATTTGCAGCCCACAGGCGCCCCTCAGCGCAATCTTTCGCAATAACAGCCAGCGGATCAAGACAGCCATACGTCCTCGACCAGAGCTGTAACTCCGACATTAGCTTTGCGATGATGTGGATCTCCGAGCACCCAACAACAAATGACTCCACTTCGTGTTTTCGAAGCAGCGACTCCAGAAACGCGATCATTTCTCCCATCCCGCGATTCATTTTGATCTCAAATATCAGCCGCTGAAGTTCCTCCTGGTCCTCGAGGGTTGGAAACACGAGTCGCTCCGCCACGGCGGCCCACCTGGGATGATTTTTCAGTATGTTCAGCCTGTGCGTGCCGACGGAGCAGACTACCAGGTGTTTGCCCGGCATTGCTTCTACCATATCGAAAATAACATCCAGCAGAGATATTATTCGCTCTCCCAATCTCGACGGTAACCTTGACAGTAAGTGATGCATTGTGACGCAACAGATCACGATTTTATCTGAGCCCATCGCGCACAACCGATCCAGCGCGTCAACCAGGCTGGATAGGACTAGATCGTCTTTACCCTGGAGAAACATTTGGTTTCTGTCAGGAAATCCCGGGTCGGAATAGAGCATGACCGCCGCCGTCGCCTGTTCAAAATCTCCCTTCGAGTATTCGTATATCGTCCTCACAAATTCGGCGGAGGCCAGGGGACCTATGCCGCCTAAAACTCCAAGTACCTTTTTTAGCGAATTATCGATCATTCCCGTCACCTTAAACTCGGCAAGTCGAACACATCCAAAAGGACGCCGAAACTCAATACAACGATCAGGAAATCATCTTCAAACGGGAGGTTTAGCTTAAATCCCTTCTGTGAGTACTTTCCCTTTAGAGTTTCGACAACGTCAGGATTGAAATAGCCCTGCCTCTTAATCCGCTCGTAGGAGAGCATATCGTTGATCCATTCAATATTCTGTTGCAGTAAATAAGGGCTTCCGGGCGCATGGAAGCCGAACTTTTCTCTGTTAATGATCTCTTGGGGAATCAAACCTGCGGCGACCTTCTTGAGGATATACTTCTCCGTGAGCCCGTTGAGCTTGAGAGCCGGCGGGATTCTTTTTGAGAACTCGACCAGTTCGACATCCAGAAACGGGTAGCGAGCCTCGACAGAGTTCGCCAGCCCCATCCGGTCGCCATGATCGGAAATCAGGTGGTCCGATAATCGTAACTTGAAGTCCAGGTACGATCTTTGATGAATGAAGTCCCTGCCTTTAAGCCGGTCTTTGTTGACTAATTCGAAATTGAGGCAATCGACCTCATCGAACGATTCATTGACCGCGTCGGAATACAACTCGGCTTTGATCTCTCTGAAGGCGTAGTGGTCCTTTTCATAGAAGAGGTCCTTATCCCCCCACAACCTTTCTCTCAATTCCTGCTCGAGAATCGTTTCGAGGTCGTGTCGCTTCGCCCCCCTGGCTCGAAACGGATCGAATCGATACCCTACATAACCCGCAAACAGCTCGTCAGCCCCTTCGCCTGTCAGGATGACCTTTACTCCATTTTGCCTGGCGGCCTCCGAGAGAGCCATCGAACAAGTGTTATATGTCTCCTTAACCGGGCACTCACAGTGATAAATCATCTTTCGCATCCTGTCGGAGATCTCGGGCCAATCAAAAACGATTTCGTGATTCACCGCGCCAACGGATTTAGAGAGAATGCGCTGGTATTTCGATTCATCCATGCCCCGGTCCAGGAAGGCGATTGTAAAGAGATCTCTCTTGACGGCCGGCGCCGTCCGATGAATCAATGCCGCTATCAGAGAAGAATCGAGCCCGCCACTCAGATAAGCTCCCACCGGAACGTCAGACTGCAATCGATACTTGACCGACTGAACCAGCCGCTCTTTTAACCCCTCGATATAATAGCTGTCCGGCATGTCATATGAGATCTCGCCACTCTTCGGATAATCCAGGTCCCAATACTCTTTGATCTTGATGTTGGAACTCTCGACCGATATCGAATGACCGCTTTGAAGGCATTTAATGCCCTTGAATATCGTTCTCGGGCTAACCATGCCGGGGAATGAGAAGGTCTGATCCAACCCGGTCAGGTCCACTTCCCGGGGCGTCAGCGGATGTTTCAAAAGCGCCTTGATCTCCGAGCCGAAGATAAAGAGCCCATCGACGACCGCATAATGTAGCGGGACGATTCCGAAGTGATCCCTCGCCAGGAAGAGCTTTTTCTTATTCCTGTCGTAAATGGCGAATGCGAATTGGCCGTTCAGACGTTTTACGAGATCTTCACCCTCTTCCTCGTATAGGTGAATAAGGACCTCCACGTCGCTCATGGTTCTAAAAACGTGGCCCTTCTGAATCAAGCCCTTTCTCAGCGCCTGGTAGTTATATATTTCCCCGTTGCACACCAGAACGATTGAGCCGTCCTCGTTAAACAAAGGCTGGTCGCCGTGGACAAGGTCTATAATACTGAGCCTTCGGAACCCGAGCGCAAGGTGATCTTCCATGATATAGCCGGATGAATCCGGTCCGCGATGAACAAGTTGATCCGTCATCAGGGTAAGGACCTGCTCGTCCACACGGAACTCATTGCGGAGGTCCATCCATCCGGTAAAACCACACATTACTAAACTAGCCTCTCGTTTCTGTTATTTTGGCAGTGGCCTTGATCGTCACTTCGGCCAGTGAGGCCGAAACGATCGGCACAGTACAGGAAGCGTCAGCCGAAAAGGGGCCACTGGTCGTACTGGCATCGCGGGACGCGTAACACATCGTTCTCAATCAGCAGGTAACTCTGTTTTCCAGAACTCAACCCGTCCGCCCTCCTGCGGTCGGCCATCTTCTCTTGGTTGAATTGGCGCAACTCACGGTCGAACTGGAGATTGCCGGTGGAAAGAAACCGCACCGCCCCTTCGACGTCTCTCGCGGTCATGACCTCGCCTCTGTTGTACCTGCTCGGAGCGAACGGTATATCTAACAGCCCTTTTTGAAAGCCCGAAACGACCCCTTTAGCCAGATCCCCACGCCCACAGTAGATCACGCTTTCGAAAATGGCTTGCGCCTCCTCCCTTATGATTTCGCATTCCTGAAAGACCCGATCTTCGTCGACGGGGTGATTGACTGCGTCAGAAAAACCCTGCGCTACGATGCTGATGCCATAGGCGTTGTCATCGAGTGAAGGGATGCGGAACGCTTCGGCGGGGGTTTTACTGATGACACGCGTGGCGCCGGAGAGTCTGGCGGTAATAGCGGAATTGTAAATCAGATCCACAGCGCGCTGCTGATTTTCCGGAAACGCCGCCATATACTGGCAAAAGATCGTGTTTACTTGCACATCCTTGTAGCCCATGTTTTGCAAAATCTCGGTGGCCATCATCCTCAGGGCGCGGATCGCGGCAATATCCTGAATTCGATGCCCCTGTTCGGCGTATCCGAGGCTTACGCTCTTCACCCCTTGCCGGACAGCCAGGAGCGCCTCGATGATGTTTACTACTATGGCTATAGAGGGTGGGATCAAGGTCGCGGTAAGAGTCCCGAAAAATTCCCGGTCCAACGTGATTCCGAATCGCTCGTAATAGAAACCCGTGAGCCGGTCGACGTATTGCCAGTTCTTAATCGATTCATCGAGGGGATAATTCTTATAATAAGGAATGTTGTAACAGATCGCCCCTCCCTCAAATGAGGTGACTCCACCGGCGTAGCAGATTTCGGCCAACAGGCGAGGGTCACGAGTGCTATGCCTGGTTTGCAGCGGCGCTTTAACCTGACGGATGACTTGACGCAGCCCGCTCACCCCATGATTGATGACCGGGAACCCGTTGATTGTCGATATGCCGTTAGACCTGCTCTCTCGTATCGCCTCTGCGGCTCCGGCATAATTGTTATTACGCGTCAACGAGTCGACCTGGTAGGAAAGGACCCGAACCCCTGAACTCTTGAAGGCCTGGAAGAGCTTTATCTGCATCTCGAGTAAAGGGACGCCTGAGCGCGGCTGAATCAGAGTAGACTGCCGGCCGGAGTTCACCTGGGCTTGAATCTTGGGAAATGAAGGCTGGCGTGAGAGGAAGTCGGCGTTCTCTTCCAGGTCCTTCGCCTGAGCGCCGGTCTTCCAAGCCTCGAGCACTCCCGGCCGGGCGCGCGTGACCTGCTCCCAATCGAGCTTTTGGTCGTCGACATCCGTAGACCATCGTAGAAGGAACTGGGATGTTCGTTCCCAGAGGTTGGGGGCCTCAGCGACAGGCTCCTTATCGCTCAAATCTCGATCGAGCGTCTGAAGGACTGTCATCACATCGACGAACTTCACAAACACACGGTCGAACCCCATTTCGATGAACTCATGCTCACAGCCTACGCCATCGCCTATGTGAAGGTTGCCCCCTAAATACCACAGCGGCCCGTATGCGTTATACTCTTTTATCATTTTCGGGAACTGGCGCAAGTAATAATGAGAGTGCCCGTCCATGCTGGAAATCATCACGACATTGCAGAGCGAGGCCCACTCGAAGAAATCATCTATTCGGTTCTGCGTGCCGAGGTAATGAACTTTATACCCGTGAGTAATGAGCGCCTGACGCAAAATTGTTAGGCCGACAGAATGGGAATCACCTCCGATTCCGCCGAGTAGTATAGTATGCCCGTTTTTACTCTTCATCTTGCGTATCCCGCCGCCTCAGCCTATGGTCAATTCTGAAGTCTCCCGCCGACGGCTGAAATTCGGCAGACTGTCTGGAAGTTACACTGGAACTGCACTTAATACTCTGGTAACTACGTTTTCTTGTGCTTAGCGTTTTTTCTGATCGAAATAACCGAATTAGCGTTATCCAGTTCAACAACAAACATTGGAAGACAGCGTATAGAGTACCGGCTTTAGCCTGCAAGGCTCGGAGTCCCAACACTGCCGGCTGAAGCCGGTACTCTATACGCTGTCATTCGATGGCAAAAAAACACCGGAAAACGCAGTTTCCAGAGCGCTTAACCCCGTTGCGGAAAAGCTTGGACAGACGCCACGGGCTTGTCCCATCAGTATCTACTCAATCCTTCGCGCCGGAGGCGCCGCCGGACATCAACCCGTGTCCGATGTCCCCACTGGAAAAAATCGAACGCCGGATTTGCGTAGATACCAATGGCGCGAGGCCGTAGCATCTAGTGCGCTGATTAAAGTGATGTATGAATGATTCTCTGCAAGGTTGGAGCTACTCGTATCGCAGCGTCGTTATAGGATCGACGCGAACGGCCCGCCGCGCAGGTATCCAGCAGGCCAGTAGGGCGGTTATGCCTAAAATTATCGGTACTGCCACAAAAATTATCGGGTCATTGGCGCTTATATCGAATAGCAGGGCGGAAATAATTCGCGCCAGGATCAACGCGCCGATCAGGCCGAGAACCACTCCGCTGATCATCAGCGCAAAGCCCTGTCCGAGCACCAATTTGTAAATCTGGGCCCGTTGCGCTCCCATTGCGATACGAACACCTATCTCGTGACTGCGCTGACTCACCGAATGCGCCATGACTCCGTAGATTCCCACCGCAGCCAGCAAAAGGCCCACCGCCCCCAAAAAACTGAGCAGCGCTACGCTGAAGCGCTTCTCGAAAATGGAGTCAGCCACGACCTTTCCCATCGTGGAGACATCGGCGGGCGCAATGGCGTTATCGGCGGCCCGCAATTGTTCTTGTACGGCGCGGACCAACAGCAGGGGGTCCGATGAAGTTCGAACCGCCAACCACATGTTAGACGTGGTATATATGTCTTGGTAATATGAGGAGTAGACGTCAGGAATTACCGGGAGAGTCAGGCCCGTGTACTTCACGTCGCCCACGACGCCGATGACGGTCATTTTCTCTCCGTCCACTGTGATCTTCTTGTCGAGAGGGTCTTCATTAGCAAAGTATCGATTGGCCAGGGTCTGGTTTATTATGGCGACCGGCGGACTATTCGCATTATCCTGGTCTGTGAAGAGCCTACCTTTAATCAAAGGGATGCGCATCGTGCGGAAGTAGGTCGGGGTGACCGGGCGCCAGCCGACTAACGGTTTATCCGACATATTGGTCGGCAATGGGTGATCGCCGAGTTCGAAAATTCTCGAGGTTCCGCTCGCGAACATAGGCAACGCGTCTTCGAGCGAGGCGGCCGCCGCAGACTCGACTTGAGGTAGCGCCTCAATACGACTGAGCAGGTCTCGGTAAAACGGCATGTATTTCCCACTGTACTTCCTGGCCGGCACGCGCAGTTGTATGGTCAAAAGGTTGCGAGGTTCGAATCCGAAATTCACCGCCTGGAGTCGCAGGAAACTCCTTATCATCAGGCCTGCCACGATCAGCAGCATCGATGCCAGCATGACCTCGGAGATGACCAGCAATTGAAAGATTCGGCGTCCGCCGACGCCGCCCGACTTCCGGCCCCCTTCCTTGAGCGACTCATTCAGATCAGTCTTGGAAAGTCGCAGCGCCGGCGCCAGCCCGAACAAAACACTGGTCACCAGTGATAGCCCCAGCGTGAAGATGAGCGCGGAAGCGTCCAGGTGGACCTGGTCCAATCGAGGTAGATTCGCGCTCGGGCGAATCCCCGCGATGAACTGTAATACCAGGTAGGCCAGGCCTCCCCCCACTGCGCCACCGAGCAACGCCAGCAGCAGGCTTTCCGTAAGCAACTGTCGCACCACGCGAATCGGGCTTGCGCCCAATGTAGTCCGGATCGCGATCTCCTTATGGCGCGCGGTCGCCCGAGCTAACAGCAGGTTAGCCACATTTGCGCATGCGATCAACAATACAAATCCCACCGCGCCCAACAGCAAGAGCAGTGAAGGCCGAACAGACTGTACAACGTCCTCGCCCATATTGAAGACGTCAACTGTATACCCTGCGTTTGTATCAGGGTGATCCTGTTCAATGCGCCGGGCAATCGTCTTCATCTCGCGGTCCGCCTGCTCGGCAGTTACGCCGGGCTTGAGCCTGGCGACGACCGGGTTAATCATTCGATTGAACCGTTGAGGCTTCGTATCCGGGGGAAGAGAATAGGGCCTCCATATCTGAGTCTGCGCGTCGGACGAGGGGAAGCGAAATCCTTTAGGAGCGACCCCAACCACTCTGAACGCCACTCCATCAAGCTGCACTTCCCGGTTGGTGACGCCGGGGTCGGCGCCGAACTGACGCTGCCAGAGGCCATAGCCTAGGACGATAACCCGGTGATTACCCCACCGCTCCTCTTCCGGCAAAAAGCCCCGGCCTATCACGGGCCGCACGCCCAGAACATCGAACAGATTCGCCGATACGGACGCCGCCGTTACCTTTTCAGCCCTATCCCCGCCTGTAAGGTTGAAGCTCCCCGATAAGCTGAACGCTATCCCTTCGAATAACTTGCCTTGCTCCCTCCAGTCGAGGAGATCCGGGTAAGAGGCGGGGATTGAACTGACACCTTGCGACGGCTGACTCATCCATATCGCCGCCAACCGGTCAGGGTCTTTGTAGTACGGCAGCGGATTAATGAGGACCGTATTAATGACACTAAAAATACTGGTGTTAACGCCTATTCCCAGCGCCAGCGTGAGTATTGCAATGCCGCTAAACCCGGGGTGCTTTTTGAGTAATCGAAGCCCGAACTGCAAATCTTTTAAAAGTGAATTTGACATTCCGCCTCCGATCGGCATTGCTGAATATTACGTTACTACCACAAGTTTGAACAAATAAGGGAAGGCCGAGTAGCCTCCATGAGGCGCCCCAGCAGCAAGCTGGTTGTATGCGCCGCGCAAGTCGGGGAAATGATAAGTGATCAGAATGCCAATGACCAGGGCGAGGCGCTCTTTTTTGAAGTAATGTCTCCTAAAGCTCTTTTTCCGAGCGAGGCTTTTAAAACACTCTCTGAAGGCTCATTGATCACTCCAGCCGGTCATTAAACATGGAGATTAATTGTCGTTTCTCCTTATCGCCGGTTAACGAGAGACGATCAATCTCCACATCAGGGTCTTCGGAGAACTGCTCCAGTAAGGCCCGGAACTGCGTTCCCATTCGCTTTATTGTCGATTCCCGAAACAGGTCCGTATTATATTCCAGCAGCCCCGTCAGCTCATGGTCCAGACGCTCGACGTTCAGCATCAAATCGAACCTCGAAACTCCCCCTCGGATTTCGAGCGGCTTCAGCGTCAGGCCGGGCAGACTCATTTTCGAGGAGGGGTAGTTCTGCAACACGAATAACACCTGAAATAGAGGGTTATAGCTCAGGCTGCGGTCCGGCTTGAGATCGTCGACCAACTTCTCGAACGGAAGGTCCTGGTGAGCGAATGCCCCAAGGCAAACTTCCCGAACTCGGTTGAGCAACTGTCTGACCGTCGGGTTACCCTCAAGCGAAGCCCGTAAAACAAGGTTATTGACAAAGAATCCGATTAACTGCTCGGTCTCTCTTCGCGTACGGTTGGCGACATTTGTTCCCACAACGATGTCAGTAGCGCCCGAGTAGC